>Ga0214473_10007088_pt1 | contig 13338 bp, 6 predicted proteins | sample RVTome_7_FD_203509 | JGI IMG/M metagenome (GOLD analysis project Ga0214473, IMG submission 203509) | Soil microbial communities from uranium-contaminated site in the Upper Colorado River Basin, Wyoming, United States - RVT98D197 | ecosystem: Environmental > Terrestrial > Soil > Contaminated >...
CCCCGCGAGGTTCACTCCCAGGTCCCGCGTGAGATTGAGGATGGTCTCGAGCTGCTTCAGGTCGTCGTCCGAGTACAACCGGGTGTTGCCCTCCGTCCGCGAGGGGCTCAAGAGCCCTTCTCTCTCGTAGAGCCGGAGCGTCTGCGGATGGATCCCATACGATTCGGCGACGGCGCTGATCATATAGTATCCCTTCCCTTTTCCCCGACTCCGCGGCCCCTCGGCCGTTCGGCCAGAGGCTCCTCGCTTCCTCAAGAGGAGACCTCCGAAAGCTCGCTCGAGCGCGGATTTCGGGACCCGAGCGGATTCAAACGATCGAGCTCGCGCAGCAGCTCGCGCGATCGATCGTCGTAGACCGTCGGGGTCACCACCTTCACCACGATGAAGAGGTCGCCGCGGGCATCGGCCCGCCGCGACGGCGCCCCGCGGCCGGAAATGCGAAGCTTCTGGCCCGACTGGACTCCCGCGGGCACGCGCAGCGTGACCGGTCCGTCGGGGGTCGGCACTTCGATGCGAGCGCCGAGCGCGGCCTCGGCGAAGCTCAAGGCAACGGTACAGAACAGGTTGTCTCCCTGGCGCGAGAACAACGGATGCGAGTGCACGTGCACGTCGACGTACAGGTCCCCCGGAGCGCCCGCTCCCCGGCCCTCGTGTCCGCGCGAGGGCACGAGAAGCTTGTCGCCGTCCGAGACTCCCCGCGGGACGAGGAGGGTGACGGTCTCGGGGCGGCTGGTGCAGCCGGCGCCTCTGCATTCGGGGCAGAGCTCGCGCGCAAGGTGGCCCGTTCCTCCGCAAGAGGCGCAGGGCTTGGCGAAGATCATGAAGCCATGAACCTTCATCGCGCGCCCGCGGCCGGAGCAAGCGGTGCAGGGCAGGGGGTTGGCCGAGGGGATGTCGCCGAAACCCTGGCAAGTGCCGCAGGTATGGGAGCGCGCGATCTGGAAGCTCGTCTCGAGCCCGGTGAGCGTGTCTTCGAAGCGAAGCGCGAGCCGGTGATGGATGTCATCGCCCCGCTCGCGGCGCCCCGGATCGGGCGCGAGGGAGCTCTGGAAGAGCTCGGGAAAGATGTCGGGACCCTTCTCCCCTTCGAGCGAGAAGTCGAAGCCCGCGAAGCCGTAGCGAGGCGGCTCCTCACGGGTTTCCTCCGACGGCCGGCTTCCATGGGTGTCGTAGCGCTCGCGCCTTTCGGTGTCGATGAGGATCTCGAACGCTTCGTAGAGCCGACGGTAGCGGACCGCGGCCACGCTGTCGCCGGGATTGAGATCCGGATGGTACTTGCGGGCGAGCTTCTGGAACGCGCGGCGGATCGCCACCTTCGAGGCGTTCGACTTCACGCCCAGAAGAGTGTAGTAGTCGTTATCGGGCATTACCTAGTGCGCCAATTCCTCAATACCGTTACTTCAGCCCCGACGTCAGACGGGGAAATGAACGCAATGACGCGAAGGGACGCCAAGACGCAAGGCGGGAAAAAGCCAACGCCTCGGAAAGGTAACGGGGATAGAGGCGATCGTACCGAAAATGGATTCATCTCCTACTCTCTTTCCATCCCCATTGCGTTCTTCCCTCGCGTCTTTGCGTTCTTGGCGCCTTTGCGTTCTTCTTGGATTATTACTTCCTGTCGTCCGAATCGACGATCTCGGCGTCGATGACGTCGTCGTCCTTTCCGCCGCTCCCGCCCGCCGACGGGCGCTCGCCGCCCGAGGCGGCCCCGGGGCTCGCCTGCTGGTACATGAACTCCGCGAGGCGATAGCTCGCCTTCTGGAGGACCTCGCGCGCGTTTCTCACCGCCTGGATGTCCGATTCCTTCAGCGCCTTCCTCGCGGAGTCGATCGCGACCTCGATCTGCTTTGCGTCGTCCGATGGGATTTTGTCGCGATGTTCCTGGAGAAGCTTCTCCGTCTGATAGATCAGGTTGTCCGTCTGGTTCTTCTCCTCGACCTCCTCGCGGCGCCGCTTGTCCTCCTCGAGGTGGAGCTCGGCGTACTTCTTCATCTGATCGATTTCCTGGTTGCTGAGCCCGCTCGAAGCGGTGATGGTGATCGCGGTGTGCTTGCTCGTGGCCATGTCCTTGGCCGAGACGTTGAGAATGCCGTTGGCGTCGATGTCGAAGGTGACCTCGACCTGTGGCACCCCTCGGGGAGCCGGGGGAATGCCGACCAGATGGAAGCGCCCGAGGGTCCGATTGTCCCCGGCCATGGCCCGCTCGCCCTGGAGAACGTGGACCTCGACCTGGGTCTGGTTATCGACCGCGGTCGAGAAGACCTCACTCTTCTTGTGGGGAATCGTGGTGTTGCGCTCGATGAGCCGGGTGAAGACACCGCCCAGGGTCTCGATGCCGAGAGAGAGCGGGGTCACGTCGAGGAGCAGGAGGTCCTTCACCTCGCCTCCGAGAACTCCCGCCTGCACGGCGGCCCCGAGGGCTACGACCTCGTCGGGGTTCACGCCCTTGTGGGGGTCCTTGCCGAAGAAATCCCGCACCATCTGCTGGACTTTCGGGATGCGGGTGGAGCCTCCCACCAGCACCACTTCGTCGATCTCGGACGAGCGAAGGCCCGCGTCGTCGAGCGCCTGCTTGCAGGGAGCGATGGTCTTCTGGAGGATGTCGTTCACCAGCTGCTCGAGCTTCGCGCGGGTGAGCTTGAGCGAGAGGTGCTTCGGTCCGGTCGAGTCCGCGGTGATGAACGGAAGGTTGATCTCGGTCTCGACGGTCGAGGAGAGCTCGATCTTGGCCTTCTCCGCCGCCTCCTTGAGCCTCTGAAGCGCCATCCGGTCAGAGGACAGATCGATGCCGTTGCTCTTCGCGAACTCGTCGATAATCCAGTCGATGATTCGCTGGTCGATGTTGTCGCCGCCGAGGTGGGTATCGCCGTTGGTGGACTTCACCTCGACCACCCCCTCGCCCACTTCCAGAATGGAGATGTCGAAGGTACCGCCGCCGAAGTCGAAGACCGCGATCTTTTCGTCCTTCTTCTTGTCGAGGCCGTAGGCGAGGGCGGCCGCGGTGGGCTCGTTCACCAGACGCATCACCTCGAGGCCGGCGATCTCTCCCGCGTCTTTCGTCGCTTGCCGCTGGCTGTCGTTGAAGTACGCGGGAACGGTGATGACCGCCTTCTCGACCTTCGTTCCCAGATAATCCTCCGCGGCCTGCTTTAACTTCTGGAGGATCATCGCCGAGATTTCCGGGGGCGAGGAATTCTTGCCCTTGATGTCGACGCGGGCGTCGCCGTTCTCCGCGCGCACCACGCGATAGGGCACCATCCTCATTTCCTCGGTGACTTCGTCGAAACGGCGTCCCATGAAACGTTTGATGGAGAAAACGGTATTCTCGGGGTTGGTGATTGCCTGGCGCTTCGCCACTTGACCCACGAGCCGTTCGTTCCCCTTGGCAAAGGCGACGACCGAAGGAGTCGTCCGGCCACCCTCCGGATTGGTGATTACCGTGGGGCTCCCGCCTTCCATGACGGCAACGACGGAATTGGTCGTACCCAGGTCGATCCCGATGATCTTGCTCATTGCGCTTCGGTCCTCCGCGTCCCTGACTCGAACGTCCTTATGGAGCTTTAGTCAGCCCCAAGGATATGATGTGAGCGTAAAGAAGTCAAGTTTTGCGGAAGCGCCTGAGACGATTCAGTTTGCAGCGGGTCGCGAATCAGGAGTATTATACGCTTACGCCGCCGCTGGGGGGACATATGCAACGTGGACTGGCGCTATCGAGCTTCCTCCTTGCCACGACTCTTCACGCTCAGGACGAAACGTACCGTTACGCTTACCTGAGTCACGTCGAGGGCGAGGTCAGCCTGCAGCGGGCTTCGGAGCCCGAACCGGAGTCGGGCTCCTTGAACGTTCCCATCCTTCCGGGAGATCGGATCTGGACCCGCGCGAGCTCACGGGCCGAGATCCGATTCGGGTCCGGGTTGGTGGTTCACCTCTCCGAAGGCGCCAAGCTCGACTTCGTGGCCAACGACTCGGAGACAATTCTCAGGCTCTGGAGCGGAAGCGCGATCCTGGCGATCCCGGATGTTGCGGATGCGTCGGGGGCGCTCCGCGTCGACTCCCCCGCGGGGAGCATTCGTCCGACCCGCGAGGGCTCGTACCGCATCGACGTCGAGGGCGGTGACGCGGTCACGCTCTCGGTCGAGCGCGGATCCGCCGAGCTCGCGAGCTCGCTCGGGACGGTTCTGGTTCAGAGCGGCGAGACGAGCTACGCGACGCCGTCGGACCCGCCTTCGATTCCGGTGAAGTTCAACACCGCGCGCCTCGACGAGTTCGACCGTTGGAGCGAGAGCCGCGAGTCTCGACGCGCGAGGACTGAAGACATCGTCGTGCGCAGTCTCCCCCACCAGGTTCAGAGCTACGCCTACGATCTTTCCGACCACGGCGATTGGTATCAGGAACCTGACTACGGGTACGTCTGGTATCCGCGGGTTTCAGTCGGATGGGCGCCGTACACCTATGGTCGTTGGGGCTACACGCACTGGGGTCACACCTGGATCTCGAGCGAGCCCTGGGGCTGGGCCCCGTACCACTATGGGCGATGGGGGTTCGGGCACCGCGGGTGGTACTGGATTCCCGGCGCGACCTGGGGACCGGCGTGGGTGTCCTTCGGGATCGGGCCCACGTGGGTGGGTTGGAGCCCCCTCGGATACCACAACCGACCGGTCTTCGCGTTCAACTCGTACTTCGGCGGCTACGGCAGTGGCTATTACCGGCGAGGAGGTTACAACCACCACCGCGGCGGTTGGAACGTCTGCAGCCGCGACGATTTTCGTTCTGGTGTGGTGACCCCGGCGGGCTACCTCCGGCTCGAGCCCGAGTCTCTGAGAGCGAGCGTCGAGAACGCGCGCTTTGTGGACGAGGTTTCTTCGCTCGATCGCGATCTCAATCCGCGAGCCGCCCGCGTTCGCGCTTCCGGGTCGGGCTTCGGCGTGGCAAGCCGACCGCCGCCAGCAACCCGCCGAAGCGAAGAGGCCCTCCGAGGGTTCCGCGAGAGAGCGGCGGCTCCTTCCCGGTCCGTCATCGACGATACGTCGCGGACCGCGTCTCGCCGCGGCGAGCGGCCGAGCGAGATTTCCGACATCGTCCGCCGAGCTCGAGAGCTTGAGAGCGCGTCGGATGGTCGGGCGAGACCCGCGCGCGAGCGTGTAGAGTCGCCCGAGAGGGCCCAGATGGCCCAGACAGAAAGACGCGAGCGAGTCATGCCGATTCTCCCCCCGCGCGAGACGCCCTCGGCGGGCCTCTCGAGATTGTCGAGATCATCGAGAGGTGGTAGCGAATTGAGAGAGCCTCGGGGCACGCGCTCACGCACCCCGGAGACGCGGGCCCCGGAAACGAGATCGGAGTCGAGAAGCCGCGTCGAACGGGCCGAGCCGCGATGGATGAGCGGTGGAGGCCGTTCCTCTCGAGAGCGAAGCTCGTCGGTAGGCACGCCGAGCTCCGGAGGGCGCGGCGGAGGCGGGGCGGCTCAGCGCAGGGGATCTCAAACGTCTCGAGGCAATCAAGGCAATCACGCCAATCAAGGACGAAGCGCTCGCCCTCGGTCGAATCAGGACTGAGTAGAGCGCTGACGGATTCGCAAGAACCGCTTTCTCGCACGCGCGCTCGATAGCCTCCCGTTCCGCCGAGGGTTTCCTACCTTGTGGATTCCCACGGGATCGTGGACAATGACCCACAAACCCGACCACAGCATGAGCATGGCCATGTCCAAACCGGAGCAAGGGGCGCGCCCCCACATCGGATGGTTCGGCTCGCTCGCGAACGTTCCCCTCGCCGAGGTCCTCCGCCGGATCGCCGCCGAGGAGCTCAGCGGGGACCTTCAGGTCCACCTGGGCTCCGCGATCAAGAGCGTCTACTTCGATCACGGCTTCGTGGTTTTCGCCGCGAGCAATCTCACACGCGATCGGCTCGGCGAGAGCATGATCGACGCGGGGCGCATCTCGCGCCACGAGTTCGCGCTCGCCAGCATGATCATGAAGGGGAGCACGCGGAAGTTCGGGGAGGCTCTCGTCCACGCGGGGGTGCTCTCCGAGGAGGATCTCGGCCGCGAGGTAGCGATGCAGGTCAACCGCATCGTGTTGTCGCTCTTCAAGAGCAAGGACGGGATCTACAGCTTCGACGAGCGCGGCACCAACATCCCCGTCGACCTGATGGTGAGTCTCTCTATCTATCGGATCCTCCTCGAGGGCGTCCGCTTCATGACCGACGGCAAGCTGATCCTCGCGGGCCTTCCGCCCCTGAATACCCCGGTCAAAGTCGCCGGGCGACCGCCCTTCACCGTCGAGCCGCGGAAGCTCAGGGCCGTCGAGCAGGAGCTTCTCAAAGGAGCGCGCACCCCTACCCCGCTCGCCTCGCTCCTCCAGGACAGGCAGGCCGATCGCGGGCTCGCGCTCCGCGCGGGCTACGGCCTCTGGGCGGCGGGGCTTCTCGAGGGTGCCGGCGAGACCACCAAGCCCCCTCTCAAGGTGCAGGAGGAGACCGGGGTCTTCGTGCTCTCGGAGATCCAGCGCAAGTTCGCGAAGATTCGGGCCACCAACGCCCGCCAGGAGATCCTGATGGAGTTCGACAAGCTCGATCGAACTCCAGAGACGGAGCTCCTCGCGGTTGCCGGGTTCGCGCGGGAGGCGGATCTGGATCAAGCCTTCGAGAAGCGTCGATCGGAGTGGGAACAAAAGCGGGCGATGGTCGAGAACGAGCGAACGCTGGTGGGGAAGATCGATGTCATTCAGGAGCGGCTGCGTCAGGCCTACGACCGGCTCCGGAGCGTTCCGTCGGAGGTTGCGGAAGAGATTCCGGCCGGCGAGGAAACTCCCCCAGTCTTCGAGACCCCGGTCGAGCAGACCCTCCCCCCACTGAACGAGGATCTCTTCGACGAGATCGGTATGGAGGACATGACCGGATGGGCGGAGGTCGTGACCCACGTTGAGAACCACGAGCCCGGAATCCAAGCGGCGGCGGCGGAAATAGGAGCGGAACGCGTCGAGACCGTCGAAGCACCGTCGTCGAAACCCGAGAAACCGTCGACGCAGCTCTACGGCGCCGCTCGCGTCGAGCGCGTGCGGCAACTGCTTAGAGACGTCAAGCTCCATTTTCAAGTGCGCGATTGGGAGCACGCGGTATCCCTTCTTTACGAGCTGGTAGAGCTCGAGCCGGAATCCGCACAGCATCACGCGATGCTGGCGCGGGCGATGGCGCGCCATCCGGTCATGCGGAAGGACGCCGAGCGTCACTTCATCGAGGCCCTGAGACTCGCGCCTCAGGACGCGGACCTCCACTATTCCCTGGGCCTGTACTACAAGTCCTTCGGTATGCATTCGAGAGCGCAGCACGGGTTCCGCACCGCCATCCGCATCAATCCCCAGCACGAGGACGCGAAAAAGCACATCAGCAGCGGAAAAAACTCCAAGGACCCGCTGCGCGACGTGTTCAAGAAGATCTTCGGCTGAGAGGAATCCTCAAGCAGCACTTGAGGAGTTCAGACGTAACTTCAAATCTCGCTCCTCTTCGAATCGTCTCGCTTCGCTAATCTGAAAACAGAACTATTCTCTATTTCGACCTCCCGAGGTCGTTTTGGACGAGCGTCTAAATCCCGCGCGATCAGTACCTTCCGGGGCTATACCCCAAGATTTAGTAGGTGGATATCGCCGAGAACGCAAAATCTGGTATTTTTCCCTTGACACCCGATTCACACTCCGCTTATATATCGGAATCCAAGGCAGTCATCGGGAACAACGGTCTCAAACGACATCGTCGGCCTTGAGTTGACGGTGAAAGCTCGGTGATCACGGGTAACCCGGAAGTTTTTTTCTTTTTTTTCGGCAGCGGAGGCAAGATCATGGCCACGACGAAGAAGGACCTTTCGATGACGTTGGATTCGGAGCCCTCGGCCCAGTCAGATTGCGGTGGGAGCGACCCGGCGCAGTCCGTGGGCCTTCCTTTCGAGCGCCATTTCACCCGGCGCGGGGTATCGCCCTATGACGCCGTCGAGTGGGAAATCCGCGACGCCGTGATCCAGGACGAAAAGGGCGAGACGATCTTCGAGCAGAAGGCGGTAGAAGTTCCCAAGAGCTGGTCCCAGATGGCGACCAACATCGTGGCCTCGAAGTATTTCCACGGTTCTCTCGAGAGCGGTGAACGGGAGCGGAGCGCGCGCCAACTCGTTTCCAGGGTCGTCGACACCATGACCCGTTGGGGCGTCGACGGGAAGTACTTCGCCTCGACCGAAGACGCGATCACCTTTCGCGACGAGCTCACGTTCCTGCTCCTGAACCAGTACGCGTCCTTCAACTCCCCCGTCTGGTTCAACTGCGGCATCGAGAAAAAGCCTCAGTGCTCCGCTTGCTTCATCAACTCCGTCGAAGACACCATGGAGTCCATCCTCAACCTGGCGAAGACCGAGGGGATGCTCTTCAAGTGGGGATCGGGCACGGGTTCCAATCTCTCCACCATCCGCAGCTCGCAGGAGCGGCTTTCGAGCGGCGGCATCGCGAGCGGACCGGTGTCGTTCATGAAGGGCTACGACGCATTCGCCGGCGTCATCCGCAGCGGAGGCAAGACGCGGAGAGCGGCGAAAATGGTCATCTTGAACGTGGACCATCCCGACATCATCGAGTTCATCGACTGCAAGCGCGTCGAAGAGCAGAAGGCCTGGACGCTGATCGACGCTGGATACGACGGCTCGTTCAACGGCGAGGCCTACGCCTCCATCTTCTATCAGAACGCGAATCACAGCGTTCGGGTGACCGACGAGTTCATGAAGGCCGTGGAAGAGGACCGGGAGTGGGTGACCCCGGCGGTGGTGGGCGGCAAACCCCTCGGAAAATATCGGGCGCGCGACATCCTCCGCAAGATCGCGGTATCCACCCATGTCTGCGGCGATCCGGGGATGCAGTTCGACACCACCATCAACCGCTGGCACACCTCCAGGACGACGGCGCGCATCAACGCCTCGAATCCCTGCTCGGAGTACATGTATCTCGACGACTCCGCCTGCAACCTCGCGTCGTTCAACCTGATGAGATTCCTCACTCCCGACGGGCAGTTCGACGTGCGCGGATTCGTGAAAGCGGTCGACGTGTTGATTACCGCGATGGAAATCGTCGTCGGCAACGCCAGCTACCCCACGGAGAAGATCGGAAGGAACTCCGAGGCCTACCGTCCTCTTGGAATCGGCTATGCCAACCTGGGCGCGCTCCTGATGTATCAGGGAATTCCCTATGACAGCGACCGGGGACGGGATACCGCCGCCGCCATCACCGCGGTCATGACCGGCGAAGCCTACCAGCAGTCCGCGAGGATCTCCGCCCACCTGGGTCCGTTCGAGGGCTTTGCGACGAACCGGACTCCGATGCTCGAGGTGATGGAGATGCACCGCGACGCCGTTGGGCAAATCGATCCGAATCGCGTCCAGGCCAATCTCTACCAGACCGCCCGGGACGTCTGGAGAGAGACGATCGCGCTCGGCAAGGAGCACGGCTACCGCAACGGACAAGCCTCGGTTCTCGCGCCCACGGGGACCATTGGCCTGATGATGGATTGCGACACCACCGGCGTCGAGCCCGATCTGGCGCTGGTGAAGTACAAGAAGCTCGTGGGCGGCGGTCTGATGAAGATCGTCAACCAGACCGTTCCCGAAGCGCTCGCGCGCCTCGGCTATCCGGCGAACGAGGTCAGCGCCATCGTCGGGCACGTGCACGAGAAGGGCCATATCGAGGGCGCACCTTATATTCGGGAAGAGCACCTTCCGGTTTTCGACTGCGCCGTCCAGTCGCCCGGAGGCAATCGCTCCATCCACTACAAGGGTCACGTCAAGATGATGGCCGCGGTGCAGCCCTTTCTCTCGGGCGCGATCTCGAAGACGGTCAACATGCCCAAAGAGACGACCATCGAAGAGATCATGCAGACCTACGTTGAGGCCTGGAAGCTCGGCCTCAAGGCCATCGCCATCTACCGCGATGGATCCAAGAGGACCCAGCCGCTCAACACCACCTCCGGGGCGGAAGCGGGAGTGGGGCCGGGAGCGGGAAAAGTCGCCGCGGTGAGCCGTCCGGTGCAGCGAAAGCTTCCGGTGGAGAGACGCGCGATCACCCACAAGTTCAACATCGCCGGCCACGAGGGCTACATTACCGTGGGTATGTACGACGACGGCGCCCCAGGAGAGATCTTCATCAACATGTCGAAGGAAGGCTCCACGGTGTCCGGGCTCATGGACGCCTTCGCCCGGGCGATCTCCTACGCTCTGCAGTACGGAGTACCGCTCGAGGTCCTCGCCGACAAGTTCGCCCATACCCGATTCGAGCCCTCGGGCTTCACCGGGAACGAACAGATTCCTTACGCCAAGTCGATCACCGACTACATTTTCCGATGGCTGGCCTTGAAGTTTCTCTCTCCGGAGAAACTCGCCGGGGTGTTGGGAGAACCGTCGGACGTCTCCTCCGAGCCGAGCGGCAAAACCGCCACCGTCGCGGAAGCGTCGCCGGAGGCGAGGACGGCCGCGCCGGTATCCGTCCCCCGCATGTTCGAGGACGCTCCGCCGTGCTCGACCTGTGGCTCGATCATGGTTCGGAACGGAAGCTGCTACAAATGCCTCAACTGCGGGACGACGAGCGGTTGTTCCTAATTCAATAAAATCAACTATAATCCCCCCGGCTTTCGGACGGTTCTCGTCTTCGCGCGCCACCAGAGGAGGCACCCCATGCTCGCCCGGCTCTCGACCGCGGGATGGCTACTTCTTTCTTGCGTTCTGGCTCGACCGGCGACGGCCCAGATCGCTCCGCGGATCCTGCACGACGGGGTGGGATGCATCGTCGCCGGGCAGCACGCGGTGATCGAAGCCCTGGTGGAGCCGACCGACGATCTGATCACGGTGAAGGTCTACTTCCGCGCGGAGATCTACCCAGCCTTTTTCTATGTGGAAGCGGCGCCGAGCGGAGGGAGTTACCAGGCGGTTCTTCCTCGCCCCACTAGGGACGTTTCCGCCGTCGTCTACTATCTCGAGGCCGTGGATCGCGCGTTCAATTCGTTTCGGACGGAAGAGTTCCGTCCGCGCGTCGTTCGCGATCCTTCGGATTGTGACGAGGATTCCAGGCAGCCCGCGTATGTCGAAGTTCCTGACGGCATCACCGTCGGCGCCACCGCCGCCGGTTCCAGCTTTCCTCCGGGATTTCTCACCGAGGGCATCGTCGGCACCATCACCGCCGCCGGAAGAGCCGCGGGCGGCAGCACCGGGACCCTCATCGGGATCGGAGCCGCCGCCGGCGCCGCTGCGGGAGTCGGGATCCTCGTGGGCGGAGACGCGGAGACGACGACGATTCCCGCCGCGGGCGGTCCCACGACCACCGTTCCCATTACGACGTCGGTGCCCCTGACGACGTCGGTTCCGGCTACGGGGTCGGTGGTGGCCTGTTTCGACACGGCGCCCAACCCGCCCACGATTCCCGTCGGGGAAACTGTGCGCTTCGATGCCAGTTGCAGCCAGCCGCGGGATGAGATTGCGAGCTTCGTCTGGGACTTCAACGACGGCCGCGAGGGGCGGGAAGGACGCGTGATAACGCGGCAGTACACCAGCCCCGGCGTCTTTCCCGCGGAGCTGACCATCACCGACATCCGCGGCGTCCAGGCGCGCGTCGAGAAGGAAGTCCGCGTCAACGAGACGTCGGGCGGCCCCGGACCCGGGCCGGGCCCGGGTCCGGGTCCGACGACCACCGTCCCGGGAAGCGCCGATCTGCAAGTGACGGGACTGAGCAACCCAAGCCCGGCGGTGAACGCCAACGCGAACTACACCATCTCCTACCGGAACGCGGGACCGGATCTCGATCCCTCGGTCTCGCTGGTGATTTCGTTCAACGCAGCAGGCACCGGATTAGCGCCGGTCCCAGTAACGACCCCCGGATGCGGTACTTCGAGCGGAGCGGGCTCGCTCACCGTGAGCTGCTTCATCGGCTCGCTTGCGTCGGGAGCAACGGGGTCCAAGCTCATCACCGTGCGGTTCCCCTCCCGGGACACGTACTCGGTCACGGCATCGATCTTCGGAGGCACCTCCGATCCCAATCCGGGCAACGACAGCCGCAGCGTCAGCACCACGGTGACCTTTAAAGCGGGCGGCGCCCTCGAGACCTCGTTCGTGAGCGAGATCCAATTGGGGACTCCGGGGCAGGTCCAGGCATCGATCGAAATGAACGGCCTCGGGACTTCGACCACCCAGGGCGGCGGGCCGAGCCGCCTCCGGATGAAGCCGCAGCCCGGGCCGAACGTCCTCGCGGGGTACGCCGCCGCGTCCGATCTCGAGGGCGCTCTTTGGAAGCTCGACTTCTCGCAAACCGAGGGCTTCGTTCCCGGGAGCATCGCCGTCGAGTCCGGCGAGGTGATCACGGCCTCCGCCCACGGCGTCGTTTTTCGCCTCGCGGGGAGCGAAACCCGGATAAGATTCCGATTCATGATGGATCGGTAGATTGCGATACCCGTTCAAGCCGCTCCCCCCGGAGCTCGACGTGGCCGCGATCGATCCCGCGGGCCTCTCCCTTTCCGAGGAAGACCTTCTCCGCATGTACCGCGCGATGCGGCTCGCGCGCACCTTCGAGACGCGGCTCGCCGCTCTCTACCGCCAGGGAAAGATCATCGGCGCGGTGTACCTCGGGACCGGTCAGGAGGCGATCGCGACCGGCGTCGCGAGCCTCATGAAGAAGGGTGACATTTTCAACACCGTCTCACGAGACCTCGCCTCCTGGTTCTACCGCGGGGTCGAGCCCAGGCACGTACTGGCCCGTTGGTTCGGAAAGGACGTTCCCCCCTCCCACGGCCGCGACCTGGGCCTGTTTCTCGCCGACCTCCCGCAGTACGGCATCGCGCCGTTTCACAACGGCTCCATGGCCTCCTGGATACCCTCGGGGGCCGGCTTCGCGCTGGCGTTCAAGATGAAGCGGCAGCCAAACGTGTACGTCGCTTTTACCGGCGACGGCGCCACGAGCCCCGGCGACTTCTACGAGGGCTTGAGCCTCGCCGCGATCCACAAGCTCCCGCTGGTGGTGATCGTGGAGAACAACCAGTTCGCCTATTCAACCCCCACCGACAAACAGATGCCGGTGGCGAAGGTCTCGGACCGCGCGCCGGCGTTCAACATCGAAAGCGTCGTCGCTTTCGGAAACGATCTGTTCGAGGTCATCCGGACGGCGAGAAAGGCGATCGATCACGCGAGGAGCGGCAAAGGGCCGGCTCTCGTCGAGTTCCTCACGTTCCGCGTCCGCGGTCATGGGGAGCACGACGACGCCTCTTACGTCTCCGAAGAGGGCAGGCGCTACTGGGAGGCTCGAGACCCCTTGAAGCTCTACCTCGAGTACCTCAGGGGCA
>Ga0214473_10007089_pt1 | contig 13335 bp, 21 predicted proteins | sample RVTome_7_FD_203509 | JGI IMG/M metagenome (GOLD analysis project Ga0214473, IMG submission 203509) | Soil microbial communities from uranium-contaminated site in the Upper Colorado River Basin, Wyoming, United States - RVT98D197 | ecosystem: Environmental > Terrestrial > Soil > Contaminated >...
GCAGTGCGCAATCCTTATAGATGCTCTTTATAAATTTATTACTATAATTCGAACAACTCCAATATACCAGCGCGCGCAGAGACTAAAGCATAAAATAATATATTATCAAATACCTTCCTTATATTTAATTTTAAGCATAACATATGATTTCATTAAAATTATTTAAATATAATTTTAATTAGTAGTATGCAGTGCGCAATCATTATAGATACTCTTTAAAAATATAAAAAGAAATAAAAAAAATAAAAAATAAATAAAATAAAAAATAAAATAAAAAATAAATAAAATAAAATAAAAAATAAAAAATAAAAAATAAAAAATAAATAAAAAATAAAATAAAAAATAAAAAATTAAATTAAAATAAAAATAAAAATAATTTAAAATAACAAAGTAGTTTGATATTTGCTGATTATTTGCTATATTAATATTAGGCTACACCATTTGTGCTAATAAAAGAATCAAATGATAATTGTGTATGATCGTAAATAAATTCTTGACGAATGTATGGTTTTGTTCCATCAATGCTCCATTCGCATTCTCCATTATTATAAATAAGAACTGGCAATTGATAATCATGTGGGTAGGCACGAATGATATCATTAAAACGCCATCCATGAATTATTATTATATTTCCAATTAGCATGGAAACATCATGATCAGTGTAATATTGAATATTATCGACAGTTATTTTAGCTTGTTTACCCTTGGTAAGGTTTTGGAAAAAATATATAGCAGGCATATTTTCTTTTATTATAAGAAACAATATTATAATCATCAATATTTTTAAGATAATCATTTAGATATTACTAATTTAACGGATTATCTGCATTTCTGTGAAATTAATTTTTATATATGTATATGTTATAATAATTAATGCCTTGTAGTTTATGTAATTCTGATGGTACAAATTCCAAAACCTGTCCTTTGAATAATAAAGCACAATTTCCAGATTATTCTAAACATAATTTACCTATAATGTCAGGTGGTGGTATTGATATAGATAGTTTATATTTACTGCCACAAACGGCACGTGAAGAAATTATAAAAAATTTAGACTTTTATAGTTCAATGATAGTATGCAATGAAATTTTATCGCGTCCATCTTATGCAATTAGTAAAGATATATGTACTGATGATTTTTTAATTCAAAAAAGAAAATATAATGATCCCAGCATTGGACAAGATATTTATAGAATAATTAAAGAAGCTATTGATAATAAGGATTGGCCACTCTTACTTAAAGCATTAAAAGTAAGGAATATAAAAAATTCTAAACCATATCTGTATGCATTAAAATATCTTAAAAATACATTTGGAAATTCGGCTGAATTATATAAACTAGGATATAGGCAAAATGATAAAAGATTATTTGAATTAGCTAGTATTTTAAATGCGAGTATAATGCCTACTTTTATATTAGCTATATATGATGGTAATGAATCTGCTGCTAGGAAACTAATTGATTTTGGAAAAAGTATTATATTTATTGATAAAACTATATTAACTGATGCAATTAATAGTGATAAATTTAGTGTAAATTTTATAAAATTACTTCTGGATATAGCATGTAATAAGTGTGATACTTTATCGGTTGAAAAAAAACAGGAAAAAATTGCGGAATTAATTGGTTCAAATAGCACCATAGCTCCCACCCCTTATGGCTTGATTGGCGTTAACTGGCTCGACGACATCCACCCTTGGACGAGCACCAGTGTACCCATATTATATATTGTACTTCGACAAAATAATCTAGAACTGTTAAAAATGTTATTGGATGAAGGAGGTTTTAAAAGTATTCCCATAATTTATATTTTGAAAAAAGCCGGAAGAAGTCCATATACATTATTAGATTATGCTAAGGATTTTAAACATAATGATATAATAAAATATTTGGAAAATAGATTTGGCAAAAATTAGTTGATTAATACGATATTAAATAATTTATAAATTTTTTATCTATAATATTATAATCGTGCTCTCTCTGATTTAGTTATCAATTTAATAAAGATTTGATATTTATCTTTTGACATATATTGTATATTTAAAAGTGAATATGCATCATGCATTGGAAATGATATAGATCTAATTACTATTTTATACACTTCATCATTTATCGCTTTAGAAATTATATATCGTAATCTATCTGTATCAATAATTTCAATTTGTTCGAATTTGGTTGACATGTAATGATTTATAAATTAAAACATGATCAAAATAATAATATTATCATATTCATTTTTTTGAAAAGGCTGAGCCCATCAAAAAAATTATTCAAATAAAGGTTCATCAGTTGCTTTCCTTTCACTGGCAACGACAAGCAGAGTCTCTAAATGTCCCTTAATTGCCGCCAAATTATTATCAGAAACAATTTCAGCCTGTTCCAATATAATTTTTTCAACATATGCTTCATAATCTTTATCCACCGATATGCATGAAATAATTTTATGCATATTCGGAGTAGTTAAATAGAAATAAAAACAAATCTCACCTTCTAATATTTCTTTTGTAACCAAATTAATATCTTGTGGTCTGATAAAAAAAATTTTTTCACGTTGTATTTTCTTGCCGCATTTACCGATAAGATCATTGGATGCATACATATCGCATTTACCGTTTCCGATTTTAACAAATGTAGGCATTATGATCCTAGTAATATTTTAAATGCAGTTTATTCAATTTTTTGTAATGATTCGTTTTTGTACCATTTTTTATTTTATCAATTTTTATTTAATTTTTATTTAATTTTGATAAGAAATCTTTTTCTAAATATTTTCGAAGTGTTAAATGCATACCAATTCCATTTGGTTCATTATGAGCAACAAGGTAACGTAATAAAGCTGCTGCTGTACTATCATCCAATTCATTTATCTGTTTTTCTATATTTTTTTGATGATCTTTAAGCGTTTGATCCATTTTTTTTTAAATTAATTATTATAATAATATTATATTATAAAAATTTATCAATTTTTTCTTGATTCCAAATATTAATTTTCCAGAATTGCATATGTTTTTCCTTCATTGATGATTTTACGAATATCATGATTACCATTAAACATAATTTTTGTACCAATTGAAATTGGTATACCAAATGTACAATCTCGAGTTAATTTACCTGTATTACTATCCCATAATAGAGACTTTGATCCAATTGATATAACAATTCCTTCATGATAGGTTGGATCATATTCTTTAATACACTTGATATTATACAGTTCAACTAGAATTTGATTAGTACGTGGTCGCATATGAATAATTGTTAATAATTTTATCCATCTTTGTAATAAATCAAAATCATCCCATGATGATAATCCCCCAAAACAATTATGATGACTAGCATTCCATAATGGGTTCATACACATATTAGTATCTGTTAACCAATTCAAAATATCATTATAAAAATAATTATACATAGGATGATCCTGATTCATCTGTGCAATCGCTTCTAGACGTTCATCATCTAAACTTGATATATATATACTAACTTTCTTATCACATCCAAATACAGGCATTTCAACTGAAAGAGCACATGCAAGTAAGGCTTGACCTAAATTACACATATTTCTATTTTCAATATCCATAAAATTATCCCAATCTTCAATCTTTACTCCAAGAGGTAAATGATAATCAATTGTATCATTACTGGCACTATCATTGACACAATTATTAAGTATATTATCATCCAAACTTTCTAATATTTCTGGAGTAAATACACGCTTTCCAACAATTTCATCCTTATAATAGAGATTAATTATAACTGATTTCCCTTCAATATGCAAATTATTCATCAAAACATAAATAATTAATAATTTAAATTAAAATGAGCAATATTTGAAATATTAATCATTTTTTAAGATATATATCAATATATATCTTAAAAAATGATGAACAATTTTTTAAATCAAATATATCCAACACAATATAATGAGTGAACACGAATCATATCCCCTATATTTTCCCTGGAAAAACCCCCCAAATCATTATAAACCATATTATCCCTCTGATTTTACCACTGAAGAGCATTGGAATGCAAAGGACTATATCGAAAATATTCATTGGAAACTTGGAATTGTTGATAGGCAAATAGTATTATTAGATCCGGATAATAAGTTGACACCATTGATTATGAATTATATCAATGATGCTTTTGACAAGAGAGCACAATCACCCCAATGGGTTGAATTTAATAACAAAATAAGGATTGTAATTCATAAATAATATAATAATTTATATATACTGTTTATTTTTTAGAAATATGTTTAAACATATTTGGTGATAATTCTGTATAATTATGAGTCCCATTAGTTTCAAAAAATAATTTGTTATCTGAACAACATTCTTGATAATTTTCACATGCTTGATCATATGATATAATCTCATCATCTGGACTATGAATAAAAACAATTCTTTTATTACGACATATTGGATCTTTTAATATATTTAATGTATTTAAATCATCTTTCCATAGCAATAATCGATAGATCTTTGCAAGATAATAATTTATATCTTTAATTGTATGGTAAATAGAACAGAAGGTTGATTGTAAATAAATTGTTCCAATCATATTTTGTAGAGTATTGTTTAAATTTTTATATGTTTGCATAATAATTCCACCACCAATGCTTTCACCATATAAATCTATATATCGATACCGTGAAGATAAATGCTGAATCCACCATGAACACTCATCAATACATCCTTTCATACTAACTATTCCTTCGCATGCACCATATCCAGGATATTCAAAACAATATATATCTCCATCATACATTTCTGATATAGTTTTAATTAAACCCTCTCTATTATAAATATTTCCACCATTTCCATGTGCTATTAATAATGCATTTTTACTAATATTATTATTTTTTTCTATTTCATCATCTATAATAATATTTTTTGTATTTAATATAGCTCGGTGATTGCCTATAACTGATTCTAATATATGATTTTCATTAACTCCATTATCTGGATAGAAATAATATGATTCAACCTTAGATCGTATATATGCTCTAAGAGAAATACACATACTAATAATTATGATTATTATATATATCATATATTTTTTGTATATAAATATTATATTATTTTTAAGTACGCATTTTCCTTAAAATTCTCTTATATTTCTTAAATCAAATTAAATAAAATCTATATTTTAGATAATTAAATGGTGAATATTGCGCGCGCAGAGACTAAGATGTAAAATAGAAATCCAAAATAGTTAAAATTAAATATTTTTTCATAATTATCTAAAATAAAATTATTTAAACTGATAGTATGCAGTGCGCAACACTTATATGGACTATTAATAAAAATTATCAGTTTCCAATAACTAACGGGTAATATTGCAATTAATAAAATATCCCAAATGCCGATTGGAACTATTGTTAAATGAATATGGATCATCAAGTATCCCAAAGGATAGCTGAGCTGTTGATAAATGCTGTTCGAACTATTGCTAAATAGATGAATATAGATCATCACTACACTTTTCAATTTTTTTCTTAAAAAAATGAAAATTTAAAATAAATTATTTAAATTATTTAAATTATATATTCCTATTCAAATGAGCATATTAGATCCAATATTTAATAAAATTATAGAATATTTAGAGAATGATAAAAAATATCAACTTAAGATTATTAAAGATTATTGTATAAAAAATGGTTGTTGTTTGATAGAAGATAAATGTAAACCCACAAACATAAAGGAATGCACAAACTGCACAATTCTAAGTTATAACATTACTGTATGCTTAGAAATAGAATGCTTTAATAAATTTTGTGAATCATGTGCTGAAGGTAAAATGTATACATGTAATTTTTGTTCAAAGACACGTATATGTAAATATTGCTGTTATTTTATTAATAATCATAGCTCTTGCACATCATGCATAGACAATATAATTTCAATATTTAAACTTAGTAGTGATAATAAAATAATTTATCCTAAAAATAAAATACCAAAATCTTCATCTTCTGAAGATTAACTTGATTTTTACTTATAAATATCCTTAAATTATTTATCATATCAGTATCAAATATCTCAAAGTTTGAATGAAATTATACCATATATAAATACTTATTTATAATCAATGATTACTAAAAAATAAAAAAATAAAAAAAAAACAAAATAAAAAAATAAAAAAATAAAAAAATAAAAAAAATATTTTTTAACTTTGATCTTAGATTCTTTTTTGATATTTTGAAAACTCCCAGGAGATAATGAAAAAAAATATCATTACGAAGTTTTGAAATAATTCAAGCTATATATTATTATTGAACATAATTCATCTAAATCAAGATGTTATTAAATAAATTCGAACAACTTCGAGATTAAATTAGATTGGTTCTGGTATTTCGATAAGAGCATAAATTACTCCCATCCATAAATATATGCCATTAAAATAAAGACCATTATATCTAGACTTTTTATTTATTTTCGATATTAGTAAATCTGTGGCTGTTTTTTTATCTCTAAATGTTCCAAGAACTTCAATAACAGGATCACGATCACCTTGAAAATCAACTTTGATAGTTTGTGCACAATACAACATTATTATAATAGATATAATAAATTCCTTAAAAATTAATCAATTTTTTTTTAAACAAAATAAATATTATATAAAAATTGATGAAATATTTAAATCTAGTTAGTATATAAATATATATTATATATGATGATCTTAAGTGTAGAGTTAGATATACCTGTGAAGATGTATTATAGTTTTTTGATAGCAGCTAGTAATTCATTAAATAATAGATGGCAATATATAATCCTAGAGAGTGGGTTTGTATCACTATATGCGAATACTGAAGCTGATATTTGTGGTGCTTTACTTGTTCTAAAGCACAAAATGTTACTCTAAATGATTATCATATTCATGCAATCGAAATCAGTTAGCTGAAATTTAGAAATAAATAGAGAAAGTTTTGATAAATATGACTTAATAGTTCTAAAAATAAAAAATAAAAAAAATAAAAAAATAAAAAAATAAAATTAAAAATAAAAATAAAAATAAAAATAAAAAATAAAAATAAAAAATAAATAAATAAATTGGATCAAAAAAATTGATTAAATTAAAAAATATCATTATGTTTTATTATAATCACATTATAATAAAATTAAATGAGTGAACTCGTAACTGATCAACAAACGATTGAATCAATCATTAATAATTGGAAGAATGATTCAAGAATAATTCCACAAACCATGATGACAGGACGGAGTATGAATATATCAAAAGCTTTATTAGAAGTAACAGAAAAAGCGGAAATATCTCCAGAAGATTGTGAGGAACATGATTTTCAATTCTATGAACTGATGGGTACTTTTTGTACTAAATGTCATATTCCATTTGGAGTTGAATGTCTGCATCCAGATTGTAAGGAACATGAATGTGAAAAACATATGTTATTTTATGAGGCCTTTAGTGAAGAGAATTATGGAGATGTAGCTAATCAAATGACTGAAAATACAGCATTTGTCCATTTAGGTCATGATGGAGTGGGATGTAATTGCAAAGCTGATGAAGAAGGTCTTAGAAGATTACTTTCATTCAAAAATCTAAAGAGATTAGAATATTGTGATTATTATTCTCATAGTTATTTTTATGATATTATTGAGGAAGATCAGTATAAACATATTAATTTTGTAGGAATCTTATAATAACACAAAGTAATTAAAATATAAATTAAAATTAAATATATAATTATTTAAAAATCTTCATCTTTGTCATCATTTGATAATGAATTACTATAATCAGTATATTTTGTTTTATATATCTGAGTTTTCTTTAGTAATTTTTTAACATTTGATCGGCGTGTGATATCACACATTTTGGAATGTGATACTGTATGAAACAAATTACTTCCATGGAATAAAAATTGAATAGTTCTTTTTTCACTAGATATGTATTATCTAATTGATAGCTTATCTGGTGTTTTTATATGAGTTTCTTTTAATGAACAGAAATCCTATGTATCAACCCGGCACGATATTTTGTTGGGAAAATATATGATTCCAGTTTCTTGTGAATGAATTCAAAAAAAATTGAATTAATAGTTCATGATGAATTTATCATCAATTAAATAATGATAATGAGTGGATTTTCTTTACATGGAGGAGTTTTAGATAAATTACAATTTACACCTATTGAGGGTAGTATTATAGAAAATTATGGTGGTCTTAACGTTAAATTAAATATCATGCATCAAAAAGATGATTCATTAATTCAATGGATTTTTGGTAATTTATGGTATTATAGTAGTAAATGTTTGTTATATTTTGGTTATTATTATATTATTGATGAAGAAGCTATTCTAACTGACTTAAGAACTAATCCTAAAAAAGTTTTGATTGAAATCCGTCGAAAAAATACAATTCATCCATTAAAATATCTTAACGAATGTGAATCATGTTGTGCAGGAAGAATTAAAAACCCGCATATTCGGGCTAAAGTTGAGAAAGTTGTGCTGGATACAGCACAAAATATAGAATCAAAAGATAAATTAACAATAGTTGTTTTTGGTGATTCTGGACTTTTTCAGACTTTTGTTTTAACTCAAAAATTAGTGGATCTTAAAAAATGGAAAAATATTGAACTTCATTTGATTGATCCTATTTTTGCTAATATTATTGCTTCCAATGAAGAAGGAGCAAAACCTGCAACATGTATCGGTCGGTTAGAAAATTTTTTGAATTGGTTCAATCAACAATCAGAAACAAAGGTAGATATAAATATTTATCATCATGCATCACGTTATGTTTTTGCAACACAAATTAAACCAGATCTGTTTTTATCTATTGATTGGATTGATGAATTGGGTTTAATTGGACAAGGTCTAACTATACAAGGAGATCGTCTTGTAGTCTTGCTTACATTACCTTGTGGAACACCTATTGTTGATCTTCAAACACCATTTGAACCACAATTATTACAATATAATCGATCTATAAAAGAAAGTCCTTTTGATAGATCAACAATGATGAGTGATTCATCATTGGAAAACTTTATTATGCACTATATGATGGATAAAAATAGTGAAGAAGAGATAGCATTATATGAAAGTTTATTTGAAAAACCAAATTTAATCATAAAAGGTATGAGACTATGGACTTGAAATCATAATTTCAGCAATATTTACTAAAGAAAGAGACATTGATGATTTTGAATTTTATTGGTGGTGAAAATTTACACAATAGATATAAATTAGTTTTATGAATACTATTAATTAATCCACAAAGGGGGTATTATTAAATTATAGATCTAATTTTATTATGATAAATAGGTTAATTGTGGTATAATTATTTAAAAATCTTCATCTTTGTCATCATTTGATAATGAATTACTATAATCAGTATATTTTATTTTATATATTTGAGTTTTCTTTAGTAATTTTTTACCATTTGATCGGCGAGTGATATTACACATTTTGGAATGAGATACTGTACGAAACAAATTACTTGTTATATCATCAAACAATGTAACATTATTTTTATTTTCAAAATAAAATTTCCAATGAAAGAAAAACTGAACAGTTCCTTTTTCACATTCATGTATATCATCCAATTGATTGGATAGCTTATCTGGCGTTTTTATATGAGTTTTTTTTGATGAACAGAAATCCCATGTATCAACTCCAGCGCGTGATATATCTAGTATAGTAGAATTCACTATATTCCATGTAATTATATCTATGATAATAATCACATTATTTAATGATTTTAATCCAAGTAAACATGGATAATTTCCCTCAGGACATATTGTAATACGTTCGCGTTGTTGAGTGGTTGCTAATTTAGTCTGTAGTTGAAAATAATCTCCTGATAATTTATCTGGTTTTATTACCATATCATATAAATTATTATTATCAGTATTTGTTTCATTCATAAAACTATCATCATTTACTAGAAAATAATTATCTGTTTCAGTCATCTTATCATTATTCTTCTATAATTAAAAAAATTTAATCAAATTTTAAAGATTATGATTTTGAAATATTAAATATTTTATATTTTTAATAAAATATTTATTTATTTTAGTTTTTTATTTTATTTTTTATAAAAATATTATAATAAAATTATTTTTTTATTGTGTTAAAAAATATTAAAAATAAAAATGATTTAATTAAAAATGATTTAATTAAAAATTGATATAATTAATTTAATATATATTAGTTATTAAATGGAAAATATTGATAATGATCCTGAAGAAGAATTTAAAAAACAATTTAAATTATACAAAAAATATTCTTCAAAATGTTATAAAAATGTAAGTGTTATTTTTTCAGTGACTTTTTGGATTAGAGATACAGATGAAAGTAAATGTTTAAATGAATATGAAATAAATTGTATGAAACGTTTATTAGCTAATTTTATAATTTCAAAATGTGGAAAAGCTATAAAATTAAAAGAAACTGAAAATGCTGAACAATTAATTTTTAAATGTTATAATTCAGAAAATCATTTTTGCAAATATATCACATTTAAATTTAAAATAAAAAATGACAGAAAATTTAAATGTGAATGTACAATTAAAAATAAAAATGATACAATTTGTAAAATGATAGCTAGGGATGAGACAGAAATTTACAGATTTCTGAATGAATATAATATTTTATCAGATATAATTTATAACCCATATGATATAATAGAAAGTGATGAATTAATGCTACTTACACTGCAAAATCCATATATAAATAATGTTGATGTGATACAAAATTTTAAATATTGGGAAAATCATTATACTAAGTTAGCAAAGCAACAAAGAACAAATTATAAAATCTTTAAAAAAATTGCAGATGATAAATGTAATTTAGCACCTGCATGTACTGTGATGTAATTAAGATTATAATATTCGTTTTTATAATTTATTTATATATTCAAATATTTATTATATCTTATCAATATTATTTTTAATTTTTAACTGTATCCTCATAATCATATGAAAAATTAATATTTTATATAAAATATTATAATAAAATTATTTTTGAATTATACTTAAAAAATATTAAAAAATAAAAATGGAAAAAAAGTTGGCTTTGTATACAAAGCCAATTTCCCTTTGTATACAAAGCCAATTTTGGGGGCCATAACCTACTGGTAGCACCTGCGAATCATGCTATAAAAAAATGGCTTTGTTTCAAGGGAAATTAATAATTTAAAAAATATAAAAATATTTCAAAATCTCTTTAAAAATTTTAAAGATATGAATGATGATTCTTTCTTTAGGATACTTGATTATTCTATTCATCATAATAACTAATCTAAGGATATTTAGTAAGCACATATAAGTGTTGCGCTCTGCATACTTATGCTAAAATAAGGGTTGATTCAAATTAATAATGTTCCAATCATAATTTTGATTATAACTGAATGTTTTATTTAATGCATTAGTATCTGCGCGCGCATTATTATCCATTTAGAGTTTTGATTATTATAATAGTTTAAAGTGTTTTTATGATTCTTTCTAAAAATACATAATTATCTGGAACTTTAACACCAGCAGCAAAAAAAACTTTTTCACTACTAGGAGTAGACCAATAACAGCCTAAGAATGTTTGAGTTATATCATTCAGTATATATGTATTTGTATCATATATTTGTAGCCAATTATCTACTAATGAATGAAATCTTATATCAGATTGTTGTATTGCATCTTGTTCATTATTAATATTATTTTGTGATGACCAATAATAATTGCGTGGTAGAGGACAAATATAATTATCCCACTGATGAATAGAATCTAATCGAAAAATCATATTATAGAAATTATGATGATCTATTTGTCCAGTTAGAATTTCAGGCCGTCGTCGAGCATGAGCAACTGCTCCTGAATTATTTTCACTATCTCTACATAATACACCATCTGGAAATAAATGACTTTGGAGCCATGAATATTTGTATTTATATTCTATATTGATATATCTACGTTGTTGTTTTCTTAAATGTTGGTAAAAAGTTTTTATAATGAGATGCCATAACTTGGAGACTTTAGATAATCTAGATAGTGTTAAGAAATCCCATTTAAAATAATGGAGAACTTGTTCTAATTGCTCATAATGTTTCATTATATTAGAGTATATTTATTGAAGATGTGAATAATTAAATTATAAACATTTATTATCTATTTCATTTTTTTCATTAATTTATATTCTGTTATATAATTTTATTGAATAATGTTCTAATAAAATTTAATAATTTCATATTTATTATATCTTATCAATATTAATTTTTAAATTTTTAACTGTATTCTCATAATCATATGAAAAACATGTAAATGATATCAGTTGGCCAATGTATTCATTATCATCAAATGATAAATTCATATAAGGTTTACCCAAAAATACGCTGTTATGTATCCATTCAGATAATATTTTTCCATTTATAATAGATATTCTATCAAAATTATTCAAAAATAATAAATGTTCCCATAGAGATTCAAATTTAATAGGTTGAACTGAACAACTATACAAATCAAATGCAGCTTGTATCATATAAGCATTATGAACACTTAAATCAATTAAATATGTATGTTCAAATGCAGGCATTATAAATTCACCGGATGATTGACTTAATTTAAATTGGGTTTTTTCCCATACACTCCAGCTTATTCTACAAATGATATTCTTCTTTTTTTTCATTAATCTCTGTAATAGGTTAAGATCATAATTATAGATGATAATGTTATTTTTTAAATCATCTTCTGATGAAAAATAAAGATTATTTAATAAACTTTCTGCTACAATTCCACATCTTGTAATATTATCACTATCATATTTTATCCCTTTGTTTGATTTAACCAGTAATACAGAAAGATCCGAAATGTGCGGTTCATTATATAATAATGTTGCAAGCATATTATAATTAAATTATATTGATATATATAATGCAATAAATATCAATTTTTATTTAGATTCAAATTAATATTTGTAAAATGACTATAAAATATAGAATATTAGTATTTATTGCAATTTATAAATTTATCTTTTATGTTTCTTCGTGTACCAGGGATTTCTTTACCTGTATAGCTATCAATACAGTGTGTTATTTGTGATAGTGGATGGCTCCATTGTTTATTGATATAATAACCTTTTTTATCACATTCTTTACAAAATAAATCCTGAACACCAGTTTCTAAATCTTTTTGACATTTTTGATAACTTATTTGGCATGGTGTTTTACCATTTATCAATTTTTTATGTGTTACCCCTCCATATTGAATTAAACGATTTGTTAAGGGATTTATAATATAATTATTATGTTTTTTGGACATTCTATAAAATAATCAAAGAAAATAATAAATATTATGTTTTTGTGTTTGATTATTTAATAATTATT
>Ga0214473_10007090_pt1 | contig 13335 bp, 7 predicted proteins | sample RVTome_7_FD_203509 | JGI IMG/M metagenome (GOLD analysis project Ga0214473, IMG submission 203509) | Soil microbial communities from uranium-contaminated site in the Upper Colorado River Basin, Wyoming, United States - RVT98D197 | ecosystem: Environmental > Terrestrial > Soil > Contaminated >...
CCCTTGAATGAGGAATGGCCAAAAAGTAATTCCGATTTCAAATCGATTTTAGTCTTTTATTCTCTAATCCATTGGCGTGTTGTAAGTTGTACTCCTCATTTTAAAAACGTTGGGACAGCTATGAAATCCGGTCAGGATTCAAGTGTTGCCAATCCACTGCCGAACGACTAATCTTACGGCTGTGGAGCGGATATGCCGTTCAGGATGAGCATATCGAATCCAATTGCTATTGGCGTTCTTTAGTTCGCCTTCATTCAGATTCCGGAATTGTCGAATCAGAGGCTGTAAGAGCCCTGAAGCTTCGAGATTCTCTAAATGGAGCGTGTAGCCGCCTCGTAATTTCCATCGCGGCCCGCGGGAAAACCCGGCGGCAGGCAGGCCATTTCGAGGACTGGTGCGGGGAAAGGTGCGGATGAGTCCTCGAAGGCGACCGCGCCAGGCGCGGCGGGAAAAGACCCGAGGCCCGGATTAACTTTGTTTTCCTTTGGTTACAAAGGAGCCGGAGCTATGCGCCAGCATAGCGTAGATCCACGCATTAAAATGCGTGACACCGCTTTTGGTTCTTTTGGCGACAAAAGAACAGATAAACCTTTATCAGGAAAATAGATAGAGTGAAAGATAGAACTCCGGTTGGCATTTTTTCCGGACAATTCCGATCTATGCACTTTGATACAGACAATTTTCTACCCTTAGCAGCATACAGGGAGCGTAGCTGAATGGATCACACCCTGAACCATCTCGGCCAGCCGGTTGGCCCGCCTCTCCCGGGCTGGAGACCGCCCGCGGCCCCGGAGCGCACGGCCCTCGAGGGCCGGTACTGCCGGCTGGAGCCGCTGGATGCCGGCCGGCACGCCGAGGCCCTGTTCCAGGCGTATTCCGCGGACAAGATAGGCCGCCTCTGGACTTACCTGCCCTACGGCCCGTTCGACCGCCTCGACGACTTCACCGCCTGGATCGGACGAAGCTGCCTGACTGATGACCCTCTGTTTTTCGCCGTCATCGATCTTTCGACCGGCAGGGCGGCGGGTGTCGCGAGCTACCTGCGGATCGACCCGGCGGCCGGCTCGATCGAGGTCGGCCACATCAATTACTCGCCCGCTCTGCAGCGGACCGCCGCCGCCACCGAGGCCATGTACCTGATGCTGAAGCGCTCCTTCGACCTCGGCTACCGGCGCTACGAATGGAAATGCGATTCCCTGAACGAGCCTTCCCGTTCGGCCGCGCAGAGACTGGGACTGTCCTTCGAGGGGATTTTCCGCCAGGCCACGGTCTACAGGGGCCGTAACCGCGACACTGCCTGGTATTCGGTGATAGATCTGGAATGGCCCGCGCTGCGGGAGGCGTTCGAACGCTGGCTGGACCCGGCGAATTTCGACTCCGACGGCCGGCAGAGGGTCAGCCTGTCGAAGCTCACCGGGGTCCTGCTCAAGCAGCGCGGCTGAAAGGCGGGATTATTATTTCTTATACTCCTCGATCTTCTCCCGCAGGGTTTTCAGCGTCTCCGCCCTTTTATCATCGTCCGGCTCCAGCAGGGTCATGCGGAAACCGTGCAGGTCGCTGGTGAACCCGGTGAGCGGGACCACGCAGATACCGGTGGCCGCCAGCAGGTAAAGCGCCAGCCGCTTGTCCGGGGAAAGCCCGCCGGCCGCCAGGGCCTCCTCGAGGATTTTCTTCGCTTGTGGATTGTCCACCCTCAGGCTTTGTTTGTCGTTCAGCATACCCTTGTCGAAAGTGACGCAGGCGTAGAACGCTCCATCCGGCCGGGTGGCTTCCACTCCCCCGATCCCCGCGAAATTTTCGGCGAACTGCCGCGAGCGCGCCTCGTAGGCTCGGCAGCGCGCCTGGAGGTGTCCGGGGTAGCGCGGGTCGGCGAACACGAGCGGGATAGTCATCTGCGGCTGAGTTGTGGAACAGACCTCGATCATCTTGGCATCGAACAGGCTCCGGATGTAGCGGCTGAATTCCTGGTCGGCCTTTTCGTTGTAGACCTCCAGCCAGCCGCAGCGGCCGCCCGGCCAGGGGTATTCCTTGCTCACGCCCTTGAGCGCGATCCCCGGCACCCCGCCGATCACGTCCGCCAGCAGGGTGGTGGTCCGGCCGTTGTAGATCAGCCGGTTGTAGATCTCATCGGCGATCACGAACAGGCCGTAGCGTTCGGCTACCGCCACCACTTCGGCTACCAGCTCCGCCGGCCAGACCAGCCCGGTGGGATTGTCCGGGTTGATCAGGAGGATTCCCGCCACCTCGGGATGCTTTTCCACCAATGAGCGGATTTGGTCCGGATCGGGCAGCCAGCCGCGGGAGGGGTCCAGGTGATATACCAATGGCGGACGGTTGGCGTTGAACGATTCGTGCGTGGCGTGGATCGAGTAGCTGGGCGAGGGGCAGAGTACCCGGGCGCGAGGGTTCAGGTAGCGGTAAATCTTGGCCACGGCATCGCCAAGGCCGTTGTAGAAATAGACGTCCTCGGGAGTGATCCGCACTCCGCCGCGCTCGTTCAGCCGTTCGGCCAGGAAAGCGCGGGTTTCCTCCAGGCCCTTGCTGGGGCTGTAGGCCCAGCTCCTGTCCCGCCGGATCACCTCGATGAAATGCTCCTTGATCCACTCCGGCACCGGCTCGCCCTTGGCGCACGGGTCGCCGATATTTTCCCAGGTCATTTTCACCCCGGCCGCCTCCAGCCGCTTGGCGATCAGCACGATCTGGCGGATTTCGTAGACTATTTGGTCGGCCTGGGGATGGACGATGTTACAGCGCACTTGATTATCCTCGTTTTGAATTGCCGCATCCAGCGGCGGTTCAGGCAAAAAGGAAAACACCCGACCCATACTTCGGCTAATATCTAATTTCAAGGCAGGACTTATTCAAGAATATCCTCATTATCAGGGAGTTCAAGCATTGGGTCTGCGGAATTAATTTCGCAGAGTCTTTTGTACATTCACTGTAAGGAGCAGGCAATAGTTTGCCTTCATTCAGATTCCGGGATGATCAAATTAGAAGCTTTAAAAAGCCCTGAAGCCTCGTGATTTTCTTTTTGGAGCGTGTAGCCGCCTCGCAATTTCCATCGTGGCCTCGATAAATGCCCGAAACCCGGCAGGCCATTGCGCGACTTCTCGCGCAGGCGACCTCTCAGGAAGCGGGGAAAAGACTCGAATGCCGGGAATAACCTTTGGTTCTTTCAGTTATGAAAGAACTGGTTTTGCTTCTTTTGCCACCAAAAGAAGTCAAAAATTATCTTTGAGCATAAATGTTAACAATTTTATGCCCTGAGATGTAAGCCCCTTGCCAGGGGAATGGATAGACTCCAGGGCGGCATTCCAATTGACATATTTGCCGGATAGTATTGAAAACCTTTACTGAACTATGGAGATTGTTGTGTATCAACCTCTTTCAACTCATCTGAACCGGTCCGGTTTTGGGGGAGTTCGCCGCTCCCAGCCGCCGGTTTCCACCAACATTATAAATTGTCCTCTGCTTTTTCCCGTCGACACAGGATTTCGTCTATTTCCCGACGCACCCCCGCCTCGATATCCGGCGCCCTGTGCTCTGACAGCACCTGCCTGACCCGCTGATTGAGCGTAGTGATCAGGTCTTCCGGGTTCGATGTTTTCCATTGGGCGAGAGGCTGGCGGTCGAACACCGAGGGCATCCAGATTTCGCGGCAATGTTTCAGGGTATGCTCATCCTGAAGGAAATGACCGCCTGCGCCCACTCTCCGGGTGACATTCAGCGCCAGCGTTTCATCTGTCACCTCGAATCCGGAGGTGGCCTTGCGCAGCATTCCGATAACCTCGTTGCAGAAAAGGATCATCTCCATCGAGCTGATCATTCCGCTGCCGAGATAACCCACGTCGTGCACGAGGTTCTCCCCGGCCAGCAAGGCGAGAAGAATCTGGTGCGAGGCTTCGGCTCCGGCCTGCACGTCCAGGGTTTTGCTGTCCGAGGCTCCGGCCAGGCCCCAGACCGGGAGCCTGTAATGATGAGCCAGGTCTCCGAAGGCGCTGAAAGCGAAATGAAATTCCGGTGAGGCGTAAGTATATCCGGCCCAGTGCATGTCCATCGCGGTGACGTTGCCACCATAGATAAACGGCGCTCCCGGCGCTGTCAGCTGGTGAACCACCAGGCCCGCCAGGCATTCAGCGTTACCCAGGGCGATTGCCCCGGCCATCGTTACCGGGGCCGTGCCGCCGGCCATGCTGCCGGTGGGATATACCACCGGTAATCCGTGCCTGGCGCAGAACATGATCATCTCCAGGGCCTCGCGAGTGTGCAGCCGGGGAGGAATGGGCTCCGTGTAAAGAACGGCGAAAGGCTTCTCCGCCACGGCCTCTGCGCTCCCCCTCTGGGCGCACATTATCTCGTGGATCGGCTGCAGGTCCTTGCCGCCCTGGGCCGTATAGACGATCGGTTTGGCCGTCCCTGTGAGCATCGCATCGAACTGATGGACGAAAGAGCTGCTGCCCGGATAGTCGTCCGCAATCGCCATGCTCATGACGAAATCCAATTGCGGCATGGCATCGACAAACTTTGCCATCCGGTAGCTGTCGCGCTTGGTCGATTTCCTCAAAGCTCTCGATTCCGGATCGAAAGTCTGCGGCGTATCGGACCCCGTGCCGAAGTAGACGTTTCTCTGCCCGAGCCGCATGGCGGGATTGCCGCAGCGATCGTAAATCTCGATCATTGCCGGCGCGGTCTCGATGGCTTTTTCCACGAGCCCGGCCGGTATCCGGACCAGGCCGTCCGGCCCGGTTTTGGCTCCATGTTCGAGAAGGAGCTCTTTCGCCCCCGGATGCAGGAAACGCATCCCCTGGCTCTCGAGTATTTCCAGGCTCGCCAGATGAATTCTCTCGATTTGCCGGCCGGATAATGACCGTAATTTCAGGAGCGGCGTAAAGGGACTTTCATTCATTTTTAGGACCCTTGTCAGTATGCGAAACAGGAACCGGGTAAGTTTGCTGTCTGCCTCTGTCGACCTGAATTCAGCTTTTCGCGGTAAAAGGCCGCCGGCCCGGTCGATACCGAAGCGGCGGTTAATCCTTAATAATAATCAATCGATACCTATCACCGCTCTCGCGCTCTCTCCGCTCATTACCTCCGTGACCTCCACGACCCAGTCACCTTTCGGGTCGTTCAGCGCGGTCCGGAACGCGGTGTGGCCGGCACTGGTAGTTATATCAGAGTTGCCTCCATAATAGCGCAGCTGGCGGCCCGCGGGGTCGGTCACCACGATTTTGGCGACCGAGCTCAGGTCATTCAGGCCATCAATGGTGAAGTTTATCTTCACCGTCTCGCCGAGTTTCCCTGTCCTGGGAAAGTCAAGCCTGATGCCCCTGACCCTGTCGGCCACCATGGCGAAAAGGGCCGGTACTCCGGGCTCGATCTCGGTCTCGAATGCCCCGCCGGTACCGATAAAACGCTTGTTGCGCACATCGTAGATCGAAAAAGAGCCCGGCAGGCTCACTCTCACCTTCTGACTGCCCTCGGTGGACATCCCCGGCACCAGGCCGAGCAAGCGGGTGGTGCCATTGTTGAACAGATAGCGCTCGCAGGTGGTAACCGGCCTGCCCGCCAGGTCGGTCAGCCTGATTTTCGGCTGAACCCCGGCATTCTGAAGCACCAGGGAAATGTGGTCGAGGTCTTCCTGGTTACGGCCTTCACGCCTGTCATCGAGATAGCTGTCCAGAAAATAGTTCAGCAGGAAAGCCTTCCCCTGGCCGTAACTGTTGTAAAGCAGGATGGGGCGGCCGTCTCTCTCGGCCAGCGGCTTCGCGCCCTTGAGTTTCAGCCCGGTTTCACCGGTCAGGGCGATTATTTCTTTCCTGCCGGCAGGGGCGAACTGCACGCCGAAAACCTCCTGCAGCGCCCGGTTCTTGCGGAAGGTGCAGTGCTCGTCCATTACCCCAGGCAGCGCATCGGTAACGATAGTGCCGCCCTGCTCGACAAATTTGCGGATCGCCTCCACTTCCGCCTCGCTCAGGGCCACGCTCATCGGCAGCACGAACGTCTTGTAACCCTTGGAGATCAGCTCTCCTTTTTCCACGGCGCTGTAGGCGATGAAATCGAACTGAAGGCCGGAATCCCTGAGAATGTTCATCCAGCCCTCGGAGTTCTGATTGAACCGGTTGAACGTTTCACTCGTGTTATAGGAAACCCGCTCGGAGATTTTGCCATCCACGATCCAGGTTCCGTGAATACTGGGATATGAATAATGGATCGCGATACCGTGGTTGTCCGGCACAGCCAGGCCCACCAGCTTGCCGATGCCTTCCCCCCGCATCTCCCTCAGCCCCTGCTCCATGTCGCGGGCGCTGTGGTTAAGGGTGAGGTCCGGGTCGATCGTGCAGTACTGCCAGAAGATGTAGCACCCGCCGTTGGCCCCTTTGAAAAGACGCTCGTAAAGGTCGTAGAAAACCTGCTTGCCCATCACCCCGTAGCCCGATCCGCCGGAAATCTTGACCTCGGGGTTCATGCTGCGGTGGATTTCATACTGGTAGGCGTTCAGGTGTGTGGTATAAAGATTGAGCTGGCTGTAGTCGCAACCGTTGTGCGGATAGGATTCCTGGGTGCCCGAGTTCAGTACTCTCGCCTGGGGATCGAGTTTCTGCAGCTCCTCCAGGACGTACCGGTAACAGTCGGCATAGCTCTTTTCCATGAAAGTCCGGTGGTCGGCCCAGGAGGCGTAGTTGCCCCGGGCCTGGGCTTCGTAGGTGTCATCCGGAACAACCTGGTCCCAGGAAGCGAAGCCGGTGCCCCATTGGGTATTTAGCACCTCCAGAGTACCGTACTTTATTTTCAGCCACTCCCGCATCGCCCTTAACGTATGCTCGGAAAAACATATGTCGAGCGCATCGCCGTAGCAGGTGAACGACGGCTCCTCGTAGACGTAATACGAAAGGGGCGAAAACGGCACCCAGGGAGTGCAGAGCTGTTTGAGCTCCTGCTTTATCCGTTCCCGGTAAGCCGGATCGTGGAGGCAGTACTTGCGCACCAGCCCCATCTTGTCTTTTGTTTCCACATACTTCTTCTTCATTTCATCGTAGTATGTCCGGTCCGGCCCGCCGTCCGGGGATTCCTGTCCGCTGATCCTGGTCTGCGCCTGCACCATGTAGTTGGCGTGCCGGCAGTGATCGAGCGGGTAGGAAGAGAGCGTGGTCACGTACAGCCGCTGTAATTGACTGTCGATTGTCGGCCAGATACCGGGCATCGGGTTCGGGCCGAACAGATACATCACGATGTCGTAGTCATCCCAGAGCCTCTTCTGGCGCACGAAAATTTCGGCGGTCTTGCGGTCCTGGGCCAGGCCATTGGCCCTGACCTCGCAGTCTATCCGGGCCAGGTGGGTAAGTGCGCCGGAAGAGTTGAGGCTGAATGCCTGGCTGGAGTTGCCGGTGGGAGAAAGTTCGAAAGTGGCCTGGTCCAGCAGGCGGCCGTAATTGTCAAAAAGCCTCACCGTGACTGCGCAGGCGATTTTTTTCTTTACGGCCAGTGTGATCCTGCCGGTGATCGGGTCGCCGGCATTTACCATCTCCGTATCCGTTTCCACCGCCTGGATGATTACTCCCGGCTCTTCCTCGACCGTGACCGCGGCCCAGTCCAGCGAGCGGCCGTCATGGACCAGCCTGAGGTCCGCAAAATGCCTGCCCCCGGCCAGCGGCCCGGGCAGCTCGACCGTTACGTCCTTTTTCCCGGCCGGCACCGGCGTATCGATCTCTTTTTCAGTCTGGCCGAAACTGTCGCTCAGCCTACCGACCAGCCGGCTGTTCGCCGGCGCCCCGGTCAGAAAGACTTTCAGTCCTTTTGCAGTCCTTTCCGTCCGCTCGATTGCCGCTTCCGGCTCTCTTCCCGCCGCCCAGACTACGGTTCTGGCCACCAGGGACCACATGTACTCGTGGTAGGGATAATTCAGCCCGGTATCCCAGAGATCAGGCACCTCCGGTATCATGCCGCGCTGGTTGTAGGCGAAGGCGGCCACCCTGCCCTTGCCCATCGATTTCACCGCCAGGACGGGATTGCCCTTTTCGGTTTCGATCAGGACCTGCCCCGAGGGCTTCGCGGCCAGCACGGTGAGATGTCCCTGGGGGAAAGCCTCCAGCGGCACTCCCCGGGTGATATAATGAGCGCCGGTCGCCCGCCAGGCCCCCTTGTCCACGTTCGAAGAATCGAGCTCCACCGGGTCTTCCGGCCAGATATTGGCGAACTCCTTAATCATGGTGAGCGGGGAAATCTCCCAAAGGTCTTTCCCCTGGTCCGAACGGGTCAGCGGGTAAAAGATTATCAACCCGGCCCCCTCCTCGACCCGCTTGCGGATAGTTTCCCGGATCACCGGCGGGTATTCTTCCCAGGGCCTGAGCGCAGGCCAGAGGATTACATCGTATTTCGGCCCGTTCAGCAGGTCATCGGCGATATAGGTCTGAGCCAGCGTGTAGCCCTGGCGCGGTCCGCGGCGCTGAGAGTAGAAATCGCCGAAACCGTACATGTTGGTTCCGCCCCGGATTCCGATAGTGGTGGCCCGGTAGTTCAGCTCGAGCCGTTCCGCCAGCTCGATTATCCCGCGGCCGTCTATCACTCCGCTCAGCGCAAATACGCTGATCGGTCCGCCCTGCAGGGGACGCCCCCAGCTCACGTGCGGAGTCTCGATCTTCATCGTGTAATCGAAATCCCAGCGGCCGCGCTCCTCCAGTATTGGGTGGAACCGGTCGAGGGTGAAATAATCCATGTAGAATTTCCCCGGTCCGCCGGTCACGAGCTCCACGGAACTCATTCTCCCGAGGTCCAGGTGTATCGCCCGCTCGAGCCTCACCTGGATATGGTTTGCGCCCGTTCTCACGGGGAAAGTCTTATTATATTTGTTTCCTTCTTCATCATTCAGAACCACTGCGATCTCGCCAGGCCGGTCGCTCCAGACAAAGAATAGAAAGGCCTCGCTCCTGCGCCAGTCTGTGGGAATTTTTTTCAGGGTAATAGTTCCGCCGTCGGCGGGGCAGCTCACTTCCAGGGAATTATCCCCCCAGGTGGGGAAACTCGAGCTCTGCCGCAGAAGAACGCCATCGCTCGCCTTAACTCCCTCCACCTCGGCCTGATTCTCAAACGAAGCGAAGACATCCATCCTCTGGGCCGCGGCCCGGCTGCTCGCCAGGAAAATAAGACCGCTGACCAGGATAATGAGCCCTTTCTCTTTTGCGGACATTTTTACACTCGCGGTTGAATTTGCAGGTAAGAAAAAAGTAGTGATTCGGACAGTTCTCGAAGTTCCGATAATCGATAAGCCGAAATCCAGACCGGTATGTCAGTTATCCATGCAGGTACTTGAAAGTAAGGCCGCTTCGCATTCCATAAACCTGAGGTAAATCTTAAAACGTGTTGGGGAAACCTCCTTATATCGTAAAAGGGAAACCATAAAAAGAAGATGCGGCATGAAACTGTGTAATTATTTAAAGTATAAAGTGTTACAGTAAGAGCAATCCACCGGACGCCCCATTAATTTATATTCCTTTCTTTCAGGTGGGAATAATTCAGCCCGCCTTTAAGCCGGTGTCCGTTTCTGCAGGTCGATCCCAGCCTCTTCCATCATAGCCAGAATATTTTCCAGAGGTACGTCGTCCTGGAGCGTAATCCCCGGTTCCAGAATGTAGCCGCCGCCCTTTCCCATGAGATCTTTGAGCGTCCTTGTCTCTTCCCGGACCTCGCCGGGCGTTCGTCGAGGCAAAAGGTCCTGAGTGCGAATCCCTCCGCAAAAAGTAAGATGGCTGCCATATTCGCTTTTCAGCCTGTAAATGTCCATCGCTTCGGGCTGGATGGGGTGCAGGATATCCAGCCCGAGATCTATGAAGTCGCCCACAATCGACTCCACGTTGCCGCAACTGTGGTGAAAAGTTACCCGGTTGCGCCTTTTGGCCAGAGTAAATATTTCAGCCAGCCGGGGCTTTATCAGTTTCCTCCAGAGCTCAGGCGGTATTATCAACGATTGCTGCGTGCCGTAATCGTCGCTCACGGCGATCCCATCGAATTCGAAGTTTTCAAAAAGGATCTCCATGGTCCCCAGGATATAATCCGTCAGCCCTCTCAGCAGCTCTTCGACAAACCGGGGATGCCAGACCACATCGGCGAGAAGGTCCTCCATGCCCCGCATGAAAGTCGCCCGCTCCCATAAGTCACCGACCCAGATCACGGTAAAATGCTCCTCATTATCTTTGCACCAGCCGCCCAATTCGCTGAAACGGTAGCCGGCCCCCGGGTCCGGGAATTCATAGCCGGAGAGAGACGGTTCCCTGAGAACCGGGCCTGTCGGACTTCCGCGGTCCAGCCTGTTCGTTGACCAGATTACGCCGAACTCATCCCTGATCGTATCTCCATGTCTGGCCGGATCGGCATACAAAGGCTTGATCGAAACCGGGGCGCTCATGCGGACCGGAAAATCCAGGGTCTCTTCGATCAAAGTCGTGCCAAAATATTCTTCTACTTTCTTACGGGCTGGAGGAGTGAATGAAAAATTGAATGGAACGGGTGTACCGCTTTGATGCGCCAGAGTCTTTCTGATCCATAACTTGTTGCTGGACATGGCCTGAAAAGCTCCAACCGGCTGAACAGTGGATATATACCTTGAGCACCCGGGCCTTATCACTTAAGTTAGTTCAATTTCAGCCTGTCAGGCAAGGCAGCCGATTCAAGGATACAACCAGCGGAAGCGTGTTGAAAACAGGAAAAGTCGATGAAAAAGGCGGTCAAGGGCCGGCCTTCCGGCCGAATTATCGGCCCTTGCCGGCCGAAAAGCGATAAATTTCAGCCCGGAAGCCTTGAAAAAAGAAATTTCAACGCCCTTTTAGCGAGGAGAAATGTTCAGGTTCTCACTTAAACTAATACTCATTTGTACCCTTACCTGGTCGGTTTGTCCGGCCCAGACCAACAATGCCATCTTCGAGAAAATGGTGGGGGCCGAGGTGGTAATGGATACCGCCATCGATGTGCAATTCCTTCAGGGTAAGGCGGGTCAGCGCTTCGCGGTCGACTCTGACAGCGATGGCCGGATAGACGTGATTTACCTGATCGACAACGACGAAAAACATCGTGGGAAGCGCTCACCGCTGTTGGTCAAGATCGTGGACGAGGACGGGGACATGTACCTGACCGGCGAGGGAGACCTGGACAGCGACCTTTACGTGGCGGACTGGTACGGTGACGGCACTATAGACCGGGTCGTGGACTATGTAGACAAGGATGGGGACAATGATGTTGACGAGCAATACTTGTATCAGTGGATCTCGGAGGATTATCCGTATTTCGTCCCGAAGACCTACGGCGGCAAAGCCTATTGCGTGTCCTGGGCCGGCGATTACGGAGATGACAACCGCTTGTGGTACCACACTAACTACGAATACGACCAGTGGCTGACCGAATGGCTGACCGATTTCAACGGCGATGAAATGTTTGTCTGCACGTTTTATTTCGATTTCGAGGCCCGGACCCTGACCCCTGCCTGCGAAATAGCTTTTTCGTTCTACGATCTCGACGGCGACTCGCTTTCCGAGGAGGCGGTCAGGTTCGAGGGGGCGAAACTGGTCGCGGAAAACCTTCGCTACAGCCTGGATATTGACAATGACACAGGTGGGGGCAACCGGCACGACTATGATTTTTCCATCACCAGCCTGGGGCCGGTCATTTTACCTGAAAGCAAATGTACGAGGCTCGATATCCGCGGGATCAAAACGGAACCGGTCTTCAAGTGGCCCCAGATGCGCCAATTCGCCAAAATGCAAAATTGGGGAAAAACCCTGCTGACCTGGGACGAAAATGACAACAACATCGACCCTCGGCCGGGCAGCCTGCATAACGAGCGCTGGGAAGGCGTACTCAACCACGGCAGCGAATCCATGCCCCAGGTAGGCGGACCATCCTGTGGCCCCTACAACAAGCGTAACGAAATAGACAGCGACAGGTCCGGTGAATTCAACTTTTATTATTCCCCCGTTGACCGAAGATTTCACCTGCTGGGCGCTGAAACAGGCTGGATCAAGGTGGACTACAATTACGACAATCGAGTGGATATGCTGTTCCTGATGGAGGATACCGATCGGGATGGCTTTTTCGACACCTGGAAGTTCGATATTGACGGTGACGATGACTTCGAGCGCATCTGCCGGGCGCCTCGCGACAGCGCAGCCATATATCTTTTCGACTATAAAACCCTGCACGAAGCTTATTTGCCGGTCTTGAAACAAACTCTGGATGACGACCAGCAGTTGATTACGACTCTGAAAGCGGTGCTGGAAAAGTATGGGAAAAAGGCCGCCGATGATCCCGTGGAAAACTATTTCGATACGGAGCTGATCAATTACGGCAGCGATTTCCGCCTGGGAGAAAAAATCAGGAACAGCCGCGAAGCTCAAAGATATTATTACGACCTTGTCAGAGAGCGCTACTGGTGCAGTCTTCGCGCTGTGGCCCCCGTTGCGGAGAAAGCGAATTTTCCGCAAATCGAAGAGGCGTATGAAACCGGTCAGTTCGGTTTAACGGCTCGCTTATTGAAAGGCTACCTCGATGGTGAAGCCGGCGAACGCTGACATATCACTCCGATTCAGAGCGACATAACGGGCTTGACCCCTCTCCGGATAAGTTTGACCGGCTGTTCCCGCCCGAGCTGTTTTCAAGGTTTACACAACTCTGACCGTCGCGCTTGTCCATCGCCGGTACATGTTGGATAGAGACCGTTAAAAAGTAAAGTTCACCTTTCAGCGACTGCGGCTGATTTTTACATCCTCCTTGCCCGAAGTTAATAGCCTTTCTCGCTTTCAGGGTTTCCCACTTGATCATATTTCTTAGCGACAGGTAATGTCTTCTCCGGCCGTGGTAGACATCAGCCGGCGTCGGGTTGTGGATAGATACGTGATAGTGGCGATGGTCTATTCATCAGGAGAAGGCAATAAAAAAGCCGCCTTCTGGGGCGGCTTGGAACCCGGCAACGGGGTTTCGTCAACCTGGAGGGGAATCGAAATCCCCTGCGCCAGGATTTTTAAGCAAGTTGTGTAATAACTGCTACGACAAAATAACACAGGCAGAGGACCGTACCCTGAGCGATCAGGCCGAGTTTTTCGTTGGTAGTCATCGTTTTCTCCAGGTTGATTGAAGGATTTCGAATTTAAACTTCTGCATCTTAAGACGCCGGTGTCTATACTCTGGTTTCATTTTTTAGGAAAATGTTATTGCGCTTGCCTTCATTTATGTACCAGAGACCTTTGATTTAATGGGTTGGATGGCTTTTCTGATTTTTGAAGTGTCTTTTTGGGGCTGTTAAGTTTTTAGCTCAAAAAATATTTCCTTTTCTTGAACAGGGATACAAGCTTT
>Ga0214473_10007091_pt1:0-2500 | contig 13334 bp, 10 predicted proteins | sample RVTome_7_FD_203509 | JGI IMG/M metagenome (GOLD analysis project Ga0214473, IMG submission 203509) | Soil microbial communities from uranium-contaminated site in the Upper Colorado River Basin, Wyoming, United States - RVT98D197 | ecosystem: Environmental > Terrestrial > Soil >...
TGCACGAAAGCTTAGAAAGGCTAAAGCCGGTGGTTAGGCAGACGCCCCATTGTTCGTGGTGTTGCAATGAATTCAGTGGATCATCCTCATGGAGGAGGTGAGAGGCGCACAAAAGGTAATGAAATTCGGCCTCACCTTGAGGGCCCCAGCTGGATTTCGGGCAGGAGTGGGGAAAGGCAGAAATGAGTTCATGCCACGACGATCTATATGGAAGGGAAGGGCAGTTTTTTTTTTATGTTGAGAAAGTCTTTTTTTATTTAGCTCTCCAACTCCGGATGAGTTTGGGCCTCCGGCGCCTCTTTTGAGGACGGGAGGAAAAAAACAGGATTTGGTGCCCTCCGACGATCCCCCTCGGGCTCGGGGGGGCCTTTGCCTTCATTTCTTGAAGAGCACGAGGTCACCTCTTCATCAATATAAAGGAAGGCCAGAAAAAATGTTTTGAATTCCCCCAATAAAAAATAGCGGTAAGTGATGAGGGGGCGGCTTCTCTTGTGGTAGTAATTGCGAACTCATTCCATTTTTGGAGGATTGGTTCCCTGTTCCTGCGGCTGAGAAGCCTCGACGCTCTGCCCCCCCTTAATCAACCTCTAAAAAAGAATAAAAGTTCCCCTTTTCATAATAATAAGGTAAGCTCCAGAACCGGCGGAATTGCCCAATCCTATCTTTCCTTGAAGTAAGTCCAGAGCGGGAGCAACTGATACAGCAAATTCAGACTCAGACTAAACTAGATCACTTGGCAAGAGGGGGTTTAGTAGGTCTTTTTGAGCGCATGTTGATCATTTCGAAAAAGCTGGTTTCGTCTCATTTTCCGGAAAGCCAGTCATACTATTCCACTTTAGCTAAGCTAATGATGAAAGAGGATCTGGATTTGTCTGCACTGCAGATGATGATGTCCACTCCTGGCTCGATGCGCTTAACGAAAGAGAACTATCTAGATTAAGTATAAATCTCGTAATTAAGCAGCATCCTTTATTTAAGTGAGTAGGGGTGCGCCGGACCGCCGACGAATAATAGGTACCCCCACCTCAGGCAGAGTTAGTGAGCCGTGTAATAGGCGACCATTTCGCGCGGTTCGGGGGGGCACTCACGTCAGCCGCCGGCGCCCGACTGCGTCTTAACCCCTATCCCATTTTTGGGCCAATTCCCCCTTTGTACTACCAAAAAATGAGATTCTTGCCGAATCCGAGTTTGCTGCTCCAACCATTACCAAACTAATACCTATTCTGTTTAGTACTTCAGGTGCTTCTGTTGCGTATAATGTAAATCCCGTAGCGGATCAATTCCAACGAGCCTTTCAAACTAGTACTTTTTGTAATCGACTCTATACCTTCTTCAATAAACGCTGGTTCTTCGATCAAGTTTTGAATGACTTTCTAGTCAGATCCTTCCTGCGTTTCGGATATGAAGTCTCATTCGAAGCTTTAGACAAAGGCGCTATTGAGATATTGGGCCCTTATGGTATCTCGTACACATTCCGACGATTGGCCGAGCGAATAAGTCAACTTCAAAGTGGATTTGTTGTGCGAAGAGTGCATTATGACCCGTGGCCGCCTGCCTGGTGGGGGCGGCTCCTCCGTTGTGGGTAAACGGGAAACCCGACTCTACGAACCCGAGGAAAGGCTGCACAGCAGTAGTAAGGGCGTTAAGACCGGAGCTTTTTGTAGTGCTAGCAGGAATGCAAGTGAATGAATCCCATCCCCTAGCGAGTGAAGTGCTTACGCCCCTTTCTCTAAAGGGGCGCGCTAGCGCTTGTATAATCTAATTGAATAGAATCGCTCTTGTTATATAGTTATATAATTAAAGTAAAGGGGGCTGAGAAGGTTTGCTGTCTACTTCGCGAGCCCACTGCCCCGTTCTGTAACTTCCCTTCTTTCGTCCGTCCACGAGGCTGTAAAAAGAAAGAAAGGGGCGGCTATCTAGTGGGAGTCGTTTCGGTTGTATGCCACGAGGTCCCTATGGACAAGAGGACAAGTGAATCATCGCTTTTGGGCGCAGGCAGCCCTCTACCATCCATCCCATTGCATTCCATCGTCTCGTATTGTATTGTACCGTATCAGACTAGAGACATCTATTGAGTGAGAGAAAGGTAGTGTAACTAATAATGTATTCTTCATTTTTATATTGATAGGGATCCCCATTTATTCCTAGATTCCCGTCACTACGGATTGATTGCCCCTACCTAACTACATGGTAGTGGTCTAGGGAGCGAAATTGCTAGAGCACGGGAGAATGAAGAGTAATGATTTCAGCAAGAGCAGCCGGACGGACTACTCTAATAAGTCTAGTGACTACTAGAGTTGAGTCAAAAGCTATGGTATCGCAGCCTTCCGATCGAGCCTCTGGGATCTCCTGTAAACCCCCATGATGTGGTAAAGGGAGGATATTAGGGGAAGCAGTGAGTGGAGATTCCACTGCAGAGAGCCGGATGAGGGGAGACCCTCACGTCCGGTTCGGAGGGCGGGGATATCCCGACCCTACTATCATTATGCCTTTGCAATGT
>Ga0214473_10007092_pt1 | contig 13333 bp, 9 predicted proteins | sample RVTome_7_FD_203509 | JGI IMG/M metagenome (GOLD analysis project Ga0214473, IMG submission 203509) | Soil microbial communities from uranium-contaminated site in the Upper Colorado River Basin, Wyoming, United States - RVT98D197 | ecosystem: Environmental > Terrestrial > Soil > Contaminated >...
CTCTGGCAATGACGCGGTGCTGATCACACCGAGGAGCAGAACTGTGCCTTGACAACGCCTTCGCTCTTATCGAGGGGCACCCGGCGAGGGCCGACGTCAGGACACCGATGAGCAGCGCGGCAACCGCAACCAATGAGGGATTCCTCGCTCCGCTCGGAATGACGAACATGCGATGTCCCACTCCGTATCCAACCTCAAGCCAGTGGCGCGCCTTGCGCGTCGTAGGTGGCGACTTCGCCGAATAAGGCGGCTTGCGCGGCGATTTGCGCGCGGTCGCCGACGACGACAATTTGCGCGTTGGCCGAATCGAACCAGGCGCGCGCGGCGGAGAGCACGTCATCGGCCGAGAGCGCGCGGACGCGCTCACGATACATCTCCAGGTAGTCCTCGGGCAACTGGTCGAGATAGACGCCGGAGAGCTGGCCGGCCAGACCTTCCTGGGTGGCCAGGCCCAGTGAAAACACTCCGCTCAGATAATTGCGCGCGTCGGCCAACTCGTCCTCGCCCACGGGCAGGGCGCGCATGCGGTCCAACTCGTAAAACATTTCAGTGAGTGTTGCGGCGACGACTTCATTGCGCACGGCGGCGTGCACGCTGAAATAGCCGTGCTGCCGCAGGGCGTGCACGCCGCTGCGCGGGCTGTAGGTGTAGCCCTTTTGCTCGCGGATATTCATGACCAGGCGCGAATTGAAGGCCCCGCCGTAGATGGAGTTGGCCAAGCTGAGGCGCATCCAGTCGGGATGCTTGCGAGTGATGGCGCGATTGCCCACCAGGACCTGGGCCTGCACCGCTTCCGGCAGATGAACAAGATGGACGTGCCGGCCGCGCACTTCGGGCAGCGGCGGATTGGGAGGCGGCGCGATCTCGCCTGCGGTCCAGGCGCCGAAGATGCGCTCGATTTCGCCAAGCATGGCCGCCGATGAAAAATCGCCGACCAGGACGAGGAGCGCGGTCGAGGGCCGGTAGCGCGCGCGGTAGAAATCAACGAGCTGTTCGCGGCGGTAGGCCGCTACCTGGGCTTCACTGGGGGCGACGATGGAATAAGGGTGCGCGCCGAAAAGCACGCGGCGCAGGCGCTCGCCGGCGAGAAACGACGGCGTGGTGCGCTCGATGCGCACGCTTTCGAGCAACTGGCGGCGCTCGCGCTCGAATTCGTCGGCGGGGAACCCGGCTTCCTGGGCCAGCTCGGCGACCAGTTTGAGCAGCTCGCCGGCGAAATCGGTGAGCCCGGCAAAGGAGATGGCGCTGGTGTCCGCGCCTGCGCTGGTGCCCAGGTCGGCGCCGATGCGGCGCAAATCTTCCTCGATCTGGCGGCTGGTGCGGCGCGCCGTGCCGGTGCGCACAACTTCCGCGGTAATTCCGGCCAGGCCGGGTGCTTCGGAAGCCGCGGCGGCGTTGCCGCTGCGGAAATAAAGCTGGCCGGTAAATTTGGGGATATTGTGCGACTCTACCAGCACCACTTCGAGGCCGTTGGCCAGTAGGCGGCGTGTGCGATGCGGCCACACCACCGAACGCTCGGGACCGAGCGCGGGAACCAGGGAGCCGGGACCGGATTGCACAGTGGTGGCCATCAGGCTGCGCCTTTCCCCGGCTTCGACGGCCGGCGAATGACCAGGGCGCGGCGCTTGGGATCGAGATATTTCTGCGCGGCGGCGCGGACCTGCTCGGGCGTGACGGCGAGAAATCCTTCCAGGATGGAGTTGACCAGGGTGGGATCGCCGTCAAACAAAGTGAAGCAGGCCATGTAGTGCATCAGGCCGTAGCGCGGGATGTAGGCGCCGTGGCCGCCTTCAAGGGAAGAAATATAGTCGGAACGGAATTTGACTTTGACCTGCTCGAGCTCGTCGCGGTCAATTCCCTGCTGGCCCCGATCAGATCGAGGCTGGCGAACTTCATCGAGCACGGCGTCGTAGGCGGCCAGCGCCTGCTCGGCGGAGTATTCGGGCTTGTAGAGGAAGCGCGAGACCAGCAAGGTGGGGCCGTTGTAGTCGAAGACGTCGCCGACGGGATAGTGGATGCCGCCGGCGGCGTCCACGGCGATTTGCTTCTCGAGGACCAATTGGCGATAGACGCGGCCGGCGCGGCCTCCGTGCAGCGCCTGGTCGAGCATGGCCAGCGCGTACCAGTCCGGCGTGCGGCGCTCGGGGGCGCGATAGCCGACGGCGATGCCCGGCAGCGTGCCGAATTTTTCCTCGACCTCGGCGCGGCGCTCGGAATCTATGGGCGCTTCGGTGACGTCGGCCTGCGGCCGGGGCGGTCCGGCGGGAATGTTGGCGAAGTGGCGGCGGGCGAGAGACATGCCCTCCTCGGCGGTAACGTCGCCCAGCATGAGCAGCACGGCATTCGAGGGGGCGTAGTAGGTGCGGAAGAATTGCTGCACGTCGGCCAGCGTGGCGGCATCGAGGTCGGCAAAGTCGCCGTAAAAATTGTGGGCGTTGGGCCAGTTGCGAAAGGCGACCGGCGGCAGATCGAGCCAGGGAAAGCCGCCATAGGGCTGATTGAGGACGTTGACGCGGACTTCTTCTTTCACTACGTCGCGCTGATTGCGGAGATTTTCGTCGTCCACTTTGAGGGCGCGCATGCGATCGGCTTCGAGCCACAGCAGGCGATCGAGGGCGTTTGAGGGCGCCGACTCGTAGTAGTTGGTGACGTCGTAGTGCGTGGAGCCGTTGAGCACGCCGCCGGAGGAATTGATGAGCTTGATGTGCATCATCTTGCCGGCGTTCTCGGAGCCTTGAAACATCATGTGCTCGAACAGATGGGCAAATCCGCTGCGGCCACGGGGCTCAAGGCGAAAGCCGATGTTGTAGTAGACGCCGACAGTGACGACGGGCGCGGTACGGTCAGGCGAGACCACTACGCGCAGGCCGTTCTCAAGCGTGGTGCTCTCGACAGGAATATTGAGACGAGTCAAGTGGTTCTCCTTCTGTGAGTTATGGATGCACCCCCCCACACCCCCGGTGTTTTGATATCGATGTCAAAACAAGGGACTTGCGGACTGAGCAGTTCACAAGAATGTGAAAACAGAGAGGTTACAATTTGAGCCGATGCAATCATTGGAAGTTGAAAGGACGCGGGCCGCACCCAAGCCGATATCGTTATCAAAATCAAAGCCCCCCGTTGCATGGTACCAAGGAATGGCTCTATCTCAGCCACACACTCCATTATCTCATGCGAGTAAATAGGCAGCTGGCTCGGGGGCACTCTCAGGCTCCTACCCAATCCATCAATTCCCAGAAGGAAACTGGTGTATCATCCGGCACAAATGGCAGATACCACCGCTGACGGCAAGCCCAACGTGGACGAAAAGGACTCTCCGGGTCAAGTTCGGCTCTGGGTTGAGTATGTGCGGTCTCAAAACGAACGACGTTTGCAGTCGCATCAACGTTCTGGGCTAACGAACTACGCGTTAGCTGCGGTCCTTGCGGGTCTTCTTTACCGCTTTGTTCCGCAAGTGCCCAGGTTTGTCGCGTCCCCCGAGTTCTTCGGACCGAGCTTAGTCATTTTCGCCGTGGAAGTCGACGCTGCCTTCTATTTATTGTGTGCATACGGAATTTTGATCTACTTCTGTTCGGGCGTGGGCGAGAACAGGATCCAGCCGCAGGCGAGACGACGTGTGAACGACGTAGTGCGCTGGGCCATTGTCCTTGTTGGTTTTGCAATTGGACTTTTCCACATCTGGATCGGAGTGTGGCTAGCATATCCAAGTGATTTTGTTAAGTGGGCGGTAATAGGGCTGGGCTTTTGGTGGCTGGCGAACATGTTTCTAGCGACTAGGAACGAAATCAGAACTATTAGGCGAGCAAGAAGGCACAAAATTTTGAGACCCCGGTTTACGGCGATGACATTCCCTCCGAATTGGGAGGCGCTTATATACGGCGTTGCTCTCGCGCTCATCGGAGTGTTCGCCCTGGCGGTCTTGATAGTCTTTGCGCATCAACTGGAAGTCAACTGGGTCAGTCCCTTGGGAGCAGCCTCTATCTTCAATGCTTTCGGTGCGATATGTGTCGTGCTCATCTGGCGAGGACTCGCTCGCGCAACTGAAGGCACATACGACACACTCGAAAGGGACATAGTTCTGTATCAATTGGATTCCGAACAGATAAAAGAACGATTTGTTCGTCAAACACTAGGGGCAGATGCTGTCGCTTGGCTAGATGAGCTGTTGGCAGCTTTGAAGCAAGGCGATGATGAGTTGCGCGCAAGCTGTGATTCGGTCCGCCAACGCCTTCAAGAGGTCGAAGCGATCGATCCGAGCTATGTAATGGAGCGTAAAGGGCGTCGCGACGAACTCGCGAAGCAGTTGCGCGAGGCGATGCAGCATAACAAGGACAATTTCGCCAAGTTCCGGTTTCAGCTGGAGCTCTTCTTAAAAGAATGCAGGAGCTGGAATTCCGGGGAGGAGGGTGTACTAAAACGGTGGACTGAAGCCTTCAAGACCCAGGCAGACGAGAGTTCTCGAGTATTCACATCCGCCGGAGAACTGGTCGAAGCACTGAAGAACATGCAATTTAAGTAGTCCTAAGGTTGGTGGCACCCAGTCGCGTGATAGAGATTATACGCATTGTCCCGCCGATTAGCCGCGTGGCGTCTGCCTTTCTAGCGCGTCATTTTCACCTTTCACTTCCCTGCCCCAAGACGAGTAACGCCAGGCGGGAGAGGGCGGCGTAGGCTTCGCGATATTCGCGGGGGAAGCGGCGCAAAGCGGCTGCGTGCTTCGCGACTGTCTCGAAATCGCCGCGGGCGAGCGGGCCGGTCCAGGACGCATGCGGACCGAGGCGCTCAAAATTGGCTAGAGTTTGGCGGGTGAGCGGCAGAAGCGCGCGGACGGCGTCGCGGCGCGAAAAGCCCAGCGCGACCAGTATGCGCGTGGCGGCTTCGATGACGGCGAGGATGTGTCCGGCGGCGAGGGCGCCGGCGGCGTGATAGGCGGGCTTGGCTGCGGGCGCGATCACGACCGGCAGGCAGCCGAGGTCGCGGCAGATGCGGCGGGCGACGCGCAACGCGGCGGGCGTGCCTTCGATGGCGCAGATGCAGCCGTCGAGCTTCGGGAGGTCGCGGCCGCTGAAGGTTTGCAGCGGGTGCAACGAGCCGGTGGCGGCGCCGAGACGTTCGAGCGGGTGGAGCACAGAGCGGTCGAGAGCGCCATTTGTATGCAGAACTACTTTGCCGCGCCAGAGGCTGCCGCCCAGAGTTTTTCCGTCAAGACGTGCCAGTTCTTTTGCGACGGCGGCGATGGAGCGATCGGGAGTGGTGATGAGCACGATGTCTGCCGCCAGCAGGCTCGTATCCAGGCGCGCGTGCAGGCGGCCTGCGCCGATGACGCGCGTGGCAGCGCGAGCATTTTTCGCGGTGCGGCTGATGACGGCGCCGATGCGCCAGCCGCGTTGGTGGAGGCGGCGGCCGAGGGCGCGGCCTACGCGTCCTGCGCCGACGATGGCGAGTGTGGGGCGAGTGGGCATGGGTTTATCCGGCGTGTGAGTTTACATGGAAATGCAGGATAAAGGCCTCGCCTCTGAACAGGCGGGCTGCAGCCTTCAGGCGCGGACGGCGCCTTTGGGGCGTGAACGACGCGCGCCCGATTTCGACTCGACAGGAGTTGCGTCGGGCGCGCTAAGCGTCGCGGGTGCGCCGGGCGCATCCGACGCGTCGGGTGTCTCGGGCGTCGCCGGCGTCTCGGGCACATTTTCTACGCTGAAGAGGCCGCCGAGCTGGCGCTGCTGGAGGGCGCGCAGGCGGTCGCGGAGGGCGGCGGCGCGCTCGAACTCGAATTTCTTGGCGGCTTCGCGCATCTGCGTATCGAGGCTGGCGATGGCCTGGCGCAGCTCCTCTGCGGTGGTGATGTTTTCGGGCACCGGGTCATCCATTGGCACGGTGACGTAGTCGGCCTCGGAAATGCCTGCGAGCCGCATGTCCACGGGCTTGATGATGCTCTGCGGCGTGATGCCGTGGGCGTCATTGTAGGCGAGCTGCTTGGCGCGGCGCCGGTTGGTTTCGTCCAGGGCCTGGCGCATGGAACCGGTGACGCGGTCGGCGTAAAGAATTGCGCGGCCATTGATGTGGCGGGCGCAGCGGCCGATGGTCTGAATGAGGGCGGTGGCGCTGCGCAGGTAGCCTTCCTTATCGGCGTCGAGAATGGCGACGAGGGAGACTTCGGGGAGGTCGAGGCCTTCGCGCAGGAGGTTGATTCCGATGAGCACGTCAAATTCGCCGCGGCGCAGATCGCGCAGGATGCGCACGCGCTCGAGCGTATCAATCTCGGAGTGCAGGTAGCGGCAGCGCACGCCGGTCTCGGCAAAGTATTCGGCGAGGTCTTCGGACATGCGCTTGGTGAGGGTAGTGACCAGGACGCGCTCGTTCTTTTCGGCACGGCGGCGAATTTCCTCGAGCAGATCGTCCACCTGGCCTTTTACGGGACGCACCTCGACCTCAGGATCCACCAGTCCCGTCGGGCGGATAACCTGCTCGACAACCACGCCGGCGGAGCGCGTCAACTCATACGGCCCGGGAGTGGCGGAGACGTAGACGACCTGGTTGGTGCGGTGCTCGAACTCCTCGAAGGTGAGCGGGCGATTGTCGAGGGCCGAGGGCAGGCGGAAGCCGTAGTCCACCAGCGTCTGCTTGCGCGAACGATCGCCGTGAAACATTCCGTGGAGCTGGGGAATGGTCTGATGCGATTCGTCCACGAAGAGCAGGTAGTCCTGCGGCACGTAGTCGAGCAGCGTGGGCGGCGCCTCGCCGGGCAGCCGACCGGAGAGGTGGCGCGAATAGTTTTCGATGCCGTGGCAGTAGCCGATGGTGCGGATCATCTCGATATCGAAGCGAGTGCGCTGCCAGAGGCGCTGGGCTTCGACGAATTTGCCCTGCTTCTCAAGCTCGGGCTTCCACCAATCGAGCTCTTCCAGGACGGCACGAATGGCGCGCTCCTTTTGCTCGGCGGGCACGACGTAGTGAGACTTGGGATAGATGGGCAGGCGCGGAAGCGGTTCGCCGGAGACTTGGCCGGTAAGAGAATCAATGGCGCGCAGGGCTTCGATCTGGCCACCCCACATCTCGATGCGAAAGGCGCGCTCGTCATAGGGCGGCTGAATTTCGATGATGTCGCCGCGCACGCGAAAGGTGCCGCGGCGCAGGTCCTCGCCTCGTTCGTACTGGATATCCACCAGGCGGCGGAGGAGGGTTTCCCTGGCGATGTGCTGTCCGGGTTCAAGCATGACCAGCATGCCGAAATAGGCTTCGGGCGAGCCCAGGCCGTAGATGCAGGAGACGGAAGCGACGATGACGACGTCGCGGCGCTCGAAAAGGGAGCGCGTGGCGCTCATGCGCAGGCGGTCGAGCTCGTCGTTGATGGTGGATTCCTTTTCGATGTAGGTGTCGGAAGCCGGCAGATAGGCTTCGGGGAGGTAGTAGTCGTAGTAGCTGACGAAATACTCGACGGCGTTGTGCGGGAAGAAGGCACGGAACTCGTGAAAGAGCTGGGCGGCGAGCGTCTTGTTGTGCGCCAGGACCACCGCCGGGCGATTCTGCTGCTCCATGATCTTGGCCATGGTGAAGGTCTTGCCGGAGCCGGTGACACCGAGCAGGACTTGATGCTTGTCGCCGCTGCCGATGCCACGCAGCAGTTGCGCGATGGCTTCGGGCTGGTCGCCGCAAGGTTCATAGTCGCTGGCCAGCTTGAAGTTCATATTTTGCAGCGGGCTGTAAGTACAGCCCGCACTATTTTTCTACGCGGGCTGCAAGTACAGCCCGCACTATTTTTCTACGCGGGCTGCAAGTACAGCCCGCACCCGGGGAGGCCGCACGGCGCGGATCAGGTGCTAACTGGGCGCGCGGGCGAACGCTCGATTATACCTTATCGGGCGGGCGGGGCCGGCGGGGGCACGGAGGGAGCATCGTTCAGCAAGAATGCCTGCGAGCGGGTGGTCACCGCGCCGGAGTGGCGCACGGAACCGGCGGGGTTGGCGGGGCCGCCGGTGATGGTGACGTCCATTTGTTCAGTGCTCTCCTGAGTGCTGCGGACCACCCAGCCGGTGTCCAGCGAGACGTACAGGAGGCTTTCGCCGGACCCGGTCCAGCGGCCGCTGGTGCGCAGTCCGTTGCGGCGATACTCCTCGGGAGTGGGGTCACGGAGTGCGCGAGTCGTCACCAGCGCGAGGCGCGCCAGAATGACAGCGCAATCCTGGCGGTCTGAGATGGCCGTGGCGTCGGAGGGATTGGCGAGGCGGCAGGGCTCGTTGCGCAGGAAGGTGGCGTCGGTGCGCCAGGAAAGTCCACCCAGCGGCAGGTCTGCGGGCTGCGTCGAAGTCCACTTCTGCCCCGGAATAACGCCTCCGGGCGGCGTGGCCGCGGCCGCTGAAAGTTGCAGGATCCATCGCTGAACGGCGGCGCGAGCATTTTCGTCGGAGAGGAGGCCCTCGAGACCGCGAATGTCGGAGACGCGCCCGTCAGCGGTGAGGGTGAATTCGACTGAGCGCCCTGCGAGCTGCGCATACTGCTGTTTGATCTCCTCGGATCGAGGTTCCGGCGTATCGCTGCGGACCGTGGCAACGGACTGCTCGTAGGTGATGCGCAGGCGTATTGGGCCGCCGGCGCCGGCGGCACGGGAACCGGCCGAGGATGAAGACGGCCCGGCGCTGCTCTCGGCGGCGAACACCTCGAGGCGGATTGTGGCATCCCAGGTCACGGTAAGCTGCGCAGGGCCCTGTGGATCTTGAACCAAGCCGCTCTGCCGGGTGGCGCTAGTGGATTCAAGCGCGATGCGGTAGCGCATGACCTGGCCTGGCGTGAACCTGGGCTGAAGCGGAATACGAGCGGGCGCGGAGGGCGCTGGGCGATTTTGCGGTGCGGCCAGGACAACAGGAACAAGGGGCAGCGCTACAAAAAAAACAACCATGCGGCGCGCCCGGAGGAGCATGAGGAGATGGTACGGCCGCGCGCAAAGCGTGACAACGCTGGTTAACACTGGTGTCACTGGCATCTCAACGGCTGGCGACCGGGGGTCCGCTGCCCGCCCTTATTCTTGGCGGGCCCGTCAGAGGCTGGGGCGTAATGAGAGGCGCGTCCAGGGTGCCACCGACGGTCCAAGAGTCACGCTCACCGCCCATGCCGCCGTCTGCGGTGACCGGTCGTGGCAGGGATTGGGCACGGAGATCCAGGCGGCGGGCGAAATCCACGCTCCCTGTGATCTCTATTTCTTCTTCCGGCCGGGAGAGCAGGAGCTGGTCGAGACGCACGCGGCCAGCGCCGACCTGGAATCGCGCCGTGACGCCATAGCGACGATGGTCCGTGCCCGGATCGTGCCCGGGTATGTTTTTTGAGACGCCCGGCATCCATTCGGGATTTCCGAGCGAGGCCTCGCGAATCTGAACCAAGCCCTGCCCTTGGAGTGAGGCGGCGAGAGCTGCCCGGTCATTGCCGTGCGCGCCTAGCTTGAGTTCTCCCGATGCCGAACCAGTGATACGGCCAGGCAGTGACACCGCGGCGGCCAGTTCACTGAGATCCACGCGCAGGAGCTGGCCATCGAAAGAGTATGCGGGCTCGGCCGACCAGCGGGCCTCGAAATCGCCGGTAAGCTGCCCGCCGTAGAGCTCGGCGCGCGCGCGCCGCAGGACGACCGAGGGCCCTTGGATGTCGGCTTCGGCTTCGAGCCTTTCAATTTTCTCAATGCGCAGCGGTGAGAGAAGCAGTTCCCCGACGTGCAATCGCCCGCGCGCATGGAAACGGCCGAGGGCATCGGCACGAGCGGGCGCGTCGCCGGGCGCGGCGGCAGCGGCGAAAGGCAGCATGCGGCGCAGCAGGTTGGGGCGGGCAGGCGTACCGAGCCATTTGTCGAGATCGGCCGTATCCAGCCGGTCGGCGGAAAGCTCAAAACTCCAGGCGCCGGCATCGGCAGGAGCCAGGAGCGAACCCGTCCAGTTGGCGCCGACGGCCTGCACGGCTGCGAGGTTGACGCGGCGCTGGCCGCGACGCAGCTCGATGCTGGCGGAAGAGACGAGCAACGGCTGATTCATGAGCGCAGTGGTGAATTGCAGGTCGCGCGCTTCGATAATTCCATTCGCGGTGGATGTTCCGGGACGCAGAGCGCCGGTCCAGGCGAGCTGAAGCGAGGCCGGCCCCTCGACGCTCCAGCCGGAGCTGGTGGACCAACCCCATGCACGGACTACGGCCAGGAGGTCCTGTGCGCGCCGCGTGGAGCCAGAGACCGCCAGTCGGTACCTGGCGTCGCGCAGTTGGTCTATCGCCCGGAGCGGGCTGAGCGAACCCTCGACGCGCAGCGTGCCCGCGGAGGGTGGAGAAGCGCCGACGGCGTTGGGTACGACAACGCTGGGTGCGGCCGCGCCTGTCCCCGCAGCAGGCAAATCAACGGACACCGGGCGCAGTATCAGGGAATTATTCCCCCAGCGCGTTACGAGCGGTCCGAGGCGGATCGGCCCCGGAAGCGCCGCGGAACGGATTTCCGCGCCGGTGCTGGCCAGAGCCAGGCGTTCGATGCGCAACGGCCAGCCGGAGAGGGTGGCTTCGGCATCGAGTGCGCCTTCCACAGCCAAGTCACCGGCGATGCCGGAGAAAAGAGCGCGGCGCCATGCCAGGAGGTCAGTTAGTGCCACACGAGCAGATGACAATTGCACGACGGGACGGAACCCTTGCGACCAATCCAGGTCTATGGTGGCGTTGAGGCGAGACTGAGGCGCTTCCACCAGACAGCGGCTGATGACCAAGTGAGGCTCCCCAGGCCTCCATTTGGCCTGGAAATTCACATTGGCGCCGGGGTCTTCCGAGCGTCCCGCGAGCGCCCAGCCATGCACGCCCTGCAACCGAAACGATCCTTCGATGGACCACTCACCGAGCGCGGCGGAGCCTGGCGGAGAATCCTCGATCCTGGCGGACAGCTCGGCGTCCAGCGTGCCGCGGACACCGTAGTCCCGGCCTCGCAGCAATCGGGTCAAATCGGCGAGCGAGGCTTGTTCCCAGGCAAGCGACAGCGCCGCGGGACGCAGGCGCGCGGAGACTCCACCCACGACGCCCCGCAGACGCAGCGTGCCGGCCTGTTGCAGGGCCGCTGGAGCGCGCATAGGGTTCGCCTCAAGGTCTATGTTCCAGTGGCCCGCGCCATCCTGATCGAGGTGACCACTCACGGCGACGAGGGCCACGGACAATTTGCGGGAGTCGCGCTTGAAGTTGATCCGGCCGCTTTCCACCTCGATGCGGGATAGGTGCGCAGTGACGTCGCTGGCGGCCCGCGGGACAGCGGATACCCCGGCGGCGCCGTAGGCGGCAGGTTTCGCCGGCGGTGGCGGCGGAAGCCAGCTCTCGATGTTCCAGCGGCCGTCGGCCAGACGGACCAGGTTCAGGCTGGGACGAGTGAGGGAAACGGTGTCAAACTCGAGGCGGCCGTGAATCAGCGCCGACCAGCGCACGCTGGCCGTCAAGCGTTCAGCGCGGAGGAAATACTCGTGCCCAAACTGCGGATCGTCCGCCACGGTGACGGATTGAGCTTCCAGGCGCAAACCGCGGAGGAGGTTGAACTGGAGACGGCCGACCTCGACCGGGCGGCCAAAGCTGGCCGACAGCCGCGCCAACAAGGACCGGCGCGCCCAGCCGTCCTGCAAGGCGAGGGACAAGCCGAAGCTCGCGACCAGAAGGCCGGCCAGCGAGAGAAGAACGAAGCGCCGCCATCGTCGTCTCATGGTCTCATGGGAGGCGTGTGTATTCTGGCAGAAGCAGGCGCGGAAGCAAAGCAGGTGTGAGTCAGTGGACGGTGTGGAGCATGCGGCGCCAGCGCAGCCGCTCCGGCAGATGGATCAGCCCGTCAATGAGGGCCGACAGGAAGGAGCGGTCCTGGCCGTCGTCTTCGAGGGATTCGAGCGACCAGTAGATCACCAGCGGCCGGCCCATGATGGCGTCGCGGTCTACAAAGCCCCAGTAGCGGCTATCCCAGCTATGGTCACGATTGTCGCCCATGGCGAAGTAGCGATCCGGCGGCACCACCAACTCCCCATTGGCCACGTGGCTGGAGATTTCATTGGCCCACTCCGGCTGCATATTGGAGAGCAATTCGTCGGGGCTGGCGGGGGGAAAGTTGTACAGGAACGGGTCGTAGGGAGCGATGGGGTCATGATAGGCGTGGGGCTCGTCGAGCCGCTGTCCGTTGACGTAGACCTGCTGGTCGGCGATTTTGACGCGGTCGCCGGGCATGCCCACGACGCGCTTGACGTAGTGGGGATGGTCCTGGAAAGGAAACTTGAAAACGATGACGTCGCCGCGACGAACGTCGCGATACGGCAGCACGGCGTCGTACCAATGGCCGCGGCCGCCGAAAATGAATTTGTTCACCAGGAGGTGATCGCCTACCAGCAGCGTGGGTTCCATGGATTGGGAGGGGATCTTGAAGGCCTGGACGACGAAGGTGGTGCCGAAGAGCGCCAGAAGAACGGTGACCAGCAGCGACTCGGCATATTCGCGCAGCGAAGTGCGCCCGTGCGCCGCAGCGCCCGCTGGTGCCATCTCCGTTTCGGCGACGGGTGCCGCCGGGACCGTTTCTTCGCTCATGTCACTGCCCGGCCTGCACACCGCGGAGCTGTTCCAGCGCCTGCTGGGCGGCCGACTGCTCGGATTCTTTCTTGTTGGAGCCGGCGCCGGTGGCGGTCACTCGCCCCGCGACGGTGACCTCCACCAAGAACGTTTTCTGATGATCGGGGCCCGTTTCACGCAGGACGTGATACTGCGCCGCGGACCACCCGCATTTCTGCAACAACTCTTGCAACTCCGACTTGTAGTCGGCACGGCCGATGCGATCACCTTCGGCATCGAGGGCGGCGCTCAATAGCGCGCGGGCCACAAACTCCCGGGCCGGATCGAGCCCGGCGTCCAGATAGATAGCGGCGACCAAGGCCTCGAAGGCATCGGCCAGCAGCGCAGGCTTGCGTCGCCCGCCAGTCTTTTCCTCACCGCGACCCAGAAGCAGGTGCCCGCCCAGGCCCAATCGCTGCGCCGCCGCGGACAAAGAGGGCGCATTGACCAAGCGCGCCCGGGCCCGGGAGAGCTGCCCCTCGCTCCATTTCGGAAACGCGGCAAGCAGATAGTCGCTGACGAGCATCCCCAGCACCGCGTCTCCGAGGTACTCGAGTTGCTCGTTGTCTGCGGGCGAGGCCTCCCCAGCGCTATCGGCCACGGCGGAACTGTGAGTCAGAGCGCGCTCGAGCAGCGAAGCATCGCGAAACCGGTGACCGAGCACTTGCTCAAGCTCATCGAGCCGTGGGAGGACCATTTGCCCCTGCGTGTTACCTGGGCGCCTCCAGGCTATTCGCCGCTTTCTTCTTGGTTTCCGCAGAGA
>Ga0214473_10007093_pt1 | contig 13333 bp, 12 predicted proteins | sample RVTome_7_FD_203509 | JGI IMG/M metagenome (GOLD analysis project Ga0214473, IMG submission 203509) | Soil microbial communities from uranium-contaminated site in the Upper Colorado River Basin, Wyoming, United States - RVT98D197 | ecosystem: Environmental > Terrestrial > Soil > Contaminated >...
CTCACGAGCGCGACCGCTTTCTCGCCCACCGATGCCATGCCCTATTCGAAGGGAGCCAAGCTCGTGATGGGTGTCGAGAGCACGCTTTCGTTCGTTGTCGCCGCGATGCTCCTAGCCCGCGCCATCAATATCGCCCACGGATGAAGCGCCCCTGAAGGGTCTGCGCCAATTCGTCCAACGCAACGGCTGCCTTGGAAGCAATAACCGCAGGATCAGGGTGACTCAGCGCTTCTAGGACCGGCCTGACTATCTCTGTGAGAACGTCGTTGTCGGCAGACAGCCCGCGCAGAACCCGGCCTGCCACCTGCTGATGACCCAGAGACTCGGAATGCTCGCTGAGAGATTTGAGAACCGGGGCTGCGGAACGTGGGCCGAGATTGATGAGCCCGCTGCCGGCAAGCCAACGCACATCCGAGTAGTCGTCCGCCAGCAGTCCAACGAAAGCGTCGACAGACGCTGGGTCGCCGATCGCGGCCAGGCTCTTTGCGGCCTCCCAACGGAGGCGCTTATTCTCGCTCGAGAGCAGACCACGCAACTGGGGAACGGCCGGTTCACCCAGCAGGGTGATTGTCTCCCGAGCCCGCTTCCTTTTCAGTCCGTCGCTGCTTCCCAGAGCTTCGATGAGATCAGCGAGGCGCTGTTCCATGATCGAACCTCCACGAGTTGCACACGGCCATCCTAAGCAAACAGGAGCCCAGCAGCGATTCGAGCGGACTGGGCTCTTCTCGTCGGCTCCGAGCGTCGGCAGCGCCCTGCCGACCGCTCAAGAGATCATCGACTATAGCAGACGCCATTGTCAACGAATCTCCTCGACCCGGTGAAAATCGGGAGGCACCATTGGGAGGCACCATTGGCGCGGTGGTGGTGGCGAGCCGAGGCGGGCGTCGGACGGGCATGGTACCCTGACGCCGCTTTGCCGAGAAAAGCCTGGGAAAGGATGCGCCGTGGGAGTGGCAGACGAGATCAGGTCGTATCTTGCTCAAGAGGGCGCCAAAGTCGGCGGCAAGGGGACGTCGGGCGACGCCAAGCTCGTGATCGCGGAGCAGAAGTCCTTCCTTTCGAAGAAGAGCGTGGAGTATTCGGCCAAGTTCAAGGTCGACGACGGTGAGCGCGCGGTGCGTTTCTTCGAGATGCTCAAGGAGTCCGGGTCCGGCATGTCCGGTGGCGGCCCCGGCGACATAGGCGGCGGGTGGGGGTTCAGCAAGGAGACCTACAAGACCGGCGGCTCGCGTGAAGGCAACATTACCGAGCAGGGCGCTCTGCTCGGCAAGAAGTACGCGTTCACGTTCGACTACGCAAGAATCCGAGAACGTATCCAGGGCATCGCCACCGAGCACGGCTACCGGTTCGACTGCCAGATCACGCCGAAAGGTCTTTGACCCGGAATAGCCGGGTATCGGGCTAACAACGTTTGCCGCTCAGCACGTTCTCGCGCTAGTTCCCAGTCTGGCGGGTGAGCCGACGAAAGCGACGATGACCACCCCCGGGGCTATGTACAACAGCTCTACTCGACGACTACCGTCGCCTTCATCGAGGGGTGGATGCTGCAGTGATAGGCATACGTACCAGCTTTGTCGAACTTGAAGCTGAAGGTGGCGCCATTGGCAAGCTGGTCGCTGTTGAATTCACCGTTGTCGGCGGTCACCGTATGATTCGTAGAGTCCTGGTTGGTCCAGGTAACGCTCTCGCCTACTTTGATGGTCACAGTGGCGGGGTCAAAAGCCAAGTTCTTCATGACCACTTGCGCGCCGCCTCCGCCCCCTGAGGTAGTGGGCGTGCTGGCGGTGGTAGGAGTGGTGCCGTACGCTCCTCCCGTACCTCCGCCGCACGCTGTCACCAGTAGAACCGCCAGCGACAGTAGCAGCACCGCGGCGCCGATCGCTCCTATTCCTCTTCGGCCGGCCGATCCGCCGAGGCCGGTTCGCCTAGCCATCATGCCTGTCTCCTTTCACAGCATCCCCGTAGTCTACTCCGCTGACTCCCCAACCGGCGCGCTTCCTACGCCGGCCGAGCCAATATGTACGATGGGAATCAGAGGGCCGCTCGCGCGGCAAAATAGATCGCGATAGCGACGAAGGCAAGCGGCGGGAACAGACTTGCGCGATTGAAAACACGTTGCGCCGCCCCCTCCTCGGGAGAGCGAACAAGGACTAGGTTAGGAAGCGTCATCGACCAAGCAGCCACCACCACCAGAATCATCCGCAGGAAGAGACTACCTTGCTGCAAAGCCGCCACCGCAAGGATGGCCGTCGTCCCGCCCAGGCTCACCCGGGCCGACCACTTCGGTCCGTGCACGGTTGCCAGTGTCTTGATGCCGAGCGGGGCATCGTGCGACACGTCCGCCAAGTCGTTTGTCAGATTCCGCCCGAACGTCTCCCAGAAAGTGAGAAGAAAGAAGAACGCGAGGGCGTAAAGATCAAAGTCTCGCACCGCGTACCAGCCTGCCAACGCCCCTAGGCCCACCATGGCTCCACCTGGAATAGTCTTCAGCCACGTCCGTCGTTTGAGAGCGCAGTAGATGGCTTCAAGGCAGACGCACCCGGCAAAGATAAGAGCACAGGCTGGTCGGATCCAGAAGGCGAAGCCAAGCGCAACCAGGCCAAGGCCGACGACCCAAGCGATGGCCAGACGGAGCGAGAGGACACCGAGAGCGACCGGGTGGCGCACGGTCATGACGTCGATGTCATAGCCCTCCGCGATCTTCGGCGAGGTCGACGACCGCACCGCTTCCCGATCGACCCGTAGGTCCAACAGATCGTTGGAGGCATACACGCAGAGCATACCGGCCGTGGAAGCAACCAATCCCAAGCCCATGATCCGCAGTGAGGGAAAACCATTTTGGGCGAGAAGTGCTCCCAGCGCCGGCTGGGCGACCGAGAGAACTGCCTGACGGCTGTGCGAGAAGTCAAACAGGAGAGAAGCTCTGCTGCTCGCGACTCTGCCCATTAGGCATCTCCCTTCCTTGCCGGGGATCGCAGTCAAAGCAGAACGTACCAGAAACCGCACCCCACGACGCCTCCTTGTGGCGTCCTTCATCGCCCTGGACGTTTACTCTTGCCTGTTTCGGGTGATGAAAGAAGGGGCAGAAGGCAAGATCGGCGCAGCACGCGGCCCCGCCACTATGCTAGGCTGACAGAGACCCAGACCGGGTTACCAGGTGAGGACGGCGCGGTGACAACTAAACCTTCAGAAATGGATTTTGGCCTGGAGCTCTGCGTCTCGGATATCCTTGATGCTCTCCCGTTCTACGTACTTATCGTGGATGACCACCACCAGATTTTGCAGGCGAATCGCGCGGTGCTGGAACAGACGGGGCTCAAATCCGAGGCCATACTGGGCAAGCACTGTCCGACAGTCCTTCATGGTCTTGATGCGCCCTGGTACGCCTGCCCGCTGGAGGAAGCTGTCGAGAAAGGTCGAGCGATCGAACGGGAGGCCCTCGATCAGCAAACGGGACGCTGGATGAGATCGGCGATCTATCCAACGGCATGCTTCACGCCAGATGGTCGGAGGATGTATTTGCACATGGTTTCCAACATCACCGACACTAAGAAAGGTGAGGCGGAGCTGCGGGCTTCTCGTGAGCAGTTGCGCGAACTCTCTCAGTTTCTCGAAAGCGTTCGGGAGGAAGAGAGAACCAAGATGGCTCGCGAGATTCATGATGAGCTCGGTCAGATACTCACCGCGCTGAAAATCGAGCTGTCCTGGTTGACCAGGAGATTTCCCCAAGAGCAGGGATTGCTACTTGAGAAGACAGAATCCATGTCCGAGCTGATTGACGGTGCCATCCGGACCGTAAAGCGAATCTCTAGCGAACTGCGGCCGGGGGTGCTGGATGACCTCGGCCTAGCCGACGCCGTTGAGTGGCAGGCACAGGAATTCGCCAAGCTTACCGACATCAAAGTGAGATTCAGCGCAAGTCCTGAACACATTGATTTGGACCGAGACCGTTCCACGGCGATCTTCCGGGTATGCCAGGAGGCGCTGACCAATATCGCTCGCCATGCCGATGCGACGAAGGTGGGCGTGAGCCTGAGACAAGGATCAGGCCGCGTATCATTGAGAATCACCGACAACGGCAAAGGGATCGACGACGACCAGATTCTCGATCCCAGGGCTTTTGGGCTGATGGGCATGCGCGAACGAGCCCGCTATTGGGGTGGCGAGGTAAAGATTAGCCGCGCACCAGACAAGGGAACCGTGGTCTCAGTAAGTATTCCCCTGGCCAGAAGGGAGCATCTCGATGCTGAGAATACTGATCGCCGATGATCACCCGGTCTTTCGACGCGGGCTCAAGGAGCTGATCCAGGAGTCCCCCGACATGGTCGTCGCGGGTGAAGCCGCCAACGGGCGGGAGGCGCTCGTCAAGGCAAGGACGGGCGACTACGACATTGTCCTGCTTGATATAACCATGCCCTTCCAAAGTGGCGTGGACGTCTTGTCCCAGCTCAGGCGCGAAAGGCCAACTCTCCCCGTCCTCATGCTGAGCATGCATCCAGAACAGCAGTATGCCGTGCGAGCTCTGAGAGCTGGTGCGTCGGGTTACGTAACCAAGGAAAGCGCGCCGAAGGAACTGGTAACCGCCATCCGCAGGGTGTCCGAAGGCGGGAAGTACGTGAGCGCCTCCCTGGCCGAACACCTGGCCTCCATTGTGCAAGGGGACGCCGAGGGGCTGCCCCACGAGACTCTCTCCCGTCGTGAGTACCAGATCATGTGCGTAATTGCCTCTGGGAAGTCGGTCTCGGAAGCCGCCAAGGCGCTATCGCTCAGCCCCAAGACCATCAGCACCTATCGCGTCCGCCTCCTGAAGAAGATGAACATGGAGAACAACGCTGAACTCATCCGCTACGCCATGAAGAACCACCTCGTGGATTAGATTGCCGCAGAAGCCGCTGCGCCTCCCTGGTACGTAGTCCGATTGCCTACAATGTGGGAGGCTATGTCCTATAAGAAGACGAGACAGGCGCTGATGGTACCACCATGCCCACCCTGGTAAGTTATAGCACTATCACAACGGGACCCTCGCAGGAGAAGGGGAGAGTCAGTTCATGAGATGGGGAATGGTCATCAATCTTGCCAAGTGCACCAGATGTCACGCATGTGTTGCGGCTTGCAGGGTCGAGCACTTCCTGCCGCTGCACGTGACCTGGCCTAGGCTGATCGCATACGAGGTTGACAGCGGCGCTAAGGTCGACGTATCCACCTATCCCGTCCGCTGCAACCAATGCAAAGACGCGCCTTGTGTCAAAGTCTGTCCAACCGAGGCATCCCATCAGCGAGCGGATGGAATAGTCGCCATCGATTCGAACAAGTGCATCGGCTGCCGTTATTGCGTCGTCGCCTGTCCCTACCAGAACCGCACGTTTGTCTCCAAGGCCAAGAACCCGGGCTACTTTCCCGGATTCCCGGAGACCAAGTTCGAGAAGAAGGGCAAGAAGATCTACCCCCATCAGGTGGGGACGACGGAGAAGTGCAACTTCTGCGCGGAGAGGATCGACGCCGGGACCGAAAGGGGACTCACGCCGGGCGTCGATCGCGACGCCACTCCGGCCTGCGTCAATACCTGCCAGGCGAGGGCCCTGACCTTTGGTGATCTGGATGATCCCGACAGCGAGGTGTCTCGGCTGATCCGGGAACGCGACGGCTTTCAGCTGCGAACCGAATACGGCACCGACCCCTCGGTCTATTACATTGACTACAAGCTGGGCGGTGCCTTATCGAACAAAGCTCCGGAGTGTGATCAAACGGGTAGCCACATGCAGGAGCTAAGTTCGGTTGACGCCGATGCCCAGAAGAAACTCGTAGGCTCAAAAAAGTCCTAGGTCGGAGACAGTCATCTTATGGACATTAGAACTTCCCGCCAATGGATGGTCCCGCATGAGTGGATGGTCAAGCCCATGCGACAAACCGAGTGGATCGACGGACGAGGGCTTCTGGTCTGGTTGGCAGAGGTTTTCTCGGCTTTAGGAACGGGCTTGTACCTGGTTTCGCTGTTTGTCGACAGCTGGTGGGGTGCGCTCGTCGGCTGGATCTTGATCGTGCTCTTCAAACTGCCCTTCCACTTGTTCTACCTGGGCAAGCCGCTTCGATTCTGGCGCGCCATACCGCCGTTCACGAAGGCCTGGAGGACCTCTTGGATGGCCAGGGGGATGTTCTTTACACTCATGTTCGCCCTTTTCGCCGCCATCCAGTTGGTGACCACTTATCTGCTGCGTCACGACGTGTTGGCGACCTCGGCGGTGGACACGATCAACGTTCTCGATTGGGCCGTGAAGATCCTGGGCGGTTTGTTCGCCGTCCTCACCGGGATGTATGCGGGCTTCGCCATGAGCTACTGCAAGAGCATCCCCTTCTGGAACACCGGCCTGCTGCCCATCGTGTTCGTCATAATGGGGGTCGCTGATGGCATGGCCTTGGTGATGGGGGTCGGCCTCATAGGCAACGGGATCGACATCAACGCGTTGGAAGCAGCCAGCCGCGTGGCCTTAATCATCAACGCCCTGCTCATCATGACCTACCTGGTCAATGCGTCCTATCAATCGACGACAGCGGGGTTATCGGTCAGAGAATTGATCGTAGGGCGCGTGGCGGCCGCCTTCTGGATAGGCATCGTCCTTCTGGGCATCACGATACCGCTCGCGATCTCCATCGTCAGTCTCTTCGCCGGCGAGGCTTCACGGCCGCTGTTGGTGATCGCCATCGTCTGCCACACGGTGGGCGCCTTCGCGCTGAAGTATTGCGTGCTTAAAGTCGGCATCTGCAGGCCGCTTCTGCCCAAGTTATACGCTCACTAGTCTGCATGTACTTACAGATGGAGAAAGATGATGAGTGACAGAACAGTGGTGCTTTCCACTTGTAAGAGCTGCCACGGTGGTTGCGGTGTAAAGGTGACGGTTGAGGACGGCGCTGTTGTCAACATCCAGGGCAATCCTGATTCGCTGACCAAGGGCACCATGTGCTCCAAGGGGTTGTCCAGTATCCAACACCTCGATAACCCTTACCGCGTCAAGTACCCCCTCAAGAGAGTGGGGGGCAAAGGCGAAGGCAAATGGGAAAGGATCTCCTGGGACGAGGCTTTGGATACCATCGAAGCCAAGATGAAGGATGCCATTCAGAAGTACGGTCCGTCCACCATCGCCATTTCTCAGGGAACCGGCCGCGGTTACAACCGTTATACGCACCGCTTGGCCCGCTCCATCGGCACCGCTAACGTCATCACGCCCGGATACGTCTGCCACAGCCCCCGGCTCGGTCTGTACGCGCTGGTCACCGGCTACGGGCGGCTCTATTGCGACTATCACGGCTGGGGCGGCGAGTTCCCGAAGACCCAAATCATGTGGGCCAAACAACTCGAGATCAGCAGCGCCGACTCCGAGATGGCCTACTGGTTCATGAAGTCGCTGGACTACTGCAAGAACCTGATCATCATCGATCCCCGGGCCAGTGCCTATGCCACCAGAGCCACCCTATGGATCCAACCCAGACCGGGAACAGATTGCGCCCTCGCCCTGGGCATGATCAACGTGATCATGGAGGAAGAGCTCTGGGACAAAGAGTTCGTCGAGAACTGGACCTATGGTTTCGAAGAGCTCAGGGAACGAGCTAAAGACTTCACTCCAGAGAAGGTGTCGGATATCTGTTGGGTCCCCAAAGAGCAGATCATCCAGGCGGCCAGGATGTGGGCCATCGATACGCCGGGTTGCATACAGGTCGGCAGTTCCATCGAGAGACAGGCCAACTGCGGCCATACCCTCAGGGCCATCACCTGTCTGATGGGCCTCGCCGGCAACATCGAGCGGCCCGGCAGCATGATCAGCTGGGTGCTGCCGGAGACCGGCCTGATCGAGGACTTCTTCCTCGAGCTCCCCCTCACTGATGAGATGAAGAACAGCATCATCGGCGGCGACACGTACAAAATGGGCGCCGCGCGCACCTGCAATCCGGACACTATGATCAAGGCCATCACCGCGGGCGAGGCCCCGATCAAGGTATGGTTTAGCGTGGGCGGCCAGCAGTTGGTCCACCTGGCCAACACCAAGGAGGTGGCGGAGGCCATCAGCAAGGTCGAGTTCATGGTGCACGTCGATCTCTTTATGGGCCCCATGGCGGAGGCGGCCGACATCGTGTTGCCGGCGGCGCACTGGCTCGAATTGGATGATGTCTATGACATGCATCCCCGCTTCATGATCGAAGCCCACAACAAATGCGTCGAACCGCCGGGCGAGGCCAAATCAGACGTCTGGATCTTCAACGAGGTAGGCAGGAGGGTGGCCCCCCAGCATTGGTTCAAGGATGTGAAGGCCTGCCTCGACTACCAAGTGCGGAAGGCCGACATGAACTGGGAGCAGTTTAGCGAGCGCTTGGTCAGCGGCTGCTGGGGCAAAGACCAGGTCTACTACAAGTACAAGACCGATTACTGGCGGGAAGGCGGCGGTTTTCCGACCCCTACCGGCAAGTTCGAATTCGCCTCCAAACACCTGGAGTCACTGGGGTACGATCCGCTGCCGGTATTCAGGGAGCCCGGAGAGAGCCCCTACTCCACCCCCGAACTGTACAAAGAGTACCCCATCGTCATGAGCAGCGGGTATCGCCAGCCCTTCTATTTCCTCAGTCAATACAGGAACGTCCCCTGGCTCAGAAGCTTCATGGAATTCCCCACATGCCAGCTGCATCCCGAGACGGCGGCTGAGTACGGTGTAGAAGACGGCGACATCATCTGGATCGAATCCCCGCGGGGCAGGATCAGACAAAAGCTGAGAACCTTCCCGGGCATCAAGAAGGGCATGCTGATGGCGACCGCCAACTGCTTCTATCCCGAAGAGCCGGCTCAGGGGTTCCATGGCTTGTTCATCTCCAACCCCAATGTGCTGACGAGGAACGATCACCTGGACCCCATGTACGGGTCGCCCGACCTGACCTGCTTGCTTTGCAAGGTCTACAAGTGCGCCGACGAAGACCTCAAAGAAGAGGTCTTCAAGACCGAAAAATATGGCTTCGTTCCAACCGGAGGGCGCGAAGACGTCTAGTTTTCGGCTGCGGCTAGAAGCCCCGTTTCAGAATGAAGCCTTCGCCGCCAAGTCCGCGCTGGGCGGTGTGATGCCTCGTCCTCAGTCGCCGGCGAGGCGTCATTCTGAAACGAGCTCTAAGGTGAAGTCGTGGTGGCGGTGGTCGTGGCCCCGGCGGTGGTACTCGTGGTCGCCGCTTTCTCCATCTGATCGGCCAGGCCGGGTAGCGCGATGAAATCAAACACGAGGATATCCTTGGCCCTGCCGCTGAGAAAGCTCGCGATCGGCGGGGGCACGACCTCGTCTTTCGTGAGAAGAAGGAGGCCGTTGTCCAAGGCCAGGTAAGGACCGGCGGCAAGGGCATCCGGAAAGTCCTCGCCAGTGGCCAAAGCCACGTGGCCGAGTTCCAACCCGTGGGTCAGCCCATATTGGGCCACCTGAGCGCAGGTGTCGTACCGGTTGGCGCCTGTCACCCGTTCAACCTGGGCAACATCGACTTGCGCCTGGCTCCCCACCACCAGGGCAGAACCGACGGCGAGCTCTACGATCGCGTCTCGAGTGGCTCGGGGCGGCCGCTGGCTCTGCGACGTGAACAGGATGGCCCAGCCCTGCGACGCGGCCAAGGGCGCCACCGCGAGACCGTCGGCGAATGTGCTCTGGGGAACGATCACCACTTTGGCGATGGTTACCAGCTTTTTCTTGAGCTGGGCAGCTACAAGTGCGGCTGTCTCGTACACATCCCCTCCCCTCAGACTGGTCACGACGGGGGCGCCGGGAAGACCACCCAGATCCTTCTTGACCGCCGAGGCGTTCTGCACGCCCACGAGGAACACCTCGGACGGATTCAGGCGCTCAAGCTCCGCCAGCAAGCCGTCGGTGAGTCCGTCGGGCGGCACAAGCAGGAGGGGACCTCCGTAGGCCTTGGCGAGGGGAGCGGCGCAGAGCGCCTCCTGAAAAGTTTCACCGGGCACGAGCACAGCAGCGGGCGCACCCTGGGGAAATCCCTGCCTGGAAATGGCGACGGCCGTTTCATACCGGTCGGCACCCTGGACGAGGGTGAACTTCTGCACGGGGGCCGCCGTGGTCGAAGTGGTGGTCTCGACGACGGTCGTGCTTGTGGTGCTTACGGGCGCCGCCTCTTCGGAGGGATACAGCACGTGGTAGATCACGAATCCGACGCCGGCCAGAGCCGCTAGGGGCACCAGCACCAAGAGCAGCCTCACGAGCGTCCTACCGGCCATGCGCGCGACACCGACGTGGCCGTCCTTCTTGTAGCCTTGGGCGCGAAGCGCCGCGCCGCAGTGGCTGCAGAAGAGCTCGGCGGGGTTGGTCCTCTCGCCGCAGACTCGGCACATCACTAGATATCGGGCCTTCATTCTTGCCGGCAACCGCCTTCCCTTGCGAATGCTCAAGTAGATTCCTGTTGCCCGGTCCACCAGAAGCATCTCGGCGTTGGGCAAGAATGTCAAGGGTGCACCCTGCAAAAGACATGGCGGAGCGGCATGGGAATCGAACCCACCCTGGACGGGACTACCGCCCAACACCGGTTTTGAAGACAAGCGAGGCCCGCACAAGCTCGCTGAGCCTCACGATGTAACACGCTGTTTGCGCGGGTTCCGGCCCCCATAAGGCGACGTGTTGTCACATTGTCTCGCGCAGGCTCCCTGTGGGTCCGTGGGTGCCATGATGGTGCCAAGCTTCCCCCCACAGCGTCTCGCTTTCCGACTGCGCTCTTGCCCCATGCCTGGCGAGACCGGGGGGCTTTATCATCGCGCTTCTCCTTTGCGCTTATTGACCAGTCGACTCCGTATCTTGTCTTCTGTCCGATCGGTCTTCTAGACTGGCGTTGGGAACACGAGAAGCAACTCAATCGTGTTAGAAACCGCTCGGATCGACGCCAAACGTACTAGGATGGGAAGGCACGGCCCGAGTCTTGAGGATTGCGTAGGCGGGAAGACCGAAGATTGCCACCCACGGACAAGACGTTCTCTGCAAGGAGATAGCATGCGCCGCCGAGTGTTAGTGCCGCTGCTGATGCTTACCTTCCTGTTGGTCGTCCCATCGCTTGCACAGGGTGCGCTCCAGTGGACGAAGGCCGTGTCGAGTACGTCGCAGGGAGAGTCCTGACCTTTCAAGCGATGCCTGCGAGTAAGCGAAGGCGGGATTCGAACCCCCGGTACCGCTTGCGCGGCACAACGGTTTGGGGCCATGGACTGAGAAGTCCGCTGGACAGGCAGACATGCGCCACGTACAGTCTGCGTGTCTCTTGGGCCGCGGGCGCCGCCAGTGGCTTCGGAATCCGAGTGGTAGAGTGAGGGGCGGATGGTCGGTGCCGAGGGCCGCAGCCAGCGTTACCGAGAGAAGGGGGAGATGCCATGCAGCGGAGTCAGAAGCCATCAGGGCATGGGGGGATACGCGCCCTCGTGCTGATCGCCGTTCTGGCCGCGATGGCCGGGGCACTCCTGGGGTTGACGTCCTGCGGAGGAGAGCTTGGCTGCGACTCGGAATTCCTGCCGACGCGCCGCGTTGTCGCGCCCTACCTCCCCAGTATGGCCCCCGGAGAAAGCATGCAGTTCACGCTGATGTACTACCGGGGGGATCAAGAGGGCCCACCCTTAGAGCGTCGCGAACTCCCCCAAACGTGGTCTGCCAGCGGCGGAAGCATCTCCCCGTCGGGCGTGTTCGTGGCTCCCGAAAAGCCCGGCGAATACACTGTCTCGGCGCTCTTTGAAGGCATCGAATACAGCACCGAGGTTAGGGTCGTCGCGGCGACCACGTCGTCCGAAGTGTCGTCGCCCAGCAGCGTCACGGTCGGTGTGGCGACCACGTCGTCCGAAGTGTCGTCGCCCAGCGGCGTCGCCCAATCCCAGGCCGAGAAGGAGCGTGTCTTTGAGACCCGCAGTGACGCCGGCGGCCATCCGGGCGCCAAGATCCCCGAGTTCACCATCGACCGCCCGCGAGTGATCGTCGAGATCATGACCTACCACTGGGACTACAACGACCACAAGCTTGGCACGATCGCTCTGACGAACGTCGAGACCGGCGTGACCTACGGGCCGTGGGAGACCGTCGGCGGTACCGGGCAGGGCGGGGTCGAGAACGCCTACTGGCTGGCGCATCCCAACGTCGAGATCCCGGCCGGCACGTACAAGCTCGTCGACTCGAGCCCCTCGACTTGGTTCACGAACGACGAAATGGGAGGCCTCGGGGGAAGCTATGTCGATGCGCTCAAGTAGCGGCGTCGAGGGGTGAGGCCCGATGGACGAGCCCGAACTCGAGCATCGGTCGCCCATGTGCGAGCTACCGATCGCCAAGGCGGTGATCACTGGAGAGGCACCCTGAAGGGTGACAGCATCACCGGCGCTCAGGTTCACGAAGGCGGCAAATGGGAGGACCCCTGGAACGCCACTGGTGACGCCTTCGTCACCAAACGATTTCGCGAACCGCGCTTTTCTCTCGCCATGTGAGAGAAGGTCGTGCCGGTTCTTCGTGAGCACCCCTTGGCCCGCATTTGGAGCGCGGGCTGTTCCACCAGCGGTCTTAGCAGGGACCTCAACGTGACGCTGACGTCCCAATCGGACGGCGAGGATCACGTCGGCGTTGAAGATCAGCGTGGCGGAGCGGCATGGGAATCGAACCCACCCTGGACGGGACTACCGCCCAACACCGGTTTTGAAGTTCTAATGCGCCCGTCCGCAGCTTCCCGAAGGATTTCGGAAACTGGCCGTTTTGCACGGAGTTTTCGACAATGCCGTTCTTCCTTGTCCGGACCACGCCCTCATTTTGCAAACACGTAGGTTTGCAAAATGAGGGCAAAAGACAAGCAGATGAGACAGGACCATCTCCGTCAGCACGGCCACACTTGACAACCTGTTTGCGTTCGGGGCGTTCGACACACCAGTTCGGCTGAACATCGTCGTTGACCGGGGGCTCATGCTCGAGGCACCCGAGCCAACGAATTGCCGACGAACCGTGTGTCACGCCCAGCACCTCCGGGCGAGGCGTGCCTCCTTTTTGGACACGGTGTAAGGACCAATTTCCGCCTGAATGCTGGCAAGCAGTCAAGAAGACTAATCTGGGCGCTCGGCGGCGGCCCCATGGGCCTGGTACGAGGACTCCCGGGCTACCCTCGCTGTTCTATCAGGCGAACTTGCATCCGGCGGGCGGATGCCCGGGCATGTGGCTTCTGGTTGTTTTCGGCGCTCGATGTCGGCCAGGAAGGCAGGCTGCTGCATGGGGCAGGACAGCTCCTTCTTGTGGCCCTCCTCGTCAGACTGGCGGATGTAGGCGCGGACGTGGGCATGTCGGCAGACGAGGTCGGGTCCTCC
>Ga0214473_10007094_pt1 | contig 13333 bp, 17 predicted proteins | sample RVTome_7_FD_203509 | JGI IMG/M metagenome (GOLD analysis project Ga0214473, IMG submission 203509) | Soil microbial communities from uranium-contaminated site in the Upper Colorado River Basin, Wyoming, United States - RVT98D197 | ecosystem: Environmental > Terrestrial > Soil > Contaminated >...
TGGACGAGCACCTCCCGCTGCAGGTCGGGGTCGATGTTCGCCAAGAAGACCAGCTCACTCTCCCTGTACGCCTCCGGAATGTCGGGGTGAAACTCGGCAAAGACATTGAGCTGGGTCTCCAGGGTCTCGGCGTCGTTCAAATCGAAGCCGTACTCGCCCGTCCACCGGAAGGTCCGCCCCGGCACTCGCTTCAGCCCCCGAAGGTCGATCGACCGGCTCCTCAAGAATGCCAGATGCTCCTCGGGAAAGTCCTCCCCCACCACCGCGACAACACGAACGTCGGCGAAGAAGCTTGCCGCCGTCGAAAAGTACGTCGCCGACCCCCCGAGCGCCTCCTTCACTTCACCGAACGGGGTGCGAACGGAGTCGAGCGCGACCGATCCGACGACGAGGATACTCATTATTTAAAGCGTCCGAGGTCCGGAGTGCGAGGTGCGAAGGGACCAAACTCCGCGCTCCGCACTTCGGACTTCGCACTTCGCACTTTTACTTTCGCACCCCGCACCCCGCACTACACACGCCGCACATTTACTTTCGCACCCCGCACTTCGCACTTCGCACCTCACTTCACATACTTCCCGATGATCGGCCGCAGCCGTTCCCGAACCTGGGACGGGATCGCGCTGGGAGCGCTGATGATCGCGTCCCGTAGCGCGCTGGGGCAGTGGCACCCTTCACGCCGAGCCGGGAACGACGACACGGCAGCCTTGATGATCGCCTTGGCCGTTTCGGCGTTCTGTTTCAGGACGGCCACCACCGCTTCGACCGACACGTCTGCCTCCGTATCGTGCCAGACATCGTAATCGGTCACCAGGGCGAGGGTCGCATAACAGATCTCCGCCTCGCGGCAGAGTTTCGCCTCCTGCAGGTTGGTCATCCCGATGACATCGACGCCCCAGCTTCGATAGATCCGGGATTCAGCCCTGGTCGAGAATTGCGGCCCCTCCATGCACAGATACGTCCCACCCCAATGCATCCGCGCGCCGACCGCCTCGCCGGCCGCGAGCAACTGCTTCCCGAGGATCGGGCAGGTCGGGTCCGCGAAGCTCACGTGGGCCACGATGCCGTCGCCAAAGAAGGTGCTGATCCTCCCTTTCGTCCGATCGAAGAACTGATCCGGGATCACGATGTCCCGCGGCGGCAGATCCTCCCGCATACTTCCCACCGCTGCTGCGGAGATCACCCACTCTGCCCCGAGCAGTTTGAAGCCGAAGATGTTGGCTCGGAAGTTCAGCTCTGACGGCATCAATCGATGGCCCCTGCCATGTCGGGGCAGAAAGGCCACCCGTCTGCCCTCGAGCGTCCCCGTGATGTAGGCGTCGGAGGGCGGTCCGAAGGGGGTCTCGAGCCACCGCTCCTCGACCGACTCGAGTCCCTCCATCTCGTAGAGCCCGCTGCCGCCGATGATTCCGATTACCCCCTCGGCCATCTCCCCTCCCGCCAGCGCCGGGCCAATTAATGCCGCCTAGCGGCGTTGCTGACCCCAGAGGCACTCCCTGCGACGTACTTGAAATCGTACGCCTCGGTCGGCCCCTGGGCCCGCGCCTTGCTATGCTCGTTTCTTGGCCCGGCGCACTGTGCATCAATCGAATCAACTGGTTGTCTCGAGCACGCTGGTTGATTCGGAGGATCATCTCCAGTGTCGTGATCACTTCGAGAAGCGTTGACCGTGTTATCCACCGGCGAGATGACTTGGTCAAACCCGCGCATGCGACCGAGCGTCTGCCGCTCACTCACCTTCTCGATCGTGAGATCCACCGTCCGACCCACCGAGGTCTCACCGGCATCGAAAGCAACCGTGACATAGTTATCTGTCAGCGCCTCCAGGTGTCCGGTCCTGGCATCTCGCCTGTCAAGGACGACAGCCGTGAGGGACTGGCCTACGAGTGCGCGTCGAAACCGATGCCACTTCGTCTCACTCAACGACCGGAGGGCGAAGCTCCGCGCCGCTTTTACAGGCTTAGGGATCTGATCCGGCATTGACGCGGCGATGGTCCCGTCCCGCGGGGAGTAGCTGAAGACATGGAGATAGGCGATCGGCAGGCCTTCCAGGAGCTTGTAGGTGTTCTCGAACTCCGCCTCGCCCTCACCTGGAAATCCAACGATGACGTCGGTCCCAATGGCGATCCCCGGGACCGTCTCCGCGAGCCGCTCCACCAGCCGACGAAATGCCTCAGCCTTGTAGGCGCGTCGCATGAGTTTCAATACCCGATCGTCGCCACTCTGCAGCGGCAGGTGCAGATGGCGGCACAGGTTCCCGAAACGCTCGAAGAGGCCGATCAGGTCCTCTCCCACCTCGTGTGGGTCGAGAGAGCTGAGGCGTATCCTCGCGGGCGCAGCCACCTCCAGCATTTCACTGAGCAAGCCAGCGATCGAACCTCGAGTCGGGAGATCGCGTCCATATGTTCCGAGGTGGATCCCGGTCAGGACAACCTCAGGGTACCCGGCGCCCAACAGGGCCCGGAGGTCGCGCACCGCGGCCTCCTTCGGCTGGCTCCGGTTGGGCCCGCGTGTCTCCGGGATGATGCAGAAGGCGCAGCGGTAATTGCACCCGTCCTGGACCTTCAGGAACGCCCGGCTTCGAGACCCCGCGATCGGCGGCGGAAGCGGGTCAAAGGTGCGGATTCGCTGGATATCACCGACGGCGATCAGCGGCGGCCCCTTCTCCGCCAGACCACGGATCAACTCGAGAAGTCGAGTCTTCTCCCCGTTGCCCACCACCAGATTCACGCCCGGAATCGATGCGATCTCGCTGGCGGCCACCTGGGCGTAGCAGCCGGTGACGACGACACGGGCTGAAGGGTTGTCCCTGATCGCCCGCCGGATCATCTGTCTCGAATCAGCGTCGGCCTCCTTCGTCACTGTGCATGTATTGATGATGAAGAGGTCGGCTTCCTCACCGGGATCGACCGGCCTGTTCCCATCCCACCGCAACAATTCCTGGAGGGCTTCGCTCTCGTACTGATTCTGGCGGCAGCCCAATGTCTTAATCGCGACCCGCATAGGTCCCCGCAAGCTTCGACAGACGGGCTTCAAGAACCGGAAGGTTCAGGACATCGTCCCGGTTGTAGGCCAGGAGGATCTCCAGCGCCTCCCTATCGCCGCCATCTTCGTATCGTGACCAGAGCCGCATGGCGTCCCAGCCATCGATCCCTTTCGAACGGCGAGCGATCCCAAGCTGTTCCTCCACCCGCTTCAGCCCGCCGAATAGGCCGTTGCGCCAGCAGTCATACATCAGGTCGTGGGATCGGAATTCTTTGGCCAGATCGAGGCCCAATCGCCGGCGGATCACCGGCAGGTCGAAACGGCTGCCGTTATAGGTGCAGATCGTCTCCACTCCTTCCAGCGCTCGCCAGACCGAGACGTCGCTGACCATTCCGCCGACCAACAGGCCCCGATCCACGAGATGACAACCAACTATAGTGATGGCTCCGTCGAATGAGGTCTCGATGTCAAGGTAGGCCTTCATCGGAACACGAGCTTACCACAGGTCCCGCAAATTTCAATTCAAAAGGGGAGAGAGTATTGGGTCATCTTGAGACTCGCGAGCCAACGCGTGACAGGAACAGAGATTCTTCGCTCTGCTCAGAATGACACTCGCGAGGCTTGTCATCCTGAACGAAGTGAAGGATCTCTGGCAAAATGACCCACTACCGGGGAGAGACACGCAGTCCGCAGAGCCAGCCGGAGCGCGGACGACGAATCCTTTCGGCCGGACGCCCCACCACACCTGCAGGACAACTAAGTTTCGAGTGGCACGTATCGATGACCCTGTGGTATCGTCAGGAGCATCTGAGAGTGGAACTCAAGGGAGGAAACTGGTGATCCAATACACCCCCCGGTACCGCGAGGTTCTCCTCACTGGCCTTCTCTGTCTCCTGCTTGTCCTTCCGGGAACGACAATCTCTGCCGCAGAGATCGAGGCCAGACCCATCAAATCGGAGGAGGAGGTCCTGAAGGGAGTGAGGGCCCTCCGCATCCTGGCGGCGGAGATGAAGGCCGGAGAGCCCACCCATGGGATAACGAAGGACGCCGTGGAGGCGCAGGTTCAGAAGATCCTGCAGCAGAAACTCCCAACGCTTAAGGTGGACCCAAAGGCGATTACGCTGCTCTTCGTCCATGTAAATCTTGCCGGCTACCAAAGCCGCCTCGGCTACCACGGCAACCTCAGCGTCGAACTGAAGCGGCCCAGCATGATTCTGGTGGGGAAGGACTTTCCCGACTCCCCGATCCAGGAGTATCGTGTGACCCTCGCCACCGTCTGGGCGCAGAGCATCATCTTTACCGGCGAGGTCTTTGCGCCGACCGCAGTGCGGAAGGCTGTCGATGAAGTGCTGGAGCGGTTCGTTGCAGAGTTCCGTAAGGCGAACCCTTGAACGATCTGAAGGGTGGACGCGGGGAGGTGATAATATGCGGCTAGTCATGATCCTCGTGGCAGTACCTCTGGCAGCACTGGTGTCGTGCGCCGGGTGGGAGGTCCGGCCAGAGTCTGCGGTCATCATGGCCCCTGCCGATCAGGTCTGGAATGACACACTGGAGCTGCTTCGGGAGCGCGATTTCAAAGTTGACCGGCAGGACAACAACAAACGTGAGCTGCAAGCCACGAGAGACATTGTCTTGAGGGTCATCACCGATAAGAGCACCAAGGGCACTGTCGAAAAAGAACGCCATCAGATCGACCTCTCGGTAAAAGCCCGGTGGGAAGATGGGAGCCTCGTCGAGGTAGTCTACCGAATCGAGAAGCTGGTGGTAGAAGATCCCGCCTTCCGCTTCATTGCAGCCCTGAGAGATCGGGTAATGATTCGTTCAAGGGGTTCGGAATCGGCCCCAACCCGCCGACGGTAATCTCCCCGACGCAATGGACCCCTGAGATCGTGGACCGGCCAGTCTCCTGAAAGGACAGCGACCCATGCGGATCGCCATCATTGGCCTGCCGGCCTCCGGCAAGAGCACAGTCTACCGGCTGCTGACTCACGGGCAACCCAGGCAGCAAGCAGCCCGCATGGGTGAAGCCTCTATTGCTGTGGTACGAGTCCCGGATCCCCGCCTTGATCGCCTGGTCTCGCTGTTCAAGCCGAAGAAGGTGACACCCGCCGGCATGGAGGTCTTTGATCTAGCGCCCCTCGCGAAAGGGTCGGGAAAGACCAGGGACGAGAGCGGCCAGCTCCTGCCCCAAATGCGGAGCGCGGATGCCCTGCTGGCGGTTCTCCGGGCCTTTAGGGACGAGCGGGTCCCGCACATCGAGGGGAGCATCGACACGGCAAGGGACGCCGCCACCCTTGAGGGGGAGTTGCTGCTGGCCGACCTGGACATTGTGGAGAAGCGGATTGCCAAGATCGATGAAGGGTTGCGAAAGGGGACGAAAGAGGACAACTCGCGGGAGCTGGCACTCCTGAGACTGTGCCGGGAGGCGCTTGAAAACGAGCGGCCGCTCCGCGAGGTCTCATTCTCACCGGAAGACGACCGCCTCCTCCGTGGCTTTCAGTTCCTCACCGCCAAGCCGTTATGCTTCCTGTTCAATGTCGGCGAGAACGGAGGCCCGGCCCCCACTCTTCCAGCGGCCCCGACGGCGACGAGTGGGAGGAGCCATACGTCAGTCTTCTCGCTTCCGGCCAAGCTCGAGCTGGAGTTGGCCGAGCTCCCCCCGGACGAGGCGTCGGCATTCCGCGCCGAGCTCGGCATCGACACCTCACCGGTCCCGCGCCTGTTGAAGCTCTGCTATGACCTCCTGGGGCTGATCACTTTCTTCACGGCGGTGAGGGACGAGCTACGAGCCTGGACGATCCCCCGCGGCGCCACCGCGTTGAAGGCAGCCGGGACCGTCCACACCGACATGGAGCGAGGTTTCGTTAAAGCGGAGGTGGTCGCCTTCGAGGCATTGATGCGGTGCGGTTCGCTCGCGGGAGCCCGTAAGGAAGGCCTGCTACGCCTGGAAGGAAGAGACTACCTCGTGGCCGACGGCGACGTCATCACGATCCGTTTCAATGTCTGAAACTGAGATCACTTCGGCCCCGACATGCCGGGGCCTCGCAATGCCTCATCTGCCCCCGGCACACCCTTCGACAGGGCTCAGGGCAGGCCCATGGGCATGAAAGTCCGTTGCCTCTCCCTGTCATTCTGAGCTACGCGAAGAATCTCGGGGACCCTTCGCGGAGTTTACACTGAGCGAAGCGAATGTGCTCAGGGTGACAGTATGCGTGACGGGGGACTTTCTAGGTAGTGACGTTGAATGATAGTGAAGGATGGCCGTGGGATAGAACCACGCAGCAGCGGGAATGGCGCGCCCGGGCAGATTTGAACTGCCGGCCTTTTGCTCCGCAGGCAAACGCTCTATCCGGGCTGAGCTACGGGCGCGAGGCAGCGTTACGGAGAACGGGCTAAACTCTACCACGACCCCTGTGCAGGGTCAAGCAAGGCGCTCTGTCAGGATCGACCGTCGGCCCCTTGTACGGGAAGGCGAACACCCAGGATCGGCCCCGCTTACAAATCGAGTCGCCTCCATAGCCCCACGGTTTGCGCTTAATGATCTCCCCTCTGTGACTAACGGATGACCCGGCGTAGGACAAGCACGAATAGCGCGAGAACTAGCGCCATGGGCAAAAGCTGCGCTCCATTTAGTTCGACAATCTTCCAGAACGGCAGAGAGGAATCTGTAGTAATCTTGGGCAGTCCCGTCAGGACCAAGGCCAATACAGCAACGAATACACCGAATACGCTGACTATGGTGGCCCAGTAGGTACGCTGTTCTTCTTTCACCAGTTCAGCGAATCGTCTTTCAAGGCCAGTAGCGTACTCGGCAAGCCGCTCGATTGCCTCGTTGAAGTCTTCGGGAAATAACGTTATCTTAGAACGTGCGAGCAGTCTTGGCACCTTAATACTACCCACCTCGATGCTGTCCCTTATTGGGATACCCTCGTACGACGAGAGCCGGTAGTATCGCACAACATTGCCAACTCCTGGCAGCTGGTCCGTTTCTTCAACGATCCGCTGAGATTGAATCATGTCGCTAATAGCGGCTGAGATGGCGGGCTCATCGCGCTCCGAAAGGCGTTCTCGGATCACTTCTTTGTTAACCCAGTTAGGCGCCCGTCTTATGAGCAATTCGATAATCTTATCGCGTGTAGTCATGTAGCACCTCCCGATCCACTCATGCCCTGGCCTTCTTTTCACGGTTCTGCGCTCCCGCTAAATACCCCGCAACCGCCCGCCGCACCTGCTCGCTGATCGTCGTCCGCTCCCGGAATGCCCTGACCCTCAACGCCTCCCAGGTTGAGCCGTGAAGGTTGACGTTCCGGCCCTCAACGCGCTCCCCTTGCTTGCCCGCTCGCGCCATGTACGCCCTCCTCAATGGGGATGGTATGACTAACCACTTACGCCCTTATTATGGCCCTTCGGGGGTGAAAAGTAAAGCGACTTTGCGGCGTGGCTTCGGCCTACATACCGTCGCCGCTGTTCAACTCGCTTGCCTAACGGGTACCTGACCGCTTCAGTGCCTTGACGCCCACGGGGGGGACGTGATAGAAGGGGGCACCCAGCGGCAGGGTAACAAGCGTCCGCTAACAGGCTAGGAGAAGAAATCAACATCGTCTGAGCATTTAGAGGCGGGCTGTAAGCCCGCGGGTTAGAAATATCCATGACGGGTCTTAAAGCAAAGATTGAGAACGAGCTCAACACGCTAGTACAAATAGGTTCAGAGATGGCTACGACCTTCTCGGAGAAGGGTGAAGTCATTTCGCTGGCCAAATATCAAACGTGGTTCACACGGGCGCTAGCGGCAGTGAGGGAATTGCTCCCCGACCGCCTGACCGAATTCGTAGCGCTGTACGAGGGCGATCATAGGCGAAAACGTGATAAGGAAATAACCCCCCTATCATATGGCATCGCTGACTACTTGAGCGGGGTTCGTGTGCTTCGCGGCCTTGAGGAAGATTTCGATCACAAAGTTGCTATCGGCTTTAAGCTCGTTCAGCAAATAGGGATTCTCAAATCGGCCAAGACCCGATTGAACGACATCTTGGCTAACATCAGAGGGACTCTCCAAGCCGAACTATTCGACACTGAGCTAGATGCGGCGAGAGAATTGTTGGAGACTGGTCATTTACGAGCCGCAGGCGCGGTCGCGGGCGTGGTCCTTGAGCGGCATCTCAGCACCGTTGCCTCATCTCGCAATGTTGTTGTCCGGAAAAAGGACCCCTCTATCTCTGATTGGAACGATGCACTCAAGTCAGCAGGTGTCATAGACATCCCCGTCTGGCGCAATGTTCAACGGTTGGGTGACTTAAGGAACGTGTGTTGCCATGATAAGAAACGAGAGCCCATAGTCGATGAAGTCCGAGAACTCATTGAGGGTACCGACAAGCTGGCGAAGACGCTTGCATAGCTCGCTGCTGGCTCCACTAGATAGGACTGTACCGAGTCGTGACGCCCGAAGATCGTGCGGGTCGCATCGCCAGCCTAAAGCAGGAGCTGCTCTCCCACCACGAGCACCGGAGGAAGGTGGAAACCGACCCCGAGTTGACGGCGAAGGAGCGGGCGAAGCGACTCCGCGACCATGATCGACTCATACTACGGCTGCTGGATCAGCATGTTGTGCTAGAAGCCGAGAAGCAGGAGCCGTTAAGAATCGCCAAACACTTGAACGGATATTCCAGGACAACAACCAAGTATGAGTAATCAGATGCGGCAGTGCAAATACTACGACATTTGCCGCCTGACCGACGAAGCGGACCCAGGGGCCGGCTTATGCATCCTACACTCCCACAGTACTAAGAAGAATGCGGAGGTGTTCAATCAGGCTTTTGCACGGCATCGCGAGCAAAATGGAAGAAATTTTTCGCACATGGTCTTTCCAGGAGACGTAGATTTTCAGGGCACCCCGTTTACTCGGGAGGTAAGCTTCCATAATGTCAAGTTTACTGCCCAGGTCAACTTTGCTAAGGCTACCTTTGCTGAGGCAGTCGACTTTACTGATGCTATCTCTGCTGAGGTGGCGGACTTCGGAAATACGGCGTTTAGCAAGAGGGCTGACTTCAGAGAAGCTCGTTTCGAAGGTTCGGCTAGTTTCTTGTCAATTATATTCTCCGGGGACGCCGATTTCTATGCGGTAGAGTTCCTCGGCGAGGTTCTCTTCGACCATGCAACCTTCTCTCAAACAGCCATTTTTTCCTTTGCTAAATTCACTCAGCAGGCAGACTTTGTTGGGGCCAACTTCGCTCAGAATGCCACTTTCGAGGGCGCAAAATTTGCCGGTAGGGTGGATTTCGACCTCGCTTCTTTCATGGCTAACTCCTCTTTCCGTTGGGCCGAATTCTTGAGCACGGCGACCTTTCAGATGACGCTATTTAAAGGAACAAGCGCTGACTTCATGTCCAGCTCATTCCGAGACAGAGCTGTCTTTGCGGCACGTGTTAATGAGGGAGGGAAAGTCCACATATTTTCCGGGGTAGATGTCGACTTCAGCTTCGTGATTGTCGATCCACCTGATGTTCTGTCGTTCATAGAAGCCGACATGAGAAGGTGTGAGTTGATGTATACTGACTTGCGGAAAATTCAATTAGCAGGTGTGATCTGGCCCCGGATTCCCCACCGACTGGTCACCTATATTCCACGAATTCGAGGCCGGATCGGAGTGTACGATGAGATATTTCATTCAAGGAGTGAACCCGATTACCCTTGGGATCTGATTGAGCGACTCTACCGCGAACTGAAACAGAACTATGAAGACCGACGAGACTATGAGCGAGCTGGTGACTTCCATTACGGCGAAAAAGAGATGCGCCGATCCAATCCGGCAACACCCCTCGGCCTACGGTTTTGGCTCACTCTCTATCGGTTTGCTGGTGGATACGGGGAGCGGTACCTCCCGCCCCTCATTTGGTCGGCTGTTCTCCTCGTTTTGTCCGCCATTGGGTACATCGCCTTTGGGCTTCGCCTCAAATCAGAACAGGGCGGAGCGTTCCTAGCCTTAACTAGCATCTGGGACTGGCTCCTCACCTTTAACTATAGCCTTCGGGTCATGACCTTTCTACGACCTGACGATTTGGTTCCCGTAGGATGTGCGAAACTCATCAATACAGTTCAAAGCTTGTTCGGGCCCGTTTTCCTCGGACTTTTCGGCTTGGCGCTTCGACAGAGACTGAAACGCTGAGCTCTCCGGGCTGTAGCCAAACAATGCGGCCCCATGGCAACCACCTATGACCTCGACCCGCGCCGCCTTATCCCAGTAAACTGGTTCTCCAATCTGGCGATCTCGCGCTCCAAATAGACTACCGCCGCCCTGAGGGCCGGAAGGTGTCGTTGCGCGTAGGCCGCTCGGGCGCTCCGGGATGAGCAGTGCTTCTGGTGTCTCTGCCAGGATCGAATGCCACGCCGCCATGCGCGTTCCTGCCTTCGTCCTCTTCATGGGTCCAAAAACAATAAGCCGGGAACGCCCAGGGTCCGACATCAATCGGAACCATGGGGTGTCCCCGGCTTGGGTAATCCAATACCAGGTGCTGCTGGGCTACGCGCCAAGGAATCGCGCTAGCCTTGATTCAAAGAAATGTATCGCGTTCAACCCAAAACCAAGAAGATTTCTTGGAAATCGTTAGCCGACTGCCCGTGAGAGTTTGTGCACGATGAATTGGTTCAGCGATAGCCCTTGTGCCTTCGCCTCGAAGACCAGTTCTCTATAGAGCTCAGGGGGCATCCGTAGAGCGTACCGGCCACTGACTGGTTGCTTGTCGAGCGGGACGGGAATTTCAATGTTATTAGCCTTGGCCGTTTCTAGCCACACCGAAGCCGCTTCCTTGACGGCTTCAATAGCCTCCTGCTCCGTCTCTCCCCAGGCAGAACAGCCTCGGAGTTCCGGAACAATGGCGATATACCCTTCGTCCTCTTCGCTATACCGGACCACGATCCGATACTCAAACGGGCGTCTTTTGCTGCGCATACGTCTTATCCTTTCCCAACAACATTCAACCCGCAGGCAAACACTCTATCCGGGCTGAACTACGGGCGCGACGCGATCTTCCAGGATCAGCGAGTAAACTCTAGCAAGGGGCCACAGGATGGTCAAGCAGTTCGGAGTGCCAGCAGTGAAGCAAGGAGGGGGCGGGGTAGCGTCCTAATTTGAGCGGGGGCGCTTTTGGCCTACGATTTCGTCCAAGAGACTGAAAGGCTCATCTCGAAAGGGGGATTGAAGGGGCCAGCTTGCCTTGACGGAGGTCGCCAAGAGATGCTGACGCTGCCTTGGGGTGTACTTCGGCGACCTCGTTCTGGGTAGATCAGTATTCTTCACAAAAGCAAATCGCCAAGCTTTCCCAAACTCAAAGAGGTTGACAGCGAGCAAGTCAAAGCCACCTACGAGCAAACAGGTCGTCTCGACGATTTGGCGGTTAGGCAACCGAACTGGTCTCCTATCGCTGGCATCGCATTGAAAGCTGCCTACATAGCCAGTTTCGGTTTGGCGTACCGAATTGCTCTGGAGTGATTTAACCTGAACGGTGACCGGCGTACCTCGATAGGAAAAGCCAAAATCGCCGGGTCGCGTTCTATCGTGGTTGTCATATCTTTCTAGCCCAACGATCCTTTTGTCAGAGAACCACATCTGAGGAAGTTTGTATTCAGCCACAAATCCGATGAGAATGCCCCGAAGACTTGGACGCGATGCAAGAATGTCATTTAGCTCCTGTATCGTGAGACCCCACTCCTCTAGTAGACCCACCTTTTAGCCCCTTCCCCCGAGGGTTTCTTCCCTCGGTTTTGACGAACACCAAGAAATAGGAATGGTTCTTCCTCGCATGTTCTTGTTTCAGGATCCGACTCACTGCTGGTCTATTGGATCGAACTAACACAAAGAGATCTTTCGCGTAAAACCCAATGGACTTATACTCATTGATGATCTCAACGTGGGTGAGTCTTTGCATGTTCGCGCTAACTTCATCCTGGCATTTCACAATCAGGACGCCGCAGTTTCGTAATGCGCGGTAGGCTTCTTTGCCGCCCCGGAAATAGAGGTCTAATACGGCCTCATGATACTTTGGCCCGTCCGCCGTTTTCTCTCCGTCCGAATATGTATTGCGAAAGGCAGCGTAGCTGCCAGATCCGGCCATGTGAGCTTTGTCCCGGCGGTATAGCCCCTCCATGTAGGGAGGATCTAAAACAATACAATCAATAGTCCCGTCTGGATAGGGCAATCGCCGACAGTCCACACCGTCCTTGATGTCTGTGGCGAGGAGCTTGTAGCTTCCCTTTGGGATGTGTTTCCAAAAGATACCAGAGCCATACGTCACGTCTGCTACTACCGAGCCCTTCGGGACATGAAGCCCAAGGATGAGCGGGAAAAGCTCTTCGTTGGTTCCGACGCGGGCACTGATAACAAGCTGGCTAGTGGTAATCCCACCTGGAGACTTTCTCTTGCGGACGCTCTTGGAACCATCGGACGAATAGAGTGGCAGTTGTTCCCTAACCGTGGCCCTCATAGGAGATCCTCCAATGATCACACCTGGCTGGTGATGCCCGCCGCCATCGCTGGAGTCACCCGCAGACTACCATGAATCCTCATGAAATTGTAGTGGCAAAAGTGAAGGGCTAGGGCATCCTTCAAATTCCATAGGTATTTTGAGAACGCATTGGTCAGCCTCGTGAATCGCCGCATCTGCATCCGCATTGTGAGGTTCTGGCGCTCTACATACAACGTTGAGACATAGCGAGGATCAGGATTGCCGTTGATCGGGGTGGATACCGTCTCCGTGACTCGTGGGAGAGAGTACCGGCCAGGACCGAACGCCGGACTCGAAGCAACAAGAGGGGCGAGGATCGAAGGGGGTCAGCGCGAGAAGAGGCGGCGAAGCCAACTGAAGAACAACATCTCGCCTTCGGGACAGCTTTCCGTCGGTTCAGTCCCCTGGATGAAGATCTCGTCTACGCCGCCTGAACACCCGCGACCAACCCGCAGGCCGCTCATCGGATCGATCTTTGCCGTCACGATCCCGGGAGGAGGCGCAAAGGTCCTGGGCGGATGTCCGGCAGAGGCCTGCTCAATGAAAGACGTCCACAGTGGGAGCGCAGCCTGGGCGGCTGTCAGCCGCAGAGACGCCCCCGAATCGACTCCGACCCAGACCCCCGCCACCAGGTCGGGAGTATAGCCGACGAACCACGCATCCCGCAGATCGTTGCTTGTTCCGGTCTTCCCGGCGGCAGACCTGGCCAGACCGAGACGGCGGGCTGAAGCGGCGGTCCCCCGATCGATTGCGCCCTGGAGCAGAGACGTGACCAGGAAGGCTGCCTGAGGCGAGGCCGCCCACCGGCGCTCGCGCCTCTCCTCGAACAGGACCCACCCCCGATCATCAGT
>Ga0214473_10007095_pt1 | contig 13330 bp, 8 predicted proteins | sample RVTome_7_FD_203509 | JGI IMG/M metagenome (GOLD analysis project Ga0214473, IMG submission 203509) | Soil microbial communities from uranium-contaminated site in the Upper Colorado River Basin, Wyoming, United States - RVT98D197 | ecosystem: Environmental > Terrestrial > Soil > Contaminated >...
CGTCACGGTCGAGGGCACGTGGTGGGGAGCGATCGGGTTCGACGATTGCGAGGTCGGACGCGAGCGGGGACCGCGCGACCTCGACGGGCTGCGGGCGGCCGCCGCGGTGCTCGGCGCGGCGATCGGCCGGAGTATCCAGCAGGAGCGTCTCCGCGCGGCCGACCTTCGCTACCGGGCGGTCGTCGAGCGGATCCCCGCGGTGACCTACGTCGACGTCGTCGAGGAGCACGGGGTACGGATCGGGTTCGTGAGCCCGCAGATCGATGCATTGCTCGGGTACCCGTACGACCGCTTCCTCGGCGAGCCCGACCTGTGGTTCGAGCTGATCCATCCCGACGACGCCGAACGGATCGATGCGTCCGCCCGCGCGAGCGGCCGGGACGGCTACCCGTTCGACGAGGAGTACCGGATGCGCAGGGCCGACGGGTCGTGGGTCTGGGTCCACGACACCTCCACGCCGGTGCGTGACGAGCACGGGACCGTGACCCACTTCCAGGGGTTCATGATCGACGTGACGGCCCGCAAGGAGGCAGAGCAACGGCTCTCGGATGCGGAGGCGCGCTACCGAGGGGTCGTGGAGGCGATCCCGGCGGCAACCTACATCGATACCCCCACGGGCCTCGAGAGCCCCGGCGCCCGGGTGACGTTCATGAGTCCGCAGATCGACACGATCCTCGGCATCGCGGCGGCGCGGTTCGTGGAGGATCCGGGCCTGTGGTTCGCGATCATGCATCCCGACGACCTCGCGAGACTCCAGGCGGCGAACGCCTTCGACGTGGACGATCTGACCCCGTTCGACCAGGAGTACCGGATGCGTCACGCCGACGGGCACTGGGTCTGGGTCCACGACACCTCCACCGCCGTGTACCGGGAGGACGGCTCGCTCGCCTACTTCCAGGGGTTCATGATCGACGTCACCCAGCGCCAAGAGGCCGAGGAGCGGCTCCGTCAGGCCGAGGAGCGCTACCGCACGATCGTCGAGCACACACCCGCGATCACCTATCAGGAGCCTGCCGACGTCGACGCGAGCGAGGGCGCGACGATCCAGTACGTGAGCCCCCAGATCGAAACGATCCTCGGCTACACCCCGCAGGAATGGCGCCAGGCGGGGGTCTGGTCGCGCGCGACGCATCCCGACGACCTCCCTCGGGTGCTCGCGGAGATGGAGCGGGCCGTCGCCACCGGTGACACCTCGCGCATCGACTATCGCGTGTTCGCGAAGGACGGTCGCGTCCTGTGGTTCCACGACGAGTCGCACCTGATCCGCGACGCGGACGGCGCTCCGCTGGTGTGGCAGGGCGTGATGGTCGACATCACCGAACGCAAGCTGGCCGACGAGCAGCTGCAGCGCGCCCAGGAGCGGCTCCAGGCGTTGATCGAGCACATCCCCGCGGTCGTCTACATCGAATCGCCCGACGCCGATCCGGCGAAGTTCTACCTGAGCCCTCAGGTGGAGCGGATCTTCGGCTACACGGCGCAGGAGTGGACGTTCACGCTCGATTTCTGGCTCGACCACCTGCACCCGGAGGACCGCGCGGCGGTCGAGGCCCTCGACGAGGCGACCGATCGCGACCGGACCGTGTACGCGAGCGACTATCGGCTCCTTCGGGCCGACGGTGAGTACGTCTGGGTGCACGACGTGGCGGTGTTCGTGCCGACCGCCGACGGCGAGGGCTTCTGGCAGGGCTTCATGTTCGACATCACCGAACGCAAACGGGCGGAGGATCAACTCCTCGCGACCGAGCGCGCGTTCCGCGCGACCGTGGAGCACCTGCCCGCCGTCGTCTACCGCGAGGAACCACACGCCGAAGGCCGGCCCTTCTACATCAGTCCGCAGGCCAAGACCCTCTTCGGCTACGACCCCGCCGAGTGGACGGCTAACCCCAACTACTGGCACGACCGGATCCACGCTGACGACCGGGCCAGAGTGATCGCCCTGGACGAAGAGTCGAACGCGACGAAGGGCCCGTTCGTCGCCGACTACCGGCTCCTGCGCTCCGACGGCGTCTATGCATGGGTGCACGACGAGGCGACCTACGTGGACGACGACGCGGGCGCCGGGTGGTGGCAGGGCTTCATGATCGACATCACCGAGCGGATGGGGGCCGAACAGCAGCTTCGGGAGGCCGAAGGGACGTTCCGTACCATCGTCGAGCACAACCCCGCGGTGATTTACACGCAGGAGTTCGACCCCAGCGACCCTTCGGTGTCCCGCACGACCTACGTCTCACCGCGACACCCGGAGGTGTTCGGCTACTCGGTCGAGGAGATGCTGGGGGACCCCACCTTGTGGATCCGGACCGTGCATCCCGACGACCGTGAGCGCGTCCTCGCGGCCGACGTCCAGAGCAACATCGATGCCCAGGACCGATTCTCGCTCGAGTACCGGATGATCGCGAAGGATGGACGGATCATCTGGGTCCAGGACGATGCGCAGCTGGTCCGCATCGAGGGGCGCGCCCCCTTCTGGCAGGGCTTCCTCCTGGACATCACCGAGCGCAAGCACGCGGAAGAACAGCTCGCCCGCGCGCTGGAGGTCGAGCGGGAGGCGACCCGGCGCCTGCGCGCCCTCGACGAGATGAAGAACACCTTCTTGCAGGCCGTGTCGCACGATCTGCGAACGCCGCTCGCCGCGATCCTTGGGCTCGCGATCACCCTCGAACGCGGAGACGTCCATCTCGAGGAGGCCGACGCCAAGGATCTCGCGAGCAGGATCGCAGGGAACGCTCGCCGCCTGGACCGCCTGGTGACGAACCTGCTCGATCTCGACCGGCTCGCACGAGGCATCGTCACCCCCAACCTGCTCCCGACCGATGTCGGATCGCTCGTCCGACGCGCCGTCGCGGAGTCCGAGCTGATCGCCGACTCGCGGCTGCGCACCGACATCCGGCCCGTGATCGTGCCCGTGGATGCCGCGAAGGTCGAGCGGATCGTCGAGAACCTCCTGGCGAACACCGCACGCCACACGCCCCCGACCGCGACCGTGTGGGTGAGCGTGCGCGAGGAAGACGGCGGTGTCTGCCTCAGCGTCGAGGACGACGGCCCCGGCGTGGCCGCGGACCTGCGCGAGTTGATCTTCGAGCCGTTCCGCCAGGGTCCGGATGCTCCCTCGCACTCGCCCGGGGTCGGGGTGGGCCTGACCCTCGTTCGGCGGTTCGCCGAGCTCCACGGAGGGCGCGCCTGGGTGCAGGAGCGCGAGGGCGGCGGCGCCTCGTTCCGGGTGTTCCTGCCCGCGACGCCGCCCGAGCCGGGGGCGGAGATGCAAGACGTCGCAGGATCCGCGGACGGTTAGACGGCCTCCCAGGCGGCGACGACCGGGTGGTCGACGGACGCGGGACCGACCTGGGCGGCACCCCCCGGAGAGCCGACACCGGAGACCGTATCCGTGAACCACTCGGCGTTGATCGGGGTGAACTGCTTCCACTCCGCCGGCACGTCGTCCTCGTAGAAGATGGCGGTCACGGGACAGGCGGGCTCGCACGCGCCGCAGTCCACGCATTCGTCCGGCTGGATGTAGAGCATCCGCGGGCCTTCGTAGATGCAGTCGACGGGGCACTCGTCCACACAGGCACGGTCCTTCACATCGATGCACGGCTCGGCGATCGTGTACGTCATTCTGGACTCCTCCGATCGGATTTACCCGATTCTCACGGTGTGGACCGTTCAAATGGTACCCAACCAGGAGGGCGGTGCAAACGTCTCCGCGGATCATCGCGGGGGGATCAGCGCCTCGAGCGTGCCGGTGATCGCGGCCGGGGCGGGCCGACCGGGCGGCACGATCGGGTAGACGACCCGGAGGTCGGCGCCCGCCGCACGGAAGGCCTCCAGACGGTCGCGGGCGGCCGCCGGGTCGCCCAGGAGGACGACCTCACGGACGAGCTGCTCCGGGACGTCCTGCGGGCGGGCGGCCGCATGCGCGGCCGCGGCGGCGGACACCTCGTCACCGAAGCCGAGGCTCGTCATCTGGCGCGCGTACGCGGGATAGCTCGCGTACTCCCCCGCCGCGTGACGAGCCGCGGCGAGCGCCTCGTCGTCGTTTCCCCCGAGGCACGCACGCACGTAGACGCCGACCGTCACCGCGGCGGGGTCGCGACCGGCGGCCGCCGCGCCCTCGGCGAGCTCATCGCGCGCCCGCGCGATCCGCGCCGGCGTGCACCAGTTGAGCAGGACGCCGTCGGCGACCTCGCCGGCGAGCCGTACCGCCCTCGGGCCCAGCGCCGCGATCCAGACCGGCGGAGGGCTCGGCGGGATCAACGACAGCTCGATGCGTTCGTTCCCGATGGCTGCCCGTCCGCCGTCGAGCGCGGTGCGCAGCCCGGCGACGGTCTCGCGGAGGCGATCGAGCGCGCCCGGGCCGGTGGGGCCGGTCCCGATCCCGAGCACGAGCCGCCCACCCGAGCGCTCCTGGGCCGTCGCCGCGGCCATCGCCAGCAGCTGCGGGCTGCGCGACGGCAGCGGCACGACCCCGGTGCCGAGCAGCAGCTCGGAGGTCTCGCCGGCGAGGCCGGTGATCGCAGCGAGCGTGTCGCGGGACGTGATCTCGGGCAGGAACAGCGCCGTCACCCCACGGGACTCCGCATGGCGTGCGAGCTCCGCGAGGTCGTCCCACGCGAAGGGATCGCGCAGGGCGAGACCCATCCCGGTCGGTTGGCGCTTCGCGGTCACGGTGCGATGGTGCCAGACCGATGGAGCCCGTGACCTTCACCACCGACGACGACGTCCGGATCGAAGGAGAGCTGCGGCTGCCCGAAGACGCCCCGGTCGGCACCGCGGTGCTCTGCCATCCGCACCCGCGCCTGGGCGGCTCGAAGGATCATCCGCTGCTGTGGGCGATCCGCAACGAGCTTGCGGCCGCGCGCGGCATCGCGGTCCTGTCCTTCAACTTCCGCGGCACGATGGGCTCCACCGGCACCTACGGCGGCGGTCGCGACGAGCTGCGGGACGCCCGGGCCGCCGTGACCTTCGTGCGAGCCGAGACCTCGGAGGACCTCGCGACCCTGGTGGTCGGATGGTCGTTCGGCGCGAGCGTGGCGCTGCGCGAGGCGCTCGACGACCGGCGCGTCGCCGGCGTCGCGCTGATCGGGATGCCCCTTCGCCCCAAGGACGTGTCCCTGCCACCGCTTCCCGAGCCTGCCGACCTGCGGACGTTCCGCCGGCCGGCGCTGCTCATCGCGGGTGCGCACGACACGTTCGCGCCGGCCGACGAGCTCCGAGCGTTCGGCGATGGGTTCCCCCACGGCGAGGTGATCGTCGTGCCCGGCACCGACCACTACTTCTGGCGGCGGGAGCGCGAGGCGGCCGAGAGCGTCGGGGCGTTCGCCGAGCGCACCGTCGCGCGCGTCTGAGTCGGGACGACCCTCACCCTCCCAACGGGCCGCGCTTCGCGTGACCGTTCGACCGAGGGTCGAAGTGCGCCTTGCGCCGTAGTCGCTCTCGCAACCCACGCCGCGTCCGACGATCGCGGACCGGGGTCGCCAGATCGGGTTCCACGACGCGAGGCGAACGTGCTCGCCTGGCCGCCGCCCGTTGACGGAACAGCACCCAGAAGCCCGCCCCGAGGACGACGATCACCACGAAGGGCAACACCGAGTAGACGAGATCGTCGTCCATGCCCGTCGACCGTCCGGCGCGGCCTTACAGCGGCACGTTCGACAGGACCATGATCCGCGGCTCGGTCATCTCCTCCATCGCGAACCGCAGGCCCTCGCGCCCGAACCCGGACTCCTTCGACCCGCCGTACGGCATCTGGTCGGCCCGGAACGCCGAGATGTCGTTGACGATGACGCCGCCGACCTCGAGTGTCCGATGCGCCTCGAACGCGCGGTTGACGTCGTTCGTGAAGACGCCCGCCTGCAATCCGTAGCGGGAATCGTTCACCTCCGCCAGCGCCTCCTCGAACGTCTCGTAGGGCGTGATCGTCACCACCGGCCCGAAGACCTCCTCGCAGCGAACCTTCATCTCGGGCGTGGTCTGCGACAGCAGCGTCGGCTGCACGAACGGCCCGTCGGACGTCCCGCCGGTCAGGACCTCGGCCCCCTGCTCGACCGCCTCGCCGACCCAGGCGGAGATCCGCTCGACCTCGCCCCGGCTGATCACGGGACCGACGTCGACGCTCGGATCCATCGGATCGCCCACCTTGAGCTGCTCGACCTGCTTCGTGAGCAGCGCCGCGAACTCGTCGTACACGTCGCTCGCGACGAGCACCCGCTGGACGCTGATGCAGCTCTGCCCAGCCTGGTAGTAGCCGCCGAACGCGATCCGCTGGGCGGCCAGGTCGAGGTCGGCGTCGCTGTGGACGATCACGGCCGCGTTGCCGCCGAGCTCGAGCGTGACCCGCTTCTTCGGATCGAGCGACTTCAGGTACCAGCCGATCGCGGCCGAGCCCGTGAACGAGATCTTCCGGTAGCGGACGTCACGGGCCATGCCGTCGGCCACCGTCGAGCTCACCGGGAGCACCTGAAACATGCCACTCGGCAGGTCGGTCTCCATGAAGAGCTCGGCGAGCCGCAGGGCGCCGATCGGCGTGGCCGACGCCGGCTTCACCACGATCGGCACGCCCACCCCCAGCGCCGGCGCCACCTTGTGCGCCACCAGGTTCAGCGGGAAGTTGAACGGCGTGATCCCCAGGACGGGGCCGATCGGGAACCGCCTGAGCAGACCGATCCGCGAGCCGAACGCGGCTTCGGTGTCCAGTCGCATCAACTCGTCGTCGCCGTGTCGGATCACCTCCGAGGCCCACCGGAAGGTCGAGACGGCGCGCGCCGCCTCCACCTTGGCCCACTTGAGCGGCTTGCCGCCCTCCAGGGCGATCAGCTCGGCGTTCTCGTCGAGCGTCTCGGCAAGCCGCGCGGAGACGTGGTCGAGGGCCGCCGAGCGCGCTGCGACCGACAGCCGTTTCGACTCGGCGAAGGTCGCCTGCGCGGTGGCCGCGGCCTCTTCGACGTCGGTGTCGGTCGGGGTCGCGATCTCGGCGACGACGGCGTCGTCGAACGGGCTCTTCACCTCGAACGAGCCCTGGCCGGTGCGCCATTCGCCGTTCACGAGGTACGGGCGGACGCTCATGGAGGGTCACCACCTTTCATGGTTCGGGGGCGCCCGACGGGCGCCCCCGGAACCGTCGCTGTGTTCGCTCTCGCCGGACGCTCAGTCGAGCGACCACATGACGTGCTTGATCTGCGTGTAGTCCTCGAGCGAGTACATCGACATGTCCTTGCCGTACCCGCTCTGCTTGTACCCGCCGTGCGGCATCTCGGGCGAGATCATGAAGTGGGTGTTCACCCAGACCGCTCCGAACTGCAGGCGGCGGGCCACACGCATCGCGCGCGCCGCGTCCTTCGTCCACACGGACGACGCGAGTCCGTACACGACGTCGTTCGCCCATGAGACGGCCTGCTCCTCGTCGTCGAACCGCTGGACCGTCACGACCGGGCCGAACACCTCGCTCTGGATGATCTCGGCCTTCTGGTCGTCGACCGAGACGACCGTCGGCTTGTAGTACGCGCCGGCCCCGTCCATCTTCTCGCCGCCGGTGAGCACCTTCGCGCCGGCGTCCTGCGCCCTGTCGATGAACGCCGCAACGCTCTCGCGCTGCCGCTCCGAGACCAGCGGGCCCATCTCGACCGACTCGTCGGCGAGCTCGCCGACCTTGATCGACTCGACCGCGGGGACCAGGGCCGACAGGACGTCGTCGTAGATGCCGGAGCCCGCGACCACACGGCACGACGCCGTGCAGTCCTGGCCCGTGTTCGTGTACCCGGCGAACCGCAGGGTCTCGATCAGCTTGTCGACGTCGGCGTCGTCGAACACGACGACCGGCGCCTTGCCGCCGAGCTCCAGATGGACCCGCTTGACCGTGTCGGACGCGGCGGCCTGGATCTTCTTGCCGGTCGACGTGTCGCCGGTGACCGACACCAGGCGGACGTCCGGGTGGCGCGTCAGCTGGTCGCCGATCTCGGAACCTTGGCCGGTGATCACGTTGATGACCCCTGGCGGGAAGATGTCGGCCGCGAGCTCCGCCAGGCGGAGCGTCGTGCGAGGCGTGAGCTCGGCCGGCTTCAGCACGGTGGTGTTGCCCGCCGCGAGCGCGGGGCCGATCTTCCACGCGGCCATCATCAGCGGATAGTTCCAGGGGCAGATCCCGACGGTGACGCCCAGGGGCTCCCGCCGGATCATGCTCGTGAAGCCCTTCTCGTACTCACCGGTGGACTTGCCCTCCTGCACGCGGGCCGCCCCCGCGAAGAACCGCAGGTTGTCGGTGATGAACGGGATGTCGGCCGCCGACACCGAGATCGGCTTGCCGACGTCCTCCGACTCCAGCTTCGCCATGTTCTCGGCGTCGGTGTCGATCGCGTCGGCGAGTTGCATCATCATCGCCGCCCGCTCCTTCGGCGGCGTGTCGAACCAGACCTCGTCGAACGCCCTCTTCGCGGCCGCGACCGCCTTGTCGGCGTCCTCACGGGTGCCGATCTGCACCGTCGCGACGGCATCGCCCGTCGACGGGTCGATGTCCGACTCGGTCTCACCGCTCGACGAGTTGACCCACTCGCCGCCGATGAACATCTGCCACGTCTTCTGCTCCGCCATGTGCTCCCTCCGTCTCGAACGGATCACCCGGTTCGGGAGATCGACCTCGATACGCGCCAGTATGGCGCGTTCGGCTCGAACCGCGCCACCCGCCGGAACGCCGTCTCGGGTCGCGTGCGGGTGGACGGCCTGGACAACGCCCTCGTTCAGGCCTCGGCCTGTGCGGCCATGAGGTCTCTTGCCCGGAGCGCGAGCCAGAACTCCATGCGGTCGAAGCTGCTGGCCAGGTCCCTGCCGGTCAGCTCCTCCACTTTGCGCATCCGGTACCTGAGGGTGTGTCGATGCACGTACAGGTGCGCGGCCGCGGTCTCCCATCTGGCGTTGTGTTGCAGGAACGACTCGAGCGAGGAGATCAGCTCTCCGTCGTGTTCCGTGTCATATCCGTCCAGCGGCGTGAGCAAGGCGTCGGTGAACGCGCGGAGCGCGTCGGGGTCGGCCATCGACAGCAACAGCCGGTACGTCCCCAGATCCTCGAACCCCGCCTGTGTCCACCCTTCGAGGCGGCACACGCGCAGGGCGTAGCGAGCCTCGCGGAGCGACCTCGCGACGTCGTCGGCCGGCGCGCGGGAGCCGGCCCCGGCCCGCAGCTCGCCTCCGATCTTCGCTCCGAGCCCCTTCGCGAACGCCGCCAGGTCCGTGGGTGGATCCGCGGGGACGAGCACGTGCACCCCGCCGTCGTGCGCCGACACCAGGAAGCCACCGCCATCCCGAGACCGCAGATCGGTCACGGCGAGCGCGAGCGTGTCGGGTTCGAGTCCATCGTCCACCGGCTCCACGCCGATCACCTGCAGCGGCGCGTCACGCTCGAAACCGAACCGTGTGAGCCCTCGCACGGCCTCGGCAGCCGGAAGCGACCCATCCACGAGCTCGTCGAAGAAGTCGCCCTGGAGGCGGCGCTGTGCGTCGGCGACGGCCCGCGACTTCGCGAGCTCGATCGCGAACAACGACAACGCGTGGCCCGCAACGATCCGATCCATCTGGCTCGGCTGCTCCGGCTTGCCGACCGCGAGGAACGCCTCCGTCCGGCCCTGGGCTCCCACCGGCTGCACCCAGACGTGATGCCCGCGATCCACCATGGTGAGCGAGAAGGCAGGGCCGTCCGGCCGGGAGCGCCGGAGCTCGTCCCACACGTGTTCCAGGCGCAAGGACGCGGCGCGGCTCGTCGTCGCCAACGCGATCCCGTGCAGATCGAGCAACAGTACCCATCCACCGACGACGACGGCGAGCGATCCGGCGATCCCCTCGACACCTCCCCCCTCCAGCACGGCGCGCGTGAGGATGTGTTCCGCATCGACCGCTCGCCGCAGCGTGTCGAGCTGCTCGGCACCCAACTTGCTGAACACGGCTTCGGTGATCGCGATGAACGGCACGGGGTAGGGCACCTCGAACAGCGGGAAGCCATGCTTGCGCGATTCCGTGATCAGCGTCTTCGGAGTCCGGTCGTGCCCGAACCCGAGACCGAAGCCCAGCCCCGCGACCCCGGCGCTCACGAGCCGCTTCACGTACGCACGCTGCCTGGCGACGGTGTCTCCCACGCCCATGCCGGTGGTGAGGATCAGCTCCCCGCCCTTGAGCCACGGTGTCGGATCCTCGAGCTCGCTCGAGTGCACCCAGCGGATGGCCCCGTCGAGGTCGTCGTCGCCCGCCAGGAGACGCACCGGCAGGTCCGGGATCGAGACGATGTCACGAACCGTGACCGACATGCCTCCGATTGTACGGAACGTATAGTCGGAGCCTCAATGAGCCGGGGAGGGGACACCGTCTTTCGCCATCCGGTACAAACCTGAACGCCGCTCAAGGCCAGGTTCGCAGGCGACATCCGGGGGAGGCCGTTCCAGACTAGAGGCGGAGGGCGCGACCCGATGCCGCTGCGCGCCGCGACCATGAGCAGGAGGCCGTCACCCATGGACATCCCGCAGGAACGCAAGGTCGTCACCGAGATCCCGGGGCCGAAGAGCCGCGAGTGGTTCGAACGACGAGGCGAGGCCGTCCCCAAAGGGGTGGCGGCGATCCACCCGATCGTCACCGCCCGTGCCTCCGGCGCCATCGTCGAGGACGTCGACGGCAACCGACTGATCGACTTCGCGACCGGGATCTCCGTCCTCAACGTCGGCCACACGGCCCCCGAGGTCGTCGAGGCGGCGCAGCGGCAGCTCGAGCTCGACACCCATTCGTGCTTCCACGTGACGGCGAACGAGCCCTACCTCCTGCTCGCCGAGCGACTCAACGCCCTCGCCCCGATCGAGGGGCCCGCGAAGACGATGTTCGCGAACTCGGGCGCGGAGGCGGTCGAGAACGCGGTGAAGATCGCCCGGTACGCGACGGGGCGCCAGGCGATCGTGACGTTCGATCACGCCTTCCATGGACGCACCTTGATGGGCATGACGCTGACTGCGAAGGTCATGCCATACAAGCAAGGCATGGGGCCGTTCGCCCCCGAGGTCTACCGGCTGCCCTTCGCCTACCCGTACCGGTGGCCGAGCGGACCCGAGCACTGCGCCGAGGAGGCGCTCGCGTACGCGCTCGACGAGATGCACAAGCACATCGGCGAGGAGAACATCGCCGCGCTGATCGTCGAGCCGATCCAGGGCGAGGGTGGGTTCATCGTCCCGGCGCCGGGGTTCGTCAAGGGGCTCGCCGACTTCTGCCAGGCGAACGGCATCGTCTTCATCGCCGACGAGATCCAGTCGGGGATGGGCCGGGCCGGGACGTGGTTCACGATCGTCGAGGAGGGCGTCACCCCCGACATGGTCACGAGCGCGAAATCGCTCGGCGGCGGGCTCCCGATCAGCGCGATCACCGGCCGCGCCGACCTGATGGACAGCGTGCACGTCGGCGGTCTCGGCGGCACGTACGGTGGGAACCCGGTCGCGGCAGCGGCCGCGCTCGCCGTGCTCGACAAGATCGAGCGCGAGGGGATGCTCGACCGCGCGGTCCGCACGGGTGAGATCGTGATGGAGCGCTTCCGCGCGATGCAGCTGCGCTTCCCGCAGATCGGCGACGTCCGTGGCCGTGGAGCGATGTGTGCGATCGAACTCGTGGAGGACCCCGAGACCAAGGACCCGCTCGCGGCCGCCACGATGTCGGCGATCGCCTCGAAGACGCTCGAGCAGGGCGTGATCGTGCTGACGGCCGGCACCTACGGCAACGTCCTACGGCTCTTGCCTCCGATCGCGATCGACGAAGCGCTGCTGGTCGACGGTCTCGACGTCCTCGAAGACGCCATCGCCTCGTCCCTCGGCGCCTGACGTCCCGCGGGGCGCCCTGAGCGCCTGCTAGCGTCCGAGCTCGTGGATGGACGTCGGTGGCTCCGCCGGGTCGCGATCGACGTCACACCGCTCCGCGTCTCACGCGAATACCGCCACCTGTGGTTCGGGCTGCTCGCCACCACCAGTGGGAGCCAGTTCACGGTCGTCGCGGTGTTCGTGCAGCTGACCCGGCTCACGGGATCCGAGGTCGCGGTGGGCGCCAGCGGGCTGGTCTGGTTCGTGGGGCTGATCGCCGGAACGCTCGTGTTCGGGCCGGTGATCGACGTCTGGGACCGGCGGCGCTTGCTCGCGATCGCGCAGCTCGGGCTCGCGGCGGCCACCGCCACGTTGCTGTTGGGCTCCACGATGGACGCGCCACCGCTCGCGCTGATCTACACGGCTCTCGGGATCGCCGCCGCGTTCAGCGCGCTCGACTCCCCGACCCGGGCGGCGATGACCCCTCGGCTGATCGGGGCGGAGCTGATCCCCGCCGCACAGGCTCTCAACCAGGTGGTGTGGAACGGATCGGGCCTCGTGGGCCCCGCGGTCGCTGGCATCGTGATCGGGCGTTTCGGGCTCACCACCGCGTACGTGATCGACCTGGCGTCGATCTTCGTGATGCTCGGCGCCGCGCTCACGCTCCCGCCGATCCATCCCGAAGGACATGGCGCGAACGCGACCGGCTGGGCGGCGATCCGCGAGGGGTTCGCGTTCGTCCGAGGGAGCCGGTTGATCCTCTCCACGTTCGTGATCGACCTGTTCGCGATGGTCTTCGGGATGCCGCGGGCGTTGTTCACGTTCCTGATCGTGGACCAGTTCCATCACAGCGAAGAGCTGGTGGGGCTCCTGTTCTCGGCTCCGGCCGTCGGGGCGTTCATCGGGGCCATGGCGAGCGGGTGGACGCGGCGGGTGGACCGGCAAGGGCTGGCGGTCATCTGGGCGGTGGCGGCGTGGGGTGCGTCGATCGCGGTGTTCGGCTGGTCGGGCTCCCACCTGTGGCTCGGCCTCCTGGCGCTTGCGCTGGCGGGCTGGGCCGACGTGATCAGCGCGATCTTCCGATCGACGATCCTGCAGCTCGAGGTGCCCGACCGCCTGCGGGGGCGTCTGTCCGCGATCCACATCCTGGTCGTGACGGGCGGCCCTCGCCTCGGCGACCTGGAGGCAGGTCTCGTCGCACGTGCGGTGTCGCCGACGTTCAGCGTGGTGAGCGGCGGGCTGGTCTGCCTCGCGGGCGCGGGACTCGTGGGGCTGGGGTTCCCGGAGCTCAAGCGGTACCGGGCGAGGGCTCGCACCGGCGCCGAGGACTGAGTACGCTCCGGGCGCATGGCTCCCCTCTCCGACGCCGAGATCCGCTCCGCCCTCTCGGAGCTCCCAGGGTGGACGCACTTCGGCAATGCGTTGCACAAGGACTTTCGCTTCCGAGGGTTCCGTGCCGCGATCGCGTTCATCAACCGGGTCGCCGGGCAAGCGATCGCCGCGGCCCACCACCCCGACATCGA
>Ga0214473_10007096_pt1 | contig 13329 bp, 10 predicted proteins | sample RVTome_7_FD_203509 | JGI IMG/M metagenome (GOLD analysis project Ga0214473, IMG submission 203509) | Soil microbial communities from uranium-contaminated site in the Upper Colorado River Basin, Wyoming, United States - RVT98D197 | ecosystem: Environmental > Terrestrial > Soil > Contaminated >...
CGGTCGTACGGCGTTCGGGCGAGTTCTGCCCCGCGTGCGGGGCGACGTTGGATCCTAGGCGAGGTCAGACCATGAACTTCGGGAAAGTCCTGCTCATCTTTGCACTATGTTGCATCGCTGCCGTCGTCATCGTCGGAGGCTGTATCTACAGCGGCTACAACCGGGCGGTCACGTTCGACGAGGACGTTCAGAGCGCCTGGGCTCAGGTCGAGAATCAACTCCAGCGCCGCTACGAGCTCATTCCCAACCTCGTCGAGACGGTTAAGGGTTTCGCCGGTCAGGAAGAGAAGATCTTCCTCGGCGTGGCCGAAGCGCGCAAGGCCTATTTCCAGGCACAAGGTCCGGCGGCCAAGGCCCAGGCCGCCGGCGGGCTCGAGGGAGCCCTGTCGAGGCTGCTGGTCCTCCGCGAGACCTATCCCGAGCTCAAGTCGAACGAGTCCTTTCTCAAGATGCAGGACGAGCTGGCCGGAACAGAGAACCGGCTCGCCGTCGAGCGCAAGCGCTACAACGACGCCGTCCGCACGCTCAACACCTTCACGCGGAAGCTGCTCGGCCGGCTCTACGCGAGCCTCGCCGGTGTGGAGAAGGCCGAGTATTTCGAGACTGCCGAGGAAGCCGAGGTCACGCCCAAGGTCGACTTTGGCGACAAACCCGAGACCGGCTGATTGTGCTCCCAGGCCAGAGTCGTGGACTTATCGTGACCCGGTGCCGGCCAACTCAGCCGCCACGCGCCGCATGGGTAACAACGGATCGTCGAACAGCCCGGCGTCCCCGCCATCCGGAGCTTCCACCTCCTCCATGTGCGAGAACGTCCAATAGCGGAGCTCGACCTCGGTGTTCTGGCGCTCGCGCCAGATCTCGATGATCCGCCCTTCCTGCGGGGCGTCGATCACCGAGCCGGTCGTGATCTCGAGGTAGTTTCCGCGGTCCAAGACCACGTGCTCGTGCAGGTGACCGGCCAGGTGAACCTTGACTGCAGGGTGTGCGTTCAGCAGCCGCACGAGTGACGACTCCGTCAGCGCGGTCCCCAGGGTGACGTCGAGGGTGCTGCTGGGGTGGTGTGTGGCCACGATCACGATCTCCCCGCGTCGCTCCGCGCGGGTCAGTTCGCCCTTCAGGAAGCGCTTTTGCGCCGGGGACATCGCCCCTTCCGAATAGGCGAGCGCCGGGATCTCCAACAGCGGCGAGGCCGAGTTAAGCCCGATCAGCCGGACGCCCGGCACAGGGGTAACGCTGTAGCTGGTGCCCTGGGGATCCGCCGCGCCGAATCCGTGGCCGGGGGGCTCCGTAGTGCTTGCGAGATGGGCGGCGATGAAGTCGCGGTTGGTCATGAACCGCCGAGCCGGGTTGGCCTGGACCCGTTGAGGCAGGTTGTACTCGGCCGGTGGACCCGGATGTGCCGGCGTGATCGGCCCCCAGGAGAGAAACCCGGTCGGGTCCAGGGCCACGGGCAGGAAGATCCCGAGCCGAGGAGTGGAGGAGAGCGGGCTGATCCGCCGCCCCAGCAGATCGGTGACGATTGGGAACACGCCCACCGCGAACCGGTCATGGTTGCCGAGCAGGCCGTACCACGGAATCGTCGGTGCGTCGCCATGCACGCCGTGGCGATAGAGGCCTTGGGCTTCGAACGGATGATGGGGGTCCAATAACGGCGCCGGGCGCACGGCCGGGTCGCGGTCGTCCGGACCGCTGCGCGGATCGACTGGCCCGCCGTCAAGCACGGTGATGAACCAGTCCAGCTCGTTATTCTGGGCGTTATCGGTCGCATCGCCGGTGTGGATGACGAAGTCGATGGGATACCGGGCGACGTGAAGCTTGTTGATCGCCCGGACCATGCCGTCCAGCAGTTGCGTGGAGTACGCCTCGTGCGGGCGCCAGGCCTTGGCCGAGGCGTTCGCGGCGAACTGGGCCACCGCGGCCAGCCGCCCGGGCGACTCTTCGTCGACGATCTGGGCGTCGGAGATGTGCACGAACCGGGTGAGCAATACGAACCGGTCAGGATCGACCGGCTCGGTGGCTTCGTTGGGCAGGCGGCTGCCCGGCGCGGCGCCGCACCCCGACAACCATGCCGCAAAAACCCACCGGGCAGCCCGCCGTGCCACTGGCGGCGCGCGCCCAGGACGCGCGACGTAACGGAGTTTTGAGGCTCCAGTGGGCAGCGTCACGTCGGTGGACAACAAACCGACGTTCAGGTCGTTCGGCGATTGCATCAGCGGTGCCCATTCCCCACGCGACGAGCCCCGACTGCGGCTCGCTGCGTGCTCGTGCGCCGCCCAGCCGACCATGCTTGTGGCTCCTCTTCCGCCTCTTTATACTCCGGCGGTGACGGTTGGCGAGGGTTTCGGAGCGGAGGGAGACATCATTGACCAAGATCAAGGCTACCAACATCACCTGGCACGAGGGGCATGTCGGTCGGGCGGAGCGGGAGCGACTGCTGGATCAGAAGGGGGCGCTCATTTGGTTTACCGGACTGAGCGGTTCCGGCAAGAGCACCATCGCGTATACGCTGGAGCACGCCCTGGTGCAGCGCGGCCATCTTGCCTACGTCCTTGACGGGGACAACATCCGTCACGGGCTCAACAAGAACCTCGGCTTCAGCGCCGAGGACCGGACGGAGAACATTCGCCGTATCGGCGAGGTCGGTAAGCTCTTCGTCGACGCCGGCATCATCACGGCGACGGCTTTTATCAGCCCCTACCGGGACGACCGCCACATCGCCCGCGAGACGGTTGGCGTGGACAGCTTCTACGAGGTCTTCTGCGACACGCCTCTGGAGGTGTGCGAACAGCGCGATCCCAAAGGGCTCTATAAGAAGGCCCGTGCCGGCGAAATCAAGGGCTTCACCGGCATCGACGATCCCTACGAGCCCCCGGAGCGGCCGGAGCTGGTCATCGATACCTCCAAGACCTCGCCGCAGGAGGCCGCGGTCGCCGTCTGCGAGATGCTGGAGCGAGCCGGCAAGATTCCCGCGCTGCAGGCGTGAGGCCCCCACGGCCGTGGGCCGGCCGGCCGGTGCCCGCCCGCGAAAAAAATGGGGAACCCGGGCTCGCCGAAACCCGGGCTCCCTCTGTAAGGCTGCACACCCTTTCGGGCGGAGACCCACAGCCTCATTGACCGTATCGTCGGAGCGAGAAACGCTCTTGAGCAACCCCCAGCCGGCTGCGCTGCGCCGCCTGGCGGGTGGGCGTCTCGGAGTGCTTCCACGACGGCCCGTTGGTTCACGCTACCGCGGAAGCCGGTTATAGTGCTTGGCTTGCCTGTGACGGGCAGGTGGGCTGTGACGCCGTCCCCCATTGCCTGATGACCTTTTCGCGGGAAAACCCGCCGGCCGCCCGGACTTCGATCGACGGATGCGAAAAGGCGCCGGCGCGTGGCCGCTGCTCCACTGGCGGGCGAGGTTGGATGCTTGGACCGATAGCTCGCCGCCGCGGGGTGAAGATCCGACGCCCGATGGATCGGCGGCAAAGGAGAGGATTATGGCGTTCCAGAAGGTTGATCCGAAGGTGGACTTCCCCGCCCAGGAGCGGGAGGTGCTGGCGTTTTGGGAGCGCACCGGGGCCTTCGAGAAGCTTCGCGAGCTTAATCGCGGGAAGCCCAAATGGTCCTTTCTGGACGGGCCCATCACGGCCAACAACCCCATGGGCGTGCACCACGCCTGGGGCCGGGCCTACAAGGACATCTATCAGCGCTTCCAGGCGGCCCTCGGTCACGAGCTGCGCTACCAGAACGGCTTCGATTGTCAGGGGCTCTGGGTCGAGGTCGAGGTAGAAAAGGAGCACGGTTTCGAGAGCAAGAAGGACATCGAGGCCTTCGGCATCGACAAGTTCGTGGAGGCGTGCAAGGCCCGGGTCCGCAAGTTCGCCGCCGTGCAGACGGAGCAGTCCAAACGGCTGGGCTACTGGATGGCCTGGGACAACTCCTACTACACCATGGCGGACGAGAACAACTACGCCATCTGGGCCTTCCTCAAGAAATGCCACGAGAAGGGCCTGATCTACATGGGCTTCGACGTCATGCCCTGGTGCCCGCGCTGCGGCACCGGGGTCAGCCAGATGGAGATGAACGAGGGCTATCGGGAAGTGCCTCATACTTCCGTCTTCGTCAAGTTCCCGCTCAAGGAACGCCCCGGTGAAAACCTGCTGGTCTGGACCACGACCCCCTGGACGCTCAGCTCCAACGTCGCCGCCGCCGTCGGCCCCGACATGCCCTACCTCAAAGTCCGCCAGGGGGATCAGCACTACTACGTCGGCAAGGTCAACTTGCAGAGCCCGCGGGCCCATCCGGTGCAATCCCTCGATCCCTCGAAGCTGCCCGGGCTGATGGCCATCCATGCCCAGTTCAGGAACAACGGTCCGTACGAGATCGTGGAGGAGGTCTCTGGTCAATCGCTCGTCGGGCTGACCTACACCGGCCCCTTCGACATGCTGGACGGCGCCGCCGAGGCGGTGGAGGCCCATCGGGTCGTCGCCTGGGACCAGGTCACCGAGACCGAGGGCACCGGCATCGTGCACATCGCCCCCGGCTGCGGCAGCGAGGACTACCATCTCGGCAAGGAGCTTGGGCTGCCCCAGATCGCGCCCCTGTACGAGGACGGCACGTTTCGCCCGGAGTTCGGCTTCCTCGCCGGCAAGCGCTTCGACCAGGTGGCCGAAGAGATTGTGGCCGACCTGAAGCGACGCGGCCTGCTCTTCGCTAAGGAGCAGTACGTCCACCGCTACCCCCACTGCTGGCGCTGCAAGGACGAACTGGTCTACCGCCTGGTCGACGAATGGTTCATCAACATGAAGTGGCGCGACGAGATCATGGAATCCGCCCGGCAGTCACGGTGGATCCCCGAGTGGGGCCTGGAGCGGGAGCTGGATTGGCTGCGCAACATGGGCGACTGGATGATCTCCAAGAAGCGCTACTGGGGATTGGCCCTGCCCATCTGGGAGTGCCACCGGTGCCGCCATTTCGAGGTCATCGGCAGCCGGGAGGAGCTCCGCGCCCGGGCGGTGAAGGGCTGGGCGGAGTTCGAGGGCCACACGCCCCACCGCCCCTGGATCGATGCGGTCAAGATCCGATGCCCCCAGTGCGGCGACGAGGAGGTGTCGCGGATCAAGGACGTGGGCAACCCCTGGCTCGACGCCAGCATCGTGTCCCTTTCGACCATGGGCTATTTCAGCGACCGGGCCTACTGGGAGCAGTGGTTCCCGGCCGACTTCGTGGTCGAGGCCCTGCCCGGCCAGTTCCGCAACTGGTTCTACGCCCTGCTGGCGGTCAGCACCATGATGGTCGGGCGGTCCCCCTTCAAGGTCCTCAAGGGGCACGGTCTGGTGGTCGACGACGACGGGAAGCCCATGCACAAGTCCGAGGGCAACGCCATCTGGTTCGAAGACGCCGCCGAGCAGTTCGGCGTGGACGTGATGCGCTGGCTCTTCGCGGTCAGCCCGCCCGAGCGCAACGTCCTATTCGGGCCGCGGCACTGCGACGAGGTCCGCCGCAGCTTCATCCTCACCTGGTGGAACGTCTACGCCTTCTTCTGCAATCTCGCCCGGGTGGACGATTTCCGCCCCGCGGAGCACACCGCCTCGCGTGAGAAACTGGCCCTGCTGGACCGGTGGATCCTCTCCGACCTGCACAAGCTCGTTCGGCTGGCCCGCGAGGCCTACGGCGACTTTGACGTGGTCCGGTTCGCCACGGAGGCCCAGCAGTTCGTCGAGGTGCTAAGCACCTGGTACGTGCGGCGGTCGCGCCGCCGCTTCTACGGGCAGGGATGGCCGGCCGACAAGCGTTCCGCGTACGCGACGCTCTACGAGGTGCTGACCACGCTGAATACGTGCTTGGCGCCGATTCTGCCCTTTCTGTCGGAGACGATCTACCAGAACTTGGTGGTGGGGGCCGCGACGGAGCCGGACGAGGTTCCCGCCAGCGTGCACCACGTCCCCTTCCCCGAAGCCGACGGTTCCCTCGTAGATGAAGAGCTGTCCCAGCTCGTCGCCGCCTCGCTGCGGCTCGTCTCTCTGGGCCGGGCCGCGCGGAAAGAGGCCAAGCTGAAAGTCCGCCAGCCGCTTGCGGAGCTGCGCATCCTGCCCGCGGACGAGACGGAACGGCTGGCCGTGGAGCGCTTGCAGGAGCACTTCCTGGAGGAGCTCAACGTCAAGCAGGTCCATGTCTGCGACGGAGCTGACGACCTGGTTACGGTGACGGTCGAGCCGAACATGAAGACGATCGGGCCGAAGTTTGGCCGGCACGCCGCAGCCGTACGTGCCGCCGTCGCCCAGCTCGAGGGACGCGAAGTGGAGCGCATGCTCGCCGCCGGGGATACGCCGACGGTGCTCATCGAGGGCCACGCAACGACCATCGACGCGGAGGACGTCCGCGTGGTGAGAGCCTACTGCGACGGCTGGGCCGGCGCCGCCGACGGCAAAACCGTCGTCCTCCTCGACTGCCGCATCAGCCCCGCCCTGAAGCATGAGGGGCTCGCCCGCGACATCGTCCGCAACGTGCAGAACCTCCGCAAGGACGCGGACCTGGACCTCGCCGACCGCATCCACCTGAGTCTGCGAACGTCGTCGCCGGAACTCAAAGCGGCCATCGATGCGTTCGCCGACAGCATCGCCCGGGAGACGCTCGCCACGACGATTACACTCGAGCCCCTGGCCGCCGACCTGGCCTGCGCCACGGTGAAGATCGACGACCAGCCAGTCACCATCGCCCTGGCGAAGGCATAGCCCGTCGATCGCGCCGGGGCATCCCGAGCGGTGCCGTCCCGGCCGCAGCGTGGACCGGGCGCGTGCGCATAGGAAAAGAGACCGACGCCTCGCGGGTCTCATGCGGGTCGTCGGTCTCCGTACCGTCGTTGCGTATGCCGGCGCCGCTCGCTCGGCTGAGGAGCTGGCGCGACGGCGCCATCGGCGACGTCGCGCTCGTCCGCGACGCGAGCGACAGGGCGGACGGCCTATGGCGTCGTGGTGATGCTCGAATCGTCGGCGGCATCGCCGCTGGTATCGTCCTGCAGGCTCAGGAAGAATGCCGTGTTGAGGGCCGTCAGCAGGCTGCCGGTGGTCTCCTCCAGGCCGGTCAACAGAGTGTTGCGGACGGCCGGATCGCATCCGCTCAGTTGAAAGGCTGTCCCACCCACCGCCACGGCCATCGCCAGCCGGGTAACACGCTCGCGCAGGGTTCTTTTCGCCATTGATTCGACTCCTCGAGACGGTCGGCCGCGTGGCGACCGTGCTGGTTCTCCGACCTGTCCCGCACCGGTCCGCGCGGCTCCGTTGCAGCGGGTCCGGCAGCGCGGGTGCAGTACGTCCGACCGGTGGCCACCCCCGGCATCGGGGCTTCAACGCCCCATATACGTCCTTCTACCCATCGGACGGTGAAGGGCCGCGGTTTAGCCCAGCCGATCGCTTGGACGCATCAATCATCGAGCTCCCAGATTGCCGGTCTGGGCCGGCAGGGCTCGTGATGCGTTCAAGTGACGCTGTGCGGCCGGAGTCGGGGCCGCTCGGCATGTTGGAGGCGAGGGTACGCCGGACCGAAGTGAGGTTGAAGTTATGCCCGGGGCATTCCGTTTTTCCCGTCACGGCCCCGTGGGTGGTGACCAGGGACGAGGGGATCCGACATTCGGCGGCAAGGAAGCGGAGCAACTCGTTCAACGAGGCCATCTGTCGGGGCGTCGGCGAGGTCTTGGTGAAATCGCCGACGAGACAAATGCCGATGCCGTGCTCGTTGTAGTAGTTTCCGGGCGTCTTGCAGTGGGCGCCGTGCTTCTGTTTGTGCCAGCGTGGACCGACCTCGACCAAGCCGTCCGGCGTGGCCGTGCCATTGCCGATCACGAAGTGGTAGCCCAGCTCATCCCAGCCCCGTTTCTCCCGATGAATCTGATCGAAGAGCTGGGCGCCGCCACGTGCCGTGGCGCTGTGGTGAATCACGACCGTCGTCCAGCGGGAGCTGATGCGTTGCCCGGCAGGAAACCACGCCTGGGCGTAGCTCTTCGGCGGGGGCATGGTAGGCGCTCGTGCGACCGGAGGCGCCGGCGGCGGTACCGGCGCCCGATAAGGCCGATAGCGGCTTCGGGCCGCGGACGGCCGCCGCGACGCTCGTGTCGTTTCGGTCGGGTTGTCGGACACGCATCCCGCCGAGTACAGGACCAACGCGAGGGCCGTCACCAGTAGCCGGCGCATGCAGAAACTCCTTTTTCGGCCTGGGTATCACGGCGCGAGCGCACTCCACACCGCGCTGAAGTTATCGGCCATTCGCCCCGCATCCGTCAAGTGAATTCCTCCTCGGGTGTGCCTCCGCGGCGGCGACGGTCAGGGCCTGACCGCCGCTCGCGCTGGTTCGGCGGTTTCCCTGGGTATCGCGCCACTTCTGGTGAGCGGCGTGGGTACACGGAGGCATCGAGACGCCGGGCACCACCTGTTCCTTTTTCTGACGCACTAAATCCGCGCGTCGCGCGGCACGATGACAGCAAAGGGGCCCGGTTGGGTGGCGCGGCCCGAATAGGAGCAGGCAGCGATGAAAAACGAAGAGCGATACCAGCAGGCTGCACCGGCACCGAGTGACGGCAGCGACGGGCGCATGGCCCCGCGAGCACAGGCAACGGCAAGCGGCCGACCTCGTTGGTGGAAGGTAGCAGCCGCTCGGCGTACGCTCCAGCGAACCGACGAGCTTCCCGATGCCGCGTGGGAGGTCATCCTCGAACGCCTCATGGGTGCGTTGAGCGATCCGGTTTGCCGGGAGCGAACGCTGCGACGCTCGGTGTCAGCCCGAGCCGTCGAGGTCAACTGATCTGGGTGGCTACCTCACCGCGGAGGTCTCGAGGTAGAGGATCCGCCCGCACACGTGGCAGAGCTGGATCTCGTCCCGGGTCCGCAGGGCGTTGACGCTCTCCAGCGTCAGCTTCATGTTGCATCCCTCGCAGACGTACTCGTCGCGTTTGGGGTGCATCTTGACCACCGAGGCCATGGCTTCGCCATCGTGGTGGTCCGCGACGCGGGTGAAGGCCAGGAGGGTGGAGGGGGCGATGTGGGCCGAGCACTCCTCTCGTCTCTCCTGCAGCCGGTCGGTCTTCTCGCGGCAGCCGTCGTCGAACTCGCGCAGCGCCTGCTCCGCCGCCCGAACCCCTTCCCCCACCGCGGCACGCTCGAGCCGAAGCTGATCCGCGTTGGCTTCCAGCGTCTGGATCTCCTCCATGAGGCTGAGGATAGTGCTCTCCAGCTTGGCGTTGTCCGCCTTCTCCGTGTTCATCGCCGCGAGGATGGCGCTGTACTCTTTGTTGGTGCGGGCAGAGTTGAGGGCTTCGCGGTGCTTCTTGACCGATTCGTCGCGTACGGCGACGTCGAGCTGGACCAAATCCAGCCGTTTCTGGCGGTCGCGGAGGGCCCGCACCGTCTGTTCTAGCCTTTCGTCCGCTTCGGCGGCCAGCCGCTTCTGGGATTCTACCCGCCGAACCTTGGACTCCCGTTTTCCCCGGATCGCCGCAAGCTGCAACTCGACATCTTGCAGGCGATGGAGCGCTTCCAACGTTTCACCCATTCGCGATTCCGTCGAAAACCCACGCCGTTATGACCCGCCCCGCCGAACCGGGCAAGAGCGTTCCTCCCATTATGCCATTGGCGGCGCGGCTTCGCAACCAGGACAGGGCCGGCCCGGTGCGTCGTGCGCCCGTAGGCGCTTGCCGCACCGTCGCTCGCTCCGTCGTGGACCCAGGCTGGCTGAGCTGGGGCGGCGCCGCACCCCGGGAACATGCCGCGGACATCTTGGCTTGGCCTGGCGCGGTCGGACTCGCCGGGGGTGCCCGGGCCGACCGACGGCATGGCCTGAAAACGGCCTCGACATTGCACCCTTCATGGACAATGTCGGCGGTGGGTGACCCTGCACGCGACCTGCAGGTGCGTGGCCCGGCCGACCGCGTCAGGGTTTCGGGACAGCCCTTTCTCAATTCGCGCCCAAGCTCGACGCGCTTCGGCCGTCGCCAGCAAGTGGCGCTGATGCCGAAGCGGGAGCACCGTCTTGCCGACCAGCTCCAGCATCTCAAACCCGCATGCCTCGATCAGCCGCCGCACGTCGGATGGCGCGTACGTGAAGATCGGAAACTGCTCAGCAGCATTTTGCGTCAGCCAATGGGTGCGGCCCTGACTCAGGAACCTTGCGACGGCCTTCGGGTCGCCGTCCGCCAGATAAAACTCCAGGGCGCTGAGGCGGTTGTCGAACGTGGCGACGAGCACACCGTCCGGCGCCAGCAGTCGGCGGATTTCCTTTAGCGCCTTGCGTGGAGAGGGGGTGCAGCCGACGGGGTCGCCAAGGGCCACGGCCAAGGCAAACTCCTCCCCGCGCAGCGCCGATAGATCGCACAAGTCGGCCTGAACGAACACCGGGGGCGGCGAACTCGGGCGCGTCCGGATTTTTTCGCGGGCTTGATCGAGCATTTGCGCGGAAATGTCCACGCTGGTCACGTGATAGCCGCTTCGGGCGATCCGGGCGCCCCACTTGCCCGTTCCGCAGCCCAGATCGATGATCTTGGCGCTCTGGTCGCGCGGCAGAAACGGCTTCAGGTAGTCCCAGGTCAGAGCGTCGTGCCACTTCCAGAAGTCGTCGTCGTAGGTCTGGTCGTAGCACCCCGCGACTCGATCGTGGTAGCGTTGCACGGCGGAGCGTCGTTTCCTGCTCATCCTTCCGGTTCCCGGTGGTTCGCCTCTTACGGGTCGCCTACTTCGCTTGCCCGCCTTCTCCGCCTGTGGCAGGGGAACCCGGCCGCGCCGACCTGTGCGTCGCCGGGGCATGACCGCCGGGAAGACGGCGCAGGCGACGGGTCAACGACCACTATTGACCGGCAGGGATCCTTTTGCAACGATGGCTCCCTGTGATTTGCATCCGTTCGAGTCCGAGGAGGCTCCTGAGATGATCAAGGCCGTCGATCTTCGCAAAGGCAAGACCATCCTCTACGACGGTGAGTTGTCGGTGGTGCACGAGGTGGCCCACGTTGCCAAGGGCAACAAGCGCAGCTACATGCAGGCTAAGCTCAAGAGCCTCAAGACCGGCACCATCAGCGAAGTCCGCTTCAGCGTAGACGATCGACTCGAAGTGCCCTTCGTGGAATCCAAGCAGTATCAGTTCCTCTACCAGGAAGGCGACAACTACATCGTAATGGACCTCGAAACGTACGACCAGTTCCCGGTCGGCGCCGACATCGTCGGGGACGCGGCCCTTTGGCTGAAGCCCAACGAAACGGTGACATGCCAGCACCACGATGGCAAGCTGATCTCCTTTGAGATACCCTACGTCGTGGAGCTCGAGGTGCGGAGCACACCGCCCAACGTTAAGGGTGCAACTGCTACAAATCAACAAAAAGAAGCCGTACTGGAAACCGGAGCCAAAATCCGCGTCCCTCCATTCGTTGAGGAGAAGACTCTGGTTCGCGTGGACACGCGGACGGGGGAGTACATCGAGCGGGCCCGATAGGTCCGCGGCCCCACCCATCTGACGACCTGTAAGCCACCGGCACCGCAACACCCATCGAACGGCACGTCGTGAAGCTTGTGCGCCGCAAGCATGCGCTACCGCACGACCAGCGATCCGTTTCGGACGAGCGTTTCGACGCGTGGCGGCGCACTCGTAGGTCGGGCGACTCCGGCGCTGTCCGATGCCCCACGTTGTCACCGTCCGCCTGGGTGATCCACGGTCGGGCCTAGTTCGCGCGGGCGGCGCCGGCGTCATACCGCGCGACGCTCGAGCGGTTCGTAATGCGATCGTCCGATGGTGGGGTTCCGCGCGCCGATTGACGCGGCAACTTCGGCCGCTGCCCGAGGACGGGGCATGGCCCCGCCTCGGCGCGGTCCGGCGATGACGCGGTCGGGCAAGGTGGCTGCGTGGGCGGCGCCGGGCATTCTCCTGCCACCGAAATGTGCCACGTCGTGGCGTTCAGCGAGCGCGTCGGCGCCGTGCGCGGTGTACGCGCCGTCGGCGCCGGTCTCTTCAACGGGAGCGCTGTCGCGCTTGTGGGCAAGATCAAAACGGAGATTTTTCGAAAATTTTTTTCGCGGGTCTCGCGCCGTCTCTCCTGCCCGCGGACGATGCGTCGCGCGGGCGGCCGACGCCGGGTGAGCTCGAGCGCCTGCGGCTCCGACGCCGGCGAGGCGTCGCGGGCGCCCGGCGATTGATGTCATCTTAGTGGCACTCATCCGTAGGGCTCCGGTCGTCCGCCGCCGCCGCCCGCCGCCCGCCGCCCCGCGGCCGGTGGGGACCAGGACCGCCCGGCCGCGACGAGTGTACCTTTGCGGGCGACGTTGCGGTTTTTCCCTTATTTTTTCGGCACTTTCGGCTACTCCGTACGAATCCGGCGCCGCCGCCGGGGCGCCCCGGCCGGCACCGCCGGGCGCCTCCCCGTTTCGTTCTGGCCGAGGGTGAACCGCCTTCGCCAGGCCATGGCCTGCCGTCCGCCGGCGGCCTGTTCATCAAGCCGGTGACACGATGTTGACCCTTGCTGTCGACGTGCCCAGGACGTCGGGCGACGGCCGCGGCGCGTGGGTCCGCGGGCGCCCGGCGCAAGGCTTCCGGGGTGTGTCAGGGGCGCGGCGGTTGCGCAGATGGCAAGATTTTTTTTGACACGTCGCCGACATGGTGTAGGATTTTGTCAAGAAAGGAGGTGATGCTCATGGCGAAGAAACGTAAAGCCGCGAAGAAGAAGACGGCCAAGAAGGCTGCAAAGAGAAAGACGTCGAAGAAGAAAGCCGGCAAGAAGAAGAAGAAATGATGCTTCGCCTGACGGCACGTGACGTTCGCCGCGGGCAGGCCGACTCTCGCCACGGTGGTCGGCCGTAACCGGCGGACGCGTTCGTCAGGCCAAGCGCAGCAAAAAAGGATGGAGGGTGCTCCTCGCCGCGGCAGCATCTTCCATCCTTTTTTCATGCGCCGCGCCAGCCGGCGCAATCGTGGTCGGGCGCGGCGGTTCGTGCCGCGGTCAACCCGGCGGCGTCTCGGGCAAGCAGGTCTTGCAGGGTTTGCGCCCCGCCGCCAGCGCCGCCTCGACCGAGGCGAAGTGGACCAGATTGGCGGGGTCGATCCGTGCGGCGTGCGGGCAGGTGGCTCGGTGGAAGATCCGCGACTTACGGCTGCCCACCAACGACGCGGTCGAGCTTGGCTCCGCGGCCGGTGCGGCCGGTGCGGCCGTCGCCGTCGCCAGCGGTTCGCCGGGACGGGTCCATCGCTCCATGGGCGGGCTGCCGGCACGGATCCACGCACCGCCGATCAGGTTGGCGGCCAGCAGAACCCCTTCTTCCAACCGGGTTTCCATGATCGGCCCGGCCCGAAGGGCCAGGTGTCGATAGTACGCCTCGGCGCTGG
>Ga0214473_10007097_pt1 | contig 13328 bp, 8 predicted proteins | sample RVTome_7_FD_203509 | JGI IMG/M metagenome (GOLD analysis project Ga0214473, IMG submission 203509) | Soil microbial communities from uranium-contaminated site in the Upper Colorado River Basin, Wyoming, United States - RVT98D197 | ecosystem: Environmental > Terrestrial > Soil > Contaminated >...
CGCGACCGCCAGGACGTCCCCAGGCGGCTGGTGGACGGTGAGGGGAAACCACGATCGCAGCGCGTAGACGGCGCCGGCGGTGAAGGCGAACGGTACCACCAGCGAGGCCGTCAGATACCGACCCAGGCCGGGGGTCGCCGCCGCTCGCCCGCGCAGCGCCAGGCCCGCTCGTAACGCGAACAGGGCGAGGCCCGCATCGCCGATCACGCGCAGCAACTCCGCTTCGTCCAGCCGGATCAGCCCGAACGCGGAGGGACCGAGGAGGATGCCGGCGGCGAGATACCCGGAGGCCCGGGGCCACCCCCAGCGCGTCACCACACGGCCTGCGAGCTCGGCCACCACCACGAGCGTGCCCAGCGCGAGGGTCGCGCTCGCGGCGATGGGCGCACCGGCGCTGGCGTGATGCAGCAGCGCGAGCGCGATCGCGAGCAGCATCAGGGCGCCGAGCGTTCGCATGGTCCGCAAAATCTCGACCCCGCGACGGGTTTTGACAATGCAAATACATGCCGGTATCTTCGTCCGGACCTTGCGGTCTGCCAGATGACGTTCGTCCATCTCCACACGCACAGCGAATACTCCCTGCTCGACGGCGCGAACCGGATCCCGGAGCTCCTGGATCGGGTGGCGGCGCTCGGCATGGACTCGCTCGCCGTCACCGACCACGGTAACCTGCACGGCGCCTGGACCTTCTACGAGGAAGCGAAGGCCCGTCGGGTCCGCCCGATCCTGGGCTTCGAGGCCTACCTGGCGTTCGGGAGTCGCCACGCGCGCGAGAAACCGGCCGACGCGCCCGGGCCCTACTCCCACCTCGTGCTGCTCGCCAAGAACCGCGAGGGATACCGGAATCTCGTCAAGCTGACCTCGATCGGTTTTCTGGAGGGGTTCTACCGGCGACCCCGGATCGACCGGGAATCGCTCGAAGCGCACAAGGAAGGGTTGATCGGTCTCGCCGCCTGCCTGTCGGGCGAGGTGGCGCTCTATCTGCGGCAAGGGCAGTACGAGGCGGCCAAGGCCAGCGCCGAGTACTTCGCGCGGGTGTTCGGACCGGACGGATTCTGGCTCGAAGTCCAGAACCACGGAATCGAAGAAGAGAAGATCGTTACCGAGGGCATGTTCCGCCTCGCGCAGGAGCTCGGGATCCCGGTGGTGGCGACGAACGACGCTCACTACCTCATGAAGGAAGACGCCGAGGCACACGACGTCCTGCTCGCGATCGGCACCGGCAAAGACCTCGACGATCCAAAACGGTTTCGGTTCTTCGGGCAGGAGAGCTACATCAAGTCCGAGAAGGAGATGAAACCGCTCTTCCCGGGCCGCCCCGACGTGCTGGCCGAGACCGCGCGGGTCGCGAACCTGTGCGAGTTCGACTTCGAAAAGCGCTACTTCCTGCCGCAGTACCCCCGCCCGGCCGAATTCGCGACCGATAACGACCTCCTGGTGCACCTGGCCCGGCAGGGGGCGCGCGAGCGCTACGGCGACCCGCTCCCTGGCCCCGTCGCCGAGCGGCTCGACTACGAGCTGGACGTCATCCAGCGCACCGGCTACGCCGGCTACTTCCTGATCGTGTATGACCTGATCAAGGCGGCGCGCGACCGCGGCATCCCCGTGGGTCCGGGGCGCGGCTCGGCGGCCGGTTCTCTGGTGGCGTACGCGCTCCACATCACCAACGTCGATCCGCTGCGTTTCGACCTGCTGTTCGAGCGATTCTTGAATCCCGAGCGGATCTCGATGCCGGACATCGACCTCGATTTCTGCTTCGAGCGCCGCGGCGAGGTGATCGAGTACGTGCGCGCGCGCTACGGGCGCGAGTCCGTGGGCCAGATCATCACGTTCGGGACCATGAAGGCCCGCGCGGCGTTCCGCGACGTGGCCCGGACGCTGCGCCTCGAGATCGGGGAAGTGGACCGCACCACGAAATTCATCCCCGCAGGTCCCGGCTTCTCGCTCACGCTCGCGGAAGCGGCGGTCAAAGTCCCCGAGCTGAAGAGCCTCGCCGAGCAGGACGAGCGGGTCCGCAAGGTGCTGGACCTGGGGAGCCGCATCGAGGGGTTGGCCCGCCACGCCTCGGTGCACGCGGCGGGGATCGTGATCGCGCCGGGCCCCCTCTCGGACTACGTCCCGGTGTGCCTCGCGCCCCAGGACGACGAGGCGATCATCACGCAGTACGACATGGTGGCGCTCGAGAAGGTCGGGATGTTGAAGATCGACCTGCTCGGCCTGCGGACGCTCACGGTGATCCACGACACCGTGGCCATGGTCCGGGAGCGGCACGGCGTCACGCTCGACATGGACCAGCTGGATCTCGAGGACCCCGCGGTTTACGAGCAGCTGCGCAGCGGTCGCACCGCGGGGGTGTTCCAGTTCGAGTCGCCCCTGGCCACCGACTGCCTGCGTCAGATGAAGTGCGACCGCTTCGACGATCTGGTCGCCGCCAACGCCTTGCTCCGGCCCGGCCCGCTCGACACGGGCATGCATCTCGTTTTCATCAACCGGAAACTGGGCCGCGATCCGGTGCGCTATCCGCACCCCGCGTTGCAGGAAGTGCTGCAACCCACCTACGGCGTCATCACCTATCAGGAGCAGGTGATGCGCATCGCCAACGTGCTGGGCGGCTATTCGCTGGCCGAAGCCGATGTGTTGCGGAAGGCGGTCGGCAAGAAGATCAAGGAGCTGATCCAGGAAGAGCTGGCGCGGTTCGTCGAGCGGGCCGTCGGGCGCGGGCACGACCGGCGCGTCATCGAGGACATCGCGGCCCAGATCGAGACGTTCGGCCGCTACGGGTTCAACAAGTCCCATGCGGTCGCGTACTCGTTGCTGTCCTATCAGACCGCTTGGCTCAAGGCGCACTATCCCCCGGAATTCCTCGCCGCGCTGTTGTCGAGCCAAATCGGCGACACCGACAACGTTGTCCAGTACATCAACGAAGCGCGTGAGCTCGGACTCGAAGTCCTGCCGCCCGACGTCAACGAATCGCGCTTCAAGTTCACGGTCGTGGGCGACACCCGAATCCGCTTCGGCCTGGGCGCCGTCAAGAACGTGGGCGTTGGAGCGATCGCGTCGATCATCGCCGGCCGCGAGGCGAGCCCGTATCGATCGCTGGTCGAGCTGTGCGACCGGATCGATCTCCGGCTGTGCAACAAGCGCGTGCTGGAAGCGCTCATCGACGCCGGTGCCTGTGACTCCCTCGGCGGCCACCGGGCACAGCTCGTCGCCGCCCTCGAGCACGCCTTCAGCGAAGCCCAGGTGCGCCAGCAGGAGCGCCTCTCCGGCCAGCACGCATTGTTCGGCGAGGCGGCGCCCGCCGCCCGGCCGGCGTCACCCTTGCCCGATGTCGCGCCCTGGACCGAGCACGACCGCCTGGTGCGGGAGAAAGCCGTGCTCGGCTTCTTCATTTCCGGGCACCCCCTCGCCAAGTATCGCGCGGAGGTGGAGCTTTTCGGGACCCGGACCACGGCGACCCTGGGCGCCTGGAGCGAACAGAAGGTGACCATCGCCGCGGTGATGTCGGTCGTGAAGCGGCAGGTGTCGAAGAAATCCGGCGCCGAGTACGCGCGCCTCGTGCTCGAGGATTTCCACGGCACGGCCGAGGCCTTGGTGTTTCCGGATGCGTGGTCGCGCCTCAACACGGTGATCCTGCCTGATCGCTCGCTGCTCCTCACCGGGAGCTACAGCCAGCGGGACCGGGGCGAGGATCAGGCGCCGTTCATCGTCGAGGCCGCCCGACCGCTCGACGAGTTGAAGGCGAGCGGCCAGATCGGCCTCGCGCTGCGCTGGAACGCGGCCACTCCACCCGAGGCGGACGCGGCCCGGGCCGCCGCCGCCCTGTGCGCGGCGCACCCCGGTCCCGCGCCGGTGCTGGTCGAGTGGGAGGGTGAGGGGGCTAATGGGGGCGGCGCGGCGCGGCTGGTGAGCCGGAGCCTGCGCGTGGACCCAGACGAGGAGCTGCTGGGCGCGTTGCGCGGCATTCTGGGAGCCGACAGCGTCCATCTGGTGAAAGCGGGCTAGCGCCGTTCCAACCAATCGTCCCAAAGCGGGGAGCACGCAATTGAGTCCAATGACGGTGACGTTGTCGCAAGCCACTTGGCGCAACAAGTTGGAACGGCGCTAGCCGATGGCGACCCATACGCTCGACTTCGAGCGGCCGTTGCTCGAGATCGAGAAACAGATCGAGGAGCTGAAGCGCGGCGCCGGAGATCAAGCGGCCGATACGGGGCCGCTCGAACGGCAGCTGGCGGAGCTGCGCGCCGAGATCTACCGGAACCTGACGCCGATGCAGCGCGTGCAGGTCGCCCGGCATCCGCGCCGGCCTTATACCCTGGACTACCTCCGCACCATCTTCTCTGATTTCGTCGAGCTGCACGGCGACCGCCTGTTCCGTGACGACCCGGCGATCGTCGGGGGGTGGGCGCGGCTCGACGGCGCGTCGGTGATGGTGATCGGGCACCAGAAGGGCCGGGACACGAAGGAAAACCTGAAGCGCAATTTCGGCATGGCGCACCCCGAGGGGTACCGCAAGGCGCTTCGCCTGATGGAGCTGGCGGAGAAATTCCACGCCCCCGTGATCACGCTCGTCGACACGCCCGGTGCTTACCCGGGGCTGGAGGCCGAAGAGCGCGGCCAGGCCGAGGCGATCGCACGTAACCTGTTGACGATGGCCTCGCTGCGCACGCCGACAATCGCCGCGGTCATCGGCGAAGGCGGCTCCGGCGGGGCGCTCGCGGTGGGCCTGGCGGACCGAGTCCTGATGCTCGAGAACTCCGTGTACTCGGTGATCACGCCGGAGGGTTGCGCCGCGATCCTGTGGCGGGACGCCAGTCAACGCGAACGGGCCGCCGAGGCGCTGAAGCTGACCGCCCAGGATCTGCTGCGTCTGAGGATCATCGACGAGATCATCCCGGAGCCGGCGGGCGGCGCGCACGCCGACCCGGAGGCCTGCGCCGAAGCGCTGGGAGAGTCCTTGCGCCGCCACCTGCGCGAGCTGCGTCGCGTGAAGGTCGAGAAATTGCTGAAGCGGCGAGAGGAGAAGTATCTCTCGATGGGCTCGTTGAGCGAGCGCTGACGTGACGGCGGTCGTCGAGGTCCGCTTCAAGGGCAACCGACTGGAGTATTTCAACTGGTCGTCGGCCGAGCCGCTCACGCTCCACGACCCGGTCATCGTGGAAGTGGAGCGCGGCCAGGACCTGGGGCGCGTGTCCGCCCTGGGGGACCACGCGCTCAAGAAGTGCGCCCGGGGCTGCGGAGGCTGCGCCGTGGCCGAGGTGCCCAAGACGGTGGAGCGACAAGTGGTGCGCCGCGCCACGGACACCGATGTGCAACAGGCCGGGCGGCTGGGCCGCGATGAGGAAGACGCCCGACGCACCGCCCGCGATCGGGTCCGCTCGCACCAGCTCGCGATGAAGGTCACCGACGCGGAATGGCAGTGGGACCGCCGCAAGCTCACCCTCTATTTCACCGCTGAGCAGCGCGTCGATTTTCGCGCTCTGGTACGCGATCTCGCGGCGGTGTTCCGCACCCGCATCGAGCTGCGCCAGATCGGCGCGCGCGACGAAGCCCGGCGCCTCTCCGGCATCGGCCGCTGCGGCCGGGAGTACTGCAGCGCGAGCTGGCTCCCCGAGCTGCGCCCGGTGAACCTGTCGGTCGCCAAGGATCAGCACCTGTCGCTGAACCCGTCACAGATCTCGGGACCGTGCGGCCGCCTGCTCTGCTGCCTGCACTACGAGCACGAGTTCTACGTCCAGAGCCGCCGGCGTTTTCCGAAGGAAGGGAAAGTGTTGCAGACGTCGGTGGGCCAGGAACAGGTCCTGGCGATCGACATTTTCCGCGACCGCGTCACGCTGCGGTCCGAAGAGCAGGGCACGCGGGTGGTGGATCTGGTCCGTCTGGAGCAGGAGCTCCAGCCGTCGGCCAGCGAGTCGGCGGCTGCCCCACCCGCCCCGCCGCCGCCGCCTCAACCACCCAGCCCGGCCCCCTCATCCACCACGACTGCGGCGACCGGCAGTGGGCGGCGCGGCCGACGCCGCCGCAAACGCCCGCGTGGTGGGAGCCCACCCGCCGGTGCCTAAGTTCTACCTCACGACGGCAATTGACTACTCCAACGGCGATCCGCACCTGGGCCATGCCCTCGAGAAGGTCGGCGCCGACTGTCTCGCGCGCTGGCGGCGCCTGCGGGGCGACGACGTCCACTTCCTCATGGGGATGGACGAGCATGCGCAATCCGTGATCCAGGCCGCGGCCCAGGCCGACGTCTCCCCGCATGCGTGGGTGGACCAGATGGCCGAGACGTTCGCGACCTACTGGCGCCGACTGGGTTGCAGCAACGACGACTGGATTCGCACCACCGAGCCGCGCCACGCCCGGGCCGTCACCGCCCTGCTCGAGCGGATCCACGCGCGCCGTCCCGACGACCTGTTCGAAGCGGAGTACGAGGGACTCTATTGCACCGGGTGCGAGGAGTTCAAGCAGGAATCCCAGATCGTCGACGGGCACTGCATCGAGCATCCCTCGCTCACTCTGGCCCTCATGCGGGAACGCAACCATTTCTTTCGCCTGAGCGCGTATCGCGACCGGCTGCTCGAGCTCGTGACGAGCGGCGAGTTCGCCGTCGAGCCGGCGATACGTCGCAACGAAGTGGTGCGGCTGCTCGAAAGCGGATTGCAGGACATCTCAATCTCCCGTCAGCGCCAGTCGTGGGGCATTCCCTACCCCGGCGATGCGCAGCAGACGGTGTACGTCTGGTTCGACGCCCTGATCAATTATCTCTCCGCAACGGGATTTCCCGACGCGGGCTACGAGCGGCTGTGGCCCGCGGACGTGCACGTCATCGGCAAAGGGATCACGCGGTTTCATTGCGTGATCTGGCCCGCGATGTTGCTCGCGGCCGATGTGGCGCTGCCGCACCGCGTGTGGGCGCACGGATACGTGCAATGGAGTGGCGCCAAGATGAGCAAGACCGCGGGAACCGCGGTGAGCCTCGATGGAGCCATCGAGCGCCACGGTCCCGATGCGTTGCGCTATTTCCTGCTGCGCGAGATCGGCTTCGAGAATGACGGCAATTTCACATGGGAGCGCTTCGACGCGCGCTACACAGCGGATCTCGCCGATACGCTTGGGAACCTCGTGTCGCGCAGCCTCGCCATGATCCATCGCTACCGCAATGGCGTCGTCCCGCAACACCGCGGAGACATACCGCTCTGGCCCGGCGCAACGGACATCGTCGCGACCTACCAGGAGGTGATGGATCGACTGCTGCTCCACCGTGGCGCCGAGGAGCTCATCAATCTCGCCATGTTCGCAAACCGCTCCATCGAGGAGACGGCGCCCTGGAAGCTGGCGAAGGAAGGGAACGCCGAACGGCTCGATGCGGTTCTGGCACGCCTCGCAGTGATCGTCGCCCAGCTCGGCTGGATGGCCTACCCGTTCATGCCCGCCACCGGCGCGGCGATCTGGAACCTGTTGTGCCCGGGGGTGCCGCTCGCCCACGATCGCCTGACTGAAGGGGTCTCCGGCGTCGAGGGTCGGACGGTCGGAAAGCCGCCGATCCTATTCCCAAAGCCACAACCGGTTAGCACCTAGCCCGAAAACGAGTGATCTGGCTCACGCGCCGGAACGTTGACGCTTGGGGGGTCGAGGCCTATGTTTGCGATCCCTTAACAGCCTGAAGTTCAGGCGGACCCACGAGATGCGGCGCAGTTCGGATCGCAAATGGACGGTCATGGTGGTGCCCCATGGCTCGGGGTCGTCCCGGGCTGTGGAAGTGTCGCAGACCGTTCTCAAGACGTTCGTGGGAATCGGGAGCGTGCTGGTGCTGCTGCTGCTCGTATTGGGCGGCGCGGCGCTGTCGCGCGGCGTGACGATTACCCGCAGCCGCATGCTCGAACGCGAGAACCGACTGCTCGCCGACGAGATTCAGCGCATGCGCTCACGGCTCTCCGGATTGCACGATACGCTCTCGGCGTTCAGCACGCGGGCGCAGGAGCTGCAACTCCTCGCCGGTCTCGCCCCGACCGATTCCGGGGTCGCGCAGGCGGGCATCGGTGGGCCGCCAGGCGCGTGGTCCGAGCGCGACAGTCTGTCGACCTCGGGGCGCGCCGGCGCCGTGGCGTTGGCCGCACGCACCGACGTCGATGGGTTGATCCGGCGGGCCAATATCCTGGTCCGCTCGGTCAACGAAGCCTTCGACTCCATGTCCTCGCATCAAGCGCGGATGGCCGCGACGCCTTCCATCATGCCCACCAAGGGATGGCTGACCAGCGCGTTCGCCGCGGAGCGCGTGCATCCGATCCTGCACATGGCCCGGCCGCACGAGGGCATCGATGTGTCCGCGCCGATGGGCGCGGAAATCGAGGCGCCAGCGGCCGGCACCGTCACCGAAGTCCGCTGGGAAGACGGGTACGGCAACACCCTGACCATCGACCATGGCTTTGGCGTCGTCACGCGCTTCGCTCATTGCTCCAAGATCATGGTGGGACGTGGCGCGAAGGTGAAGCGGGGGCAGAAGATTGCGCTGGTCGGCTCGACCGGACTCTCGACCGGTCCGCATCTGCACTACGAAGTGTGGGTGAATGGAAAGCCCGCAAACCCGATCCGTTACGTGATGCCGGACGCGATCGTGGACTGACGGTAGGTGGAGCGACGGAATAGCAGGTGAGGCGACGGCGGGGATCATTGACCGACCGTCGCGTTTTTCTTGTGAACCCGTTCCCTGCCGGCTTGGCCTTGACAAAGAACCTCCCGACGGGCACCATCATCTCGTAGACCCCTGCATCGCAAGAAGGCAAGATGGATCCCACTCGTCGGCCGCACTTGGCTCCCCCGCCCGGCGTCCCGTCCCCGACCAGGTTCCGAAAGTCTGTCGCTCAACACCTGGCGTTTCTGCTGCTCCTGTGGCCCGTCCAAGCCACCGCACAGCAACTGGGGGTGGTCACCGGCTCCGTCACGAACGCGGACGACACCCCCCTGGTGGAGGCTCAGATCACCGCGGTCGGCACCAAACTGGTTACCGTGACCGGCGCAGACGGCCGCTTCCACCTTGCCGACGTGCCCCCGGGCCTCCAAGTCCTTGGGGTGAAGATGCTCGGGTACAGGCCGATCCTATTACCGGTCAAGATTGGGGAGGGGGAGACACTGCACGTCAGCGTGAAGCTGGAGAGTGAACCCGTCCCGCTGCCGGCGGTGGAGGTGACCACGGAAGCCGTAGTTGCCCCGCCCGAGTTTTACGAGAGACGGGCGCGTGGCGGGGGCTTCTTTCTCACCCGCGAGGAGATCGAGCGCATGCAGCCGAGCCTCTTCACCGACGTGCTGCGGCGCGTGCCCGGCGTACGGCTCCAACCGGTGCGGGGGCCGTCCGGGAACAGCTACCAAGCGGTCACGGGGCGCATGGCGGGGTCGCGCGCCTGTCCGATGCTGTACTATATGGATGGCGTCCCGTTCCCCGTCACCGGCGACGTCGGCATCAACACCCTCATCCAACCCAAGGATATCGCGGCGCTCGAGGTGTACAGCGGTACCTCGCGGGTTCCGCTGCAGTTTCATTCGAGCACCGCCTATTGCGGCGTGATCGTCATCTGGACGTACTCCGGTGAGCGCCATCCGGCCCGGGAACGGCAATGACGTCGAGAATCCGGAGAGCGCCGGTGCTCCTTCTCGTCGCCGGCGCTGCGTCGCTCGCCCTCACCGCGTGCGGCGCCGAGGATTTCACCCAGCCGCCACCAGGCACCGTGTTCGTGAGCGCGAGGGACAGCTTCTTCCAACCGGAGACGGTGACCGTCACGCTCGGCAAGAGCGTGCGCTGGACGAACCAGGGCGCATTGCAGCACACCGTCGTCGCGGACAGCGCGCCGTGGCAGAGCAGCCTGCTCGCGCCCACGTGGTGGTTCGAAGTCCTCTTCGACAGCGCCGGCGTGTTCCCCTACCACTGCTCGCAGCACACAGGGATGACGGGTACCGTCATCGTCCAGTAGTAGAGCACTCCCCATATCCGTAGCCCAGAAACGCCCACAGGGGAAGCCGAAGCTTCCCCTGTGGACCGCCGGTCGTCTAGTTCAGGTTCGGGTTATTGTCGATCTCCGCGGTCGGCAGCGGGAAGCAGACGTCGCTGCCCACCGGGGCGAAGCCCGGCTTCCAGTACACCGACGCCGGCACCGGCACCCCGATGATGTTGGCGGGGAAGCGCCGGAAATCGCCGAGCCGTTTCCCTTCGAGGTAGAAGTCGAAGCCCTTCTGGGTGAAGAACTCCGTCAGCACCGAGTTCGCATCGGTGGCGCCGCCATACACTGGCTGGCCGTTCGCGACTCGGCGGGCATCGATCAGCACCAACTGCGCCGCCGTTCCTTGCACCTCGGCGGTGATGTAGTCCGCTTCCAGCTTCGAGGCCAACCGGACCGGCACGCTATAGTCCGTGTACTTTTGTTGAATGGCATACGGCACGCCGCGATCGCTGGCATAGGCGGCGTCCTGTGGGGCGAAGTCGCCCGTGGGTTTCGTGACCCGCCACGGCACACGCGGTTCGGCCCTCTGAACGGTATCTGGCCCCACCTGCGGCCCGATCCGCCAGATGGGCGCCACGGCGATCGAGCCGCGGTCTCGGACATAGAACCACATCCGGTTTGCCAGCCGGAATCGTTGGGCGAGGTCATCGATGAAGGTGAGGTTGTAGTTGAAACCAGCCGGGACGGTGCCGGCCGCTGCAACCGCCTCGGGCCCGCGTCCGGCCTGGAGGTGTGCCCGGGCCAGACCCACCCGCGCGGCGTTCGCGAGTACCAAACCCTCGCCGCCGGCCCCGTCGCCTTGGGTGATGGCGAGCGTGAAGTGCGCCACCGCCGAATCGAGCATGGCCAACGTCGTCAGCTCCGGTCCGGACAGGACCGTGCCACGGCAGAACTGCTCCGCCATGAACACATACGAGAAGCCGAGGAAGAGATTGGCCCGGGCGTAGTTGATGTTGGCGTCGGGATTGGGAAGCACCACGTCGAGGACCAGATACGCCGACTTGACCGTCTGGGACAATGGCGACCAGATGTCGGCATCGAGACTCCCGTTCTGAACCGTGATGTTGCGTCGCCCGAATTCATTCCGGGTCGGGAACGTCTCGGAAACATCGGTTTCGCCCACGAACCAGGACGAGTACACAATCAAGTGCCCGTAGGCGGAGGCGAAGTTCTGCTGTGCCGACTTGGCGAGCACTGGCGCGTCGGCAATGGGATCCAGCGCATCGTTGTTGATGACGCTGGGATTGTCGACCGTGAGCCAGTTCGTGCAGGCGACGAGGACAAGAGCCCCGGCCACGATGGCGGTGCTGGCAAATCGCTTGAGATTGCGCATCGGTCAAGGCTCCTTTCAGAACGTCAGGTTGACGCGGAAAGCCCAACGCCGCACCGGCGGTTGGGTGAAGAAATCGTCCCGGTTGTACAGTGCGCCCGCATTGGAGACCACCTCGGGATCGTAGCCCTCATAGTTCGTCCACAGAGCGAGGTTCTGGCCTGAGAGGGTGACCGACGCGGTCTGGGCGCGGAACGCTCGTGCCACCGTGGAGGGCAAAGTGTAGCTCAGCGAGAACTCCCGGAACCGGACGAAATCGCCGTCTTGGATGTAGGCCTCCTGGACGTCGTTCACGGTCTTGCCGACGCCGCTCGGCGTCACGAAGGCCGGCTGACCAGGCGTCGGATTGCCGTAGCGCCGCAGCCGCTCGTGCCGGCTCAGCTTCAAGGTGTCGAGCCGGTTGTCGCTCCGGACCAGCTGGGTCTCCCGGAAGAAATCCGTGAAGTTCCGCACCTTGAAGCCACGCTTGGTGTCGAGCAGCCCGTAGATGCGGAAGTTTCGGAACAGCGTGATGCTGCTCGAGAGATTGCCTTCGAACGTCGGCAGCACGTTGCCGAAGAACTCGCGGTCCTCGCTGACGGTCACCACACCGGTCGCGTCGTCGATGTTGAGAATCCGGTTGGAGACCCACGCCCCGAGCTGCATCCCCTCTTCGACGCGGTTGAGCGTGCCGAATGGCGGGATGCTATCGAGGCCCGACCCCATGTCGGTCACCTCGTTGTGCAGCGTGCTGGCTCCGATGCGGAGGTCCCAGGACACCTTGGGGGTGTTCACCGGCAATGCCGTTACGGAGATCTCGAGCCCGCGATTGAACATCGACCCGATGTTCACGAACGGATTCTGGGTGAACCCGAGCGACGGCGCGAGCGGCTGCTGCAGAATCAGGTCCTTGCTGACCTTGTTGAAGTAGGTCAGCTCGAGGCCGACGCGGTCGTTCCAAAACGCGGCGTCGAATCCGGCCTCGAGCTCCTGCCCCCGCTCGAACCGCAGCCCCGGGTTGCCGGGGTTCTGCGGAACAGCGCCAGGCGATACGATCGCGCCATCGAGGTACGGCGCGGACGCGAAGGTGAAGAGTGAAGAACCAGGCCCGGGAATCCTGCCGGTCGAGCCCCAGGCCGCGCGCAGCCGAAGCGAGTTCACGAAGCCGAGCTTCCAGAACCGCTCCTCGCTCGCCACCCACGACAAGCCGACCTTGGGCAGGAACACCCACTTAGCCTCGGTGCCGAAGGAGGAGGCGTTGTCGACCCGCGCGCCGAGCTGTCCGTAGAGCCGGTTATTCAGCGCGACCTGCAGCTGGGTGATGAACCCGATCCCTCGCAACAGTCTCCAGTCCTGACCGCCCGAGCGGAGCGAAGCCCCGGAAACGACGTTGTTGGAATTGACGGCCAGGCCCTCGCCCGTCGCGAACACGACCTCCTCGCGCGTGTCGACCAGCTGGAACCCGAACGAGAGGTTGGACACGACGTGCTCGGAGAGGTTGTGCTCGACGTTGCCGAGGTAGTCGAGCGTGTAACGCTCGATCCCGCGACGCGATTCATTGATCTGCCCGACGTTGACGGCGTACGAGCCTCGGGCGTTCTTCGGCAGGAACCGCCGGTCCTCTTCCTTTACCCAATCGACCCCGGCCGTGAACCGATTCGTGAACCACGGCCTGGGGGTCCAGTTGGCCGTAATCGTCCCAATGGTCCGGTGCGTCAGCCGCTGGTTCTCGATCAACTTCATCGCGGCCACGTCGCGCTGCGTGCCGAACCAGCCGTTCTGTCCGGTGCCATCCACGGTCCGGGTGGTCGGCAGGCCCAGGTGCGAGTTGCCCAGCCAGCCGAAAATGTTGTTGTCGTTATCCGGTAGATCGGTCCGGGAGCGCGTAATCCCGACGCCCGCGTCGAGCGTCAGGTTCGGCAGCGGTAACCAGTTAAAGTTGACCCGTCCGGCTTTCCGCTCGAACGCGTTGTTGGGCAGCACCCCATCCTCTTCCTCGCTATTCACCGAGGTGTAGTAGCCGTAATTCGCAC
>Ga0214473_10007098_pt1 | contig 13328 bp, 9 predicted proteins | sample RVTome_7_FD_203509 | JGI IMG/M metagenome (GOLD analysis project Ga0214473, IMG submission 203509) | Soil microbial communities from uranium-contaminated site in the Upper Colorado River Basin, Wyoming, United States - RVT98D197 | ecosystem: Environmental > Terrestrial > Soil > Contaminated >...
GGTGGCGGTGGCGGTCACCTGGCTGTTCTGGTTCTGCGCGTCCACCGCCAGCGGGAATGCCAGCATCGTGACCAGCGCCGTGAGCATCGCCTTCTTCATCATGACCGCCTCCTCGAAAATGTCCGCTCGGTTTTGTTGTCCCGTCTTTCTGATGCGAAAGGTAGGGGATGCACAATGACGGCAGCGTGAACGAAGGGTTACAGCGCCGTAAGGTGCCAGAAGTGGTTGCGGTGGAAGGTTTTACGCGAGGGGGACGGACCTCGATCCGGGTGCCGAACCTGCTGGCATTCGGTGCGCGCGGCCGGAACTCAGCCGAGCAGGGCCAGGAAAACGCCCGCGGTGACCGCCGATCCCACCACCCCCGCCACGTTGGGGCCCATGGCGGGCATCAGGGGATTCACACGGCCGCGCGTCTCCTCGGAAACGAACTGCTGAACCACCCGGGCGGACATGGGCACGGCGGAGACCCCGGCCGCGCCGATGCACGGGTTGATGCGGCGGCCGTCCGCCAGGAAGAGGTTGAGCAGCTTGGCAAAGAGAATCCCGCCGGCCGTGGAGAAGGCAAAGGCCACCGCGCCCAGCACGAGGATCATTATGGTCTGACGGGTGAGGAAGTTTTCGGCGCCCATGGTACCGCCCACCACCAGGCCCAGCAGGATGGTCACGATGTCGATCATGGGGCCGCCAGCGGTCTTCTTGAGCCGCTCCGTGACGCCCGACTCCCGGAGCAGATTGCCGAACATGAGCAGCCCCAGCAGGGGCGCGGCGGAGGGCACGGCCAGCGAAGCCACGATCCCCGTGATGATCGGGAAGAGGATCACGGTTGCCTTGGACACCGGACGGGCCTGCGGCATGTCGATGGCGCGCTCCCGCCGGGTGGTGAGGAGGCGGATGATGGGCGGCTGGATGATGGGCACCAGGGACATGTAGCTGTAGGCCGCCACCGCCACGGGACCGAGCAGGTGGGGCGCCAGCTGGATGGTGATGAAGATGGAAGTGGGCCCATCCGCACCGCCGATGATGCCGATGGAGGCGGCTTCCTGGGCACTGAAACCGAGCAGGTAGAAGGCGCTCAGGGCCGCCACGAAGATGCCGATCTGCGCCGCCGCGCCGAGCAGGAAGGTGAGCGGCCGCGCCAGCAGGGGGCGGAAGTCCGTAAGCACGCCCACGCCCATGAAGATGAGCGGGGGCAGCAGCTCGGTGCGGATGCCGGCGTCGTAGATGACGCCCATGATGCCGTCGGCATAGGAGCCCATGTTGGCCAGCGGGAGGTTGGCCAGGATCGCGCCGAAGCCGATGGGGATGAGCAGCAGCGGCTCGTAGCCGCGAGTTATGGCCAGGTAGATGAGCAAACCGGCGATGCCGAACATGGCCACGTTGCCAAGACCCAGGCTGGCGAGCCCGGATTGCCGGAACAGTTCGAGCAGGATATCCACGCTGCGCTCAGGCGATCGTGGCCAGCGGCGTGTTGCTGTCGATCTCGTCTCCTGGACGCACATGGATGGCCGTCACCGTGCCGGCCTGCGGCGAGCGGATGTCGTGCGTGGCCTTCATGGCCTCCACCACCACCACCACCCCGCCCTCCTCCACGCGATCGCCCACGGCAATGGGCACGTCCACCACGTCCACGGCGCCCGCGAATGTGGAGAAGACCTCGGTGCCCGCCGCGCCCTCGCCCGCCGGGGACGCCCCCGCGGCCGGCGGAGCGCCCGCCGGAGCCACCGGCCCTCCCTGGCCGTTGCCGATCGGCTCCAGGGTGACGGTGAACGTGCGCGTCTTCGGCCCCTCCTTGACCGTGCAGCGGGTGGTGATCGGGCCGGCCGGTGCGCTCTGTGACGGGCCGCTTGGCGGTGGGCCGGCCGCTGCCGAACCAGCGGCCGGGCGTGCGGGCCCGTTCGTCGCGGCTTCGTCCTGCTTCAGGGGGATGTCGATCCTGGATCGGCCCGTGAGCAAACGGATCCCCTCGTTCAGCTCCATGTTCTTGCCCGGCACCATGGAGGCCAGCACCAGGAAGACGTTCTCGTCCGTCACCTCGAGCCCGCGCTCCTCCAGCGCCGCGCGGGCGGCGGGGATGTTGTTCGGGGCCGCGTCCAGCGGGTCACCCTCGAAGGGCGGCAGGTGGAGCTGCCGCGAGGCGCGCTCCATCACCTCGGGATCCGGCGCCAACGGGGTCCGGCCGAAATACCCGAGCACCGCCTTGCCGTAGCCGGCGTCGATCTTCTCCCAGCGTCCGTAGAGGACGTTATTGAAGGCCTGCAGCCAGTATTGCTGGCTACCGGGCGTCACGCTGGTCCAGGCGCCGCCTGCCTCCACCACCACCGGGAACTCGGCCAGCACCTCGCCGTAGCGCTCCAGGATGCCGGCCTTGCTCATCATGTGCACGTTCGGCCCGATGGCCCCGCCGGGCATGGGGAAGCCGAGCACGCGCGCATCCGGCGTGGTGGTGGCGGGATTGAACTGGTACTCGGCGAGCAGTTGCTCGAGCATGGCCTCGATCTCCGCGAGGCCGCCCACGTCCAGGTCCAGGTCATAGCCGGTGCCGCGCAGCGAGTGGGCCAGCGCGCGCGCATCCGGTTGGGAGGTGCCCGCCGCGAGCGGACGGATGGCCAGGTCCACCCCGTCGGTTCCCCCGTGGATGGCGGCCATGTAGCAGGCCACGCCGGTGGCCGCCGTATCGTGCGTGTGCATCCACAGCGGCAGTTCGGGCGGCATGATTTTCTTCAGGCCACGCGCAGTCTCGTAGATCGTGGCCGGCGTGGTGGTCCCGCTGGCATCCTTGAGGCAGATGCTGTCCACGTGCATCCCGCTCTCCAGGATCTGCCGTCCGATATCGATGTAGAAGGCGGGCGTGTGCACGCGGTCCGAGTCGAAGGACAGGCCCATCAGGGCAATCACCACCTGATGGTGCATGCCCGCGTCCACGATGGGCTGGCCGGTCTTCACCAGGTTCCGCACGTCGTTCATGTAATCGAAATTGCGGTCCCAGGTGGTGCCCGCCGCCGCCATTAGCCGGGCCTGCAACGAGAGCGCCTCAGGCGACTGCGTGGTGAGCGTCACGCCCGATACCGAGCGCGTCAGGATCTGCAGGTCCGCCTCAGGACCCACCGCCTCCCGCATGCGCCGCATGTTGTCGAACGGATTGCGCCCCAGATAGAAGAGCGACGCCTGGAAGAGGGCTCCGCCGCCGAACTCGAAGTGGCGCACGCCGAGGGCGGCCGACGCCTCCATGGCGGGCAGGAAATCCTCCAGGCGGACCTTGCCGCCGAAGGTGCTCTGCAGGCCGTCCCTGAAGGGCGTGAACATCACCCGTATCCGGCGTGGATGTTCCGCGTATATCATGGCTTCTCTTCGATCTTCCCGAGGCGGGTTCCCGGGTAGCTCCGTGACGCAGCCGTGCTGATGGCGGCAACGACGGCCGCATCCAGTTCCTCGACCACCGGGAACAGAGCGGTCAGGAGCCGGATGATGCCGGCCAGCAGCGAGAGCAGGGCCAGCACGGCCGCGAAGGCCGCGGCGCTGACCAGCATCAGGTTCGGCTCGTTCATGAGGCGAATTGCGCACGCGTGCGCGCGCTCGCGCGTGCGCTGGCGAGTAGAATGGCACGGCCGCGCCGGACCGGGTCCGCGCGCCCCTCGAGGCGCAACTCGAGCCCGTCACCAATCTCTATCACCCGGCCGGCGGCCTGGACCCGGGTGGCCTCGTCGGCCCGATCCTCACTCACCAGCACCTCCCGGCCCAGCACACTGGAGCGAGCCCGGTAGCCGTCCATGAGCGGGCGATAGCCTTCCACCAGCAAAGCCTCGTAGGCTCCCCCCAACGCACCCAGTACCGCGCGCAGGACGCGCCCGGTCGTGAGGGCCGCGGGCGCCAAGGCATGCTCGCGGAGGCAGGTGATGGCCGGCACGAACGCCGTCGGGGGCACCGCCGGCGCCGTGGTCACGTTGACGCCGATCCCCAGCACCACCGAGGTCACCACGGCGCCGCGCGTCTGGGTGTGCGCCAGTACGCCGCCCACCTTGGCCCCATCGATGAGCAGGTCGTTCACCCACTTGATCTGGCAGCGCCCGGAGAGCCCCGGGAGTCCATCCAGCGCATCGACCACGGCCACCGCCGCGAGCGCCAGGAACACCGTTTCGAAGCGCTCGATGGGCCGCTGGGGCGCAAGATGGACCGCGAGATGGAGATTACCCGCATCACCCGCCCATGCGCGGCCGTTGAATCCCTGAAACGCCGTGCCGGTGCGGGCTACGCAGGCCAGGCGGTCGGGCACGGGGAACCCAACTCGCAGCAAGCCCACTAGACGCGCGAACTGGGAGACGGAAGCGTGCCGCGAGACCACCATGTGGTCCCAAAAGGGGCTGGCCAGGGGGGTGCTGGCCAGCGCGGCCCGCTCGCCCAGCAGGGTGTCCAGCACCGGCCGCACCGCGGCGGGAGCGCCCCCGGCCGTCCAGGCGGGCGCGGTCTCCGTCAGTGCTGCTGCGTAGTCCGGGGCGTTGGTGTAGACGGCCAAATCGCTGGCTCCTTCGTCTCATCATGATGTGCACGACAGGGATACACTAGGGGTCCGGGGCGGTGCGTGAAATAGGAGAGGCACCGACAGGGCTGTGGGGGGGATTCACCAAACGGGGCCGGTCAAGGGCCACAGGGCGCGGCTACCGGGTCACCACCACCACGCCCTTCATGAAGGGGTGCGGTCCGCAGTAGTACGGATAGCGGCCCGGCCGGTCGAAGCGCGCCCGCCAGCTCGAGCCCGGCTGGATGGCGCCCGACTGGAACGCGGCGTTCTCCGCGTTCACGGTGTGCACCACGGCGTCCCGGTTCACCCATTCGATGGTCTGGCCGGCGCGGATCCGGATGGTGCCCGGCGTGAAGAGGAAGCGCTGGATCGCCACGCTCCGGTCGGGCGGCGCGTCAGCGTCCTCGTGCACGGCTTCCAGGGCGCGCTCCCGGTCCGTGTACCAGCCGAGCACGAAGCCCAGGAATTCCACCGGCACGTTCAGCTCGAAGCCGTAGCGCGTGCGGCCGGTGCCCAGCGAAGCGCCCTGGATGGTGGTGGTGGCGGCGTTTCTCGCCTGTAGGCCGAAGGAGAGCGACGTGTACGGCAGGCCCGCCTGCAGCCCCACGCTCCAGGCCGCCTCCTCGCGGCGTTCGTCCCCGGCTCGAGCGCGTCGCTCGAGGAGGGAAACGAAATCCGCCGCCAGCGTAACACCCATGCTGCGCGGCCGCACGTGCCAGACCGCCCCGCCCCCCAGCGCGAAGCGAACGTCCCCGCTGCCGTAGGCCGCCGCCATGACACGCGCCACGCCGATCAGACGTAGCGGCCCCGCCTGCCGCGCGAGCGCCGCCTCGGCGTCCAGGCTGCGCGCCGCCAGGTTGTAGGCACCGGTGACGTTCAGATCGGCCATGGCGCCACTCGACTGACGCAGCAGACCGAAGCGGTCGTAGAGCTCCCACTCGTCCGTGCGCTCCGGGACCACCTCTGAGGCCGGCGCGAAGCGGACGCCCCCGGTCCAGCGCACGGGCAGGAGGAAGGGCACCCCGAGCGCCACGTCGAACGTCGTGGCGCTCTGCAGCCCGGCCGCGCCGCCCAGGTCGGCGAACCGGTGCGGCAGGGACATCTCGAGCATCCCGGGCAGCGCGCTCACGCTGTTCGGCAGGTTGGGCGTCCGCTCCAGCAGGCGCTGCGCGTGCAGCGGCTGCGTGAAGAGGCACAGGATCAGGAACGGCGGCAGCAGGAGTCTCGTGCGCATGGGCGGCCGGGGCTGCAGGATCGGCGCCAGGACTGGCGCCCGAGCGGCTGCCGCCATAATCTCGGTCACGCATCCTGTCTCACCACCCCCACCCTCCCGGGGGCCTCATGTCCCGGACCATTCTGCTGGTCGATGACGACGAGCGCGTGCGCACTTCGCTCGCGCGCGTCCTGAATGACGGGCGTACCCACGTGCGGAGTGTGGCGTCCGCTGAAGCCGCGCTGGCCTGCGTAGCCGAGGCACAACCTCACCTGGTGCTGTCGGACGTGCGCATGCCCGGCATGGGAGGGCTCGAGCTGCTGGCCCTGCTGAAGGAGCGGGCCCCCGATGTGGACGTAGTGCTCATGACGGCGTACGAGGACCTGAGCACGGTGGCTGGCGCCATGCGCGAGGGGGCCGCGGACTTCCTGGTGAAGCCCCTCGACCTGCACCAGCTCCGGGCCGTGGTGGAGCGCGTCTTCCGGGACCGTAGCGGGACGGGCTCCGCTGGGGGTGTGGCCGGTGACGCGGACGCGGCCGTCGGCCCCGCCGATCTGGTGGGCCGGGATCCCGCCATGCTCGAGATCTTCAAGATGGTGGGTCAGCTGGCCACCAACCGCACCACCGTGGTCATCCGGGGTGAAAGCGGCACGGGCAAGGAGATCATCGCGCGTGCCATCCATGCCCATTCGAGCGCGGCCGCCGAACCGTTCGTGTCGGTGAACTGCACGGCCATCCCCGAAACGCTCCTGGAATCGGAGCTCTTCGGGCACGTGCGGGGCGCCTTCACGGGCGCCACCGGGGATCGGAAGGGACGCTTTGCCCAGGCGGGACGCGGGACGATCCTGCTGGATGAGATCGGTGACACCACGCCCGAATTCCAGGCCAAGCTGCTGCGGGTACTCCAGGAGCAGGAGTTTCACCCCGTGGGAGGGGACCGCGCCATACGGACGGAGGCACGCGTGCTGGCGGCCACGCACCGCGATCTGGAGGCGCTGGTCGAGGCCGGCCGGTTCAGGGAGGATCTCTATTATCGGCTGCGGGTGGTGGAACTCCACGTGCCACCACTCCGCGCGCGCCGCGCCGACATCCCGGCGCTGGCCGCCCACCTCCTGGCCAAGGCGGCGCGCGCGGCAGCTCTGGACGCCACGCCCCGGCTGTCGGAAGAAGCCATGGACCGCTTCATGGCCCACGACTGGCCAGGCAATGTGCGCGAACTGGAGAACTGCATCATGCGCGCGGCGGTGCTGGCCCGAGGCGGCGTGATCCGGCCCGAGCACCTGGCGCTCACGGGCGGAAATTCCACGCAGCCCCGTCTTGCCACACTCGACACCGTCGAGGGGGAGCACGTGGCCGCGGTGCTCGCCGCCGCAGGGGGCAATCGGACCCACGCCGCGGAGATCCTGGGGATTTCACGGCCGCGGCTGCGGCGCCTCATCCACAAGCACGGCATCGGATGAGCCGGCGGCGGGCGCTCTCGCTACGGGCGCGGATCCTGGTCCTGGTGCTGGTCGTGGGGCTGGCACCGCTGGCGGTACTCGGTTTCTGGCTGTCGGGCCGCACCGCCCGCACGGGTGAAATGGTGCTGCGCGAGCGGCTGCGCCACGCCCTGGCCGACGACCACGCCGCGCTGGAGCGGGAGTGGGTGCTCTACCGGAGCCGCTTACTGGACCTGGCGGACCTCCCGGAAGTGACCCGGGCGCTCACGCTGGGCACGCTGCCCACCGACCCGCCCCGGGCGCTGGAAGAGGCGTTCCGCGCCATGGACCTCTCCCTCGAACGGCTGGCCGTCCGCGGCCGCGGAGCGTGGGTCCTGGATCGCGGCGGCCGCGCGCCCTCGGCATTCGGCCTGCCGCTCCTGGTGCGCCTCCCCATCCACGACCGCCTGACCGGGGACTCGCTGGGTGTCCTGGAGGCGGCGGTCAACATCAACGCGCTGCGCCCGCGGTCCTCCGCGCCCATGGCGGGCGCGCTGCTCACGGCCATCGACCCATCGACGGGGGCGGTGCTCATCCCCATCGACCTGGAGGCCAGCGCCCTCGCGCAACGAAGCCTGGTCTGGAACGGCGAGCCGTGGGTCACCGAGAGCATCGACGGCACGGCACCCCGGATCCGCCTGGTGGCCGCCGCGCCGTTGGCGCCCTTTGCCTCACCCTTCCAGGAGGCCGGCCGCAGGGGCATGCTCGCGCTGGCGGCCGTGGTGCTGTTGGGTGTGATGCTGGCCTCGCTCCTCTCGCGGCGGCTGACGGCCTCCCTGCAGCAGCTCGCGGACGGCGCCGCGGCCGTGGCGGGCGGCGACCTCTCCCGCACGGTCCCCGTACGCGCGGATGACGAGGTGGGGCGCGTGGGGGTGGCCTTCAATACCATGACCGATACGCTGCGCCGCACGCTGGCCAGGCTGGCCGAGCGCGAGTCCCTGAGCGCCGTGAACGAGTTTGCCGCCGCCCTGGCGCACGAGGTGCGCAATCCGCTCACGGCCATCCGTCTGGACCTTCAGGAGGTGGAAGAGCGGCTCCCCGCCGGATCCCCGCTGCGCCCGCTGCAGGCCCAGGCGCTGGCGGACCTGGACCGCCTGAACCGTACGGTGGCCGGCGCGCTGGAGGCCGCGCGTAGCGGTCGTGTGGAGCCACGCAGAATGGACCTCATGCCGGTCCTCGCGGCCGCCGCGCGCGCAGCCGACCCCGCCTTCGGCCGCCACGCGGCCGTGCTGCGGCTCCCGGCGCGGCGGGAGGCGGTCCTGATCATGGGCGATCCCGATGCTCTCACACAGGCATTCCTGAACCTGTTCCTGAACGCTGCCGAGGCGGCCGGCCAGGGTGGGGAGACCGTGGTGGCCATCCAAACCGGAACGGGCAGCGCGCTCATCACGGTGTCGGACGATGGCCCGGGCATCCCGGCGGACGGGATCGAACGCGTATTCGAGCCGTTCTTCACCACGCGGCCGGGGGGGACGGGGGTGGGCCTTGCCATCACCCGGCGCATCATCGCCGCGCACGGCGGCAGCATCCAGGCCGCGAGTCCCCCTGGTGGCGGGGCGGTCTTCCGGGTCACCCTGCCGCGCGGCTGATGTCGAGCATCCGGTGCAACGAAATGGCCCGGCCCGCGGCCCGAGGCTGGAACGATCTGTTCCAGTCAGCCATCCGCCGCACGCTCCCCCAGATCCCGCAAACGGTGCCCAGGGCGCAGGTTGCGCCGATCCGACCGCGCCGGGCCGGATCCTGTAGAGGGACGGGGTGGCAGCACGCACCCCGAACCTGGAGAGATCATGAGAAACACCGCACTGCCGCTGCTCCTGCTGGCGCTGGCCGCCGGCGCCTGCGGCACCTCCGAGGCGGAGACTCCGAACGGTCAGGCCGTGATCGCCGCGGCCGATACGGACGCACCGCCCCCGCGCCGCGTCTGGGCCGCCGCCGGCGACTACGCCAACCCCTCACCCGATGGGCGGCTCGTCACGTTCGTGGACTGGAGCACCGGGGACGTGGCCGTCCACGACCTCGGGGCGGCCGAGAGCCGCCGGATCACGGACAAGGGCACCTGGACGGAGAACGGCAGTTGGGCCGAGTTTCCCGTGTTCTCCCCGGACGGGAACAGGGTGGTCTACTCGTACGGCAATGTGTTGACGGGCTCACCGTTCCGCTACGAACTGCGCTACGTGGAGCTGGGAGACACCACGCAGCACCTGCTGCGGGCCATCGTCGAGGCGGACGACTGGATCGCGCCGCTGGACTGGTCGGAGCGGGGCATCCTGTTTACGCACTGCACCACGCCTGAGCTCAGCACCCTTGCCATACTGGACCCCGACACGCGCAATGTCACGGTGCTGGAGCCGGAGTTCGGGCGGGGCCGGGGGCCGGGGCGCGAAGGCCGCTTTTCCCCCGACGGTCGATACGTGGCGTACTGGATGGGCGGCCTGCAGGTGCGGGATCTGGATGGCGGCACCGTCACGCAGATCAGTGCTCCGAACAGCTCGCTCATCGACTGGACGGCGGCCGGCGACGGCCTGGTAGTGCACGGGGCCCACGACGGCCGCACCGGACTGTGGCTGATCCCCATCGACCAGGGCCGCCAGAGCGGCGACGCCCGGCTGGTGCAGGACGGCGTGCCCTCAGTGATCCAGGGCGGCGGACGCGCCGGGCAAGCGTTCTACTACAGCATTCCGGTCGAAGCGCCGCGCGTGCATCTGGCTTCCGTCGATGCCGCGGGGGCCCGCATACTCTCGGCCCCCACGGCGCTGACGTCCCCCATGGATGGCAACGCCCGCCATCCCGTCTGGTCGCCGGCCGGCAATCAGCTGGCCTACCTGCTCCGCGCGCTGAACAACCAGGGCCCCACGCGCGTGATGGTGCGCCAGGCCACCGGCGACGGCGTGCGGGAGCTGGCCACGCTCGACGTGCCGAATGTGCAGGGCATCAACTGGACACCTGATGGTGGCGAACTCGTGTTGATGGATCGCCGTGGGACTGTCCACGGCGTCTCGGTCGAGAACGGCGCCGTTCGCGTGGTGCTCCAGGAAGCCGGCCAGGTCGCGGCGCTCTCCCCGGACGGCCGCACGCTGGCCACCGCCCGCCAGCCGGAGGGCAGCGCCCACGACGAGCCCGGGATCGTCATGATCGACCTGGCCACCGGCACGCGCCGGACACTGGAACGGCCCCAGGGGGGGGTGGGTGCACTCAGCTTCTCACCGGACGGCCAGAGTCTGGCCTATGTGACGCAGGCCGAGGGGGAAGGTCCGAGCGAGATCCGCATGCTCCCCGCCGCGGGCGGCGCATCGCGCACGGTGGTCAGCGTGGCGTACCCCCGCCACTTCGAAGCGGGGCGCGGGCCGCTCGTGTGGACACCCGACGGCCGCCACCTGCTCGTCATGGGCGGCGCCTGGGAGGGCCCGGACACCCATGATCTGTGGGCGGTGACCGTGGCAACCGGTGAGGTCCAGCCGATGGGCTTCCAGGACTTCTCCGGCGGTGCCGGCTATGCCAGCCTCGACCCCCGCGGCACCCGCCTGGCCTACATCTCCGGCGACCTGCGCAAGGAGCTGTGGGTCCTGGACCGGATCGAGTAACGGACGGGAAGGCGCCGGCGTGGCCGCTCACCGCGGCACCGCGCCGGCGCCAGCCGCCCGATCAACCCACCTGGTTCCAGCGCCTCGTGCCAACGCCTGGTCCAGCCGGCTCGTCGAACCGACCGCCTACCGCCAGGCGTCCGCCAGCGGCGGCGCCTCCGAAGCGGGCAGAGCCAGCCAATCATCGGCCGCGTCCAACCCGGTCTCCCCGTCCGACTGGCTGGCGGCCGCCGCACCGTCCAGCGCGTTCCAGCGCGGCGGCTCCACACCGTGCAGGTAGCGGACGAAGTAGTCGTTGCGCTTGCGCGTGCCCATGCGGCCGCCGGAGCCGTGGCCGGCCCCGGGCACCATGAGCAGATCCACGTCCTTGCCGGCGCGCAGCAGGGCGTCCACCACCTGGTAGGTGGAGGCGGGGTCCACGTTGGTGTCCAGCTCACCCACCACCAGCAGCAGGTTGCCCTGCAGCTTGTGCGCGTTCACCACGTTGGAGGACGCCTCGTAGTGCGGCCCGAGCGGCCAGCTCATCCACAACTCGTTCCACCAGATCTTGTCCATGCGGTTGTCGTGGCAGCCCACGGCCGAGACGGCCACGTGGTAGAACTCCGGATGGAAGAGCAGCGCGCCGGTGGAGTTCTGCCCCCCGGCCGAGGTGCCGTAGATGCCCACGCGCGAGGTGTCGTAGTACGGATAGCGCTCCGCCACGGCCTGGTGCCAGAGGATGCGGTCCGGGAAGCCGGCGTCTCCCAGGTCCTTCCAGGCCACGTCATGGAAGGCCTTGGAGCGGTTGTTGGTGCCCATGCCGTCGATCTGCACCACGATGAAGCCCAGCTCGGCCAGCGACTGCATGCCGCCCTGGACGCCGAAGCTCTTGGGCACGAACGAGCCCTGGGGTCCCGCGTAGATGTTCTCGATCACCGGATAGCGCCGCGCCGGATCGAAGTTCGTGGGCCGGATGATGACGCCCCAGATGTCCGTCTGCCCATCGCGCCCCGTGGCCACGAACGGCTCCGGGCGCTGCCAGCCCGCCTCCTCCAGCGCACGCACGTCCGTGCGCGCCACCTCCATGATCCGCTCCTGGTCACCCGCGCGCCTGAGTTCCATCACGTGCGGCTGGTCCACGCGCGACCACGTGTCCACGTAGTACTGCCGGTCCGGCGACCAGCTCACGGTATGCGTGCCGTCCGCCTCCGTGTAGGCCACCAGGCCGGTGCCGTCGAAGTCGATCCGGTAGTGGTGGATGAAGTAGGGGTCCTGATCGGGATTCATGCCGCTGGCCCGGAAGTGGATCTGGCGGTTGGCCACGTCCACGCTGTCCACGTCGCGGACCACCCACGCGCCGCGCGTCACCTGGTTCTTCACCTGCCCGGTGACACCATCATAGAGCCAGAGGTGCTTCCAGCCGTCGCGCTCCGATTGCCACAGGATCTCGCGGCCGTCATCGATGTCGTGGCGCCAGAGCGTGTCGTCGTAGTTGAAGAAGGTCTCCGGCCGCTCGTCGATCAGGGCGCGCGTGGCGCCCGTGGCGGCGTCCACCTCGATGACGCGGAAGTTCATGTGCCCGCGCTCGTTGTAGTGGAACGTGAACGCGCGGCTATCCTCCCGCCAATCCGGCCGGCTGAGCGAGTACGGGTTCGGGAACAGCTCGGTGCCGATGGTGATCTGCTGGCGGCTGGCAATGTCGAAGAGCACCGGCTGATCCCGATCCACCACGTCCCCGGGCTTGCGGTACGTGCCGTTCGGATTGCCCAGCGTGCGCGTGGTCTCCAGCCGCGGCTGCACCTGGTCGGCCGGCGCCGAGCGCACGTAGTGCACGATGCGCTCGTAGCCCGGCCGGCGGCGGTAGGCCATCAGCTTGCGCGAGTCCGGGGACCAGCGCAGCGAACCCAGCGTGTAGAAGTTTCCCTCCGACCCGTCGCTGCTCAGCACGATCATGTCATCCCGCCCGCCGTCCGCCGGCTGGATGGCCACGTTGTGGTTGTGGATGAACGCGTCCCACTTTTCATCAGGCGACGTTCGCACATCCCCGTTGCCGGCGCCGCCGCGTCCGCCCTGCCCCGTCTGCTCCACCGCCTCAGCCCTTACACATTCGTACGTGGCCAGCGTGCAGTCCCACCAGCGTTCCTCGAGCACGAAGCGGATGCCGCTCAGGTCCTCCGCCACCTCCAGGCGCGCCCCGCGGCCGGTGAACGGCAGCGTCACCGGCGTATAGTCGCGGCCCGTGGCGGCATTGATGGCAGCGGCCAGCCGCGCATGATCGAAGAGCTCCCGCTGCGTGGCCGCAGGCGCGTCCACCAGGCGGAACTCGTCGCCGCCCGCAACGCTCACACTGTACCAGAAGCGATTCGTGGCGCCGAGCCACTCGGGCGCGGCCGGCTGGCCCACGATGAGCTCGGAGAGGCGGCCGCTCACGTTGTCCGCGCGCTCGTAGTCGGCGCGCGTGCCCTGCGGCGACGCGAGCGCGGGCCAGAGCAGCGTGAGCGTGGTGAGCGCGACGAGGCCGGGCTTGCGGGCAACGGTGCTCATGGGACGTCTCCATGGGC
>Ga0214473_10007099_pt1 | contig 13328 bp, 11 predicted proteins | sample RVTome_7_FD_203509 | JGI IMG/M metagenome (GOLD analysis project Ga0214473, IMG submission 203509) | Soil microbial communities from uranium-contaminated site in the Upper Colorado River Basin, Wyoming, United States - RVT98D197 | ecosystem: Environmental > Terrestrial > Soil > Contaminated >...
TGGTTGGCGCCATCACGCCCTGCGGCCATGGCGGCGGATCTCTGGCGCCTGGTTCGTCTTCCTGAGAGAGAAAGCCAGGCTTCGCGCCGCGGGGTCCGAGAGCCGCCATGCTCGGCTGACGCCGGCCTTTCTCGCCGTGGCGACCGCCGCTGTTGTCGCCTTCGACGGCCTCAACGTCGCGAGTGCGCTGGGAATGGGCTCAAAGGCGCGAGAGGTCGCCCAGGCGAGCTCCGGCTCGTATGGCGAGCTCGAGCAAGTGGTTCTACCGGTGGAAGGCATGACCTGCGTCACCTGTGAGTGGGGCATTGAGAAAGCGCTCGGCAAGCTCGAGGGCGTCGTGGAGGCCAAAGCCAGCTCGTCCCAGCACAAAGTCCTCGTGCGCTACGAGGCCGGCCGCGTGAGCCTGGGACAGATGGTGGAGGCAATCGCAACGACGGGCTATAGAGCGAGCCTTCCTCAGAGCTGATCGACCTGAAGGAGGGAGAAATGGATTGCTGTAAAGCTCCCGAGACGGCTTCGAAAGCGGATCCCGCCCTCGACAGTTGCCGCCAGTGTGGTGCGAAAGGTAGGCGCGTGTCTACGGAGACGATGGAAAGCTTGCTGAAGCCCCAGGCGCTTGCCCGGATGCGGGAAGCAGCCTACTTCTTCGATCGCTCCCCGGACTGTGACGTCGTGTATTTCTCGAACGACGCCGAGTCGTATTTCGGCAAGGAGGAGCTCACAGTGCGTGTCGGTATCAAAGAGAAAGACCCGCCGATCCCTCTCTGCTACTGCCTCGGTCACACCGCCGAGTCGGCGCGGGCGGAGCTCATGGCGACCGGTCGGACGACGATCCCGGAGAGGATCGAGGCGGAAATCAGAGCTGGACACTGTAGCTGCGAAGTCACAAACCCCTCGGGTTCCTGCTGTCTTGGGGAGGTCCATCGAGCGATTGGTAAGATTGACAACGAGCTCTCACGCGAGCCCGTCGGGGAATCGGAAAGGAGATAGAGTCGATGTGGAAGAGGTTGCTGTTTCTAGCTCTGGCAAGCCTTACCATGTTCTCATTTCAACTCACGATTGCAGCGGAGAGAACGAAAGAGGTCGAGCTCGAAGTCCGGGGCATGACGTGAGCTGGCTGCGCCGCGGCGGTCAAAGCCGCGCTCGAGAATGTGGAGGGCTGCGAGGAAGCCAAGGCGGACTGGGAAAAGGGATGGGCCTGGGCGAAGTACGATCCGGACAAAACCAACCCTGAGGAGCTGGTCAGAGCCATCAACGAGAATACCGCCTTCGAGGCCGAGCTCCATAAGAAGACCGAAAATAGAGAGAAGGAAGACGCGGACGCTCAGTTATTCCTAGTCGATCCCATACCGTGCTGCCAGATCCAATAGGAGCGATGCCCCGTCGCTACCGGTCGGCAGTACCAGAGGGGAGAGGAGTCATGCGAACCCCTGCAGCCGATTCGTCCTCGGATCGACCCGGAGGACATCGACCCGGCCTTGACCCCTCTGCGGCTCAAGGAAATGGTTGAATTTCTTTCGTCTCCGGCCGTCTAGCTGGTTTACTAGCGCGGGGCTCATATTAATAATCGACCGAAACCGTCTGGAAGAGGACATCCATGCCCAAGAAATTCGACCTCGTCGCGATTGGAAGCGGCGCCGCCGCCTCGACGGTGGCGATGAAATGCCGCAAGGCAGGCTGGAGCGTTGCGCTCATCGACTCACGTCCACTGGGTGGCCTTGGCTGTGATCCCAAGAAGGTGTTGGTCGGGGCGACCGAGGCGCTCGACTGGACGGAGCGCTTACGCGCCAGGGGAGTCCAGGCGAGCGACGTTCGCATCGATTGGCCCGAGCTGATGCGCTACAAGCGCAGCTTCACGGAGCCTGTTCCCGTGAGCCGCGAGAAGAGCTTCACTCAAGCGGGTGTCGATGTGTTCCACGGCCGCGCCCGTTTCGTCGGTCCGACGGCCGTTCGCGTCGGTGACGAAGTCCTCGAAGCTCGCCACGTGCACATCGGCACCGGAGCGAAGCCCGCCGATCTCGCGATCGACGGCAAGGAGCATTTGACCACCAACGACCAGTTCCTCGAACTGGAGGAGCTGCCGCCGCGGATTCTATTCGTGGGAGGGGGCTATATCTCCTTCGAGTTCGCCCACGTGGCCCGAAGGGCGGGAGCCGCCGTGACCCTCCTCCATCGCTCGGCTCCGCCGCTCAAGGGGTTCGACCCCGATCTCGTCGACCGGCTGGTGGAGCGAACCCGCCGGCTCGGCATCGACGTGCACTTGTCCACAGAGGTACAGGCCATCGAGCAGACGGACGGCGGTCTCAAGATCCGTGCATCCACGGACGGTCAGGAGCGTGCCTTCGAAGCGAATCTCGCGGTTCACGGCGGGGGGAGGGTGCCAGAGATCGACGATCTGGCGCTCGAAGAGGCAGGCGTCGAGAGAGAAAAGCGCGGGGTCAGGGTCAACGAGTATCTTCAGAGCGTTTCGAATCCTTCTGCCCACGCGGCGGGCGATGCCGCAGCGACCGGGGGCGCTCCGCTCACGCCGGTCGCCGCCTACGAGGCCCACGTCGTCGCGGCGAACCTTCTCGAAGGGAATCACCATAAGGCCGAATATCCACCGATTCCGAGCGTCGTCTTCACGTTACCGCCGCTCGCCAGTTGCGGGCTCTCCGAAGAGGAGGCTGGCCGCCACGGCTCCGCTTCCGAACCCATTCCGAGGAGACATCGAGCTGGTACTCCGCACGCCGCATCGGCGAAGACTGCTCTGCGTACAAGGTCCTCGTCGAAGAGGGCACCGAGCGAATTTTGGGGGCGCATCTTCTCGGCCCGCACGCCGACGAGATCATCAATCTCTTCGCCATGGCCATGCACACCGAGATGAAACCGCGCGACATCAAGAAAATGGTCTTCGCCTACCCGACCGTCGGCTCCGACATGCCCTACATGCTCTGAAGGAGAAGCTCTCATGCGAACCCCGCTCGGCACGCTCAGCTTGCTCGCTCTTCTCACCGCCTGGGGCTCGGAAGCTCGGTCAGGCACTTAATGTGAAGCAATGAAGCGACGACGGTTTTCAAGAAGGAATGGACCCGATTTGCAAGGATCGACGCTCGCACCTCGAGGAGCAGCTGGCGGTTGGGTAGTTTCGCCCGCTGAATCCCGCGGCTGCGGGATTTGACCCTTTCGGCTCGAACGCCCTCTTCACTATCCCTGGTCGCTCCAAAGGCTTAGATCGGGCTTCATCGATGGCAAGAAGCTTGCTGCCTCTGTGGCCGAGGTGCAACTACGATGAACATCAGAAGAGTAATGATGTGTACTCTAACGCTCCTGCCCATGTACCTTGTGGCTTGTTCGGACTCGTCTTCCTTGCCAACATCACCCTCGCCTCCGACGTCGAGCGGACCGGTGGTGACGAATCCGCAGGTCCTGGTGGGCGGCATGCCGGTACAAGCTTTCGTGTCGCGAGGCACCGACGAACCCACCCTTTTCCGCATCCATGTCCAGGCACCGGGAGGGCTTGCCACCGTCGGGCGCGTCGTTCTTCAGTATTCACAGCCTGGACCGAATCATCACGGCGGACCGATGATGAGAGGGTTTTCCGGGACAGTGCTTTGCTACGACGACGGAACTCATGGAGACGATATTCCCGGTGACGGCATCTACCACTATATGGATCCCGAGAACCAGATCGGCTGCCACGGCCTGAACGCACCTCGAGGGAATTACGAGTATAGTTTCTGGTGCGAGGACGTGCTCGGTCAAAGGAGCAACACCGCGACCCTGACCATCGTCCGTCAGTAGATGGCGAAAGAGGCGTCGGCGAGTGCCGCTCAACCCCTCGCCTCGTCTGGCCTCCACTTTCGGAGGCCCCAATTTGCTTCAGCCAATCATGTCTTCTGCAGCAAGGAGGAGCTTCTCTTTGGTCTGATTCGCCAGGTGCTCAGAGAGCTCGCTCATCCGTACCCCACCTTGGGACCAGGCCGAGCAAATACACACTTCCGTCGAGCCAGCCCCGGGCCGAACGATAGCGACCAGAGGAAACAGCAAGGCCGGATCCCCATCGGCGAAGAGGCATTGCAAAAGCAGCAGCGGGTGATTCAAATGCAACACCTCGACGGCTGCCGCTTCGATTCCGAGCCGCTCACGAGCCAGATCGGACAGAGAAATGCGCTCGCTGATTTCGAAGCCGGCTTCCTGGAGCATGGCAGCCATCCGCTTCAACGCTTTGCGCCGGGGACCGCGGAGGCTCAAACGGCATAGGGACCGCGGGCATGGGGATCGACAGGTGAGGCAGCCTCCTTCGGTATCGTGGTTTAGCGTTGTCGCCATACGAGCAAGGCCTAGCAAGAAGCCTGCCGTGTGGTTTCCAGCAACCTGAGGTTTCCTCTGGCACAGTCATTGCTATCCGATGGGCATGCAGATGAGCCACCAGGCGTCCAGGGCTCCGATCGGCGCTTGCATCACGGTGATGTTCCTTCTCTTCAATTCGCTCGACGCGACCGGTGAAAGCACAGCGACACGATCCGATGACCCGCTGCTCTCTTCCTTAATAGAAGAAGCCCTCGAGAAGAATCCGGCAGTGATTGCAGCCCAGGAGGCCGCCGCCGCCGCTCGGTTTCGGCCCCCCCAGGCGCGCTCGCTCCCGAACCCGATGTTCGTCACCGAGTACACGAACGACGGGCTCTCCCCGAGCCTGGGAAGCCAGGAAATGACGACTCTCGCCTTCATGTGGGGTCAGGAGCTCCCTTATGCGGGGAAGAGAGGTCTCCGAGCCGACGTGCTCGCTCGAGCGGCCGACCAGGTCGACCAGCAGCTCGAACGGGTGAAGCTGAGCGTCGCCGCGGCGGTCCAACGCGCTTACTACGACTTGCTCCTCAGCCGAGACCTGCTCGAGCTGATCCGGGAACAGCAAGAGATCTGGAGACAGACCGAGGGCGTCATTCGAGCGCGCTACGCGGTCGGCCGGGGAGCACAGCCGGACGTTCTGCGCGCCCAGGTCGAAGTGGTTCGCATCGAGCGGCCACTGGTCGAGCAAGAGGCCGAAGCCGAGATCCGCGTCGCCCAGCTCAACCAGCTTCTCGACCGGCCGGCCGGGACTCCGCTGGTAACCGAGGCGCGCCTCGCTCTGAGCCCCGTCGACGAAGGGCTCGAAGAAATCCTCCAACGCCTCGAGGCCCGGAGCCCCGAGGTAAAGAGCGCTGCCCTCGGCGCCGCGCGTTCGGAGCTCGGTGTAGCCCTGGCGCAGAAAGAGTTCAAGCCCGACTTCCTCGTCCAGGGTGGCTACATGAACCGCGGAGGCCTCGACCCGATGTGGGTCGCGGGGTTGGGCATATCGGTGCCCCTTTACCGGGAGCGGCTCAAGAGCGGGGTCGCGGAAGCTCAGGCGCAGTCGCGGTCGAACGAGAGGCTCTTGGACTGGGTCCGGCTCATGCTGCGCTTCCGAACCGAACAGCGCGTCGCCCAGCTCGAGGCCGCCGAGAGGATTGCGGTTCTCTACGCGGGGGGCGTTATCCCACAGGATCGTCTCTCGGTCGACGCATCCATGGCGAGCTACCAGACCGGACAGACCCCCTTCGTGACCGTCCTCGAGACGCTCACGACGCTCTACAGCGACCTCGCCATTCATCTCCAGATTCTCGCGAACTACGAGAAGATCCGTGCCAGTCTGGAAGAAGCGAGCCTCGAGGAAACGTCGAGCCTCTTCATGGGAGGCGCGACGATGCCGGCGGGTGGGCCCGGCATGACGGAAGCAAGCGGAGCCATGGATGGAGGGCAAGCTTCGAGCGGCTCTGCCACCATGTCCAATCGCTAGGAGTTCTATTGATGAATCATTCGAACGTTCCACCAGTTGAAGGAAGAAGCTCCCAGAGGACCGCCTGGCGCGCGCTTTCCTACTCGAGCGTTGCCGTCGTTTCGCTTGCGCTCGGCGTCGCCGGCACGCTGCTCGTGCTCCGGTCCGGGGAGAGGATATCGCCTCCGCTCCGCGACGAGGTTTCAGCTCCACCGACTCCTTCCGCCGACCACGGGGGCGAGCATCCCCAAGAGGCAGCGGGCAAGGTCGTGTACGTCTCTCCCGCCCGCCAGCAGCTCATCGGCGTGAGGACGGCCGCGATCGAGAGGCGCCCGCTCGAGTCGTCGATCCGCACCGTCGGCACCCTCGCCTACGACGAGACGCGGGTCACCCAGATTCACACGAAGATCGCCGGCTGGGTCGAGCGTGTCTACGTCGACTACGTCGGGAAGCTTGTCCGGCGCGACGAGCCGCTTCTCGACGTGTACAGTCCCGAGCTCGTCTCGACCCAAACGGAGTACCTTCTCGCGCTCAAAGCGCGAAGCGAGCTCGGAGCAAGCCCGGTGGCGGCGACCCGCTCGGCGGCCGAGGCCCTCTTCGTCGCCGCAAGGGATCGCCTCCGACTCTGGGACATTCCCGAGTCCGAGATCGAAAACCTCGAGCGCACGCGAGAAGTACGAAAGACCCTGACGCTCCACGCTCCTTTCGACGGCATCGTGCTGGAGAGAAACGTGTTTCCGGGGCAGTACATCGCCCCCGAGATGCCGACCTTCAAGATCGCGGATCTCTCTCGCATCTGGGCGTTCGGGGCGGTGTTCGAGTACGAGCTTCCCCTGGTTCGGCTCGGCCAGCCGGTCGAGATCGAGTTGGCTTACGGGGCTGCGAGCCGGAAGCTTCAAGGAACGATCACTTACGTCTATCCCGAGATCGATCCGCAGACCCGGCGGGTGAAGATTCGCGCCGAGTTCGAGAACCCGGGGCTCCAGCTCAAGCCCGACACCTACGTGACCTTCGTGATTCGGGTGCGCGGCGGCGAGCGACTGGTCATCCCCAAGGAGGCGGTCATCGACACCGGGGTCACCCGCTACGCACTCCTGGCCCATCCTAATGGCTATTTCGAGCCTCGTGAGATCGAGGTGGGCCCACCGGACGATGAATCCTACCCTTTGCTCGCCGGGCTTGATGAAGGCGATCGCGTCGTCACCTCCGCCCAGTTCCTCATCGATTCGGAGACGAACCTTCAGGCCGCCATGCAGTCGATGATCGGCATGCCCGGCATGGATATGCCGGCGAGCAAGGAAGGGGGCATGGAGGGCATGGAGGGCATGGAAATGCCCATGCCGGACGAAAAAACGCCGCCTCCCCCCGAACCACCACAGCACCGCCACTGAGAGAGACGCTCCCGTCATGATCGAAAAGCTCATCGCCTTTAGTGCGCGGAACGCTTTTCTCGTTGTGCTAACCATGCTCGCCACCGTGGGCGCGGGCGTCTGGGCCATAAGCGAGACCCCCATCGACGCCATCCCCGATCTCTCCGACGTGCAGGTCATCGTGACCGCCAACTGGGAAGGCCGGAGCCCCCCCCTCGTCGAGGATCAGGTCACCTATCCCATCGTCACCGCTCTGATCTCGGCCCCAGGGGTCAAGGTCGTGCGCGGGTTTTCTTACTTCGACGTTTCCTTCGTCTATGTGATTTTCGAGGACGGCACCGACCTCTACTGGGCGCGGAGCCGGGTGCTCGAATATCTGAGCGGACTTCAGGGACGGCTTCCCGCGGGAGTTCAGCCGGTGCTCGGCCCCGACGCGACCGGCGTGGGATGGGGGTTCGAGTACGCCCTCGTCGACCGGAGCGGGAAACATGATCTCTCAGAGCTCCGCACCCTCAACGACTGGTACGTGCAGTATTGGCTCCGCAGCGTGCCCGGCGTGGCGGAGGTCGCCCCGGTGGGCGGGTTCGTCAAGCAGTATCAGATCGAGATCGATCCCAACGCGCTACTCTCCTACAGCCTCGCCCTCGACCACGTGGTCGAAGCCGTGCGGAAGAACAACAACGACGTCGGGGGCCGCGTCGTGGAGTGGACCGGCCGCGAGTACATGGTGCGCGGCCGGGGCTATATCCAGAGCGTCGCCGACGTGGAGCAGGTGAGCCTCGGCGCCAAGCTCGACGGCACGCCGATCCTGGTCAAGGACGTGGCGCGGGTTCACCTGGGGCCCGACATGCGACGGGGCGTCGCGGAGCTCGACGGTGAGGGTGACGTCGCCGGCGGAATCGTCGTCATCCGGTATGGAGTCGACACCTACGGCGTCATCCAGAACGTCAAGAAGGCGGTTCTGGAGAAGGTCCAGCCGGCGCTCCCAGAGGGCGTCGAGCTTGTCACCACTTACGACCGCTCCGAGCTCATCGAGCGCTCGATCGAGAACCTGGAGGAGAAACTGATCGAGGAGATGGCCATCGTCTCCCTGGTGTGCGTGGTTTTCCTATGGCATTTCCGGAGCGCCCTGGTGGCAATCCTTACGCTGCCGCTCTCCATCCTGCTCTCATTCGTGGCGATGCGCTATTTGCGCCTCGGTTCGAACATCATGAGCCTCGGAGGGATCGCCATCGCCATCGGGGCCATGATCGACGCCGCCATCATCATGATCGAGAACGCTCATAAGCACCTGGAGCACGAATCTGGAGAAAGACCCCGCCGGGACATTCTCATCGAGGCGGCGCAGGAGGTGGGCCGGCCGCTTTTTTTCTCGCTCTTGATCATCACCGTCTCTTTCCTGCCCATCTTCACTCTGGAAGCTCAGGAGGGGAGACTCTTCCGGCCCCTCGCTTTCACCAAGACGTTTGCCATGGGCTTTGCGGCGTTGATGTCGGTGCTGGTGGTGCCTTATCTGATGGTGCTCTTCATCCGCGGGAGAATCGCCCCCGAAGAGAAGAACCCCATCAATCGTTTCCTGATCTGGGCCTACCATCCCTTCGTGCGCTTCGTCCTGCGGCATCGTGCGGTTACGCTCATCGCCGCTCTCGTTGTCCTGCTCAGTACCGTGCCCGTCTTCTTACGGCTCGGCTCGGAGTTCATGCCGCCGCTCTACGAGGGGACTTTGCTCTACATGCCCATAACGCTTCCCGGGGCCTCTATCGAGACCGCGCAGCGGATCCTGGCGATTCAGGACAAGATTCTGAAGGAGGTCCCCGAGGTCGACTCGGTTTTCGGAAAGGCGGGGCGGGCGCTCACGGCCACCGATCCGGCTCCTCTCGAGATGATAGAGACCGTCATCAACTTGAAACCTCAGAGCGAGTGGCGGGCGGGCATGACGCCGGAGAGTCTCGAGGCCGAGCTCGACCGCCTGGTGCGCCTCCCGGGTGTCGCCAACGCCTGGACCATGCCCATCAAGGCGCGGGTGGACATGCTCTCGACCGGCATCCGGACTCCAGTCGGTGTCAAGATCTTCGGACCGACGCTCGAAGGAATCAACGAAATCGGACCCCAGATCGAAGGGGCCCTCCAGAGCGTTCCGGGCACCAGGAACGTCTTCGCCGAGCGCGTCACCGGCGGCTACTACGTCGACTTCACGGTCAGGCGCGACCAGATCGCCCGCTACGGCCTCACGATTCAGGACGTCCAGATGACGATCGAGTCCGCCATCGGCGGGGCCAACATCACTACGACCATCGAGGGCCGCGAGCGGTTCCCCGTGAACGTCAGGTATCAGCGTCATTACCGAACGGACTTGAACACTCTGAGGCGCACCCTCATTTGGACACCCGCTGGGGCCCAGATTCCCATCGAACAGGTGGCGGATATCACGCTCACCACCGGTCCCACGGTCATCCGTACCGAACAGGCACAGCTTCTCGGATACGTGTACGTGGACGTCAGCGACCGCGACATCGGGGGTTATGTGGAGGAGGCGAAACAAGTCGTCGAGGACATGGTGGAGATTCCCGATGGATATTATTTGGAATGGAGCGGCCAGTATGAGTACATGCTTCGCGCCAAGGAACGCCTGAAAGTCGTCATTCCGGTGACGCTCCTGATCGTCATCGTTCTCCTGTACCTCAACACGAGAAACGTGACCAAGATCGCGATCGTGCTCCTCGCGGTCCCCTTCTCGCTGGTGGGAGCGTTCTGGCTGTTGTACCTGCTCGAGTACAACTTGAGCGTCGCGGTCTGGGTCGGGATCATCGCTCTCGCCGGTGTCGACGCCGAGACCGGAGTCATCATGCTTCTCTACCTCGACCAGGCCTACGAGCGCTACCGGCGCGAGGGTCGGATGAAAAGCCTCGAAGACCTCGAAGAAGCGGTCGAGCACGGCGCGGTCAAACGCATCCGCCCCAAGATGATGACCGTCATGGCCATCCTCATGGGGCTCCTGCCGATCATGTGGAGCCAGGGGGCGGGAGCGGACGTGATGAAGCGGATCGCCGCGCCCATGGTGGGAGGGGTCGTCACCTCCTTCGTGCTCGAGCTCTTGATCTACCCCGTCATCTTTACTCTCTGGAAGTGGCATCGGGAGGTGAAACCCGGCCTCGCGAGGCCGACTGGGGAGGCTTGAGGGCGGATGGAGGCGGACGGAATGAATACGAGCGACTCGCGGCTCACCTATCGATCCACGACTTTGGGTGGGATGTCGGGACGCCCTTACGTTCACTCTCCAGGGTATTGGCAGCAGGAGAAGTCTCCCTTTGCGACAAACCATACTTCTGCATCCTGTAGATCAAGGTGTTCCGCGTGATACGTAAGAATTTCGCTGCGCGGGTTTGATTCCAATCGTTTCGCCGAAGTGCCTCCCTCAATAGGTACTCCTCCACCTTGTCCATGGCCACTCCCTCCGGCGGAAGGTTCATGATGAGCTCGCTTACGTGGAGCGATGGGCTTGTCATAAGACTGGGTAGATCTTCGACCGTGATCTCGTTTCCCTCGGTAAGCGCGGCCAAACGTTCCATCAGGTTCTCAAGCTCTCGAATGTTTCCAGGCCAGGCATATGAATCGAAGATCTTCAGTACCTTTCGGTCCAAGCACAGCTTCTTTCCGAACTTCTGTGCGTATTTGTTGAGAAAGAAATGGGCCAGCAGAGGAATATCGTCACGACGCTCCCGCAGCGGTGGAAGTGTGATGGGGATGACGCTGAGGCGGTAAAAGAGGTCTTCGCGGAACTTGCTCTCCCTGATGAGCTTCTCCAGCGATCGGTTGGTCGCCGCGACGATGCGGACGTCCACCTTGATGGGGTTCGTTGTGCCCACTTTGTCGATCTCCTTTTCCTGGAGAACTCTCAGCAGTTTCGCTTGTACCTGCGGCTCCAGGTCGCCGATTTCGTCCAGAAAAACGGTTCCCGCCTGCGCCGCCTCGATCTTTCCCTTGCGGTCGGCGATGGCACCCGTGAAGGCTCCGCGGGTGTGACCGAAGAGCTCGGACTCCAGCAGGGTTGCCGGAATCGCCCCGCAGTTGATGACGACGAAGGGCCGGTCTTTTCGCGGGCCGTTGAAATGGATCGCTTTCGCCAGGAGCTCCTTCCCCGTCCCGCTCTCACCCAGGATCAAGACCGTGGAATCGAATCGCGCCGCCTGGGCGGCGGTGGCGAAGACCTTTTGGATCGCCTTCGAAACACCGATCATGTTCTCGAAGCAAAGACGCTCCGAAACGACTTGGCGGAGCTCTCGGTTCTCATTCTTGAGCTTCGCAACGTCCAGGGCTCGTCGCACGACGATCTTGAGCTCGTCGCGATTGACCGGCTTCTGCAGATAGTCGAAGGCACCCTCGCGCATGGCCTGCACCGCGTTTTCGAGCTCGGCGTGCGCCGTCACGACGACAACAGGGACCTCGGGCGCAACGGCGTGCATCCGCGTGAGGAGGTCGAGACCTGTGAGTCGAGGCATGAGCATGTCGGTGACCACCAGAGAGAATTCCGCCTCGAGAAATGCCTGCAGAGCCTCTTCGGCGTCGCCGAGAGCAGCGGTCTCGTATCCTTCTTCTTGAAGGGTAAATTCCACGACGCGGCGAAAGCTGGCGTCGTCGTCAACGATCAAAATTCGTTCAGTCATGGTTGTCGCTCCCTGACGGCAGTTCGATGATGAACACGGCACCGGAACCCTGGTGGTCCTCTCGTAACCGGATGTCTCCCCCCTGGGCCCGGATGAGCTTTTGCGCAATCGGAAGGCCGAGTCCCGTACCGCGCGCCTTGGTGGTGAAAAACGGGTCGAAAATCTGTGTCCGCTGGTCCAGTGGGATACCGGTGCCCTGATCGCGAATCTCGATGCGAACCCCTCCGTTCGACCGCGCCAACACGATGTCCAACCGTCCCCCCCTGGGCATCGCCTGAATTCCGTTGAGGACGACATTCAGCAACGCTTGTTGTACCTGCGAGGCGTCAAGGTTCAGCTCGGGGAGCGTCTCGGGGACGGAAACTGCGAGCTCCACGGAGTGTCTAGACGCCTCTTTGGAACACAGAACCTTCAGGGAAACGATCACCTCGCGGATGTCGCAGAGCGCTCTGACCGGACGGGGCGCCCGGGCGAAATCGAGGAACTCCGTCACGATCGTGTTCAGTTGATGGAGCTCCTGTGACATGATCTCGACGAATTCCCGCTTGGCGTGTCCGACGGGGAAGTCATCGGCCAGGATCTCGAGCGAGCCCTTGATCGACGCGAGGGGATTCTTGATCTCGTGTGCGATCCCGGCCGACAGCTCACCTAGCGAGGAGAGCCTGTCCGCGCGCCGCAAGTGCTCGAAGCTTTCTCGAAGCTCTTGGTAGGCCTCGGCAAGCTCTCGGGAGGTTCTCTGCTGTCGTTGCCGGAGGCGATGCTCGGACTGCGCTAACAGCCCGACGACGAAAGCCACGACTTGGAACATGATGAGCTCGGCATACTGCGCCGCCAGATACTCGTCGTGAAGCCCCCTCATTTCTCGCCAATCGACCAAGATATGCGGAAGGTAGCTGGCCGCCGAGAGCAAGGAAGCGGCGATTGCCCCGCCGAGTCCGAACCAATACGCCGCGGCGAAAATGGGCAGGTAGTAGAGCCGCTGGTAAACGTTATGCAGATTGATGAGCTCAATGGGCGTCAGGTGATGCGCCATGCCCGTGCCGGCGATGCCTGCGACAATCACGAGAGCGCGCCACAGCGCTTGACTCGCTGAGCGCCCGGCGAACGCGAAGTTCTCGCGAACCGGTTTCGTTACACGCTCCCCAATAGCGTGCGACTCAAAAGCTTCCGACCTATTCATCACGCATCCTTGGGGTCGTTCGCCGTCTGAACAGCGATTGCAAGCGCGCCATCCGGCGGTTCCCAGCGTTAAGTCTAGTTATTGCTTCGCGTTGCGTGATGTTCCGGTGAGGGACCCCTTGACGGACAGGTGTTGGATAACCAACACGCGCGGCCTGGGCGCGGCGGTGCAATATGGCCCGGGAATCATCGTTGTTAGGCAAAGCAACCACACATCCAAGAGACATGATAACCCGAACGGCCCATCACTGTTCGATTTCAAACAGTCCCTGTCGTTCTTGCCGCGGTGATGGACTCCGGCGGTGAGTGGATAAAACCCTTATAAGACGTTGGAATAAAGCG
>Ga0214473_10007100_pt1 | contig 13327 bp, 16 predicted proteins | sample RVTome_7_FD_203509 | JGI IMG/M metagenome (GOLD analysis project Ga0214473, IMG submission 203509) | Soil microbial communities from uranium-contaminated site in the Upper Colorado River Basin, Wyoming, United States - RVT98D197 | ecosystem: Environmental > Terrestrial > Soil > Contaminated >...
GGCCAGAGGGTATTACGCCAGAACAATCGGGAACCTGAATGAACGATTGGTAAGAGACTATATAGCAAGAACAGACCATTTCTGATTCCGCCTAGCGAATGAAATGAGCTTGGCGGAGAGGATCAATTATTTATTTCCGACTTCTTTATTGACAATTTTTTCGATGATAATCGGATGCACGAGGATGGCACGTCTCATAACTTTGCCCGTTCTAGTTTAAATGTTTTAGTTTTAGCGGCGTTGATAGAAAACCTAAAATTGGCACAAAGAAAAGACGGGATTTTCCCAGTACTCTGGGAGCGGTTGGGTTACGATTATCTTCCATACTCGCTTCAGTTTGAACGCTTGGAAGCTACTGATTCCCAGTAATACTTGACCACTATATTTAGAATCTTCTACTATGATAGTAAGATGCCTCACTTGTCGAAACGCTGGGCTTTAGTTTCGTTTACGTTGTTTCTAGTTTTAGTGACTTCGTTTTCCTTACTTTACTTTAGGTCTTTAAGGCTGCAATCCAACCCAAGTAAACTCCCTTTTACCGAAAGAGAGCTGAGTAATTCTGCAAGTGTCAAGATTGATGATGTGAGATTTGAGTTCGTTTCGCTTATACCTGATTACCAAATTGATGAAGGTTCTGTAGATAGTACGAAGCTGAAAGATTATTTGACAAAGCTTGGTCTTTGGCCGGTAAAAAACAATTTGTTTATTGGTGAACCGGCAGATGGTCAATGGATTCTTTCAGGGCAATTACTCTATCCTTCCAAAGTGAGAGTAATTTTAGCGGACATGAGTAGATTAGAGAATGACGTTAATACCAATCCCGATTTGAAGTCTAGGCAGATTTACGCGCAAACTTCAACTGACAGGAAGGCTAAAGTTATCTATTTAGCCGGCTATTGGAACGATAAAAGCTCTCAACTGGATATGGTTACCTATATTGACCCAAGCTTTGCTAAGGATTTAAATAGGTCCGGCGAAAGTTTGTTAAACAGAGTAGCTTTGCGGGAGATTTATATAAACTTTCAGTCAATACCGTTTGCAGACCTTGACATTTTTAAGTTTTTTGAAGAAAAAGTTCAGACTGATGAGATAACAATCTTCAAACTTAAGGAGAAGATTTTGTTGAATTTGACATCTTTATTGTCGAAAGTAAAGATAGTTAAGGAAGTTAAGGCGCAATTATGTAATGGAACAATCTCTTGTGGACGACCAGAAACTAACTCGCGGTGTGTTGGCGGTCCTAGCAGTGGTTCTGATTGCACTGTGTCTGGTGACTGTCTGGGAGGTTTATGCCAGAGTTTTACGGATTGTGTTGACAATGGGGTCACAGCCAATTGCGCTTGGCAAAGTGACCGGAGTTGTGGGAATAGCGGTTGCGCGTGTTATATAGGCGGCAGGTGCGGTGTTAGCGGCGGCGGCGGCGGGTCTTCATGCGGGAATTGTTCTGCAGCAGGTTGTGTGGGTAAGGACGAAGGTGATTCCTGCCCGGGCGGGGTCTGTACACAACAGAATAACAACAGCTGTGTAAGTGGAGGAATTCAATGTCGCTGTCAGTCTGGAGGTGGTGGTAGCAGCGGTAATCGTGTTTCTGTGAATGTTTATGCTGAGGCGGATTTTGATAATAATGGGACGTATGAATATGTAGCAATACGGACTCCCTGTGCAGGATATCCATTAATTCCAGATAATTTGGCTTTCTATATTTCTCAACCATTGGGTGACCCAGGCGCCCGCTGGTGTAATGATTATCCCGGGGGTGGAGTGTGCGGTGGTTGGACAAGTTATGCAGATCCCATCTCCTTTGATGCTACACCAGGCGCTGGGTCTCGTATTTCATCAGGGGATCACTACTGCGATGGTAATCCCCATACCTTTATCGAGGATATTGGTGATCAGTCAACTTGGGAGTTTGACGTAGAGGTTGTTCCCTCAGGCTGGGAGGTTGACAAGGTGTATAAAAGGGCTGATGGTGTTACGTGTAATTTCAAGGCTGACTGTACTGAGCTTCAGCCCAATCAGCCAACATGCTGGTCGTGTGGTAACCCAAATAATAATCCTATGACAATAAGATTAAGAAGAGTTGCGACCAGTTGTCCCGGTATGACTGCACCGGCCAATCCATCGGTTACCGACATAGCATGCAATGGAGTAACTCTTAATTGGACGCCGGGAACCGGAGGAACTACTCAGATTTTGTATCTGGACGGGCCGGCAACACCCACTACTGCTCCTAAGGCAAAAGTGGAAGCCGGATGTCCTGCCGGAGATTGTCTTGTCCAAACAGCACTGGTACCCGGAGCAAACTCATATGATTTAGCCGGACTTTTACTCCCCGGTTCGACGTACTACTGGCGAGTCGTAGAATATAAAGATGATGATAATTGGATGGATTTTGATAATCGATGCAAGCAAGCATTTTCTGAGGAATTTACAACCCTGACAGCTACATGTTCTTTTACCATATCAACAGTAGTCCCCGTCGAGGTTGGGATTGGGGCGACAAGGAATGTAATTCCAGGGTTGTTAACAAGTTGTCTTGATACAGCAGGTAGCGGTATTGATAGCGTCGCATTTAATGTCAGTTTCCCCAATCCTAATGTGGCTTATGTATGTAACGCTTCAGCAGACCCTTCAGGTTCGAGTTGCACGGTGGGTGCTTTGGATTACATCGATACGACCGCTGCCTTTACTACAGATTTAACTGGCAGGATTTTGGGCTCTACAAACTTAAGAATTACAGGAACAGCACATACAGCCACTCAGACGATAACCTGTACGCCGACCACTGTCACAGTTAATATTACTAACTCTGGCTGGTGGCAGGCGAGGGGAGGAGACGTTTTGTCCGGGATTGGAATTAGCTCGATTATTCCTTCTACTTGTATAGCTCCAGGTTGTTCACCCTATCTTATTACACACGATTCCGGAAATTCACCTGGAAATTTAACGTATTTCGACGCTTTAAATACTGCCCCTAGTTTGGGATCGGGAACGGTTTCGGATGAGGGCTGGATAACAAATACGAATACATACATCGGTATGGTTTATTCTTATTCAGCATTTTATTATAAAGCTCCTTCTGCTGTTATCCGAAATAACATAAGCGGTGCAACGGCCGACATAAATACTCTTGCTACAACGGGTACGGCCTCATCCGACGGATACTTCTGGTGGTTTGCCTCATCCGATCTTACTCTTATAACTTCAGCGATCGATAGCGTAGGGGATAGGAAGGTTATTCTTTTTGTGGATGGAAAATTGGATATCGACGATGAGATTCATCTAAACAAAGGCAAAGGATTTTTCTTGGCGATCGTAAGTGGAGACATTGTCGTTGATGGCACTATCGGAACGCTAGCTTATAGCTCAAATCCGACCCCACATATAGAAGGATTATTTTATTCTAGCGGGAGCTTTGAGACTGGAACGAGTACAAATCAGTTAAAGATTAGAGGTTCGGTCGCGTCTTCGCAAGTTACCTTGGCTGGTCAGAGGGATTTATCGGATAATTCACTTTACCCGGCTGAGATTTTTGAATTTGGACCCGACCTTCTTTTCAATTTTCCAAAAGCGCTATCCGATCGCGAGTTGGTCTGGAAAGAAGTCGAGCCGTAAAAGTGGTTGTTCTTCTACAGCCCATTTCAAAATCTTGAAATGGGATGCTACAAGCTCGAAAAAGTCGCTCAAAACCGAAGCTACAAGCGGAGGTTTTGAAATAGCTTCTACTTTCTTTTTGAATAACGACTAGCGTTAAGAATTGTGAGACCTATAATTTCACCCTTCCTTCTTCTTCTTATAATACCTTTTCTGTCCTGAATTGCATCGTCAGCTTTTTGAGGTTTGCCGAAGTTTATATACAACACATCAGCTTCTTTATCGCAGTCAACTAAAAGTCGCGCATCACCAACTAAGGCTAATTTTACTAAATCATCAATTGCTATTTTTGTTGAGTTAATTATTTTTTGCTCCATAATATTTTTCTTTTAAAAAGCCACTCTGTTTGGCTTGTGATATATGCAGTAATTACGAAGCCATCTTCTGGCGATATTTCTTTGTATATTACCACAAAGTAATGCTTACTTAGAGTCCTCCAAAAAGTGTTAATATTAGTAAAATCGTAAATAATAATATTTGGTTATATGATTGATAGTCAGCAAGATAATAAAGTGCAAATTGCTTCAGCAGAAAACGGCAAATTATTAAACAGTGCCACAACGACCATTACACAAAATAAGAACCCCAATCCTTATTGGCGAGATTGGGTAACCATGCTTTCGTTCCCACTGGTGTTTTTTGTTTGGCCGGTTTACATTTATATTATTTGGATTCTTCCTACCTGGAATAATCGAATAAAATTGTTGGCAAGTTCGTATGTATTTATATTTGTTATTTTAAGCCCTTATCTGGAGTGGTCACTTGGAATTGATGCAAATCATATATTAAATAATAATTTAGCATATTATAGTCCGATGACACGGTTGTTATATTATTTATTCAGCAATGTATCTAACCAGATCTTCGCTCTAATATCTTCTCGTGGCTATTTTTTGTTGATGATGTCATTATTCGCTGCTCTCACAACTTTGTTTATATTAATCAGATCTAGGCTGGATAAGAATGTAAAACAAATATTTTTTACCGCAATGTTGTCTCTTTTTGCATCATCGTTTATATTTTTTGGTTATATAGGATTATTTTTACTTCATATAGCAGCGGGAGATTAATATAACACCACAACATCCGTATTGAATCATAAACCTTACCCAAAAGGTTATACCTTTAAACTAATTTGCAGGAACTGTTGACTTTGTTGGTTAACACTTTATAAAATTGGCTTTACAGAGCTTCAAAATAGTATAATACGCTTATTCACTTTCCGATTCTTTATGAAAAAATTCTTTTTTGCCGTATTTTTCTGTTTGGTGTTTTTTGGTTATCAATTAAGAAACGTTGAGGCTAAAACGCCGACTCCTACACCTTCGATAACTGATGAAGTTGTTGAAGCAACGGAAGAAGCTCAAATGGTTGAAACAGTAGTTCCTACTGACTTGCCTCGTCCTGATCTGACTCAAGAGACTAAAGAGAGCGTCGAGCCCTTGAGACGTCTTCTGGATGAGCAATTGTTAGGACCGGTTTGGCCTTGGAATCCCTTAAAATATGCAATCCGTGCCTCGGTTGGTGCCGGAGTTCCCCCGAACACTCTGGTTCTGTTGCTTCTACTACCCGGGGTTGCAGCGGTTATTGCTTCCGCGCGTCACCTTTTTGGGCTTCGGGGCTTCGGAATTTTTTTACCAGCTAGCTTATCCATTGTATTTGTTGCAACAGGTCCTGTTGTGGGAATCGGCCTTTTTTTGGTAATCGTTATTTTTTCCACACTTGCAAGAATTTTATTGAGAAAGACGAAGATTAATCTTCAATATCTTCCCAGAACGGCACTCATGCTCTTATTCACTGTAATGGGAATTTTAGGAGTATTATTCTTAGCTCCGGCAATAAGAAGGCCGGATATCGCAAATGTTTCAATTTTTCCGGTTCTTATCTTGGTACTTTTGGCTGAGGATTTTTCCAAGGTTCAGCTTGGCAAAAGTGCTAAAACCGCGATAAGTTTGACTACAGAAACTCTTATTTTAGCTCTTGTCTCTTTTATTTTCCTGACCCTCAAACCAGTGCAAGAAATTGCCCTTTTAAAACCCGAAATATTTTTATTATCAATTGCCATTTTTGATTTCTTCATGGGAAGGTATGTAGGATTAAGGTTTATGGAGATTTGGAGATTCAGAAGGCTTATAACAGACTGATTTTGATATGAAACTTAATGAAATTCTTGGATTAAACGCTAGAACCCACATTTATTCTTATAAATACAATACCAGCCGTGCAAAAACGATTGCTTCATCAAAAATTAGAACAAAACGTATTTTGGCTGAAGGGGGAGTTCCTGTTCCTGAAATTTACGCGAAATTTAAAAAAACCCAAGACGTCTATAAATTTGATTGGGGATCGCTCCCAAATGCATTTGCACTGAAGCCCAATAAAGGTCTGGGCGGCGAGGGAATTATTATTGTTAAAAAAAGATTCCAACAATCTCCTCAGGACAAACATGATGGCAAACACGAATCTGTTTCCTGGATTACTACCCAGAAGAAAAAGGTAACTGTTGATGACTTAAAGCTTCACATTCTGGATATTTTGGAGGGAGCATACAGTATTGGAAATGTTCCTGACATCGCGTACATTGAAGAGTATGTAGGTAGACATAAAGCCTTCAGGAAATATGCATATAGGGGAACGCCCGATATCAGAATCATTGTTTTCAACAAGGTTCCTGTAATGGCGATGCTTAGACTTCCGACCAAAGAGAGCGGGGGGCGGGCTAATCTTCACCAGGGAGCAATTGCGACCGGAGTTGATATAGCAACTGGAATTACGACAAAAGCCTATTGGCACGGAGATTACATTCACTTCAAACCCGGGACCAAAAGAAAACTTCACGGAATTAAGATTCCTAACTGGACAAAAATCCTAAAAGTCGCGGTTGATTGCCAAGTGGTAACTAAGATAGGCTACTTGGGAGCCGATATTGTAATGCATCCTGAAAAAGGGCCGATGGTATTGGAGCTTAACTATCAGCCGGGTCTTTCTATTCAGCTTGCAAACGGATCGGGGCTTAGAAGACGCTTGGAGAGGGTAGAGGACTTGGAAGTAAGGGACGCTGAGCACGGAGTAAAAATCGGGAAGGCTCTTTTTGTTTCCCGCTTTGCAGACAGAGTAAAAGCCGAAGAGGGCGTTCAGACCGTTCGAATTTTTGAGACGATAAAAATTAAGGCTTTTGATGGCAAAAAAGTGAAAGTTGCGGCAAAAATTGATACGGGAGCCTGGAGAACTTCGATTAGCGAAAAATTGGCCCAAGATTTAGGTTTACTTGCCGAGAGCAATGTTTTATGGAAAAAATCTGTCAGAAGTTCTCTGGGACGAGAAGAAAGACCAGTCATAAATTTAACTTTTTGGCTAGCTGAGCGAAAAATTACCACCCCCGCCTCTGTTGCCAAAAGATCAGCATTAAAGTTTCCTGTTATAATTGGCAGAAAGAATTTGAAAGGAATATTGGTCGATCCGGAAATGACAGCTGAAGAGAAAAGAGAAACGGTAAAGAAAGCAGGTTAAAATGAAAATTTCTTTAATTACAACACTTCCCTCCTTAGTCGAAAATAAAAGAATTGAAGAAGAAGTCAGAAACTTGGGACACGAATTTGAACTAATTGATCTGGGAAATTTCAATTTTTTTATTCGCGACGGAAAAGTTAACGTGCCTCAATTGGAAGGTCTTTCAACAGACATTATTATAATGCGGGGAATTTTTAACTCCATAAAGGCAATTTCAGTCGTCGTTGGTCGGTTGCGGGAAAAAGGAGCTAAAATTTTCGACAATAATTTTCTGGAACACAGGTATTCAATAGACAAAGTAACTGATCTAATAAAGTTGTCAAATGCCGCTATTTCGGTCCCAAATACGGTATATGTTCGTGAGTTCAAAGAATACAAAAGTGCGATAGAAAAAGTAGGATTTCCGGTTGTTATTAAATCGTCAAGAATGGGAAAAGGAGCAAATGTTTTTAAGATAAATAGCCCTGATGGGTTGTCAACGTTTATTAATGAAGCTGAAAGCCAAGAAAAAAGCGCCAAGGGTTATATTATTCAGGAATTCATTCATTATAAATATGATTTGAGGTGTCTGATTATTGGCAAGAGTGTTTTTACTATGCGGCGAATTCCCAAGGAAGGTGAATTCAGAGCGAACTTTTCATTGGGAGGTTCCGTTGAACCTTTTGATTTGGACGAGGAAGGAGAAAAATTGGCAATTTCCGCACTTGATGCGGTGAATATGAGTGTAGGAGGGGTAGATATTTTAATAACGGATGATGGTAAGAGGTATATTTTGGAAGTAAATCATACGGCCGGGTTTGTGGGAATGGAGGAAGCAACAGGAAAAAATATTGGAAAATTATACGTTGAACACGCAATTGCACAAGCGCGGTAATTAGGATTTTATTATGAGGATTTTGGTAGTCGGTTTAGTTAAGAACGAACAACTAAGAAGAGTTCAGGACGAAGGAGCAAAACGCGGCCATAAAGTCGATGGCTGCTATGCTTCGGATTTAGTTGTTTATTCAACGAGCGGTATTTTTGAACCGAGTTTGAAAGGAAAAAGTTTTAAAGAATATGACCTTATTTATTTATGGACAGTAGGAAAAAGACGTTGGGAATGGTATGCGGCGATGGATTTTGTAAATAAAAAATTTGGTACTATTATTGTCAACACAGTAGTAATTGACCCAAAAGAAAATTACTCCCCAACACCTTTAATTTCGTTTTTAAAACAGTACGAAAACAAATTACCGTATCCGAAGTCAGCCCTTATTTTTTCCGGTAAATCCGTTGACTCAGTAATCGATAATTTTGAGTTTCCGGTTATCGTAAAGGCTTCAACTACTCATCAAGGAAAAGGCGTTTTTCTGGCAAATAACAAAGACGAAATTAGAAAGATAGTCAAAGAGAATGAAGAATTGTCTCCTTCATTTATAATTCGTGAATTTATTCCGAACGACGGAGATATCAGAATTTTTACCGTCGGTTACAAGGCAATCGGAGCCATGAAGAGAACTCCGGTGAAGGAAGGGGAGTTTAGAAGTAATATTTCTCTGGGGGGGAGAGGTGAGAAGTTCGATTTAGAAAAATACCCAGAAGTGCGAAGTATTGCCGAAAAAGTAAGTGAAATTACTGGAACTGAAATAGCAGGAGTTGACATAATGTTAGATAAAAACACCGGAAAACCCTATATTTTAGAAGTGAACCCCGGCCCGCAGTTTACGGGACTTGAGAAATATACAGGTGTGAATGCGGCTTTAGAAATTGTGAAATATTTTGAGAAGTTGTATAATCCGAGTCATGAACAGCGTTGATACAAGAGAGAAAGATCCGATTACTCCACAAGATATTGACGGGAAATTTGAGAAGCTTGCTTAACCAGAAGATTTGAGATCTCTTGAGTTTTCTGAACCAGAACTTTTGCTAATGAGGGGGATGTTGAAACAAGGTGGTTGTGAGCTGGAATTAACAATCGAAAACAAACAAGCTTTGATGCATTCTCAATTTCGTAGACTTGAGCAAGGGAAAGGGCCAGCAGTGGTAGAAGCACTGGGGCAGGAAAGGGCTGAAAGTCTTTTGCGCCTTTGTGAAACTTTACGTGCCGAAGGACCCAGAATCATAAGTTTCGAGACAGGCGAGCCGATTGAAGGAACTCAAGGGCGTGGTGAAAGACAATCAGCGGCTGACCTTTTAGCGCTCGGCGTATTTGCTTCAGAGCCTGAAAAGGTTAGGCAAACCTTGGGAAAATTAAATACTCGCATTTGGAAAGGAGCAAGAATTGCACATAAGGATATAAAAGACCGAATCGATGAAGTATTTGAAAACGCCGATGTCGAAGAACCCGAGAAAACCGTAGCTAGCGTGCTTCCAGAAAACCTTCACCCCATCTGGATGTTTTTAACAGGGAGAGGGCCAGAGGAAAAGTGAAATCTACCAAGAAAAAGATAAAATCTTATCGGAAATCTTACAAAAAATACGGAATAGACCCGAGAGCGCTTCAATGGTTGAGTAAGAAGGCCCAAGAAGTGAGATTCAGAGAACTTATCGCCGACATCGATTTTGAGAAAAAGAGCGTGCTCGACGTGGGTTGTGGTTTCGGGGATATTATTCCCTTCATATCGGAAAAAACAAAAAGTTTTGAGTACAAAGGTATAGATTTAATGCCGGAGTTTATTGAAGTTGCAAAAGCAAGATATAAAACACGAAAGTTTGTCGTCGGCGATTATTTCGGAAATCCATCAAAAGAAAAATACGATATTATTCTTACTTCCGGAACTCTTAATGCCAATATTGAAGACGCGGTTGAGTTTAGAAAAAAGGCAATCAAAACAATGTTTGGTCATGCAAAAGAAGTTGTTGCTTTCAATATGGCCGGAGGACATCCACAACCTGAAAATAAAAAAAATAACAAAGTTTATTACGCGGATTCGCAAGAAATACTGAAGTTTTGCTTCTCCCTTACAAATAAATTAATCTTTCGCGATCGTTATCGGAAACAAGACTTTACGATAGTAATGTTTAAAATATAAAATCTGTTTATTTTAAATCGGGTCTTAAAGGAAATTCGATAGCAGCTGGTTTATCCTTAGATTCTTCTTTAATCCAAGCAAGATCAAGTCCAGAATCCTTCCACTCTTCCAAACTGACTTCCAATATTTTCATTGCAGCATTAAGCCATTCTCTGTCGTTCATCTTTCCCGTTGATTCTATAAAATAACTTTTCCAATTTCTCTTTTCCGGGTGACCCACGTCAATAAAAGCGATTTTGTGTCCCATCTTCCACCCCTCAACGATTTTTTCTTGCATTACCTGAATTTCCTTTTCGACTTCCTCTTTGGAGAATCCTGGTTTATGAGAAATCTCATGTGGTTCATACCCACACTCCAGCATCATCCTGTAATTCATAGCGGACCCTATCATCTCTTTGTTTCCCATAAAATTCTAAAATTGAGCTTTCTTTACTTCAATTCTACTTGAGCCCCGGCCGCCTTTAGTTTTTCGCTAGCCGATTTTGCGTCTTCAGCTTTTGCATCCTTCAAAACCTCGTAAGGAACGGTCTCCGTTGCGTCTTTTGCTTCCTTTAGCCCTAAATTTTGATTTATTTCTCTTAAAGCTTTAATAACGGCAATTTTATTTCCACCCGAATTTGTCATTATGACGGTTTGAGTAGCAGCTCCGCCTCCTTCGGATCCTGCTGCGCTTGCGCCTGCCGCTGCTTCAGGAGCTGCTGCGGGAGCTGCTGCTGCCATAGGTGCTGCAGCGCTTACTCCGAGCTTATCTTGTAAAGAACTGACCAACTCTGAAAGTTCCATAACTGAAAGCTTTGCAATTTCATCAACAAGTTTTTCAACATTTTTAGAAACCTTAGCTTCACTCTTTTCTTCTTTTTTTGGTTCATCAGTCATGTATTTTCACCTCCTCCCGGTGAGATAGTCCTTAAGACATCTCACGGGATCCCGTTGGATGCGCGAAGCGCTATCCAACTGGGACCTTTTAACCTGTCTTGGATTTTTGATCTAAAACGTAAACCAATTTCTGTAGATTCGCTTGTAGTGTTCCTACCAAGCCATACATCGGAGAGGCAATAGTTCCGACTGCTTGGGCAAAAAGAACCTGCTTTGAAGGAAGTTTAGCCAGAGTAATTAGCGATTCTTTGTCCTGGAAATTGCCTTCTATGACTCCGACTTTGAATCCAAGAATTTCATTTTCGGTTGCGAACTTATAAATTATCTGCAAAGGGGCAATAGGATCCTGTTCTGAAATGATGTAGGCGGTTGGACCGGTTAGGACGGTATCTTGTAGTGCCTCATCAGGGATTTTGGCCTCGCGCCCCGCAAGTTTAAAAAGAGTATTCTTGGTAACAAACATTTTTGCCCCGATTTCTTTGAGGCGCTTTTTCAGTCCTTGCTGATTTTTGACGGTCAAGCCCGTAAAATCAACTAAAACAATAGAGCTTGCGCTTTTCAGTTCTTCTGTTAAATCTTTTACGAAAATTAGTTTATCTGCCTTTTTCATATTAGTTGTAATAACACCCTCCTTTTCTTCGCACTCGGCTTTTGGGAACTATTCGTTCACGCCTCGTGCCAAGAATGGTCGGAGGGTTGTATGCTATTTATAATTTTTAAGGTATACAAAAAAAATCGCTCCGAGGAGCGATTAATTAACATAATTACAAGTTAACAAATCTTAATCGAGCTTAACTCGACTCCTCGGCACGTTTTACGGTTACCTTGAAATTATTTGAGATTAACCTACATGCTGTCTTTGGATTAAACTCTTACGATTGCCCACTTTTTCTTGCTTTCTCGTGTGCAAGTTCCTTTTCAGCTTTATTACGAGCATTTTGTAATTTTCCTTTCTCTTCCTTACTTACCCAATTCCACCCAAGATTTGATGGATTATCATGTGTCTCCGTTGAGTGCTCCTTAGATATTTCCCAATATTTTCCTGCTTGTGTTTTAGGCTCTTCTGTCAGATTGATTATTTTCTTATTTAGTGTATTATAAATTATGCCAGACGGGGAGTCAACCACAGAAGGTATGAATCAAAATGAATCGGAAGTTAAGCCTGTAGGATCTCTTAGCGAGACTTATTTGAGGCTAAGAGAACTTGCGGGAGCACCCGTAACGATAGAGCAAACAAAAGAAGTTACAGGAAAATTAAACATTTTAACACCTGACGAAAAAAGTATTTTAGGCCGATATTACAGCAGGGGAATGGAAACCGATTTGGGCTTAAGTACAAATGAAGCTTCTCAGGAAAGTTATGAAGAATTAAAAGAAAAGGCGGTAGAGATTTTAGAGAAAGTTAAAACTGCAAACCAACCTGGAGGTAACGGGGGAAAACCTGGATCTTCTACTGGTCAAAAATAGTTTAACAGATAAAAACTTCTTGTTTTATTGAAGCCTTTCGGAAGTAATTCTCGCCTAAGTAGTAGCTTCTTTGGTCTTAATTATTATAACCGGTTGATTTGAAATTCCAAGTTTCGGATTGGGTGTGTAAACTTCTGATTGCAAAACAATCTGATATTTTGGATCTGCACCTAAATAAGAAACTTCTTGATAAATTCCTGATGGCGCTTTAAATAACTGAAGGAATATAGATACAATATTATGAACTGGTTTTGAAACAGGTTCTATGTATTGGCAGTTTCGAGTTGAGGATTGATAATTTCGTAACCCTCGTCTAATGATTTTCCTTTCTCGCTTGGAGTGACAAATACGACAAAAAAAGCATCCTCTAAGTTTTGATAACCTGATAATTGTGCTTTCTTTACGGCTTTATCAATAATATCTTGATCTTTAAACAAAGCGTAATATGCTGTTGTACCTGATGGTAATTTAACTTGTAACAGCTGTTTTTCATTAAGTGGAAGAAATTTACTGGTTCGAGCTTTGGATCTCTATCTGGATAATCCTCGATTTTATGGAAGAGTTTTGTAAGCCCTCTTGTAGAAGGCTCAATGATATAAACAAATTTTTTTCTTCACCCAAAGCCTCTTTAGTTTCTGGCATATTTGAATATTTTACCAATAAATACGTTTAAAATCAACTGTGTGTACAGGTTACACACCTTTTGGACTTTTAATCTCTCTTCCTAGTATGCTTGCAGGTGTTCTATCTCCCAAGCCTTCATGAATTCTATCATTGTGGTAAAAAAGGAGATACTCGGCAATTCTCTG
>Ga0214473_10007101_pt1 | contig 13326 bp, 12 predicted proteins | sample RVTome_7_FD_203509 | JGI IMG/M metagenome (GOLD analysis project Ga0214473, IMG submission 203509) | Soil microbial communities from uranium-contaminated site in the Upper Colorado River Basin, Wyoming, United States - RVT98D197 | ecosystem: Environmental > Terrestrial > Soil > Contaminated >...
AAAAGCTCCACGCCGAGCCGCGAAACCGCCTTCGCGAATTCCACGATGCCCGTCTTGTCCGACACGCTTAAAATCGCCCTGTGTATTCTCGCCATGGCGCTTTTTCCCTCGCGTCTTTTCCAGTATTTTGGCCGGGCGCCCGCCGCGTTATGGCTTGATGGGGACGGCCCCGAGCAGGGTCTTCAGGTCCTCGTCGGCGAACTTGATGCCGAAGCCGAAGAAGAAAGTCCTCAAGTTGCTCTCGCTGTTGAGGATATCGTCGACTCCGCCGGTAATGAAAAGGTTTTTGACGATATCATAGTTGCCGTACGCTTTCAAATGCGGATGCTGCCCCTTTTCCCTTCCGAAATCGAAGGCATCCAGGCCCACTGTAAACCGGTCTTTCAGCACCTCGTAGTCGGCGCCTATCCCCCCCGTCGACTCCATTACCCCGCCCTTGATCGTCAGGCCGGAGAACCGCTTCGCGACTAGCGCTGTGAACTTGAGGTCGTTCGTGAAGGTCTCCGAGCGCGACGTGGTCGTCACGCCGTCGACCGTCGTCGTGGTGTCGTTGGTGTCGAGCTTTCCGCGCGGATCGTCCACGATCCCGAGGAGGTAATATTTGTCCGCGGAAGGCTGGAGCCGCAGGTTCGCGTAGTGCTTGAACTCGGAGGGTCCGGTCTGGTATTCGAGCCGGTAGTCCAGGAATGTCTTCAGGGATTCGGTCTTGCGGACGAACCTGTTTATCCCATCCAGGGTGTCGTTGAGCGTGCCGACCGTGGTGTTGTCGTTGACCAGCTTCCCGAGGGTCCCCTCGCCGCGCTCGATCTTCGCCAGCACCTTCTCCGCCGACGACAGGGTGTTGTCGAGCTTCGCCGAGGCCGTCTTCAGGTTTGCGATGCTCTCCTTTATGTTCTCGCGGTTTTCGCTTATCACCCCGCTGACCTGGTCGCCCATCGCCTCGAGCTTTTTCGCGAGGCCGGGCGTCTGCTCCTTGAGCGTCTTCGAGAATTCCCTCAGGTTCGCGATCGTCACACGCACGTCTTCCTTGTTGGCCGATGAAATCTCCTGCAGGTCCCCGGAGAGCCGGTCGATGTTGGCCAGGATCCGGTTGAGCCTGTCCTCGTTGCCCGTCGTGACGTTCCGGAGAACGGAGCTCGCCTCCCTTACGTTCTGCAGGATCTCCGACATTGCCTGCTTCCCCTCCTCCGTTCCGATCGTGCTGGAGAGGGTCTCGGTGAAGCGCTTGACGTCGTCGGCGATTAAGGAGAGTTTCCGGACGATTTCGTCAAGGTTCACCGGGGGCTGGGTATTGACTACGCGCCCGCCGGCGGGCAGCACCCGGTCCTTCTGCTTGCCGGGCAGGATCTCCACGTACTTTTCCCCCAGAAGCCCCTGGGTCTGGATCGACGCTATCGAGTCGACCGGGATGCGGATGTCCTTGTCGATCCGCAGCACGAGCCTCGCGCGGTCGCCCTCGAGCTTTATCTCCTCGACCTTTCCCACCGGAACGCCCGCCATCTTCACGTTTGCCTTGGGTTCCAGGCCCGCCGCGGTCTCGAAGTCGACCGTGAGCTTGTACCCCTTTTCGCCGATCCCCCCCCACTTGCTGACGCGGAACGTGAAGTAAGTGAGGACCACCAGCCCAAGCACCACGAAGATCCCCACCTTCGCCTCTCTTGACATCAATGCTCCTTCTGCTCCGGGGGTTTGCCCGACCGGCGGACGAAGCGGACGAACTCCTCGTGCTCGGCGGTGATGGGCCCTTGTGCGCGACCCTCCACGAACTGGGAGACCACGGGGCTCGCGCTGTGCCGGATCTGCTCCGGCGTCCCCACCTCGATGATCTTTCCTTTATACAACATGGCGATGTTATCCGCGATCTTGTAGGCCGACGCCATGTCGTGCGTGATGGAGATCGAGGTCACTCCGAGCGACTCCCGAAGGCTGATGATCAGCTCGTTGATGACGTCCGCCATGATGGGGTCCAGCCCGGTCGTCGGCTCGTCGTAAAGGAGGATCTCCGGCTCCGAGGCGATGGCGCGGGCAAGCCCGACGCGCTTCTTCATTCCCCCCGACAGCTCCGCGGGCATGAGGTGCTGGATGTCGCTTAAGCCCACCATGGCGAGCTTCTCCTCCACCACGTTCGGGATCTGGTGCTCCGGGTACCTGTGCAGCCTCCGGAGCGCGAAGGCCACGTTGTCCCCCACGTTCATGGAGTCGAAAAGGGCGGCCCCCTGGAACAGCATGCCGAACTTCATCCGGACCCGGACCAGCTCGCGCTCGTCCATCTTCGTAACGTCCTCGCCGTCGATCCGTATATCCCCCGCGTCCGCCCGCAAAAGGCCCACCACGCACTTTATGAGCACCGACTTGCCGGTGCCGCTGCCGCCGATGACCACAGTGTTCTTCCCCTGCGGCACGGTCAGGTCGAGCCCGTCGAGCACCACCTTCTTTCCGAACCGCTTGCACAGTCCGTTTATCTCGATCGTCGGCACCCTGCCCCCCGTCAGAACATCAAGGACGTCATGAAGTAGTCCGAGATGAGCACCACCATCGAGGAGGCCACCACCGCCCGCGTCGTGGCCCTGCCCACTCCCTCGGCCCCCCCTTGCGCAATGAAGCCGTTGTAGCAGGAGATCAGGGCGATGAGGAATCCGAAGACGGCGGCCTTGACAAGACCCGTGTAGATGTCCTTGAACTCCAGGTATTGGTACGTTTTGTTGATGTACACGTACGGGTTGGCGCCGAGAAGGTAGACCGCCACGAAGTATCCGCCGAGTATCCCCACCAGGTCCGCGAAGACGACCAGGATCGGCAGGACCGCCGTGGAGGCGACCACGCGCGGGACCACGAGGTATTTCACCGGGTTCGTGGCAAGGGTCACCAGCGCGTCGATCTGCTCCGTGACCTTCATCGTTCCCAGCTCCGCCGCCATGGCCGCGCCGACGCGTCCGGAGACCATGAGCCCGGCGAACACCGGACCCAGCTCCCGCGTGATGGAAAGGGCGACCACCGACCCCACGAAACTCGTCGCCTGGAACCGCTGGAAGCCCGACCAGCTCTGGAGGGCGAGCACCATGCCGGTGAACGTCGCCGTCACGAGGACGACGGGCATCGACCGGATTCCAATCTCCTCCATCTGCTTCACGATGTTCCTTATTTCGGACGGCGGGCGGACCAGCCACGTGACGCACTGAAGGAAAAGAACGAAGACGTTGCCCAGGTCCTCCAGCATCCGGAACACCCGGACCCCGAACTTGTCCAGGGCCACGGATACCCCGTTGCGCTTCACCTCGTCAGCCAACGGCGCGCCTCGGAATCCGACGGCCGACCTGCGTGAGGATCTCGTAGGGGATGGTGCCCGAGATGCGGGCCAGTTCGTCGGCCGTGGCCGCGCCCTCCCCCATCACGACGACGTCCGTACCCGGCGAGACGCCGGGTATGCCGGTCACGTCCAGCATCGTGTGGTCCATGCACACTCTTCCGGCGACCGGCGCCGCGCGGCCCATGACGACCATGGAGGCCGCCCCCGAGAAGGAGCGCCGGTAGCCGTCCGCGTATCCCAGCGGGACCACCGCGATTTTACGTCGCTCGGGCCGGCGGTACGCCCGGGCGTAGCTCACGGGGTGGTCCGGGGGCAATTCCTTCAGCGAGACGATCTTGGTCACCAGCCTCATCACCGGCCGCAAGCCCAGCTCCGCCCCCAGCCCTTCGGCCGGAAGGCTGCCGTACAGGGCGATCCCGGGGCGTACGAGGTCGAATGCGTATTCGCGGAATGACAGGATGCCGGCGCTGTTCAGCGCATGCACCGAAACGCCGGCGCCGAACGCTTCCCTCACCGCCGCTATCCCCCTTGAAAAGGCGGCGAGCTGCCCCAGGGTGAACTCCCGGTCGGCCGGTTCCTTCCCGTCCGCGGAGGAGAGGTGCGTCATCCACCCTTCCACGCGCAGTTCCTTGCGCGACCTGACGGCCTCGATGATCGCGGATGCGCTCTCGGGCATGAAGCCCAGGCGGCCCATCCCCGTATCGACTTTAAGGTGGACCGGGAAAGGCTTTCCGCGCGCCGCCGCGGCCCGGGCAAGGTAGGGGATCTGGCGGGGATCGAAAAGGGCCGCGGAAAGGCCGTTGGCGTGGGCCTCCTCCGCCTGCGGCTCGTCCACCCCGCCGAGCACGACGACCGGGCAGCGTATGCCCGCCTGGCGAAGCTCCACGCCTTCCTCCACCGTGGCGACTCCGAAGGTCTTGACGCCCTCCTCCGCTAGCGCCTTCGTGACGGCGACCGCCCCATGGCCGTAGGCGTTCGCCTTGACCACCGCGAAAACGGAGGTCGACGGGGGAAGAAGGGAGCGCAAGACCCGGTAGTTATGCCGGAGCGACGAAAGGATGATCTCCGCCATGGTGGGCCTTGCCAACGGCATTACCTCTCCCGGAAGATATCAGACAGATTCGGAAAAGTTTACCTTACCCTCCCCTCCCAAGTAAAGGCAGTCGGGGATTTCCCGGCCGGCGATTTGACAACGAATCCGCGCGCGGCGTATCATATTCAACCATAACCGCCAGGGGTGCTATTCGCTGAGAGCCCGGGGAGGGGTGTTCGCCCAGGGCAACCCATAGAACCTGATCCGGATAATGCCGGCGCAGGGAGCGTGGCCTTTCACGAACCGTGCCTTTAGGGGTGCGGTTTTATTTTTTTCGGGGGGGCAATCGTCCATGATTCCGCAGGAGCATCGAAACACACTCCCCGTATCGCCGGATGAGATATCCCGGATGCTCGCCGCGGCAAGCCCGTTCGGGCGGAAGGAGGCGTTTTCGCTTCTTAAATCCCTCTCGCCGCGCCGCAGGCTCCTCACCTTCGAGGCGGCGCGCCTGCTGTCGACCTTCGACCCGATGGTGTGGGAGACGGCCGGCAGCATCGCCCGCGCGGTGCGCGAGGAGGTGTTCGGGCGCCGGATCGTCCTGTTCGCTCCCTTGTATCTTTCCAACGAGTGCGGCAACAACTGCCTCTACTGCGGCTTCAGGAAGGGAAACGGGAAAGCGCGCAGGATAACCCTGTCGCCCGAGGCTGCGGCCGCCGAAGCGCGCCATCTGGAAAAGAAAGGTTACAACCGCCTCCTGCTGGTTGCCGGCGAGCACCCATTGCGGACCCGGCCGGATTACATCGCCGAAGTGCTGCGAACGATCTACAGGGAGACGGGGATGCGCATCCTCCACGTTAACGCCGCCCCCATGCCGATCGACGAGCTCCGCAGCCTGAAGGAAGCAGGCGCAGGGGTATACCAGGTGTTCCAGGAAACATACCACCCGGAGACATACGCGAAGATGCACCCGTCCGGCCCGAAAGCCGACTACGCCTGGCGCCTGACGTGCATGGACCGGGCGATCCCCGCCGGGTTCGGAGACGTCGGGATCGGAGCGCTCCTGGGCCTGTACGATCACCGGTTCGAGGTGCTCTCGGTCCTCCGGCACGCCGAGCACCTTTTCGATGCCTACGGGACATTCCCGCACACGATTTCCGTGCCGCGCTTCAAGAAGGCGTTCGGTTCCCCGCTTCCCGCCGCTCCCTGCCCCGTGTCCGACGCGGAGTTCGAGAAGATCGTCATCGTCTACCGGCTTTCCGTGCCTTCCGCCGGCGTGGTGGTCTCGACGCGCGAGCCCGCCGCACTCCGCGAGCGGGTTCTCGACATCGGGGCTTCCCAGATAAGCGCCGGATCACGGACCGACCCCGGCGGATACGCTGAAGGGCTGCGGAGGCGCGAGTCCGAGCAGTTCGAAGTGGACGACACCAGGCCCCTGGAGGAAATGGTACGGAGGGTGCTCGCCAAGGGATATCTCCCCTCGCTGTGCACGAGCTGCTACAGGCGCAGCCGCACGGGGAGCGCCTTCACGGAGATGGCGGTGGACGGCGCCATCCGCGGCTTCTGCGTCCCCAACGCGCTGCTCACGCTTGCCGAATTCGCGGTCTCCACGGAAGACGCCGCGCTGCGGGAGGAATGCCTCTCCGCCGTGCGGGAGGGCAGGCGGGACCTGGAAGGGTCGCCGCTCCTGCATGAGTACGACCGAAAGATCGTCCGCGTGCTCGAGGGCGGCAGGGATCTCTGCTTCTGAAAGGGCGTGATGATTTGGCGATAGTAGTCAACGGGGAGGAGCGCGCGGTCGCCAAGGGATCGACAGTCCTTTCGCTGCTGCGCGAGCTCGGCCTGCCGGAATCCCGCGTCGCAGTCGAGCGGAACCGGGCGATCGTCCGCAAGGCGGATTACCCGGGCACTGCGCTTTCCGATGGAGACCGCATCGAGATCGTCACTTTCGTGGGAGGGGGTTAGCCATGGACACGCCGCTTACCTTGGCGGGAAAGACTTTCCGGTCGCGGCTGCTGGTCGGCACCGGAAAATACCCGGATTACCCGACGATGGTGAGGGCGCTCGAGGCCTCAGGCGCCGAGATCGTCACGGTCGCAGTGCGCAGGATCAACCTGGACCGGAGCCGCGAGTCGCTCCTCGATCACGTCGATCCGGCAAGGTACACCCTGCTTCCCAACACGGCGGCCTGCTACACCGCGGACGACGCGATCCGCACCTGCCTCCTCGCGCGGGAGGCCGGGATGTCGAACATGGTGAAGCTCGAGGTGATCGGCGACGAGAAGACCCTGTTTCCGGACACCGAGGGGCTGCTTGCGGCGGCGCGGACGCTCGTAAAGGAAGGGTTCGTCGTTCTCCCGTACACGAACGACGACCCGATCATGGCGAGGAAGCTGGAGGACGCGGGCTGCGCGGCCGTCATGCCGCTCGCCGCGCCGATCGGCTCGGGGCTCGGCATCCGGAACCCGTACAACATAAGGATCATACTCGAGACGGTCAAGGTGCCGGTCATCGTCGACGCCGGCGTGGGGACCGCCTCCGACGCCGCCGTGGCGATGGAGCTGGGGTGCGACGGGGTCCTGATGAACACCGGCATCGCGGGGGCGAAGGACCCCGTGAGGATGGCCGAGGCGATGCGCGAGGCGGTTTCGGCTGGCCGCAAGGCGTTCCGTGCGGGCAGGATCCCCAGAAAGCTGTACGCCTCCGCCTCATCCCCGGCGGACGGAACGTTTTTCTGATCCGGATGGAAGAACGATGAAGATCGATTTCCGCGTGTATCTCATCACCGACCGCAGGCTCTGCCCGGGAGGCGATATCCTGGGGACGGTGGAGAAAGCGCTGGACGGCGGCATCCGCGCCGTGCAGCTGCGCGAGAAGGACCTGTCCGGGGGGGAGCTTTTTCGCCTGGCGGAAAAGATGCGAAGGATTACGGCGGCGTACGGCGCGCGGCTGTTCATCAACGACCGCGCGGACGTGGCCGTTGCGGCCGGCGCGGACGGCGTCCACCTGGGGGTCGGATCCCTCCCGCCGCGTGCCGCAAGGCGCCTGATCGGCGCGCGGGCCGCTATCGGTTGCTCCGCGCACAACGCGGGGGAACTGCGGGATGCGGAGGCGGGAGGAGCGGACTTCGTGACGTTCGGGCCGGTCTACCGGACGCCTTCGAAGGCGCCCTTCGGCGAGCCTGTGGGGATTCCCGCGCTTGCATCGGCGTGCCGGTCTGCGGGCATCCCGGTGTTCGCCCTCGGGGGCGTCGGGCCGGAGACCCTCGACGAGGTCGCCCGCGCCGGCAGTTTCGGAGTCGCGCTGGTCTCGGCGATCGTCGCGGCGGCGGACCCGCGCGCGGCGGCCTCGACGCTAACCGGATATTTCGCGCGAGGCCGACGCCTCGCGGAAACGGAAAGGGAAGGTGCTCCATGACGCTGCTGCACCGCGCAAGATCCGGGCAGTTCCCGGATGAGATCGTCAGGGCCGCCGCGGAGGAAGGGGTCACTCCCGAATCGCTCCGCGCGAAGATTGCGGCGGGACGCGCCGTGATCCCGCGCAACCGCAAGCGGGGCGAGATCAGGCCCGTCGCCATCGGCGAGGGGCTTCGGGTCAAGATCAACGCCAACGTGGGGACGTCCCGCGACCGCGCGGACATCGCCGCCGAGCTGGAGAAGACGAGGGTCGCCGTCGCCGCGGGCGCGGACGCGGTCATGGACCTCTCCACCGGCGGGCCGATCGACGGGATCCGGCGGGCCATCCTGGCCGAATGCCCCGTTCCCGTGGGGACCGTTCCGCTCTACCAGGCCGCAGCGGACGCCGCATCCCGCGGAAAATCCTGGGTCGAGCTTTCGGAGGACGACTTCTTCGACGGGATCCTCAAGCAGGCCGAGGACGGCGTCGACTTCATGACCGTCCACTGCGGCGTGACGCGGGAAGCGCTGGCGCGCCTCGTCCGGGAAGGTCGCCGGCTGGACATCGTCAGCCGCGGGGGATCGCTGCTGGCCGAATGGATGGGATACAACGGGCGCGAGAACCCTTTCTTCGAGCAGTACGACCGGCTGCTGGAGATCTGCCGGGAATACGACATCACGATCTCCCTCGGGGACGGGCTGCGCCCCGGATGCCTGGCCGACGCCACGGATCGCGCGCAGGTGCACGAGCTCATGACGCTGGGCGAGCTGACGGAGCGCGCCTGGGAGCGGGACGTGCAGGTCATGATCGAGGGCCCGGGCCACGTGCCGCTCCACCAGATCGCGGCCAACGTCGTGCTGCAGAAGCGCCTGTGCCACGGGGCGCCGTTCTACGTGCTGGGGCCGCTGGTGACGGACATCGCGCCGGGGTACGACCACATCACCTCGGCCATCGGGGGGGCGATCGCCGCGTGGAGCGGAGCGGATTTCCTTTGCTACGTAACCCCTTCCGAGCACCTGCGCCTCCCCACCGTCGATGACGTGAAAACCGGGGTCATCGCGTCGCGCATCGCCGCGCACGCCGCCGACATCGCCCGCGGGATACCGGGGGCCATGGACCGGGACAACCGGATGGCGGACGCCCGCAGAAGGCTCGACTGGAAGGCGCAGATAGAGCTGTCGGTCGATCCCGAGACCGCGCGCACGCTTCGTGGGGGGAGCATGCCCACGGTCGACGAGGCGGTCTGCACGATGTGCGCGGACCTGTGCGCCATAAAGACGTCGCAGAAGGCCATCCGGCGCGGCCAGTGAAGTGATCGGCAAGGGAGGATCCAGCGGCGCCGAATCCTCCCCGGTGGCGCGCGCCCTTTCCCAGCGGGGCCTCGATATCGTCGATTGCCGCAACGAGGGACGGACCTTCCTGCCGTTCCTGCCTTCGGCCGGAAAGCGGGATGCGTTTTTCCGCCTCCTGCACTCGTACGCCTTCCGGCTGTTCCTGCGCGACCTTTTGACGCTTAGGAACCGCTACCTGCCCGAGAGGCTGGGGCCCTTCTTTTCTCCCGAATCCGTCGAGGAAATGGCCGCCCAGGTGGAGCGCCTGGGCCTCATCAGGCGCGGTCCGGCGGGAACCGTCCGGCTGCTGGCCGACTCCGTGACCGACTTCGGCGACACCTTCGAATGGTTCGTGGGGGAAATCCTGATCCGCCAGTTCCGTGCCGACGCGCTGTGGGGCGTCACGATCCCCGGCTTGTCGTGCGGAGGGGACTTCGACGTGCTGGCGCTCCTGTCGGGGAAACTCCTCTACATAGAGACCAAAACGTCTCCGCCCAAGCACATCGAGCAGAAGGAGATGCGCGCGTTCGTCTCGCGCGTCCGGAAGCTGTCGCCGGACCTGGCCATACTCCTCGTGGACACCCACCTCCGCATGAAGGACAAGCTTGTCCCCCTGCTTTCCGAGGCGCTGCGGGAGGAAGGGGTGGGGAACCCGGAGATGAGCCGGGTGGAGAAGGAGACGTTCGGATGGAACGGACGGCTCTACCTCACCAACGCAAAGCGCGATATCGGCGCGAACCTTTCGCTATGCCTGCGAAGCTACTTCCTGGACCGCTTTTTCGGCTGAGGGGCCTGGGGCTGCTCGGCCGCCCGCATCTTCTCGCGGAACGACTCCCGTATACCCTCCGGGAACGCGCCTTCCATCCATAGGGCGGCGGCCGCCAGACGAGGGTAAAACCTGGATCCGCCAAGAAGCGGCGCGTCGCGCGGCAGCAGGAGAGCCAGGAAAAACGCCAGCAGGACGGCCAGGAGCACGCCCTTTGCCGCCCCCGCGAGCATGCCGAGGAAGCGGTCGGTTCCGGAAAGCTTCGTCCCGCGAACCCATCGCTCGACGAGCAGCCCCGCCAGCCGGACCGCGATGTATACGGCCAGGAGAACGAGCAGATACGACGCAGCCGCCCCTCCCGTGAAATCCAGGCCCAGCGGCTTCTGGACCGCGGCGCCGAATTTCCATCCCGCGACAAGGCCCAGTATCAGCCCCGCCCACGAGGCCGCCTGCCGCACGAGTCCCTTTAGGAGCCCCAGGAGCGCAAGCACCGCGACCATGGCGGCGATTCCGATGTCGAGCGGATTCATCGCACCTAATGTACCTGAAGAAGCGACCGCGTTCCAGAAGGAAGGCGAGGATTGCCTAGTTGTCCCGCCCTATGGCCTTGGACACTACGTTGGAGAGCTCGTCCAGCCGGTAGGGTTTCTGTATGAATCCGATGATCCCCTCGTCCATGATTTCCTGGACGGTTCCGTCCAGGCTGAATCCCGTCGAAAGGATCGCCCGCACGTCCGGATTCATGGCCTTAATCTCGCGGAAGCAGTCACGGCCCCCCAGGACCGGCATGATCATGTCTATGATGACGAGGTCCACGTCCTTCCCGAACCGGCGGTAATACTCCACACCCTCCCGGCCGTCCGCCGCCGTGCTCACCATGTAGCCCAGGGTCGACAGCATGGCGCTGCAGACATCCCTGACCGTGTCCTGGTCGTCGATCAGGAGGATCTTCCCCCTGCCCGCGCCGCTCTCCGCTTCCTCCGCGGGGAAGCCGGGCGCATCCTCGACATTTTTTGCTTCGCCCAGCGGGAGATGCACCTTGAACAGGGTGCCTGCTCCGACTTCGCTCTTTACCTCTATGGTCCCTCCGTGGTTCTGGACGATGCCGAACACCATGGAAAGGCCAAGCCCCGACCCGTGCCCCTGCTCCTTCGTGGTGAAGAACGGATCGAAGATCTTTTCCATGTGCTCTTTCGATATTCCCATCCCGGTGTCCGAAACCTCTATCCTTACGTATTTACCCGGCACGACCCCCGGATGCGACGCGCAGAAATCGCGGTCGAGGACGGCTATGGAGGTCGAGAAGGCAAGTTCGCCCCCTTCCGGCATCGCGTCGCGGGCGTTCACGGCCAGGTTCATCAGGAATTGCTGAAGCTGCGTCGGGTCCCCGACTACCGCGACGGAATCCTGGGCGAACTGCTTCCGGATCCGGATGCGCCTGTCCATCGTCCGCTCGAGGAGGCCCGCCACGTCGTCGATCGTCCGGTGGATGTCCACCGGAACGGCGAGGTTCTTCCCCTTCCTGGCGAAACCCAGGAGCTGGGCGGTCAGACGGGACGCGCGATCGGCGGAGTCCTGGATCACGTCCGCCGCCTTGTACACCTCGCTCCCCGGCTCGGTCTTGAACTTGAGCAGGTTGGAATATCCGAGAATTCCCGTAAGGAGGTTGTTGAAATCGTGCGCGATCCCCCCCGCGAGGCTCCCGATCGCCTCCATCTTCTGAGCCTGGAGGAGCTGCGCCTCGAGGAGCCGGCTTTTCTCCTGGGCTTCCTTACGCTTCCTGATGTCGCGGGCGAAGGCGCAATTGTACTCCTTGCCTTCGATTCCCATGTAATTCACCGTAACCTCTACGGGGATAATGCGGCCATCCTTGGCGCGGTGCCGCGATTCGAACGTATAGGTCTTCCTTTTGCGCAGGGTCTCCCAGTGCGAGGGCCACACCTCCGCCGGAAAAGCCGGGTTGATGTCGTGTACGGTCATGGAGAGGAGCTCATCGCGGGAATAGCCAAGGACCCTGCACATCTGCTCGTTGACGTAGATAAGGCGCCCTTCCCGGTCGATCCAGTAGCCGGCGTCGCCCGCGCGGTCCACGGCGAATTGCGTGAGCCGCAGCGTCTCCTCGGATTTCTTGCGCCCGGTGATGTCCAGTATCAGGCCGTCGACGTAGAGCAGTTCGCCCTGCCTGTCGTAGAGGAGCTGGCGCCTGTCGGCGATCCAGCGGTAGCTTCCGTCCCGGTGCCGGATCCTGTATTCCTTCCTCAAGACCTTTTCCCCGGCGCGCACCGCCCTGCGGAACACATCCTTGATCGGCGCCAGGTCTTCGGGATGGATCAGCTCTTTCCACGCGACGGCCCCCTCCAGGAACTCCCCGGCGGTGTAGCCGGTGACGGATTCGACCTCGGCCCCGATGAAGGATATGGACCAGTCCCGATGCCCGCGGTAGACGATGCCGGGCACGTTGTTCATCAGGGAAAGGAGCCGCCCGGACAGCTCCTGCCGGGAGCTGAACAGCCTCGCGTGGACGATGGCGGCGGCTATCTGGCGAGCCACCGTCTCGGCGGTCGCCACTTCGTCAATTGTCCACGAGTGCGGCTCCGAACGGTCCAGGTACAGGACGCCTATCCTCTCCTCGCGCGTGCGCAGCGGAACCACTATGGACGCGCCCGGCCGCGTCCGGCCGTCCCGCCCGTCGGAAGCCGCGCCGCACGGCGCCTCGCCGGCATCCGATACGACAAGGGTTTCTCCTTTATCGCAAACGCCTTGCTCGTCCGCCGGCAGAGAGAAACCCGCGGAACCGGACCTCAGGGAAGAATGACCCTCGGCGCAGTGCTCGATGGTCCTGCAGGGCTCCCCGAAAAGGCGGATCGCGCAGCGCTGCAGGTTCAGAAGGCCGCAGATATCGCCTGCCGCTTCGTTCAGCACGGTCTCGATGTCGGCCCCTGCGAGCGCCAGAACGCCTATCCGCTTGACGAGCTCCATCCTCTGGGACTGTATTTTTTCCCGCGACAGCCTCAACTCCTCCGCGCTCGAACGGATCAGGCGATTCGCCTTGCGAATAGTTCCGAACAGGAGAAGGTAAAATATGCCGAAGCCTGCGAGAATGGTTCCGAATACCGCAATGTTGGTATCGAAAATGGAAGAAAACACAGACACCAGGAAGGATAGGACGATGGCAAGAGGGATTATCGCCACCGCGCATAATATGGAAAATCGTTGTAGAAGGCTCATGTTTCTCCCGCCGAGGCGCAAGCGTCTTCGCCCTGGTCTTTTCGGAAGAAAACGGAGAAATCTTAAGTAAAAGAAGTCGTTGGTTTCCGGGCTCTTCGAGTGTATAAATTAGTTCTGCGCCGGAGTGGTGGAACTGGCAGACGCGCGGGACTCAAAATCCCGTGACCGCAAGGTCATGAGGGTTCGACCCCCTCCTCCGGCACCACACCCTTTTCCGTTGCGTGGTGCGTAATGGGAGGGAGTCGAACGCGAGCACGCCGCCGAGCGA
>Ga0214473_10007102_pt1 | contig 13324 bp, 12 predicted proteins | sample RVTome_7_FD_203509 | JGI IMG/M metagenome (GOLD analysis project Ga0214473, IMG submission 203509) | Soil microbial communities from uranium-contaminated site in the Upper Colorado River Basin, Wyoming, United States - RVT98D197 | ecosystem: Environmental > Terrestrial > Soil > Contaminated >...
GGTGTACAACCGCATCGCCCTGGCCACCGTCCACCTGACGGAAGAGCGGTACGAGGACGCCGCGCGGGAACTCCGGCGGGCCGCGGAGGTGGCCCGCGAGATCCGGAACCGGATGCAGGGGGCCACCGCCCTGGCCTACCTCGGCCAGGCGCTGCGCCTGCAGGGTCGTGATGCCGACGCCCTGGCGGCGCTCCGCGAGTCCCTGGAGCTGGCGGGCACCACGCCCAGCCGGGCCCGGGCCACGGCCCACTTCCAGATGGGCGAGGCCCATCGGGCGCGCGGCGACCATGCCGCGGCCCTGGCGGCCTACCGCGAGGCGCACGCCGTCCTGCGCGAGATGGACGACGCGCCGGGCCAGGCCGCCATCCTGATCAGCATCGGCCGCACCGAGGCCGCCCTGAAGGATCCCGGCGCCGCCCGGACGATGGGCGAGGCGCGGGACCTGCTGGAGCGCCTCGGGTACGCGGCGCGGGCCGCCGAGGTCGAGACAGAGATCGCCGCCCTGAACACGAAACGCTAGACGCTCGAGGCTGGAGGCTTGAAGCTGGAAGGCGCGAAGGGACGGCGTCAAGCCTCAAGCGTCCAGCGTCCAGCCTGCGAATAGTGATGCAGCGACCGGTCGAGTATCACGAGATCCCCGACGGCTTCATGATCCCCGGCCCCCACGGGCAGACGCCCGAGGAGAGCATGCACGGGGGCACCCGGTCCTCCGTCTATCTGATCGTGAGTCGCGGGGAGGCCGTCCTGATCGACACGGGTATCGGCGCCACGCAGGCCCAGGGGATCCAGGACCTGGTGCAGCGGGCGGGCTGCCGCGTGCCGTCCATCGTCCTCACCCACGATCACTACGACCACGTGGCCAACGCCGGGCGCCTGGCCCGCCGGTTCCGCAGCAAGGTCTACGCCCACGCCCGCGACCTGCCCCTGATCCGCGACCCCCTGATCCTCTTCAAGGACAAGGCCATGGCCGCCGCCTACGGGGCCACCTACCGGCAGGCCATGGAGGACCTGGAGTGGAGGACTCCCGAGGTCATGGAGCACGAACTCCTGCTGACACGCTATTTCACGTTCCCCCAGGCGGTGGACGGAACGCTGGCCGACGGTTCCACGATCTCGGTCGGCGATCTCACCCTGGAAGTGCTCCACACGCCCGGCCACTCCCCCGGAAGCCTCTCGCTGTACAGCCCGCAGACGCGCTCCGCCTACGTGGGCGACCTGGTCTTCTGGATCAACCCGGCGCGCCCGTTCCCCGTCGGCAACGCCGCCGACGTGCAGCGCAGCCTCCGCCGCGTGGCCGCGCTGGACATCGCGTATCTCGGGTGGGGGCACTACGAGGGGATCTGGGGCAAAACCGAGGTGCAGCGGTTCCTTGCGGACATCCTGGAAAAGGTCGAGGGACTCGAGGGGCAGATCCTGGCCGCCCTGCCCCCCGCCCGGGGGCTCCGCATCGAGGAACTGGCCGAGGGTCTCTTCCCTACCCTGCCCCGGGACACCTACCATCCCATCCCGGAGTTCTCCCTCCAGGCCTACCTCCGCAACCTGCTGGCCGAGGGCAAGGTCCAGCGCGACGCCGGCGGCGGCGCCGTCCGCTGGCTCCGCGCCTGAACACCAATCCCGGAACACGTTCGGCCGTCCGGCCGTTCTCATTGCGGCGAGACCGGCCGGCGTGTTGCGGGGGAAGCGCGCCCATCGGAATGCGCGCGAGGCTACCGCAGTTGCCGCGTCAGCCAGGGCACGATGATCTCGCGGAAGATCCTCGTATCCGACCACTCGCGGTTGCGGCCGATGTGTCCGCCCTCGGGGTTGACCCAAGCCTCCTTGGGTGAGCCGCTCCGGAGCAGCAGGTGCAGGTCCTCGATTGGCACCTGCGAATCGCGCTCCCCGTTGACCAGGAGCATCGGCGCCGAGGGCTTGCCGATGAAGCCGCCCGCCTTGAGCGACATCCTCGGGCCATAGGCGAGGAACTCCTCGAGGGTGCTCGCCCCGTACACGGATGCGCGCGCGGGAAACAGGTCGAACAGGTATTCCCGTGTGCCCAGCGCCTTGAGCTGCCACTCCCGCTGGAAATAGCCGTCGGTCGGCGCGCCCCAGACCACCGAGCCGCGAAGCCGGTCCTTTTCCACGTACGCGATGCGCGCGGCCCAGTACCCGCCCCAGGACACGCCCTGGAAGGCGATCCGCTTGGGATCGATGTCGGTGCGCGTCCGCAGATGGTCCAGCACGCGGGAGAAGATGCGCTCTGCGCCCACGTCGATCTTGATCGGCGATTCGCCGGTCCCCGGCATGTCGAGCGCAAGGTAGCCGAGGTTGGCGGCAAGGTACGCGGGCCCGTACTGCTCGGCGACGTATTCCTTGTAGCTATCGAGGCCCCCGACGCTGATCACGAGCGGGGCGGGGCGAACCCCCTCCGGCAGCTGCAGGTAGCCGATGATCTCCTTACCCTCGAACGGCACGCGGACCACGTCTACGGGCGGATCGGCCAGCTTTGCGTAGGAGCGAAACGCCTCGACCGCCCGCCCGTGCGCCTGCTGCTTGCCCGGGGAGTTCTGCACCGGCCACCCGCCGAACCCGAAGTACCGCCAGGCCGCCAGATACTCTTCGCGGGCCTTGGGGCGGTCGCCGGCCTCGGCGACCCGGCCCGCATTCCAGTGCCGTTCCCCCGTCTGCGACCAGGCCCGCGCCCACTCATCGCGATCGAGGGACGTGATGCGCGAAAGGATCCCGCGCACCTCGTCGGCATTCATGCCGGTGAGCGGATACGCCTGGCGGTGGTTCCGCGGCGGGCCCAGAGGCCTTCCGCGAAGCCCATGATGCCCTGGGGCATGGCATACACGACGAGGACCAGGATCCCGCCGAAGACGACCCGGTTCAGCTCCGACGGGATGACGAAGGCCAGCGTCTGCGCGAGCAGGTAGACCACGCCCGCGCCCACGATGGGGCCCGCCCACCGCCCGGCTCCGCCGAACATGGCCATGAGCAGCATGTCGATGGAGAGGCCGATGTCGAAGGAGCTGCGCGGGTCGATGTAGCTGATCTGGTAGGCGAACATCCCGCCGACAACACCGGGGAAGAAGGCGCTCAGGACGAACGCCTTGAGTTTCGCCCGCACCACGTCCACCCCGAAGACCTCGGCGGCCTCCTCGTCGTTGCGGATGGCCAGCAGGGCCAGGCCGAAGCGGCTCCGCTCCATCGCCCGCGCGCACCAGACCACGGCGGCGGCCAGGCCCAGGAAGACCCAGTAGAAGACCGCCTCGGTCTGCCAGATGGGGAGCGGGAGGGACGGAAGCTGGATCCCGTACCCGCCCCCCACCTGGGTGGTGTTGAAGGCGGCCACCTGGGCCAGGAACGCGACGGAGAGCGTGGTCACCGAGAAATACGGCCCCCGCAGCCGCAGGGAAGGATACCCGATGGCGACCGCCACGAGGACCGCCAGCACGCCGCCCAGGGGGGCCGTGAGGAAGGGGGAGATGCCGTACGTGCTCAAGCAGACGGCCGAGGTATAGGCCCCGATCCCGAAGAACGTGACCTGACCGAGGCTCAGGTAGCCGGTGTAGCCGCCCAGCAGGTTCCAGCTTTCCGCCAGCGCCACCTGCATGTACAGGCCGGCCAGCAGCCGGACAAAGTAGATCTGCGGCCCCAGGAAGGGAAAGACGGCGAGCAACCCCAGGCCGAGGACCGCGGCGGCCCACCCGGCGCGCCCGCTCACACCGCGGCCTTCCGGAGCAGGCCCTGGGGCCGGATCATCAGCGTGCCGATGAGCAGAATGTAGGCCACGAAGTCCACCACGAAGGCGGGCGCCACGATGCCGATCACGTTCTCCGCCACCCCCAGCAGGAGGGCGGCCACGAAGAGGCCCAGGGTGTTGTCCACGCCGCCCAGGACGACCACCAGGAACGCCTTGCTGACCCACACGATCTGGATCCCGGGAAAGAACGAGGAGACCAGGCCCAGGGCCAGGCCCGCCACGGCCGCCGTGGCGGTGCCCAGCCCGAAGGCGACCCGGGAAAGGCGGTTCACCGAGATGCCCATCAGGGTCGCCGCCTCGCGGTCCGAGGCAATGGCCCGGACGGCGCGGCCCAGCTTCGTGCCCTTCAGGAAGAGATAGACGGCGGCGACGGCGGCGGCAGCCATGAGGAAGCTGAGGACCCGGCCCACGGGAAGGATCAGGCCGAGGACGTTGAGATTCCGCGAGGTATAGGGGGCCGAGATCAGGCGGACGTCGGCGGACCAGATGAACACCGAGAGGTTCTCGACGACCACCATGATCCCATAGAGGATGAGGAAGGTGTGCAGCTCGCCCTCCTTGCGCCCGCGCATGGGATGGACCACGAACTGCTGGAGCCCCATCCCAATGAGATAGAGGACCGGGATACTGACCAGCAGAGAGAGCAACGGGTCCATGCCCGCGCGCTGCACCAGGGTGAGAGAGAGGTAGGCGCCCAGGATGGCCAGGGCGGCGTGGCCGATGTTGAGGATCCGCATGACGCCCCAGACCAGGCCGAGACCCAGGGCGATGGCGGCATAGACCCCGCCGAAGAGGATCCCGCTGACCACGGCCTGGACCAGGAGCGGCAGGGAGAGGACGCTCATGGCGATCCGTGGCGGAACGGCCGGGAACCCGCGGGCGGCCCGCCGGCCCGGCGCACCTCCGGGGAGGTGCGGGGCCGGCCGGGCACGCGGGTCACCGGGCTCAAGGACGCCTCATCATGGCCGCGGGTAGAGGGGGTCCGCGCTCTTCGCGGCCGGCGGGTAGACCAGGAGCTGCTGCCCCTTCTGCACCTGCATGAGATAGCTGCGCGCCGTCCCGTACCCGCGCTCGTCGAACTTCATCACCCCCGAGACCGTCGGGAATTCGTGCGACCCGATGTAACGCCGCAGGGCATCCTGGTCCAGCGTCTTGGCCCCTTCCACCGCCTGCTGCAGGACTTGCAGCGCCGTGTAGCCCTGGCCCGAGTCGCGCGGCGGGGCGTACCGATACTTGGCCTCCATGGCCTTCACGAATTGCTCGTTGCCGGCCGTCTTGAGGGTGCGCCAGTAGGGGGTGGAGGTGAACACCCACTCGGTCCGCGGCCCCAGGTCCCTCACCCATTCGGGCACCGTGGGTCCCACGGCCATGTACACCAGCTTCGGCTGGTACTGGACCTCGGCCATGGTGCGCATGAAGGAGAGGCCCGCCGGATAGTTGTTGGCGCCGAACACCATGTCCACGCCGGCGGCCTTGAACTTCTGGAGCATGGCCGTGAAGTCCTGGGTGTCCGAGGAATAGGTCTCGACGGTCACCACCTCGACGCCCAGACCCTTGGCCTTGGGGGTGGAGGCGGCCACGATGCCCTGCAGGAAGGGATTCACCTGCTGGACGAAGGCCGCCCGCTTGGGCCGTTGATCCGCCGGTATGGTCCCCAGCAGATCAACGAGAGGGTCGGCCCATACCAGGTCGGTGGTGAGGGTGGTCACGGTGTACTTGTAGTTCCCCTTGTTGATGATGCTGGTGGCGTTGGTCCCCCCCTGCACGAAGAGCATCTTGTGCTTCTCGGCCACCGGCATCACGGCCAGCACCGGAATGGTGAACCCGCCGACGAGGAGGTCGGCCTTGTCCACGGTGATGAGCTTGGTGTACAGCGCCACGCTGGTGGAGGAATCGCTCTTGTCGTCGTAGATGATCAGGCGGACCTTCGACCCCAGGAGCCCCCCCTTGGCGTTCACCTCCTCTTCCCAGAACCGGTACACGTCCACGAAGTACCGGCCGAAGGCGGAGAAGGCGCCCGTCAGGGGCAGCGTGCACCCCACGACGATCTCCTTCTTGGCCTGGGCCCCCGCCGGCGCCGGGGCCGCCAGCGCCCCCACCAACACCAGCAGGGCGACCGCGCCCCCCATCCCGATCCGCCGCAACCAGTTCAGTCTTCGCTCCCCACGCATCATCGCACATCCTCCCTGGTGAGTTCCCGGCGGCCTGCGCCGCCCTCCTCCCCATCCCCCGGCCAGTCCCCGGCCTCCTGGGCGAGGTACGCGCGTTGCACTTCCGCGTTGGCCAGCAAGTCGCGGCTGGATCCCTCCAGGACGATCCGGCCGTTCTCCAGCACGTATCCCCGATCGGCGATCTCCAGCGCCAGGTTCACGTTCTGCTCCACCAGCAGGATGGTGGTTTGCCCGCGCAGCCCGGCGATGGTCTCGAACAAGCGCGTGACCAGCTTGGGCATGATGCCCAGCGACGGCTCGTCCAGCAGCAGCAGCTTCGGCCGGGACATGAGGGCGCGCCCGATGGCCAGCATCTGCTGCTCGCCGCCGGAGAGGGTCCCGGCCACCTGGTCACGCCGGTCCCCCAGGATGGGGAAGAGCCGCTCCACCGTGGCCAGCAACTCCTCGGCCTCGTCGTCCGGCCGGGTGAACGCTCCCAGGAGCAGGTTCTCGCGGACCGTCAGGTCCCGGAACAGGCGGCGCCCCTCGGGCACGTGGGCGATGCCCCGCCGCACGATGGCGTCCGGCTCGCACCTGTCGACCCGTTCATCCTCGAAGAACACCCGGCCCGCCGTGGGGCGCACCAGGCCCGAGATGGCCCGCAGGATCGTGGTCTTCCCCGCCCCGTTGGATCCCACCAGCGCCACGATCTCGCCCCGGTGGACCTGGAGCCGGACCCCCCAGAGCGCGCGGATCAGCCCGTAGCCGGCGTCGATCCCGTCCACCATGAGCGTGACCCCGCCGCTCATCGCGCCGCCGCCCGGGGCGCCCCCAGGTACGCCTCGATCACCTCCGGGTTGGCTGCGATCTCGGCCGGGGGGCCTTCGGCGATCTTCACGCCGTGGTCCAGGACCACCAGGCGTTCGGCCACGCGCATGATGGCCCGCATGACGTGTTCGACCCACAGGATCGTGACCCGGAACTCGCGGCGGATCCGCGCGATCAATTCCATGGCCCGCCGCGTCTCCGTCGGGGTGAGTCCCGAAAAGGTCTCGTCCAGCAGGATCAGGCGCGGGGCCGTGGCCAGGGCCCTGGCCAGCTCCAACTGCTTCAGCTCGACCAGCCCCAAGGCCGAGGCCGGGGCCTCGGCCTTGTCACCGAGGCCCACGAAGGCCAGCAGGCGCGCCACCGTGCCGTTCAGCTCGCCTTCCGTTATGCGTGTCCCCCCTCGCCCATAGACCGCCGCCACCCGGATGTTCTGCGCCGCCGTGGCGCCCGCAAAGGGGCGGACGATCTGGAAGCTGCGGGCGATCCCCAGGTGGCAGATCCGGTGCGGCGGGAGCCCCGCGATCTCTTGCCCCCGAAACCGGATGGACCCCGCCGAGGGCGGGGCCAGGCCGGTGATGGTGTTGAAGAGCGTGGTCTTGCCGGCGCCGTTGGCCCCGATGAGGCCGACGATCTCCCCCTCCTCGACGGCGAAGGTCACGTCCCGCAGGACCTGCAGGCCGCCGAAGTGCTTGCAGACCCCCCTCAGTTCCAGGACCGGCACGGCCGCCTCGCCTGACCTCCTACCATCCGTGCGGCTCCTCGGCCAGGACCCCCAGCTTCTCCAGCTCCGCCCGCAGCCGCTTGAGGGCGTCGGGATCGAGGGGCGGGACCGGCTTGCGGCTGGGGCCGGCGGGGCGCCCCAGCAGCGCCATGGCCGCCTTGATGCCGGCGGGATAGTTCACCTTGATGAGCTGGAAGAGGTGGGAGAGCTTGTGCTGCAGGGGACGGGCCCTCTGGTAGTCGCCGGCGGCACAGGCCTCGTAGACCGCCTTGACCAGGCGGGGGGCCACCGCCCCGCAGGCCGAGAAGGCCCCCGCGCCCCCCACGGCCATCCCGGGGAGGAAGTACTCCACCCCGGTGAAGACGGCGAAGCCGGGGCGGGCCTCGGCGGTCAGGCGGCACGCCTCGGTGAAATATTCCATGTTGAAGCCCGCGTCCTTCAACCCCACGAAGTTGGGGCGGCGCTCGATGAGCTCCACCAGCAGGTCCGGCGTGAGGGTGACCCCCAGCCGCTCGGGGAAGTTGTAGGCGATGAGGGAGATGTCCACCGCCCCGGCCACGGTGGCGAAGTGATCCAGGAGGGCGCCCCGGGCGGGCTGCCAGTGATAGGGGGCGATGACCACCAGCCCCTGGGCCCCCACGGCCTGCGCGTGCCGCGAGAGGGCCACCACCTCGTCGGTCCCCGAGAGGCTCGTGTTGATGAAGACGGGCGCCCGCCCCGCGGCCGCCTCCACGGCCAGGCGCGCCACCTCGCGGCGCTCCTCGCCGGACATGCTGATGTTCTCCCCGATGTGCATGGGGAGGCCGATGGCGTGCGCGCCGTGGCGGATCAGGAAATCCACCAGCCGCTGGAGGGTCGACCCGTCCACCCGGTTGTCCGCCGTGAACGGCGTCACCGGAGTCCCCACAATGCCCCGAATCGTGATCGCCATGGTCTTTCCCCCGTCTACTTCTGGTTGTAGTGCTTCAGCCACCACTGCGCAACATCGTTGCAGCGCGCGAACCACACCCCCTCGTGCCCCTTGACGTACTCCAGGATGCGGTCGTAGTAGAGCGACCGGTGGGCACGGCCCGCGATGAGCGGATGCTGCTGGAAGGCGAACATCTTGGGCTTCTTCGCCGACTCCGCGTACAGGACGTCGAATTCATCCTTCCAGAGCTGGAACAGCGCCGACGGCGTCTGCCGGGGGCCGGGAAAGCCTCCGACCTCCTGCTTCACCGCCCCGTAGAGGAACGGGAAATCATCCGTGGAGAAGGTGTAGGGGATCTCCACCAGGCTCCTGTCGCCGATGTCGAGCATGTAGGGCAGGTCGTAGTTCAGGAAGTCGCCGTCCCATACGAAGCCCTCATCGCAGAGGATCTTCAGGGTGTTCTTGCTGGGCTGCACCACCGGGCACCGCCAGCCCACGATGCGCGCGCCGGTGATCCGCTGGATGGCCGCCACCGTCTTGCGGACCTCGTCCACTTCTTCCTCCAGCGAGAGTTTCCACTGGGGTCCGTGGCTGTAGGTGTGGCCGGCGATCTCGTGGCCGCGCTCCACGATGGCCCGCACCGAGTCCGGGTACAGCTCCGCCGTCAGGCCGCACGTGTTGAAGGTCGCCTTGATCCCGTGCTTGTCCAGGATGTCCAGGAGGCGCCAGATCCCCACTCGCCCGCCGTAGGAGGCCTCGGTGATCTGGCCGTAGTTGGGCGTCCCGTCCGGGAACGTCCAGTCTCCCACTTCCGATTGGTAATCGAACAGGGAGAGGACCGCGATCCGCGCCCCGTTGGGCCACCGGACCGGCTCTTGCGGCAACCGCTCCGTGATGTCGTCCCAGTACCTCATCGGTTCATCCTCCATCCCTGAGGGAGCCTGCACGTCTCGCGGAGAGGAGTGCAGGGACCCGTTCGTGACCATGGTGCGCGGCGTGACAGCCGCAATCGATCCGGCGCAGGGCGGCCGGCGCCGGCCGCGATGTTCGCCCGGCGCCCGGCGAACCGGCCCCGCGATGATCGCACCCTCCGCGCCGCCGCGACCGTATAGCAGCGCCCGCCGCGCGAGTCAAGGGCCCCATCGAACCCACCGCGGCGGCGTGCCTCATGCGGGGGGCTGACTCCGCAGATCCAGCCAGACCGCAGCAATGAAAATGGCCCCCATGATCATGAGTTGAAGGTACGACGAGAACCCCAGCAGGGTGAGACCATTGCCCAGAATCGCGAAGATCAGGACGCCGAACAACACCCCGACTGGTCGCCCTTCGCCGCCCCGGAGCGAGATACCGCCCAGGACCGAAGCGGCAATGCTCGAGAGTTCCAATCCGACCCCGGCCAGCGGATGTCCCGAAGCGCTGCGGGCCGTGTGGAGAAGGGCCGCCAGGCCGGCCAGGGCCCCGCTCATCAGGAACGCGAGGAGCTTGTAGTGTCGAACCGGGACGCCGGACAGTCGTGCCGCCTCCTCGTTTCCGCCGATATGGTACCAGTAGCGTCCCGCCACCGTCCGACCGAGCAAGACCCATCCGAAAAGAAAACCTGCCGCGGCCAGGATGGCAATCACGGGAATGGGGCCGAGCGTCTCCCACCCGAGGGCGACGAAGGTTTTGGGAAGCCCCCCAACCGTCATCCCATCGGTGATGATCAGCGCCGCGCCGCGTGCCAGGGAGAGCATGCCAAGCGTCACGATGAGCGGTGACACCCGAAAAAGCGCCACCAGGCCGCCATTGACGGCCCCGCACGCCGCCCCCACGGCCAGCATCGTGAGCACCCCAGGCAGGAAGCCATGGGCGACGGCCACCATCGCCCCGAGCACATTGGCCACGCCGATCACCGAACCGATGGACAGGTCGAGTCCGCCGCTGAGGATGACGAAGGTCTGGGCGAGCGCCACCACCAGGAGGATCGAACTCTGGCGCAGGATGTTCTGCGCGTTGGAAAGGCTCGCGAAGCGGGGATCCATGAGGCCGAAGACAAGGCACAAGAGCAGCGCGACGAGAGGAAGGCCCCAGAGGCGGGCCCCGCCCCTCACCGCCATCCCTGCCTCAGGCGATCCGCCACGATGGCCACGATCAACACGGCGCCGATCACGAGCATCTGGGTGAAGCTGGATACCCGCACCAGGTTCAGCCCGTTGCCGAGCAGGGCGAGGAAGAGCACGCCGAACACCGTGCCCAGGACGCGTCCCTCCCCCCCGCCCAGCTTCGCGCCCCCCAGCACGGCGGCCGCGATGGACTCGAACTCGAGGCCTTCTCCGATGGCGGGCTGCCCGGACCCCATGCGCGCCGACAGGACCACCCCGGCCAGGCCCGCCAGGAAGCCCGCCAGGACATAGGCCGCGGCCTTGCAGAACCGGGTCGGGATGCCGGCCAGGCGCGCCGATTCCTCCCCGGCCCCGACGGCCAGGATGTACCGGCCGATCCTGAGGCGCGCCAGGACGACGTGCGAGGCCAGGAACACGGCGCCCGCGATCACGGCCGGGACGGGCAAGGGCCCGACCGACCCCTTGCCCAGGAGCGCGAACGCCTGCGGGACGCGCTCCACGGGCATGCCACCGGTCAGGGCAAAGGCCGCCCCACGCGCGAAGTACAGCATGCCCAGGGTCGCGATCATCGGCGGAATCCGGAGCCCCGCCACCATGGCCCCGTTCACGACCCCCAGAAGCCCCCCCATTCCAACCCCGGCGGCGATCCCGGGCGCGATCCCGTGCTCCACGATCATCAGAGTGCTCACCACACTGACGAGGCCGATGATGGATCCCGGCGAGAGATCGATGCCGCCGCTGACGATGGCGAAGAGCTGCCCGCAGGCCAGGATGGCCAGCACCGAGAGCTGCCGGGCGACGTTGGTGAGGTTCTCCGCCGACACGAAGCGCGGCTCCATGAGGGCGAAGACTGATCCCATGGCCAGCAGGACCACCGGCAGGATCTGGACCCGAAAGGGCGCGGCGCGGGCCATTCCTCGGGCTCCTTCCCCGTCACGCTGTCCCCGCGGGCGCCGAGGCGGCGGGCGCGCCGAAGGCGTAGGCCAGGATCTTCTCCTGGGTCGCCTCGTCCCGCCCCACCTCGCCCACGATCCGACCCCGCCGCATCACAAGAATCCGGTCGCAGAGCCGGAGCAACTCGGGCAGGTCCGACGAGATCACCAGGATGCCGGCCCCTCCATCGGCAAGCGATTCGATGAGGTCGTAGATCTCCGCCTTGGCCCCCACGTCGATGCCGCGGGTCGGCTCGTCGAAGATCAGCGCGCGGGCCCGGGAGCACAGCCACTTGGCCAGGACCACCTTCTGCTGATTGCCCCCGCTGAGGAACCGGACCCGCCGCTCCACATCGGGCGTCCGGATGCGCAGGTGGGCGACCTGGGTGGCGGCCAGCCGCCGTTCCTCGCCCCGGCGCAGCCAGCCCCAGCGGTGGAGCCGAGACAGCGATGCCAGGCTGATGTTCTCCCGCACCGGCGCCACCAGGACGAGGCCGTGCAGCTTCCGGTCCTCGGGCAGCAGGCCGAGCCCCCGCCGGACCGAGAGCCGGCACGAGGGACGGCGAATCTCCTCCCCGGCGATCCGGACCACCCCCCCATCGAGCGGGTCGGCCCCCACGATGGCGCGCGCCAGCTCCGTGCGGCCGGACCCGACCAGGCCGGCCAGACCGACGACCTCGCCCTCGTGGACCGTCAGGTCCACATCGTCCAATACCCCCCGCCGCACGAGGCCGCGCACGCCCAGGACCTCGGCGCCGCGCAGGCGCGACCGATGCTGAACCTCGCGGATCTCGCGGCCCGCCATCGCCCGGACCAGCCCTCCCATGTCGAGGTCCCGGGCCGGCCAGGTGCCGATCCGCCGCCCGTCCCGGAGGACCGTCACCCGATCCCCGATGTCCGGGATCTCGCCCAGGCGATGCGAGATGTACACCACGCCGACCCCTTGGTCTCGGAGCCGCCGGATGAGGCCGAAGAGGTGCCGCACCTCGCGGTCGGCCAGGGCGGCCGTCGGCTCATCGAAGATGAGCAATCGGGCCTTGGTGGAGATCGCCTTCGCCACCTCCACGAGCTGTTGCTGGGCCACGCTGAGCGCGCCGGCGGGCATGGCGGGATCGATGGGGAGGCCCAGCAGGTCCAGCACGGCCCGGGCCTCGCGCAGCATGCGGTCGAAGTCGACGACCCCCAGCCAGCGGCGGCCCGAGGGCTCGCGGCCCAGAAAGATGTTCTCGGCGACGGAGAACGGCGGCAGGAGCGTGAACTCCTGGTAGATCGTCCCGATGCCCAGGGCAATGGCGGCCCGCGGGCTGCCGACGCGGACCACCCGGCCGTCCAGTCGGACCTCCCCGGCGTCGGGCTGGTACGCCCCGGAGAGGATCTTCATCAGGGTGGATTTCCCCGCGCCGTTCTCGCCCACGAGGACGTGGACCTCGCCCGGCTTCAGGTCGAAGTCCACCCCCTCCAGGGCGACGACCCCCGGAAAGCGCTTCGTGATGGCCCGCATCTCCAGAAGGAAATACTCGGTCATGCCGGTCGGCCGTCCGGATCCGGCGAGGAGCCCGACAGGGAGAAACCCCCTGCCGGGCTCCTCGACCCACCAGCCCTACGGGTACACCAGCTTCGGCTTGAAGTCGTCGGGGGCCCGGATCGGTCCCAGGTCGATCTTCCCGAGATCCTCCTTGGCCACGGATATGGGGGGGATGACGATGTGCTTGTCGTAGGGCTCCTTGCTCAGATACCGGAGGGCGGTCTGGACGGCGTTCTTGCCGATCAGGACGGTCTGCTGGGCCGCCGTCATCTGGATTGCGCCGTCCCGGACCATATCCTCGGTATCCTTCTGGAGATTCACGGTGGTGAGGAGAACCTTGCCGGACTTGCGCGCGGCCTTCAGCGCGTCGGCGGCACCGGTGGCCATGAAATCCCCGCTGGACCCGACCGC
>Ga0214473_10007103_pt1 | contig 13322 bp, 16 predicted proteins | sample RVTome_7_FD_203509 | JGI IMG/M metagenome (GOLD analysis project Ga0214473, IMG submission 203509) | Soil microbial communities from uranium-contaminated site in the Upper Colorado River Basin, Wyoming, United States - RVT98D197 | ecosystem: Environmental > Terrestrial > Soil > Contaminated >...
AAGTTGCTGGGGTGCACCTTCAGCAGGAGGGCCGTCTGCGGGCCAATGGCCGCCTCGTAGTCGGCGACGTGCGTCCGGTTCGTGGTGCCCACCTCGCGCAGCAGGGCCCCGCCCTTGCGCATGATCTCGGGGATGCGGAAGGAATCCCCGATCTCCACGAGCTGCCCGCGCGAGACGATCACCTCGCGCCCGTCGGCCAGGGTGTTGATGGCCAGGAGCACGGCGGCGGCGTTGTTGTTCACGGCCAGGGCGGCCTCGGCCCCCGTCACCTCGCAGAGGAGGGGTTCCAGGTGGGCCTGGCGGGACCCGCGGGCGCCCGCCGCCAGGTCGTACTCCAGGTTGGTGTAGCGGCCCGCCGTATCGGCCAGGCGGGCCATGGCCGCCGCGGCCAGCGGCGCGCGCCCCAGATTGGTGTGGATAACGACCCCGGTGCCGTTGACGGCGGCGGCGAGGTTGGGGCGGTGCCGCCGGGCCGCGCGGGCCCGTGCCGCCGCCAGGAGGGCCGGGCCCGCCAGGGCCTCCGGGGCCGGAGGCCGCCCGGAGAGAATGGCCCGCCGGGCCTCCTCCAGGACTTCCCGCGCCGCGGCCACCACCACGCTGCGCGGCGCGCCGCCCTCCGCCGGGGAGGCATCTCCCGCGGCGCGGAGGAGTTCGTCCACCGAGGGGAGCGCCCGCAGCAACGCCTGCGTCGGGGCCTGTTCCTGGGGATCCGTCATGGACACACACGGTCTCGGCGGCCGCCCGGCGGCCCGCGGCGCCAAGGCGGCGTCCCGGCGCGGCAGGGGCGCGCGGTCACGCGGGGAATCCCATGGGCGATGTCTCTTCAGCCGGTAGCACGCGACCCTAACATAGCTCACCGGGGTATTCAACAGGCAGGCGGGCGGGCCGGGGCGCACACCACTCCCCGGCGCGCAGGGGCCGCGGTGGGGCCCGGCGGGGCGCGCGCGAGTGGCCGCGAGCGCGGTGGAGGCGGGGGTGCCTAGAAGCGGGGCTCCCGGGACGTGGTGGCTCGCCGGGCGTGGTAGCAGGTCTTGCAGTACACCGGCTTGTCCAGGATTGGCTTGAAAGGCACGGTGGTGGGCTGGCCGCACGACGAGCAGGTGACCGGATGCTCCTCCCGCGAGCCGCCCGACGACCCGTAGCCTCCGTACCCCCCCCCGGACCCGGCGCCCATGCCCCCCGAGGACTTCTTCATGGACTTGCAGGGCTTGCAGCGTTTGGGCTCGTTGGTGAACCCCTTCTGGGCGTAAAACTCCTGCTCGCCCGCGGTCCACACGAAGGGCTTGCCGCAATCCACGCACGTGATATTCCTGTCCTGATACGGCATCGGGTCTCTCCCTCTCTCTGCGTGAACTCTTGAACTAGTTGATGGTCGCCCCGTCGCCCCGTCCCGGGGCCCGTGACCTTCGTGCGATAGCGACCTCCTTTCTCGAAGTGCTCGAGTTCCTGCTCCGGCCCTCCAGGCCCCCTCACCCTGTCCTCTCCTCGTTGGGGAGGTGGAAATCAAGGGGCGGTCAGACCGTGGTGAGGAAAGACCACCTGCTTCACGTGGGCGACCTGGTCCCTGGCGAACGTCCAGGCGGCTTCCTTGGCGCGCCCGGTCACGACGTGCGGCTCGTCCAGCAGCGGGTCCGCCCGCAGGCCCAGCGCGCCGCAAGCGGCGCGGTAGGCCTCGGGGACGCCGGCCGGCGGCTCCACGCCATTCATGATGGCCCACGCCAGGGTCCAGTGCCGCGGGACGTTGGCCACGTCGTACCCGCCGCCGCCCAGGGCGATCCAGGGCCGGCCCAGGGCGCGGAACGCCCGCACGGCATGGGCGAACCCCCGGGTGGTGAGGGAGAGGTTGGCCAGCGGGTCCGTGTGGTGCGTGTCGGCCCCGAGCTGGGTCACCAGGATGTCCGGCGCGAAGGCGCCGAGCAGGGGGGGGGCCACTTCGTCGAAGGCCCAGGTGAAGATCTCGTCGTCCGTGCCGGGGGCGAAGGGGACGTTGGCCGAGAATCCCTGGCCCTTCCCCGCGCCCGTCTCGTCTGTGAAGCCGGTGCCCGGGAAGAGGGAATAGCCGCTCTCGTGCAAGGAGAGGGTGAGGACCCGATCCGTCTCGTAGAAGCCGAACTGGACGCCGTCGCCGTGATGCACGTCGATGTCCACATAGGCCACGCGCAGCCCCCGCTCCACCAGGTGGGCGATGATCACGGCCGGATCGTCCACGTAGCAGAAGCCGGAGGCCTTGGCCCGGTGCGCGTGGTGCAGGCCGCCGGCGATGGTGAAGGCCACGTCCACCCGGCCGTCGGCCACCAGCTCCATGGCCTGCAGGGAGGCCCCCGTGACCAGGGCCGACCATTCGTACACGCCCCGGAAGATGGGGTTGTCCCCGGTGCCCAGGCCGTAGGCGTAGAGATCCCGCCCGCTCCCCCCGCCGTCCGCCCGGCGGAGGACCTCCAGGTAGGCCGGGTCGTGGAAGGCGGCCATCTCGTCCAGAGAGGCGGGGCGGGTCTGCAGCGTGCGGGTGCCGGGGAGATCGAGGAGGCCGTGGGCCTGGATGAGGTCGTGGGTGAGGCGGAGGCGGACGTTGCGCAGGGGGTGGCTGGGGCCGTAATCGAACCGGCCGTATTCGGGCGAGTAGATGAACGCGGTGCGGGGCGGGGCGGTCATGCGGGGGCCTGGGGGATCGCCGGGGGCGCTGGGCGGGTGACCACGGTCACTCCCGCCGGGCGGGGGGCGATTCCCCGGGGCGCCGGTACGTCCCGGAACGCCCCCCCGCCTTGAAAACCAGCCGGATGTCGCCGATCACCATCCCTTTGTCCGCGGCCTTGCACATATCGTAGATGGTCAGGGCCGCGGCGGCCACGGCCGTGAGGGCCTCCATCTCGGCGCCCGTCTGGCCGGTGGTCTTCACGCGGGCCTGGATGGCGATCCCCACCGCGGGGTGGAGCCGTTCGGTGAAGAAGACCTCGGACCCGGTGATCAGGAGGGGATGGCACAGGGGGATCAGGCTGTGCACCTGCTTGGAGGCCAGGATGCCCGCCACCCGGGCGGCCGCCAGCACGTCGCCCTTGGGGACCTGGCCTTCCAGGATCAGATCCAGCGTTTCCTTGCTGCAGCTCACGAAGCCCCGGGCCACGGCTTCCCGTCGCGTCACCGGCTTGGCGGTGACGTCCACCATGCGGGCGCGGCCGTGGGCATCAAGATGCGTGAGCCTTTTCATTCTGGCCCTGGCACTGCCGCATGATGGAGTACATCTCGTCCTTGATCTTGAGCTTGAGCTTCTGGAGTTCCTTGCGCTTGCGATCCTGCTCGGAGGTGAGGTAGTAGATGCGGTCGAACTCGCCGATCTTGGTGTCGTACTCGCGGTGCTGCTCGGCTAAGCGCGCGAAGTCGGGATGCTCCGTCTTTAGCCGAGCGAAGAGCTGTGCTTCCGTTTCATTCATCTTTGGCCTCCTTTCTGCGCCAGAGAGGACAAAGAAGACAGTCCTGCCTCCGGGGGGACGATGCGCGGATACACGTGCAGAGAAGGGGAGATGCGGGTCTGAAGCGAGAGCCTGCCGGGTGGTTTCGCCGTGCGAGCACCAAAGACCTGACTCGAGGATAGGGGCCCTTTCGTCAACAATGGCTACGATACTCGGCCGGGCGGGCGGCCGTCAAGGGAAAAAAGCGTGGGACGGCGGATGCGTCACCGGCGGAGCAGGTGCGCCGCCGAGGCCTTGAAGCTGGCCACGACGGCGCACCCGGGCTCGAGGCCCAACTCCTCGCGGGACTGGCGGGTGATGAGGGCCGAGACGGCGACGGGGCCTTCCACGCGCACCCGCACCTGGGGGCCCAGGGGCGTGATGCGGTCCACCCGGCCGGCGATGCGATTGCGGGCCGTGGTGGGCGCCTCGGCGGGACCCGGCGCCAGGGTCACGTCCTCGGGGCGCACGCAGACCAGCACCGGGGCGCCCTCGGGCAGATCGCCCACGGCCTCCACGCTGGCGCCGCCCACGTCCACCACGTTGAGCCCGTCCCGGCGAGCCAGGACGCGGCCCGGCAGGATGGTCTCGATGCCCACGAAGCGGGCCACCTCCTCGCTGGCGGGTGCCGCGAAGACGATCTCGGGCCGGTCGATCTGGGCGAGGCGCCCCCCCATGAGGACGGCGATCCGGTCGCCCAGGCGCAGGGCCTCCTGGCGATCGTGGGTCACGAAGACCGTGGTGGTGCGGCCCTCGCGCAGGATGCCCTCCAGGTCGGCCAAAAGGGCCTCGCGGGCGGGCGGGTCCAGGCCGCTGAACGGCTCGTCCAGGAAGAGGATCTCCGGATCCACGGCCAGGGCGCGGGCCAGGCTCACGCGCTGCGCCTCGCCGCCCGAGAGGGCGCGCGCGGGGCGCGCGGCCAGGTGGGCCACACCCAGGCGCCCCAGCCAGGACGCCACGCGCTCGTCCGCCGCGCCCCCCCCCGTGCGGCGCAGGCGCAGGCCCAGGGCCACGTTGGCGGCCACCGTGGTATCGCAGAGGAGCGGGTCCTGGAAGGCGGCGGCCATGCGCCGCCGCCAGGCCAGCGTCGAGCCGCCGGGCGCCACCGTGGCCCCGCGGATGCGGATGACGCCGGCGCCGGGGGGTTCCAGCAGGCCCAGGACGCGCAGCAGGGTCGACTTGCCGGCGCCGTTGGGTCCGACAACGGCGAGGATCTCGCCGGCGTGCACGGCCAGGTGGGGCACGTCCAGCACGACGGCGCCGTCGCGGCGGGTCAGGAGCCCCTCGGCCACCAACAGCGCCTCGCGCGGTTCGGCTCCCACCGCCGTCATCTCCCGTCCGCCGCCGCGACGGAATGACCAATGACCAATGACCAATGACCAATGGCGGTGGGCGCGCTCCGCGCGCCACCTCCATCGGAGGGAATGCGCGGAGCGCCTCCGCAATTGGACATTGGGTCATCGGTCATTGGTCATTCTCCGCGGGCGACAGGACGTGGAGCTTGTCCGGGGGGAGCGAGATCCACGCGGGCTTGCCGGGGTGCAGCTTCATCAGGAAGTGCAGGTGGCCGGAGCAGTGGATGGCGATCTCGCCAGCCTCCGCGGCCGCGCCCTCGGCGCGGAAGCGCAGGAGGTAATCTACGCGGCGCTCCAGCTCGGCGGTCAGCGTGCCGGGGACCACGTTGGTCCGTTCGGCCACCCGTTCGGGCCAGACCAGGCGCACGTCCTCGGGGCGAATACAAAAGTCCACGGGCGTCCCGGGGGCCGGCAGCGGGCCGGCCACGGCGAGGCGCATCCCGTGCCAGGCGATGCCCGGCCGGCCCTCGGGGTCCGGCGCCACGACGCCATGGAAGATGTTCGAGACTCCCACGTGCTCGGCAACCCGCCGGTCCCGGGGGTGTTGCGTCACCTCGTCGCGCGACCCCACCTGGAGGATGCGCCCGCCGTCGATGACGGCGATGCGGCGGGCCATCAGGTAGGCCTCCTGGAGGCTGTGGGTCACCAGCACGGTGGTCCCGCCGAAGCCCTGGAGCAGCTCCAGCACCTCGCCGCGCAGGCGCTCGCGCTCCATCTGGTCCAGGGCCGAGAAGGGCTCGTCCAGGAGCAACAGCTCCGGCTGGACGATGAGGCCCCGGCCCAGGGCCACCCGCTGCCGCTGCCCGCCGGAGAGGTCGCCCGGGTAGCGCCCGCCAAACCCCTCCAGGCGCAGGAGGCGCAGCATGTCGTCCACGCGCCCCCACGCCTCATCGTGCCCCAGGCCCCGCAGGCCGTAGGCCAGGTTCGCCGCCACCGTCAGGTGGGGGAAGAGGGCGTATTCCTGGAACACGAGGCCCACGCGGCGGCGATGCGGCGGGACGTGGATGCCGGCCGCGGCGTCGAACAGGGCCCGACCGTTGAGGCGGATCCAGCCGCGGTCCGGGCGCAGCAGGCCCACCAGGCAGAGGAGCGTGAGACTCTTCCCCGCGCCGGAGGGGCCGTAGAGGGCGGTAACCGCCCGGTCCGTGGAGAGGGTGGGGGCGAGCACGAAACCGTCGAACCGCCGCTGGAAGGCGAAGTCCAGCATCAGAGGCGCACCCGCGGCAGGCGGCTGAGGGCGAAGAGGAGACCGGCCACGATGGCGATGGTGATCAGGGCCAGGGTGTTGGCCGTCGCCAGGTCATTGGCCTGGACGGCGTCGTAGATGGCCAGGGGCAGCGTCTGCGTGCGGCCGGGGATGCTGCCGGCCAGCATGAGGGTGATCCCGAACTCACCCAGGCCGCGGGCGTAGGCCAAGATGAGACCGGCCAGGATGCCGCGCCAGGCCAGGGGGAGGGTGACGGTGACGAAGACGCTGGCGGCCGGGCGCAGCGTGCGGGCCGCCGCCTCGATGCGCGGGTCGATGGCCTCGAAGGCGGCCTGGACCGCCTTCACCACCAGCGGGAGCGAGGCGACGGTGGCGGCGATCACGGCCGCGCGCGGGGTGAAGACGATCTCGAGCCCGGCCGCCTCCAGGACGGCACCCAGGGGTCCCGACCGCCCCAGGAGCAGGAGGAGGTAGAATCCCACCACCGTGGGGGGGAGGACGAGGGGCAGCACGACGAGGGATTCCAGGAACGTCCGCCCCGGGAACCGCCCGCGGGCCAGCAGCCACGCCAGGGCCACGCCGAGCAGGCCCGCCAGGGCGGTACTGGTGGTGGCCACCTGGAGCGAGAGGGCGATGGGGAAGAAGTCCACGGGCCCCTCAGAACTCGCCCGGCAAGCGGAAGCCGTAGCGCTTCATGACGGGCCGCCCCATCGGCCCGTTCACGAAGCGGATGAAGGCGCGGGCCAGGTCGGGCTGCCGGGATCGCGCCGTCACGGCCGCCGCCTGAATGATGGGGTGGTAGAGGCCCGCCTCGATGGCGGTGTGCCGGATGTCCGGCGCCTGGGCGATGGACAGAGCGATGATGGCCGCATCCACGTTGCCGGTCTGGAGGAACTGGAGCGCCTGGGTGATGTTTTCGCCGAAGACCAACTTGGGCTGGACCTTCCCCCACACCCCGGACCGTTCCAAGGCCTCCCGGGCCGCCATCCCGTAGGGGGCGTGCATCGGGTTGGCCATGGCGATCCGCTTCACGTCGTCTCTCGTGAGGTCGCGGAGGGTCGCGAGGGGGCCCCGGTTCTGCTGCGTGGCCAGCACGATGGTCCCCTGGGCATACGGTTCCACGCTCTCGGCGATCACGGCGCCCTTCGTCCGCAGATCCTCCACGAACCCGATGTTGGCCGCGAAGAAGACGTCGTAGGGGGCGCCGCGGTGGATCTGCTGAGCGAGTTGTCCCGTGGACCCCAGCGTCAGCGTCACCTTGGCTCCGTGCGCCCCCTCGAACAGCGGCACGATCTCGCGAAACGCGAACACCAAATCCGCCGCCGCCGCCACCAGCAGCTCGGGACGCCCGCCTGCCGCCGCGGCATGGCTTCCGAAGACCCCCGCGCTGCCGCACATGAGGAATGCCAGCAGGAGGAGGGCAGACCGGGATCGGAATGTATCAGGGACCGGCTTCATGCCGGTCCGCCCCGAACACCTGATCTGATCCCCGCTTGCTGCGGTCACCGACCCGGTCATAGAGACTTCGGCACGGCCATTGCGACCATCCTAGCATACGGCCAAGCGTCTTACGGGACGATACCAAGGGGGGCATGAGGGGTCAAGGAGAGGCAGGAGGGGTCACGGCCAGCGGCGCGAGGGCTGCTGGATCCAGGTCAGGGCCCAGTTCACCAGGAAGGTGAGCAGGAGGAGGATGGCGCTGAGGGCGATGGCCACGTCGAAGTTGCCCTTGCCGGTCTCCAGGACGGTGGCGGTGGTGAGGACGCGGGTCTGTCCCCTGATGTTGCCGCCCACCATGAGGGAGGCGCCCACCTCGGAGATGACTGCCCCGAACCCGGCCATCACCGCCGCCAGGAGGGGAAGGCGGGCCTCGCGGAGGAGCAGGAGCGTCACCTGGAGGCGGGACGCGCCGAGGCCGAGGAGCTGCAGGCGGAGCATCGGATTGAGCTGCTGGAGGGCGGCCAGCGTGAGCCCGGCCACGATGGGGGCCGCCAGGCAGACCTGAGCGATGACCATGGCCGCCGGCGTGTAGAGGATCTCCAGGAAGCCTAGCGGGCCGCTCCGCCAGAGGAACAGGCTGACCAGCAGGCCCACCACAACCGGCGGGAGGCCCATCCCGGTGTTGATCAGGGCGATGGCCAGCCGCCGGCCGGGAAACGCGGCGAGGCCCAGCGCGGTGCCGGCGGGAATCCCCAGGAGCAGGCTGATGGCCGTGGCCGTGAGGGAGACCCGAAGGGAGAGGCCCGTGATCTCCAGGACCTCCCGGTCCCCCGAGAGCACGAGCCAGGCCGCCTGCTTCAACCCCTCCCAGATCAGCTCCACCGGCTACCCTCCGACTTCCTCTTCCTTCATCCCGGCGATGGGGACGAACAGAGGTCGCCCGAATTTCTCCGCCCCAAAGGCCTTGATGACCGCCTGGGCCTCCGGCGTGACCATGAAGTCGGCAAACGCCTTCCCCCCTGCGGTATTGACCCTCGGGCCGTTGGCGGGGTTCACCTCCATCACCGAGTAGATGTTCAGGAGCGGCGTGTCGCCCTGCACGAGGATGGCGAGCTTCACCCGCTTCTGGAAGGCGAGGAGGGTGGCCCGGTCCGTCAACGTGTAGGCCCGACGGTCGTCGGCGATGCCGAGGGTGGCGCCCATCCCCTGTCCGGACTCGACGTACCAGGTGCCCTTGGGGTCGATCCCCGCCTGCTTCCAGAGCGCCTTCTCGAGGGTGTGGGTGCCGGAGTTGTCGCCGCGGGATACGAATCTGGCGCGGCCCCCGGCGATCAGCTTCATCGCCTCGATGGCCTTCCGGGTCGAGCGCACCCCGGCCGGGTCGTCCGCCGGTCCCACGATGACGAAGTCATTGTACATGACCAACCGCCGGTTCCGCAGCTTTCCCGAGGCCACATACTGCTGCTCCAGGGTCGGGGCGTGGGCCAGGGTGACGTCGGCCTCTCCCTTGGCGGCCAGCGCCAGGGCCTGGCCGGTGCCGACGGAAATCGTCTTGACGGTGAACCCGGTCTGCCGCTCGAAGAGGGGCACCAGCACGTCCAGCAGGCCCGAGTCCTGGGTGCTGGTCGTGGTGGACAGGATCACATCCCGCCGTGTCGGTTGGCTCCAGGCGCGGGTGCTCGTCAGAGTTGCCGCCAGGACCACCAGGAAGACGATCCGTATCACACCCCTGAGCGTTTCGGTCATCTGCGGTTCCTTGTGGAGAAAATGCCGGTGAACGGTCGGGCTCAGGCCTTTAGCCATCCCCTCTGGAAGCCATACCAGAGGAGCAGACCCCCCAGATAGCCCGCGCCCATGTTCCACATGGACACACCGGCCGTGAGGAGCATGACGTAGCGGTCGCCCTTCTGGAAATGGTCCCCGTGGACGCCGGCCGCCAGCTCCAGCCCGCCGAACATGAGGATCACGCCCAGGATCGCCCGGGGAACGAGCTTGAAGAGCGTCGCCACCGAGTCGGCCAGGAAGAGGCCGGTGAACAGGACGAGGCCTCCCAGGATCACCAGGGCCCCGCCGGTCCGCGCGCCGAAGCGCACGTGGCCCGCCATGCCCCCGGCCCCGTGACACATGGGGACGCCGCCGAGGCTGGTCCCCACGAGGTTCATGATCCCGTGGTCGATGGCGATGGACCGCACGGTGACGGGGCGGTCCGGGAACAGGGCGTTGTTCTCCTCCACGGTGGCGACGATGGCATTGCCCAGCGTCAAGGCCGCCTGGGGGAGGCCGAGCTCGAACACGCCGATGGCCAGGTCCTCCCACCCGAGCCCGGTCAGGGCGAATGGGGGGAGGCGCGGGCGGAAGGACGCCCGCCCGAGTTCGCCCAGCAGGCCCGGCTCGCGCGCCATCGCCACCGTCACGCCGAAGCCGAGGAGCACGAGCATGGCCGGGATGCGTTCCCGCGAGAGCAGGACGAAGGTGAACGCGGCGGCGGCCACGGCCAGGAGGAGATCCCCCGCCATCATCCGGACCCCCTCGAGGATGAAGGCGAGCCCCAGCCCGAGCACGATGCCTTGCACGATGGGCCGGCTGGTGATCCTGGCGATCCAGGTCACCGCGCCCGTGAGTCCCATGATCAGCCAGAGGGCGCCCGTGAACAATCCCGAGGCCCAGATCGCGCCCGGACCGATGGCGCCGGGGTGGCTGATGGCAGCGGTGCCGATAGCCTTCATCGGCTGAATAGGGATCGGCGTCCTGAAGTAGAGGCCCGCAAAGATCTTGAATACCCCGAAGGCCACGAGGATCCCCACGGGGTCCATCCTGCTGAGGGTGATATACCCCACAACGAACGGGATGAGGGTGCCCAGGTCGCCGAAGGCGCCGGCCCACTCCATCCGGTCGTAGCGGTTGGCCTGCCGGGGCGCGCCCGGCACCTTCGCGGCAGGTTCACGATATTCTCCTCTGTGCATATCGCTTCGCCTCAAAAAAAGGTCAGGCGGCGACCCGGCGATTCCAGGTCCGGAGGAGGCAATCCAGGGCGCCGCGGAAGGCGCGGTAGCGCCGCACGAAGTCGCGTCCCGCCGGGGTGAGTTCGGCGCCGCCGCCGGCCGCGCCGCCGCGCCGCCGGGCCACGAACCGTCTGCGGCTGGCCTCCTCGAGGTTCTTCAAGTAGCCCCACGTGTGCCGGTAGGACCATCCCAGCCGACGGGCCGCCTCTTGGATGGAGCCCGTCCGGTCCACCAGCTCCAGCAGGGCCACGCCGCCGTCCCCCAGGACGAAGCGTCCCCGCCGCTCCAACCACACTTTCGCCTTCAGCTCCATCGCGGGACCGATATGTCCAGTCACGCAGATCCCTTTATCATGTACCCTCGGGGAGATGCAAGAAGGAAATGTAGTCTTGGTAGCCAGGGCTGAAGGGAGGAGAGCCGCCCGGAACGAAGCGGGGATGGATTTAGGGGCACCGGTGAAGGACAAACATATAATGTTCCGGGGTCTGCCGCCGGTAGGAACGCACCACGAAGCCGGCGCCTTCGCACCAGGTCTGAACTTGCTCCGGTTTCACGCGGTGCGCTTGGGGCGGCCCCACCTCGCACGGGCCTTCCGGATGGAACTCCGCCACCACGGCCAAGGCGCCTGCTGGAAGCTGTCGAGCTACGTTGTCCAGAATGCCGGCCGGATCCTCCGTATGATGCAGGACCATGGTGACCAGCGCCGATTCCACGTCGAGGCCTCCAGGCTCCAGCGTCGCGGCATTCGCAACAATACGCCGGATGTGCGCGATCCCCCGTTCGTTCTGGAGGCGCTCCAGGTAGCCGAGGGCTTCGGCCGAATGGTCAACCGCGTACACGACTCCACCGGGTCCGACCCGAACGGCCAGCACCAGGGTCACGTAGCCGGGTCCCGCCCCTACCTCCAGTACACGGTCACCCGCTTTGAGCCCCAGCGCATCCATCCAGTCCCCGACCAGGTGGGCCCGCTTCGCCTGCCGCGCGTACACCTCGTCCCAGGTGAGATGGGTCAGGTCCTTCCGAAACGGCTCGTCCACAGCCTTCCTCCGTCAGAAGCCAAACTGAATGATGGACCACACGACGAGGCCGACGGTCACGATGATCGAAATTGTGGCCGTGATACGCATTGACGCTGGCCGCTTCGCATCACGCACCTGGTAACCGATCACGGCGACCATCGCAAGCGACATGAGCAACATCACCCGTCGCACCAGGGGAAACGTGGCCATGAAGCTCATGCCGGCGCCCCCCAATCCGATGGCCAGCAACAGCATATGGAGGGTGTGGTGCTGGCTGGCCAGGAACGCCAGCGCCACGGCGCCAACGGAGATGATCCCTTCTCTTCGCATTGCCCCCGATTCCTTTCTCCGCGTTACCGGCAACATCGCCACCCCTGGGACTGCTGGCCTTCCCGCCTTACTTCGATCGCAAGACACCTCTTATCGCCTCTCCCGCATTCGCTTTGAACTCAATCGGCATGATCCCCTTGCTTGCCATGACCTCCCTAATTCCCTTCCCGAACACCTCGGCCACGATCACCGTCACCCCCCTTTCGGCGAGGAAACGAACTACGGCCTTCCCGCTACCGTACACCATTTCGCCTTTGAACGGATTCCTTGTCGCCTCAATCAAGGTCCCTTGCTGGTCGAACAGCAGGAAGAAGGGACTGAACCCGGCTTGCCTACTGACGCTGGCCATGGGAGTAGAACCGTCCGCTGCAATGGCGATTGTGCCGGGCGTGTCCTCTGCGGCGAAGGCGCCGACCGACAGCGACAAAAGGATGATCCACGCACCTACAAGGATGGCCCTCTTCATTGGTCTATCCCCCCGATCATGGTACTCGGTGGCCGGAGCATTGGCTGTGGGGCGGTCTCATCAAAGTCTCGCGGGGCCTGGATTTCGGCCCGAATCATTTGGATTGCAAGACCGCTTTCACTGCCTCGGCCGCGTTCCCTTTATACTCAACCTGCTTCATCCCTTTGCTCGTAATGTACTGCACGATCCTGCTCCCAAACCCTTCGGCCACGATCACTTTCACCCCTTTGTTGGCGAGGAAATCCATCACCGCCGTCCCACTTCCCATGCCACCAGTCTGCGCCGGGTTCTTCATCGCTTCGAGAAGGGTCCCTTGCTGGTCGAAGAGCAGGAAGTAGGGGCTAAACCCGGCCTGGCTGCTCACCTTGGCCGCGGGGGTATCGCCCACAGTCGCCACCGCGATCTTCCCGCCCTGCTCGGCGCAGGCGCCGACTGAGACCAACAAGAGCCACATGCCCACACTTGCCAGGATGACCTTCTTCATTTTCATTGGCCTATTCTCCCTACTTCGAAGGTGTGTAGGTGGGTTTCGCGCTCAGTCTGCCTTACCGCAAGCGGAATCACCTAATGTCAATGCCTGTGCCCCTGCATCGCCTCGCCCTTCGCCATGGCCAGGTGGTGCGGCTGGTGGTGGGCGCCTTCCGTGAGCAGGCCGATGAAGCCGAGGCCCCGGATTCGGGCGATCGTCCTCGCGTCGTTCGCGTCCTTCGCCTTCACGGTCAGACGCACGCCGCCGGGAATCCGCTCAGTTCTGGCCGACCATTGCGGCATCCCGTCCAGCTCGACCGCGTGGGGGATCACCATGGATCGGATCGCCTGCGCGGTCCGGCCCGTGCCGGTCACGTCCATCGCGAGAACGGCGGGAACCGCGACCGCATTTACCCTGGACCGCAACACCACGTCGTTCATGTCGATGAGGTGCTGGCGCAGGCGCTCAACGTTCACCTTGCTCCAGTCCGTTGCGGGGTCCGCGTCCAGGATACGGACAATTTCCTGGATGGCTCCAAACGCGTCCTGGCCGGGCAGGGTCGGCACGGCGCCCTGGTCGCCGCGGACC
>Ga0214473_10007104_pt1 | contig 13321 bp, 7 predicted proteins | sample RVTome_7_FD_203509 | JGI IMG/M metagenome (GOLD analysis project Ga0214473, IMG submission 203509) | Soil microbial communities from uranium-contaminated site in the Upper Colorado River Basin, Wyoming, United States - RVT98D197 | ecosystem: Environmental > Terrestrial > Soil > Contaminated >...
CGGGCATGCTGAGATTATCGTCACCTCTGTCGTGGAAGATAATCTCCGGTCTTTCATCCTGGAATATGAAGAGAAGAGATTCAAAAAGATCACAGAAAAAGAAGGCTGGTTCTTCCGGGTCCTGGAGCACCCGAAAGATGGACCCATTTTGATCGGCCAGAAGATGGGATCCGAAGGTATTTCTGTGGGACCTATCTATAAATTCGTGTGGAAGAAGAAATCCTTCGAAAAAGGACCGAAGATGCCCTTCCCCAAAGAGACAAACATCTTCGGTTTTGCGCTGGCCGACATCCGTGGAAATGGAAAACCTGAGGTGATCATCCTCGATTCGTCCGATCGTTTGCGCATCCTCTCCGAAGATGGAAAGATCCAGTGGAGGAGCAGCGAACGTTATGGGGGGACGAACAACTCCTATGACACGAAAAAGAAGTTTGACCCCAGCGACCGGTACCCGTTGCCATGGAGGGTCTACGTTCCCGGAAGAATCCTTGTCAGGGACCTGAATGGAGAGGGAATTCCACAGGTCATTATAAACAGGAATGAGTTTGGATCCGGAAGGATCTTCCAAAAGATTAGAACATACGAAAAAGGGGAGATCTGGAATCTCGTCTGGGACCAGGATAATCTGATGACCAACTGGAGGACCCGGGATATTGTGGGCTACATAGCCGATTATCAGGTAAAAGACGTGGATAACGATGGCAACGAGGACCTGGTTGCAGCCGTGGTTGCCCCTGCCGAAGAAGGTTACACGGGGATCTTTTCCCGGAAAGCTAAAAGCAACATTCTTATCTTCAAACTCTTTTAAAGAGAGCTCTGAAAAACCACCTTTCGCTCTCTTGATTCCACAGATTTCGAAAAGGATTACACAGATTCTTCTTCATTTTCAGTACATTCTTAATCGGTGTAATCGTTCGATAATCCGTGTAATCAGAGATTTCTGGGCTTTTTCAGAAATCTCAAAGAAGATGAATTCGTAAAAAGTCTCAAATGGGCATTCTGTCATTCTGAGCGAAGCGAAGAATCTAATCATATCAGTATAGTTCAGATCCTTCACTTCGTTCAGGATGACAAATCAGGACTTTTTACGACTCCATCAAAGAAGCGCTCCGAAAAAATATTCTACGCTCTCCCGTATAATCAGAGATTTCTGACTTTTTCAGAAATCTTTTCAAGAATCTCTCACAACATGTACCTCTCCCTCAACCGATGAAAATCAAATCCCTCCTTAACCCCTCTTTAGCAAAGGAAGGATGGAGGGATTTGAAATGATCTACGGTTTGTGTATTTACGCTATGCGCCATGCCTGCCTGCGCGTAGTCCCGCCCTGCGGGACGAAGGCAGGCGCTTTGCGCTATGCTATTTTCCAGGTTTGTCACGGATGAAAAGTCATAAGAAGGTAAAAGTAATTATCGTCATCACCCGCAAAACGGCTTCCCCCCGCAATCTGAAGATCCTGATCGTCCTCTTCCTCATTCTCGCAACCCTTTTCACTTTTGAGCAGGTCAGGCACAGTGAATTTCTGAACTTCGACGACACTCTGTATGTCACCAATAATCCCTTTGTAAAGGCCGGATTGACCGCAAGGGGTGTCATCTGGGCTTTCACAACAAACCATGCAAGCAATTGGCACCCGTTGACATGGGTGTCGCACATGCTGGACTGTGAATTCTACGGATTGAGGCCAGGGGGGCATCATCTGACCAATCTGTTTTTTCACATAGGAACGACCTTGTTACTCTTTCTCGCCCTCAAAAAGGTAACAGGGGAATTGTGGAGAAGCAGCTTTGTTGCCGCCCTGTTTGCGCTTCATCCTCTCCATGTGGAATCGGTTGCATGGGTTGCGGAGCGGAAGGACGTTCTGAGCACCTTCTTTTGGATGCTGACCCTGTGGACCTATCTTCGTTACGTCGATCGGCCCGGATTTCGGAGATATCTCACTGTTCTTGCTTCTTTTGTCCTGGGCCTTCTCTCGAAGCCGATGCTTGTCACTCTGCCCTTCGTCTTGCTTTTGCTCGATTATTGGCCTCTAGGCCGCATCGGGCGCCTATCGGTCGCAAACCCACGAAAGATTGTCGATGTTTTGAATGATGAATCTTCAAACGTAGGGCAGGCGTCTCGCCTGCCATCTGCGGTCGGCGGGGACGCCGACCCTACGAAAGGAAAATGTTTGCCCCGAAAGGACCATCAGTTCCGGGCGACGTCCAGAAATAGAAGCAATGTGATTCTGGAGAAGATTCCTCTCTTTGTTCTCTCAGTCGCTTCGAGCGTCACAACTTTCTTCGTCCAGCAAAAAGGGGGCGCGGTTGGATCCATGGAGGTTTTCCCTCTTGGAACCCGCGTTGCCAATGCTCTGGTCTCTTATGTCAGATACATTGAGAAGATGATCTGGCCCCGCAATCTGTCGGTTTTTTACCCGTATCCGGATACCCTGCCCGCCTGGCAGGCAGCCGGAGCAGCTCTGCTGCTGATCTGTGGATCGATTCTGGTGATTCGGGCAGCACGGAGGCGCCCTTATCTTGCAGTCGGCTGGCTATGGTACCTGGGAACCCTTATCCCCGTGATCGGGTTGGTGAAAATCGGATTACAGGCCATGGCTGACCGCTACACCTATGTACCGCTCATCGGCCTGTTCATCATGGTCGCCATGGGTGTTCCCGATATCTTGCCAAAATGGCCATCAAGAAGAGTCGTCCTTGCCCTATTGGCAGGTCTCCTCATTTCAATCCTCATGCTCGTTACAAGATCGCAGATACAGCATTGGCGCAATAGCATTAGCCTTTATGAACATGCTCTGAATGTGACCCCGGGGAACTCTCTGGCTCATACGAACCTTGGAGTCGCCCTGGCCAACCAAGGGAAGCATCAGCAGGCAATATTTCACTATACAGAAGCTCTCAGGATCCAACCAAACAATGCCAATGCCCGTGTCAACTTAGGACTTGCCCTGGCCCAACAGGGGAGGTATCAGGAGGCCATTGCCCATTTTTCAGAAACTCTTCGGACTAACCCTCATGATGCAGACGCCCAGTATAACCTGGGACTCACCTTGGCCCGCCAGGGGAAGTACCAGGAGGCTATTGCCCATTTTTCAGAAGTTCTGCGAATCAACCCGATGGATCCGGATGTGTACTATAACTTAGCCCTTGCTCTAACTTGCCAGGGAAGGGATCGAGAAGCGATTCCTCACTATGCCAAGGCCCTTCGAATCAACCCCCGTGATCCTGAGGTCCACCACGATATGGGGATTGCCCTGGCCCGCCAGGGGAAGTACCAAGAGGCAATTTCTCATTTTGACGAGACTTTGCGGATCGAGCCTCGTCATGCCAGGGCCCATTACAACCTGGGACTGGCTTTCACTCAGCAAGGAAAGGATCAGGAGGCTATTGCCCAGTACGCCGAAGCCCTGAAGATCGATCCCAATGATGCAGATGCTCACAACAATATGGGAGTCTCCCTGGCCCATCAGGGAAAGTATCAGGAGGCCATTTCCCGTTTTGCCGAGGCGGTACGAATCAGGCCCGCTTTTGCGGACGCCCGTCTCTCCCTGGCGCTAGCCCATCTGACGACGGGGAATCGGGCCCTGGCCCTGGAACAGCACAGGATCCTTAAAAAGACCAACCCGGATATGGCAAAAGCCTTATCTTCGAAAATGCAAAATCTCCCCTGACCTAATTCAAAATATTTGAAATTTCCCCAATAATCCCCTCCCCCTTCGATGGGGGAGGGTGGGGGTGGACCCTTCGACAAGCTCAGGGCAGGCCTGTGGTGAGCCTGTCGAACCATCCCCCCTCCCCTTCATCCCCTCCCACCGAAGGGAGGGGAGGTTTTTGGAAGATATTTTCGAGAAAGTTAGAGATAAATTCTCAGACTTTAAGGGGGAGGCCTGTCCTGAGCGAAGTCGAAGGGTCTGGAGGGGGATGGGGTTTTGGGGGTAGGAAATCGAAAAAAAATCCAGATAATCGAAAAAAAATGCTTGACAAGTTTTTTTGGAAGTGATATAGCATTAAAAAATTTTAATTCATTTGCAACGTCTTTTCACAAACTACGGGGAGAAAGGAGGTGAAAAGGGGTCAAGATTTAAAGGAGGTGAAAGTTTTTAAGTCGTTGTAGTTAGTGATTTGCGAATCACGAAACTTAAACTGAGGAGGAAAAGAGATGAAAAAGTTCGTTGTTTTGAGTCTATTTGGGCTGATGATCATCGCTATCAGCGGTATGGCCCATGCCCAGAAGCTCGATTTTCGGGTTTCAGGGTACATCTGGACCACATCAATACTTTCCAGGAATACCCCGGGGGCCGTTCCTTTCGGTTTTGACGGCTTCGGAGGAGCAGGAATAGGAGCGGACGGTGGGATCACCACGCCTTTCCCTTCACCTTTCCGGCCGCCGACTCCGGGGGCAGTTACAACCCAATCCGGCGCGTGGGACCGAACCAACTCCTTCATGCAGACCAGGGCGTTCCTCAACTTGGACATGGTCATGTCCAAGGAATTGAGCGGAAGGGTCGCCCTTGAAATCGACGCTCTTTCATGGGGCGGTTTCGGAGGGGCTACTGCAGTGGGTGCTGCGGGCGGCAGAGCAAGCGATCGAAATAACCTGGGTTTCTGGACTGGCGACCGGTCCTCAGTTGAGGTGAAAAACGCCTATGTCACAGCCGGCCTTCCCTATTTCGGAATTCCTGCGCCTATGACTGTCAACGTAGGACTTCAACCCATCGGCGCTCGTCCATGGGTCTTCCAGTCTACGGACGGAACGGGAATCACGGGCGGAATCAAGGTTGACCCCGTAACGATTATTCCCTTTTGGGCAAAGGCAGTCGAAGGAAAGTATTTTTCTGCCGATGATTCGGACGAGTATGGCCTCCATGTCAACGCAAAGGTGGGGACCTTCACGGTCGGCGCCTATGGCGTGAATTTCAACGCGAATACCTATCCCCTCAGCCGGGCAACGACCACTGTTGCAATTACTTCCGCCCAGAACAGTTTCACGGCTGATATGTGGTGGTGGGGCGCCTATGCCGATGGTAAACTGGGTCCGTTGGATCTCCAATGGGACTTCGTTTATGACAGAGGCAAGGTTGAAACAAGGGACACCAACTCCGCAAACCTCTCATTTCCAGCCGGGGCTGACAGGACGGTCGACTACCGCGGCTGGGTCAGCAGGGCTAAGATCAATTTTCCCTGGGAGATGTTCAATTTCGGAGCGGCCGGAATGTATGCTACAGGGTCCGACCTGAGCAAGACGAGTAATATCGGCCTCCCGGGAACGGCTGCGGCTAACCCGGGCAATGGATTTAGCAGGAAGGTCGGGTCCTACGTGGTACCACCAGGCGCTGAGAATCCCGGTGGGAACGACGATATTATCATATATGGCCACCTTATTGGGGCCGCGGCCTCACCTTTTACCTGGTCACCGAGCCCTGGCATATATCCGAATGTTGTGCACAGAGGTACGAACGGCGGGACATGGTTTGCAAAGTTATTCGCCGGTTACAAGGTCACTCCGTGGTATAAGATCAATCTCGAGGGTCTCTATATCGGTGATACGACCAGGCATGGAAACACCTTCGGCGATGCGGTCAAATCAGGGACTTCAATCCGCCGGAACGACAAGGACATCGGATGGGAGCTTCTCCTGATCAACGAGATCAATATCTACAAGAACCTCAAATGGGATATCGGAGGCGCCTATCTCTGGGCTGGCGATGCCCTCGACCAGGCAGTTAGAAATGCTGCGAACACAGCAGTTCTGGGTGTCAACAAGTCACCCGACAATCCCTGGGCCATCATCACAAAGCTGAGTTACACCTTCTAGATAGCCGTTCGGCTAAAAGGCGGCTCCTTCCCGAGCCGCCTTTTTTTTGCCCTGCACCTGCCAGGCTTGAAAACTCCTTTCCTCTCTGGTTTTTCAGAAAGACTCTTCTTGACCCAGATGTTGCATTACCGAAACCGGGCAAGGCTACTTCCAAAACCTTGCAATTGCGGATTATCGGAAATTAGGGGTCACAGAGGAATTCACTTTGGGTGGAAATGCATGCAGCCAGCCCTTAAAGGTGCCGCTGCAATGTTTTTCTCCCGCCTGGGGCGGGACCCGGTTTCTGCGGGGTTTTTTTGCAACTGGCGGGTTGACAAGTCCCTGTGATATTTTAATATTAGGTGGCTTTTGGCATTCCCCGCCCAACCGGGTTGAGAGGGGTGTTCACAAAATGTCCCCTCCCCCTTAATGGAAGCGTAGAAAGAGTGAAGGACATCGATAAAATGGAAAAGATCGGTTTCATCGGCGCAGGCACTGTTGGCACGGCCCTGGCATCCCGTCTTTCTCAAAAAGGATACGCTGTTGTGGCCGTCTCCAGCCGCACTGTGGCTTCAGCCCGGAGACTGGCTGGAGCAGTGCCTGGATGCAAGCTCTATCAAACAGCCCAGGAGGTTGCGGAGGCTGCTGAATTTGTTTTTATCACCACTCCCGACGATGTCATTCCGACAATTGCAGAGAAGGTAAGCTGGCACAGCGATCAGAAGGTGGTCCATTGCAGCGGAGCTGATTCCCTCGACATTCTGGAACCGGCTCGCCTTGCAGGCGCCAGGGTCGGCTGCTTTCATCCCCTTCAGACCTTTGCTAGTGTCGAGCAGGCGGTGGATAATCTGCCCGGCACCACATTTGCCCTGGAAGCCGAGGAGCCGCTGCTGACGACATTGAAAGAGATGGCCCGGTCTCTGGAAGGCGATTCGGTTCAGCTTAAAGCCGGGGACAAAGTGCTTTACCATGCGGCTGCTGTTTTTGCATGCAATTACGTTGTCACTCTGGTGAAATTAGCCACCGACCTGTGGCAAGGTTTTGGAATACCGCGGGATCGGGCAACTCGTGCGATCCTTCCCCTCTTGCACGGCACGGTGAGAAATATCGGAAGCGTTGGCTTGCCGAATTGTCTTACCGGACCTATTGCCAGAGGTGACTTAGGCACGATCAGAAAACACTTGAAGGCATTGGAAACAGCGGATCCAAATCTGATGGACGCTTATGCCGAGCTCGCCCTTCAGACAATACCAATCGCTGTGGCCAAAGGGAGAATTGGGGAAGAGAAGGCCAGGGAACTGGAAGGCCTCCTTCTGAGGGTAATCCCCCAACGCCGCACGGTCACCCACAAATCCTGAAAATGGCCCATAGTCTTAGGGCCTGTTAAAGAATAAGTTGTACATGGTGTCGACCAGATCCGTTCGTGCTGAGGTATCGAAGCATGAACGGACCGCATTCGCCCTTCGATACCTCAGGGCGAACGGTTTTTTCCCCGATCATGGTGAGTCCCGCGAAGCGCGGGATCGAACCATACCCTGACCGTTAAACGAGCCCTTTGTTTTCTACAAGATGAAAGTAGCCTATACCATCGCTGAAATGAGGACATTAAGTGGCCAGGTCATGGGTCCCGCAGGCTTTGTACCGACCATGGGCTACCTTCATGAAGGCCATCTCTCTTTAGTCAGGCAAGCCCGGGGGGAAAACCGAATTGTGATCGCCAGTATTTTCGTCAATCCCGCACAGTTTGGTCCAGGTGAAGATTATGCTGTTTACCCCCGAGATCCCGAAAGAGATTTCGACCTTCTAAAAAAGGGAGGGACTGACATCGTCTTCGTGCCTTCTGTCGAGGAGATGTATCCCCCGGGGTTCAACAGCTGGGTACACGTGGAAGGAATCACGGAGAGGCTGGAAGGGACCTGGCGTCCAGGCCACTTCAAAGGCGTGACCACGGTTGTGGCTAAGCTTTTCAACATTGTTCAGCCCACACGGGCCTACTTCGGCCAGAAAGACGCTCAGCAGGCACTCGTCATCCGGAAGATGGTTGCCGACCTTAACATGAATCTGGAAGTTGTCGTATCCCGCACCGTCCGGGAAAAGGATGGCCTGGCGATGAGCAGTCGAAATAGTTACCTCGGTCCTGAAGAACGCCGGGCAGCGCTCATCCTTTACAGATCTCTTTCTTTAGCTCAGGAGTCTTATGCTAAAGGTGAAAGGAACGCTGAAGATCTCCGCCAACGGATGGCCTCGCTGATAAGCGAAGAACCCCTGGCAAAAATCGACTACGTCAGCATTGCGGACAGAGAAACGCTGGAGGAGCTGTCAACCATGGACCGGCCTGCATTGGTTTCTCTTGCGGTCAGAATCGGGAAGACCCGGCTCATCGACAATGTCCTGCTTCTGTGAACTCATCTGCGAACAAAAGGACGATGAACGTTAACCAATGAATCCCGCGAAGCGCGGGAAACAGTTCTTGTTCTTTGTTTTTTGTCCTTTGTTCATCGTCCATCGTCCTTCGTCCATCGTTAAAAGGCGGAGCCCCCTTGACACCTTTTTTAAAATGGGTAATATTTCACCAGTATTCTAACGACCCAAGAGGTAACCGATGATTCAAAAAAGAAGAACTCTACTGACCCTTTCCGTTTTTTCTATCCTTCTTCTCTTTTTTCTGACTTCCTGCACCAATCTCCCGTTGATTGGAAAGAAGAAGGATCAGAAGACGGAAAAAGTTCCAACCGGAAAGACGGTAACGGTGGAAGGGATGGAAACAATAAAGGGCGTCAATCCTCCCAAGTCGGACACGTCTCCTTCGAAGAAACCTCCAGTCCCGCCGACCGTCCAGAAGAAAGACTCCGAGGCAAAGGTCGTTCCAACATCGACAAGGCCTCCCCTTGGCTCTTCTCTCCCGTTCTTTCAAGTCGGTTTCAGGAGGAAAGTGGCCATTTTGAGCTTCGAGAATATGACAACCTACAAGGACGAAAAGATCGGAGAAGCGGTTGCGAAGAAGATCTCCGATAAACTCGAGGCCACCCAGCGGGTCATAACGGTCGACCGGGTGGTCCTTACGGAGGCATTAAACAGGAATGGGTTCAGATTCGAAAGTCTCACGGATCTCAAGGTGATGAAGCACGCGTACCAGTCCCTGGGAATCCAGGCCTTCGCCTTAGGCACGGTCACGGACGTTAGTCTTCTTTCCTCGAAAGGATCGGAAACTTCTGATGAGGAAGTTTCTTTCGCGACGGCAAAAGTGGAGATCCGCCTCATTGACGCGTCGACGGGAAATCTTCTGAGAACCTTTATCGGGAGAAGTCCGATCTTCGGCACCAAAGAGGCTGGAGAATACAGCAAAAGCAAAGCCGTTCTCAAAGCGATTGACTTCGGTCTGGAGGACATTCTGGAAGGTTTCGTTCGTCAGCTCGACTTCCTGGATTGGACAACCACTATTGCCAGGATTGAAGGAGAGAACCTCTACATCAACGCAGGCAAATTATCCGGTCTCCGAGTCGGAGATTCACTGGAAGTCTTTGAACCCGGAAAAGAAGTGATTCATCCGGCCACCAACCTCTCCATGGGATGGACCACGGGCCGGTTAAAAGGAATCGTCAGGGTCACTGACCTCTTCGGTGTGGATGCGGCCATCGGCAAGCCGCTTCAGGGCCAGGGATTTAGCGCCAATGATGTTGTGAAGTCGACGGTCAAGTAACACGCATGGCGCATAGAGCATAGCGCATGGCGTAACGATCCCTTAACTCTTCAATTCCCAAATACCTCGATGTCTCCCCCACCCCCCTTTCCCCCATCGAGACTGCGCCACAATGTCATTCTGAGGCAATAGCCCCTGGCCTGCCGGCAGGCAGGGAAGAATCTCTGTGATCGATTCACACAGCCCCCTCAGGAGGAGGGTTAGGGGGATTGTGAAACTTTTTTTCTTGACAAGAACTGGGATGTTGGAATACTGATCATAGAAGACATGCGAATATTGGAAAGATTGAATATTGGACCATTATTCCAGTATTCCGCTAATAATAAATAACTTCCACATAGGAGGCAAAAAATGACCAAAGTTATATTGATTTCAGTAGCGATGTTCATCTTGGTTTTGGGTGGCGCTCCTTGCCTATTTGGTCAGGGGTACCCCGACCGGGCCATCAATCTCGTTATCTCTATGGCACCAGGCGATGGTGTGGACGTCTCCGGACGATTAGTGGCGGAAGAATTGGCAAAACTGCTTAAGGTTCCGGTCATCCCCGTCAATAAGCCAGGGGCTGCGGGCGGGGTCGGAACCGCCTTGGTGGCTAAAGCCAAGAATGACGGCTATACGCTCCTTCTCACTCCCAGTGCATCCATCATCTATAATAGGGTTTTGAATCCCCAGGATGTTTCTTACGATCCCTTCAAGGATCTGACGCCCCTGGGGTTATCAACCCTATCTCCGGCACTCATAGTCGCGCGAAGTGACGCCCCCTACAAAGACTTTAAGGAAATGATCGAGTATGCAAAGAAGAATCCGGGAAAGATCCGCTGCGGCACACCGGGCGTGGGGACCGTATCGACCTTTGACATGGAGATCATCAAAGCTCTTACGGAAGTCAATATCACTCTTGTCCCCTTCAAAGGGGCATCCCCTGCAATCGCTGCCGTACTGGGGGGACACGTTGATATTGCCATTGCGGCTATCGGCCCTCTGATCAGCCATATAAGAAGCGGCAAAACCAGGGGGATCATTATTTCGGACAAATTTTCTGAATTCTCGGATATCCCAACCCTTAAGCAGTTGGGCTATCAACAGAATTTGTTAGGCGTCTGGTTTGCCTTTTTTGGACCGGCCGGAATTCCAGTCCAGGCGAAAGAAGCCCTGGTGATGGCGATCGAGAAAGCAGTGAAAGAGCCGGCGATTTCTTCCAAAGTGGCCAACCTGGGAATGATTCAGGAATTCGAGCCTCCCCAAAAGCTCTCCATGAGGATGCAAGAAGAATACAAAATGGTTGAGGAGATTGCTAAGAGAGCCGGATTGGCGAAGTAGGGGAGAAGGGAGAATCGATGAGGAAAAATTTAAATATGCGGGATTGGATCGATAGGCTTGACCGCTCCGGAGAACTCGTAAGGCTGAAAAAACCCGTTGATCCTCATACCGAAATGGGTGCGCTGCTCTACAGGGCAAGGGACAAATCGCTATTCTTCGAAAAGATTAACGGCTTTCCCGGATGGCGTGCCATCGGACAGGCCCCGGCGAATATCCATCAGGCTGCTCTGGCCTTTGACACAAGACCGGATGAAATCGTAAGAGAATTCTCTGCCAGGGTGAAAGATTTGAGAAAGACTGTTCTGGTAAAGGATGGGCCGGTAAGGGAGGTAGATCTCTCCGGGGAGGATGTGGATATCACAAAACTGCCTGCCCATATTGCGGGGGAGAAAGACGGTGGGAGGTTTATTACTTCAGGCCTTGTCATCTGCAGGGACCCGGATACGGGAAAGCGAAATATGGCTATTCACCGTATGCAGATTAAGGGACCCCGGAAGTTAGGTATATTAATGGTCCCGAGACATACCTTCCTGGTCTATCAGAAAAATGAGGCCCGGAATGAACCGACACCGATCTCCATCATGATCGGCCACCATCCCATGTATTATTTCGCTGCTGCTTACTCAGGACCCTTTGAATTAGATGAACTGGAATTAGCGGGTGCACTCCTGCAGGAAGAGGTGGAAGTGGTCAAGGGCAAGACGAATGACCTGGAAGTCCCTGCCCACGCCGAGATCTGCCTGGAAGGGGTCATCCTTCCGCATGAGCGGGAAGAGGAAGGTCCTTTTTCAGAATTTCAGGATTACTACGTGGCCGGGACCGGAATGAACCCGGTCATACGGATCGATCAAATGACGATGAGACGGGACTCTATCTATAAGGAAATCCAGAATGGGTCAGAAGTGGAAGGATGCATTTATCACAAGGTCCCTATGTCCGTCGGAGTTTATGATAGACTGAAAACAGTCGGAGGCTATGCCGACCTGGTCAATGTCACGATCCTTCCGGGCATCTTCGGCGCCGTCATTCAGTTGAAGCAGCGCTTTGCAGGGGAGGCGAAGAATCTCTTATTGGGGGCCCTCTCATCGCAGTATCTCCATCCAAAGGTCGTGATCGCTGTTGATGAGGACGTCGATATTTTCAACCCCGCGGATGTCCTCTGGGCCATGACCACTCGGGTCAATCCTGAAAGAGATGTTTTCATCATCAGTGAGGCGAGGGTCCATCCCATGGATCCTACAGGGCTTGAACTGGTAAAACCAGGGAGCCCTCTGGGATGGTCAAGGATCGGCTCTAAAATGGGGATCGATGCAACAAAACCGGCGATGTCCGATCCTGAAGGCCGAAAAGTTTTTGAGAGGATCAAGCCCTTGAACATCGATAAAATCAAAAGGGAAGACTTTCTATAGGAATGGATCGGTTGAGGCTGAGGAGTGATACAATGGGCGATGACCTTTTTCCCGGGCTTCGCGGGATTTATCGTCTAAGGTTCATCGTTCTTTCGAGGACTTGCCATTGACAAAGGGCAGGAAAGTTGATTAAAAAAGACTCAGAGGCCCGAAGCTTTGTTCGCCATGCGGTGCGTAGCTTTTATGTTTTTAGTTTCCATGCTCCTTTCGTCTTTGAGATTTAACGCTACGCTCTATGTGCTTTGCGCTATGCTCTTCTAGAAGGAGGTCAGAATGCGTCTTCCGAGATTTGATTATGTCGAACCTAAAACCTTGAGGGAAGCGGCAAAAGCCCTCGCCGCTGACGTTAAAGGTTCCGTGCTCCTTGCAGGAGGGACCGATCTCCTGGTCAACATGAAACATCGGGTGATTCAACCTGGAAAGCTCGTCAATCTCAAAACGGTCCCAAAGCTCGCCTACATATCCAATGAAAAAGATGGAGTGAGAGTCGGGGCACTCACAACCCTTCACGACCTCGCCTCTTCCCCGGTGATCCGGGAGAAATATCCGGCTCTTGTTCATGCAGCCAGGGAGGTCGGAGCCTATGCCCATCAAGCAATGGGGACAATAGGTGGAAATCTCTGCCAGGGAAACCGGTGCCGGTTCTACAACCAGTCGCCCTTCTGGAGAGGCGTGAGACCTCCCTGTTATAAAGTGGGAGGAGAGATCTGTCATGTCGTTCCTGTCCGAAGCGGACAAAAACCGAAGGAGTGCCATTCCGCCTATTGTGGCGACGTTGCCCCTGTGCTGATCGCGTTGGGTTCCCAAATCAAGGCAGCGGGACCGGATAGGGAACGATCCTTCCCCTTAAAAAAGCTCTACACTCAGGACGGGACAAAACCTCTTGCCTTCAAAAAGGGAGAGATTTTGAAAGAGATTTTCATCCCTTCACCTTCCGGAAAAACCCTTTATCTGAAGTGGAGGGTGAGGAACTCCCTTGAATTCCCCATCGTCTCTTTAGCCGTCTGTGTTGATTTCGAGAGGGATCAACGGATCAAGAACGTAAGGGTCGTTTTCAGTGGTGTTGGCCCGGGACCGATAGAGGCTCCGGAAACAGAGA
>Ga0214473_10007105_pt1 | contig 13320 bp, 10 predicted proteins | sample RVTome_7_FD_203509 | JGI IMG/M metagenome (GOLD analysis project Ga0214473, IMG submission 203509) | Soil microbial communities from uranium-contaminated site in the Upper Colorado River Basin, Wyoming, United States - RVT98D197 | ecosystem: Environmental > Terrestrial > Soil > Contaminated >...
TCACCTCTTTTTACTCTAGCCATGTTAGTATTTTAATAACTTTTTGATTTTTTTAGCTTCTGATTTACCAACCCTAATCCATTTTTTGTTTTTTCTCTTCTGGTTGCCTGATTTTTTAGCTAAGTTATGATTAAGACCAATCGCTCTTCTTAGGATTTTGCCGGTTTTAGTAAATTTGAAACGTTTTGAAATTGATTTTCTGGTTTTAGTCATATTCTTATTTGCCTATTATCATAATAAGCGTTCGTCCTCTTTTTTCTAAATTCTTTTCTACTTTAATAGTTATTCTAGCACTCAACATTTGGATAAATTGCTTTATCTTTTCTTGGGCAATATCTGATAATGTTTTTTCGCGTCCTCTTAAAATTACTTCAATTCTTATTTTATCGCCTCGGGCTAGGAATTTTTCTGCCTGATTAACCCTTGTCTCCAAATCATGAGTAGAAATATTAAAACTTAATCTGATTCCTTTCAGTTCTCCAGCCTTTTTGGTTTTAAACTGTTTTTTCTTTTTCTCTTCAGCGTAAAGATATTTGCCGTAATCAGTTATTCGGCAAACCGGCGGTTTAACTTTTTCAGTAACCTGGACTAAGTCCAAACCGCGAGCTTGAGCTACTTGAATTGCATTAGTCAAACTCATAATGCCCAATTGCTTTCCACCTTCATCAACAACTCTCACTTCAACTGCCCTTATTTTATTATTAGCTAATGATTTACTGATATTATTAATTTAATTTTTTTGGTGGAGGTGGCGAGGATGAACTCGCGTCCAAAGTTTTTCTAAAAGCGATCTACAGGTTTAGTCTATTTGATTTAATACTAAATTGGAAATAGACAAAACTTTAGTATTTTTACTCCTTTATTTAGACAAGCTTCCGGAGTCTAAGCTGGCCGATCTCGATGATATAACACTCGAAATAGTTTATCGAGAATCAACCATTCGAATGCTGCTTTAAGCGAATGCTAGAGCAGGTTGTGCAAATAAATTGGCACTTTTGTTTTTCTGGAAGTTTAACGAGAATCCAGAATCTCGGCCTGCGAACTTTTATTCAAAACTCTGTCGAAACTTTCACCCCCTGAATGTTTTTCTAATTCTTTCTTCCACCTCTTTGTTCTTGATTGACTCTCTTTTATCAATCTTGCTTAATATTTTCACTATTCCAAATTCGAGCTTTATTATACCGCGTTTAGTATAAACTTTCAAGGGCACTAAAGTCAAGCTCTTTTGTTGAGATTTTCCTATAAGATAATTAATTTCCGATTTCTTTAAAAGCAGCGGCCTGGTTCTGTCTGGCTGATAGCTGGAGGTTTTGTTATTGGGTTGATAGGCTGGGATAGTGACTCCGATTAAACAGGCCTGTTTGTTCTTAATAATTACATAAGAGCCGCTGAGATTGATTCTTCCCGATTTAATTGATTTTACTTCTTGGCCAATCAAAGAAAGACCAGCTTCGAATTTCTCTAAAACTTGATATTTCCGATAAGCCGCCTTGTTTTCTGAGATTGCCTCCATTGTCTTCATTTTAACACAGATCAAACCAATCTGGAGCTTATTCCATGTTTTGAAAAGCCAAAACAGAAAAGGTTAAGTTGAGAAAAGCAGCGCCAATAAATAGGGCAGCAAAGCCAAAAGAAGAAATGATAAAGCCAGAAACAGCTTGAGCAACCGAAGCTCCAACATTTATGCCAATCATTAATAGGCTAATGTCTCCAGCCAAAGATTCACGACTGGCTGTTTCAACAAAGATAGTTTCTCCTCCAGCATCAAATAGTCCGCCGAATATTCCAGAAAAAACTATAATGGCTGGCAAAAATATTTGGGGTGAAAAAATAATACAAACAAAAGATAAGGCATTTAATATGCCACCAATTAATAATTTATATTTGCCCTTGCCCCAAGATCGCAGAGAATAAATAGCAATGCCTCCTAAAAGCGATTGCATTCCCAATATTAATCCTATTTGTTCTATGCTTGTGCCAGCTTCTTTTAAAAATAAAGGAAAAACATAGCCACCAATTAATCCATAATAAAGACCAATAATAAAATAGAGCCAGAAAAATGTTTTGAATTTTTTACTCTTATTGTTGATATTAAAAGCATCAATTATTGCTAAAATACTTATCTCACGCTTTTCTCCATCTATTAATTTTGAAACATTTGGGAAAATTAAAAATGATAGAATTATTAAAGCAAATAGAGTTTTGTTATAGAAAAGATTAGTAATGAAAAATCCAGCTCCCAAAATACCAATAGCATAAAAAATATATCCTATTCCTCTCATTTTCATTAATGATTTTTCTGCTTTTTGGCTATGATCAAGAAAGTAAGCGCGATTAACTGACCAAATAGAGGCCTCTTTTATGGCTTCGCTCACTTTTCCAATTAGAAAGGTAAATGGGTTATTGGCTAAGCAGTAAGCTAATAAAGAAATTATATTAGCAATTCCATTAAGCCAATAGAATTTTTTTCTACCAACGTGATCGGAGATTACGCCAAAAATCATTCGGCTGGCTTGCAAAACCAAGGGCAAAACAGCAAAAATCAACCCCATTGATTCAATGGAAATTTTTCGCTCTAACATTAGTATTGGTAGCAATACATACATTACGCCCCAAACAAAAGAGTTCAGGGCCTGAATTATTAGAGCGTTTTTAACTCCCGAAACATCTTTTTGAGTTGAAAACAAATTCATATGCAGTTTATTTTAATTGAAAATTAAGTTTAAGTCAAAGCTTGTTTTGAACATTAATTTTGATATATTAAAGATGATGATTAAAGATAAAATTTCTCAAATTACATCAGAAGCAATTCGATCTGTCCAAAAACAAGGAGCTTGGCCTGATTTTAATATTTCTGAGATAAAAATAGAATCCCCTAAAGATAAAAAACATGGTGACTATGCAGTTAGTATTGCTTTAGAAATAGGGAAAATTTTAAAGCAAAACCCAATTGAGATAGCCGAAAGTATTAAAACTGAAATTTTAAAAAAGCCGTCAATCTTATTTAACAAAATTGAAGTTGTCAGTCCAGGATTCCTTAATTTTTTTCTTTCCGAGAATTACTTGATTGACGAATTGAATAAAATCTTAAAAGAAAAAGATAAATACGGTTCAGGTAAAATTAAAAAAACAATTATTATTGATTATTCTGCGCCCAACATTGCCAAGCCGTTTGGAATTGGCCACCTTAGGTCAACTATTATTGGCCAATCAATTTATAATATCTATAAGTTTCTTGGTTTTAAATGCATTGGCGACAATCATTTGGGAGACTGGGGCACACAATTCGGCAAAATGATAGTGGCTATAAGAAAATGGGTAAGCCAAGACAAGATTAATGATTTGACTATTAATGAATTAGAAAAACTTTATGTTCAATTTCACCAGGAAATAGAAAAGTATCCTGAAATGGAAGATGAGGCCCGTTTGTGGTTTAAAAAATTAGAAGATGGAGATAAAGAAGCCAAGGACATCTGGCAGGCTTGTATTAATGTTAGTTTAAAAGAATTTAACAAGATTTATGACTTATTGGGAGTAAAGATTGATTATGCTTTGGGAGAAAGTTTCTATGAAGGAAAAATGATGCCAATTGTCCAAGAAGCTATTAATAAAAAGATTGCCATCAAAAGCCAGGGAGCAATCATTATTGATTATTCAGATAAACTGCCCCCAGCCATTATTTTAAAATCTGACAAAGCTACTAATTATTTTACTCGAGACTTGGCCACAATCCAGTATCGCCTTAAAAAGTGGAAGCCGGATTTGATTGTCTATGAAGTTGGCGCTGAACAAAGCCTTCACTTCAGACAGCTTTTTGAAGCAGTTGAGCTTTTGGGCTGGATCAAGAAAGACAAATTGGTTCACATTGCCCATGGGCTTTATCGTTCTAAGGCCGGCAAGTTTTCGACCAGAAAAGGACAGACTATTCATTTGGAAGAAATTCTCGTTGAAGCAATTGAAAGAGCCAAGAAAATGATTGAAAGCTCGGAAACAATTAAGGATTTGTCTGATCAAGAAAAAGAGGAAACAGCTAAAGTGGTTGGTATTGGCGCAGTAAAATATAATGATTTATCGCAGCATCACAGTCGAGATATTGTTTTTGATTGGGATAAGATTTTAAATTTAAAAGGCAATTCTGGCCCCTATCTTCAATACACTTATGCCCGTTGCGCTAGCATTTTAAGAAAAACAGAAACCAAATTAGATTTAAAAAAGATAAAAGACATTAAATTAAATTCTGAAGAAGAAGATATTTTAAGAGATATCGGTCGGTTTCCAGAAATAGTCCAAGAAGCAGCTTGTAAGTTTTCGCCAAATTTAATTTGCAGTTTTGCTTTTGAATTAGCCCAAAAATACAATCTTTTTTATCAGTTCCATCCAGTTATCAAGGCTGAAACAGAAGAGTTAAAAATATTGAGATTATCTCTTACCACAGCCGCAGCTCAAATATTAAAAAACTCTCTTTCTCTTTTGGGTATCAATACTCCAGAGAAAATGTAAAAAAGCACTTAGTGCATTTTGTCATAAAAAAACAGAGGAGTCTTCTTAGAATCTTTTATTCTATTTAGCTCCTCTTTTTTGTTTCTTTTTTTCTCTTCTTTTTCTCTTGTCTCTTTTTCCTCCTTTCTTTTTTTTGTTTCCCAATGCTTCACCTCGTTCGTGATTTTATCAATAACACAAGATTATCTTTTTGTCAATAAAAATTACAAAATATCGGTTCTTACACTCGTGCTTTAAAAACAAAAAAGCCCATTAAAGATTATTCTATAATGGGCCATGGGTATCTTTTTCTAGAGCTAATTTTTGTAGATTACGATGTTCTCTATATTTGTCATAAGGTTTTTTTATGCGATTCGGTATTTCATTACCATAAATATATCTTACATAAGAAATTGTGCCATCGATTTTTTCGTCCAGTTTTGGATTATATGGAATATAACAAGAGTTGTTTAGCATCGTTCTGATTATTTCCCTTTTTGTTTTGGGTATAGCAATGTTTCCTTTTCCATCAATGCTTAGACCCGTAACAATGGCAGCCCCTTGTCTGCAATCGTATAGCCTAGTTTTTTGACGATTGATTGGTAATCCCACGGATTCAATTGAGTGAATAATTCCCGATATTGCTTCTGGAGTAATCCTTTTGTTTTTCGTGCTAATAACTATGTTATCTACATAGATGCTTATTTTGCATTCCGAGGCTTTAATTTTCTTAAGTTGTCTCCATATTGCACCGTGAACATATTCCATTTTTTTTGATAAGAATATGTAAAACAAAAAAGGGGAAGTGGGAGCACCTTGCGGTAGCGTTTTTTCATGCGTGGTTAATTTTAGAATTATTTGACACAGGCGATTAGTCATTCTTGAGGTCATGTCTAGAAGTATTATTTCGTAAAGAATAGGTTCTATCTTGCTCCAGGTTATTGATGAGAATGCATTTTCTACGTCTAGTGTTAAGATAAATCTTGAATTGGAGTGTATCCTTGCGTGCTCAATGTGCGGATAGCCTCTTTTGTATAAACCAAAAACTGTGCTCCAGCGAGGAACGTTGGTGTTGCGCGTTAATAGTTTAAGAATCCTTCTTTGGGTTTTTTTTAAGTCTGGTGAAGGAACGCATAATTCTCGCCATTTACCTCTAGTCTTGGGTATTTTTGTTTTTTTATAACCCTGCTCTTCAACTAGAGGCAAGCACTGTTCTAGTTCTGATAATATGTATGGTTTTGGTGGTTTTGGTGATTCTGACAATTCTTTTCCATCCAATGTCTGTTGTCTTCTCATTATTTTCACTTTTCAAAGAACAGGGTGGGACCCCGAACTACTGTGGCTCAACTGAGAGCCGGTGCCTTTGCGTACCAATCAATGGTTTCCATTGACCGCCTTTTTGCAGGATAGAACTACCTGCGACTAGCAGAGGCTGTTTCTAGCCCGGTTGGTCCCAATTTCTATTTAGACGAAAAACTTAACTTTGTCAACACGGGTCACAAATTCATCTTATAAATTAGTGGGCTTTTTTGTTTCAAAACAATATTTTTATTGAAAAAAGGGAATTAAGATGCTAATTTTAACCTATAGAAGAACCAAAAGCACAATATGAATTTTGTTGAAAATGAACATAAAATAATAAAGTTTTGGGAGGATAATAAAATTTTTGAGAAGTATCAAAAGAAAAACCAAGGCAAAAAACATTGGTCTTTTTTAGATGGTCCAATTACTGCCAACAATCCAATGGGCGTTCATCATGCTTGGGGCAGAACCTATAAAGACCTTTTTCAGAGATACAAAAACATGCAGGGCTATGAACAGAGATTTCAGAATGGCTTTGACTGCCAGGGTCTTTGGGTTGAGGTTGAGGTGGAAAAAGAAAAAGGTTTCAAATCTAAAAAAGATATTGAAACTTTTGGTATTGAGAAATTTGTTGAAGCCTGCAAAGAAAGAGTGAGAAAATATTCCCAAATCCAGACTGAGCAATCTAAGCGTTTGGGCGAGTGGATGGATTGGGACAATTCCTATTTCACTATGTCTGATGAAAATAATTATACTATCTGGGCATTCCTTAAAAAATGTTATGAAAATGGTTGGTTATATAAAGGCAAAGATGTTGTGCCTTGGTGTCCTCGCTGCGGTACAGCCATTTCCCAGCACGAGATTTTAACTGAAGAGTATAAGCAAATTGTTCATAAATCAATCTTTTTAAAGATTCCAGTCAAAGAAAGAAAAAATACTTACTTTTTAGTTTGGACCACCACTCCCTGGACCCTTCCGGGAAATATTGCTTTGGCTGTTAATCCTGAATTGGATTATGTAGAAATTGAAAAAGACGGAGATATTTTTATTCTGATTAAAGAAAAAGCCAATCTGATATTTGAAGGAAAAATAATTAAAAATTTTAAAGGCCAGCAATTAAAAGGATTGAAATACCAGGGTATTTTTGATGAATTGCCAATAGTTTCAAAAAGATTAGAGGGCTATGAGCACCAGGTTATTTTATGGGATGGCGTTTCTTTTGAAGAGGGAACTGGCATTGTCCACATTGCCACTAGCTCTGGTCAAGAAGACTTCCAATTGAGTAAGGAATTAAAGCTGCCGGTTATTAGTCCTACCAATGATGAAAATAAATATATTGACGGCTTTGGCTTTCTAACCGGCAAATCAGTAATAGAGCCAGAAACCCGAGATTTGATTTTTGATAATTTAAAGAACAAGGGGGTTGTTTTTAAAATCGAAGACTATTCTCATCGATATCCCACTTGTTGGAGGTGCAAGTCAGAATTAATCTTTAGATTGGTTGACGAGTGGTATATTGCTATGGATCCATTAAGAGAGCCATTGAAGAAAATAACTGAAACGATTCAATGGATTCCTGATTTTGGCAAGGAAAGAGAAATAGATTGGCTCAATAACATGCACGATTGGATGATATCTAAAAAAAGGTATTGGGGGTTGGCTTTGCCAATCTTTGAATGTTCTTGCGGCAATTTTGAAGTTATTGGCTCAAAAGAAGAATTAGCCAAGAGGGCTGTTTCTGGTTGGGATAAGTTTGAAGGCCGTTCTCCTCATCGGCCACAAATAGACGAGGTTAAGATTAAATGCTCTAAATGCGGCCAAGAAGTTTCTAGAATTACTGATGTTGGCAATCCCTGGCTTGATGCTGGAATAGTTCCTTTTTCTACATTAAATTATTCTTCAGACAAAAAATACTGGAGCAAATGGTTTCCAGCTGATTTAATTTCCGAGTCATTTCCTGGCCAATTTAGGAATTGGTTCTATTCTTTGTTGGTAATGAGCCAGGTTATGGAAAACAAAGCTCCGTTTAAGACAATTTTTGGCTATGCCACAGTTAAAGATGAAAAAGGAGAGGAAATGCACAAATCTAAGGGCAATGCCATTTGGTTTGATGATGGGGTGGAAAAAATGGGAGCTGATCCAATGCGCTGGCTGTATTCCAGGCAGAACATTGTTTTTGATTTAAGGTTTGGCTACAATACCGTTGATGAGGTTAAAAGAAAACTCTTAACTCTTTGGAATAGTTTGGTTTTTCTAAAAACCTATACAACTGAAAAAGATTTTCCTTGTAATGATTCGGCACCCAAGAGCCAAGATGTTCTAGATCAATGGGTTATTTCTCGCTTCAATAACTTAATTAAAATTGCCACTCAGAGCTTAGATGAATTTAAAGTTGATAAAGCGGTTATAGCCATTGAGGAGTTTTTCATTAATGATTTGTCTTTGTGGTACGTTCGAAGATCTCGCTCTCGATTGCAAAAACCAAAAGATGCTAGTGATAAAAAAGAAATTATTGGCACTCTCTATTATCTTCTTTTGAATTTAGCCAAGCTTATGGCTCCGATAATTCCCTTTTTGGCTGAAGAAATTTATCAGAACCTTAAAGGAAAAGACATGCCCGAATCAGTACACTTGTGCGATTGGCCAAAGGCAGATCAAAAAAGAATCAATCCAGACTTAGAAGAAAAAATGGAAAAAGTCAGAAGCATTGTTTCTTTGGTTTTAGCCAAAAGAAAAGAATTAAATATTAAAGTAAGACAGCCGTTGGGAACATTAAAGATTAAAGATTCTAATTTAAAAGATTTTGACGATTTGCTCAAGGGAGAAGTCAATGTTAAAGAAATATTAATTGACAGCAGCGTTGATGGCCCAGAACTTAGCACAGACATTACCCCAGAATTAAAAGAAGAGGGAACCCTAAGAGACATAATGCGCCAAGCCCAATCTCTAAGAAAGGACTTGGGGCTTAAACCAGCTGATAGAATAGCATTTTTTTATGATGCTTCTGATACGATCAAGGGAATTATTATTAAAAATACTCAAAACATTTTAAATGAAATAAAAGCTGATTTTATCAAACAGGGCAAAGAATTTGGTTTTGATGCCGAAAAAATAATAGAGATTGATCAAGATCAGGTTTGGCTGGCAATTAAAAAGCTGTAAAATGGCCATTCATTATCGTACTTCGGGATTCATTGTAAAAAAGCAAGATCTTAGAGAAACAGACCAATTATTTACTGTTTATACGCATGACTTTGGCAAGATAAGAATTTTAGGCCGAGCAATTAGGAAAATAGATGCAAAGTTGAAAGGCAATTTCCAGTTATTCAATTTGGTTGAATTAGAGTTTGTTCAGGGAAGAAATCACAAAACTCTAATTAATGCTTTGGTTGTTGGCGAATTTATCCAAATCAAAAAAGACCTTAAAAAGATGAAAGCCGCTTATCAGATTGCCGAAGCCTTAGATGGCTTGGTCAAAAGGGAAGAGGGGGAGAAAAAAGTATGGGAATTGTTAGAAGAAACATTGACGCGGCTTAATAATTTAAGCTTTTCTTCAAACAGATTGCGCTTGCTCTATTATTATTATTTTTGGAACTTAGTTGCTATTTTGGGTTATGAGCCTCAAATCTATAACTGCGTTTCTTGCCATAAGAAATTAAGCCCAAGGGGACTGGTTTTTATACCCGAGATTGGAGGAATAATTTGCGTTGATTGTTTTAAGAAAAATCAGAATCAGGAATCAATTTTAATTAAAATTGAAACAATTAAAATCATCAGATTGATTTTAAAAAAAGATTGGGCAACGCTTTCTAAACTTAAGATAGCCAAAGAAGATTTAATAAATCTAAAAGAAGTATCTGATATGTTTTTTGACTTTCTTTCCAATTAAAAATATTCATAATTTTTTATGCTACAATGAAAAAGATGAAAAGAAATTCAATTATTTTTTTAATAATAGTTTTAGCAGTTATCTCTTTGTATTATTGGAGATCTAATTCTTATTCCAAAGAAACGCTTAAATTGGAGATTCTTGGCCCAGACAAAATAGATATTGCCGAGAATTTTGAATATTTGGTGAAGTATAAGAATAACGGCCAAACCAGATTAGAAGATCCCAAGTTGATTTTTGAATATCCGGCTTATTCAATTGTTGAAGAGAATCTTTTAAGAAAAGAGATTAGTTTGGAAGATATTTATCCCGGTGAAGAAAAAACCTATAATTTTAAAGCTCGCCTTTTGGGCAAAGAAGGAGAAGCCAGAACCGCTAAAGTATCATTGAGTTACAAGCCCAAGAATCTTAATGCTCGTTTTGAATCGAAAACCACTTTCACCACTGTTATTCAATCTGTTCCTTTGACTTTTCGATTTGATTTGCCGTCAGAAATCGAATCAGGCAAAGATTTAACCTTTAATTTGAATTATTTTTCCAATATTGATTATCCATTGTCTAATTTAAGGATAAAAGTAGATTATCCGCCTGGCTTTGAATTTGTAAAATCTACCCCCCAATCTTTAGAAAAGGTTGAGTGGGACATTCCTCCTTTGAACAAGGCTGAGGGCGGAAGAATTGAAATTACTGGCAGGGAGAAAGGCAATGTCGGCGAGGAGAGTATTTTTCAAGCCGAGCTTGGCAGCTGGCAGAACGGCGAATTTGTTTTATTAAAAGAAGTTTTTAAAGGAGTCAAGGTTATTAAACCAGCTTTAAATATCAGCCAAAAGATTAATGGCAGCTTGGAATATATTGCCAGCCCGGGCGATTTGCTTCACTATGAAGTTTCTTTTGAAAACATTGGAGACAGCTCCTTGACCGATTTATCTCTTTTAGTTACTTTGATTGGCGACAGCTTTGATCTGGCTACTGTCAGAGCGCCTCAAGCAGATTACAAAAGCGGCGACAATTCTTTGGTTTGGGATTGGAAAAAATTAGGAGAACTTCAATTTTTAGACATTAGAGAAACCGGTAATGTTGAGTTCTGGGTCAATTTAAAAGATAACTGGGCTATATCTTCTTCAGCTGGGCAAGAAGTTATTAAAACTAAAATTTATATCAGCCAAGCCCAAGAAGAGTTTGAAACTAAGGTGAATTCACAAATAGAAGTAGTCCAGAAAGGATATTTTAACGATGAGATTTTCGGAAACTCAGGATCAGTTCCTCCAAAAGCAGGAGAGACAACCACTTATACAATTATTTGGCAAGCTAAGAATTTCTATAACAATGTTAACGACGCTAAGGTTAAAGCAAAATTAGCCAACAACGTAAGATTGACCGGGTTGATTTTTCCCGAAGAAGAAACTCTGAAGTTTACTTTTGATTCAGGATCTAAAGAAATAGTTTGGGAAGTTGGCAATTTAAATGTTGGAGAGGGGGTTTTGAATTCCGCGCCAAATATTGCTTTTCAGGTTGCTTTTACGCCCGACAATTCCCAAAGAGGGCAGGTGCCAGAAATACTAGGACCGGCAGAAATTATTGGAGAAGACACGTGGACAAAAGAAACAATTAAATTTTTAACCAATGGAATAAATACAAGCTTACCAGATGACCCAATGGTTGAAAACGGCACTGTTCAGTAGTTTTTTGTTGACAAAGTTAATAAATAGCTTAAGGATATATAAAAGCACCTTTAAATAATTTAGGAGGTGGCTCCTAGGACCTGATAATCGGGTCTTGAGGGCTGTCTCCTAAAAATTGGAGATACAAATGAGGAGAAGGAATGAACAAAACAAAAGCAGTAGCTTTTCTAATACTGGCGATTCTTGTAATGGTTTTGGTTCCCCTAGTACCCGTAAAGGCCCCAGTTGCTGCAGCCGAGCCCATCGTTGTCCTTGATGGCCCTTTCAACACCGCGATACTTGCTACATCTTTGACGCACGGGTTTTTGCAACCAATAATTGTGTTGGCGTGCATATGCTTTTACGTCGTCATTGGTTTGATTGCAATCGTTGCTGTAAGGAGGCGCCTTCGGATATTTGGTGCTCCAGGACCGCCCAGTTTCCTCGTTTGGCCCGCTGGTTTAGTGAAAGTTCTTCGCAACAAAGTCGCACAGAAAATAAGAACCATGATGTTAAATACTGACAACAACAACCCTAAGATCTTTTCTCTGGGAGTAATGACGAATTCCTTAATCACCTAGGAAAATATTGCTCTTGAGAGAAAACAGGAAAAGCCCGAAAGCACTAATATTTCGAACTTAAGCAAAAACCATAAGCCCAAACGATTTGAGAAAACCCATCTCCCATTTTTTTCAATCATCTTCAATTCTATGTCGATAGACTAAGTTTATCGACGCTTTTTTATTCTTAGGCTTCATTTTTTTGGAAGAATAAGATAAAATAAGTTTAATGCAGGACAAAATTTCAAAAATTATATCTTTATCGAAAAGAAGAGGATTCGTCTTTCCGTCATCAGAGATTTATGGCGGTTTTGGTTCAAGTTATGATTTTGGGCCGCTCGGAGTTGAAATGAAAAGAAATCTAAAACAGATCTGGTGGTCAGAGATGATTAACAATCATGAAGACATTGTTGGTTTAGATGCTGCTATTTTAATGAATCCAAGGGTTTGGCAAGCATCGGGGCATTTAACTGCCGGCTTTGCCGATGAATTGGTAGAGTGCCAGAAGTGTAAAAAAAGATTCAAAAAAGAAGAAATTCAAAAAGATGTTTGTCCCGAATGCGGAGGTAAGATTAGCCAATCCAGAAAGTTCAATCTAATGATGAAAACATTTGTCGGCCCAGTAGAAGACGAAGCATCAGTCGCCTATTTAAGAGCTGAAACTTGCCAAGGCATTTATGTTAATTTTGAGAATATTAGATCAGCTATGAGAAAAAAGTTGCCATTTGGAATTGCTCAAATCGGCAAATCTTTTAGAAATGAAATTAATCCCAAAAATTTCATCTTTCGGACTAGAGAGTTTGAGCAAATGGAAATGCAATGGTTTTGTAATCCTAAAGAAGTTGATAAGTGGTTTGATTATTGGAAAGAAGAGAGAATAAATTGGTATCTTAAATTAGGAATTGATAAAAAAGACTTAAGGGTTGTAGGGGTTGATAAAAAAGACCGAGCCCATTACGCTCAAAGGCAAGCTGATATTGAATATCATTTTCCATTTGGCTGGGGAGAAATTGAGGGAATTCATAATCGGGGAGAGTGGGACCTATCTAATCATTCTAAGCATTCTGGCCAGGATTTAAGATATTTTGACGAAGAAACCAAGGAAAAATATTTTCCCTACATTATTGAAACATCAGTTGGAGTGGAAAGATCGCTGTTTGCGTTTTTGGTCAATGCTTACGAAGAAATAGAGGGAGGAAGAACCACAACCACTGAAGCAGTCAAAGAACAAGAAATAGTCATGAAGTTTAATAAAAAGCTTGCTCCAGTTAAAGTTATTGTTCTGCCTTTAGTTAAAAACAACCCCAAAATTGTAGCCAAAGCCCAAGAAGTTTACAAAGTTGTAAAGCCCGATTTTTCCTGCCAGTATGATCAGGTTGGATCAATTGGAAGAAGATACAGAAGAGCTGATGAAATTGGTGTTGTTTTC
>Ga0214473_10007106_pt1 | contig 13319 bp, 9 predicted proteins | sample RVTome_7_FD_203509 | JGI IMG/M metagenome (GOLD analysis project Ga0214473, IMG submission 203509) | Soil microbial communities from uranium-contaminated site in the Upper Colorado River Basin, Wyoming, United States - RVT98D197 | ecosystem: Environmental > Terrestrial > Soil > Contaminated >...
CGAAGCGGAAAGTGGCACCGAAGATGAAACGCGAAAAGTCCCGGGGCAGCCGGAAGGTCAGTTTCAAGGAGCAACGCGAGGTTGAGGCGCTTCCGGAACAGATCGAACGTTTGGAAAGCGAGCAGCAGAACTTGTATGCCCGGCTTGCAGACCCTGCCCTCTATAAGGAGGGAGGTGCCGGTGTAGTCCAGGCCAAAGCGCGTCTGGAAACGATCAACCAGGAACTGCCGCGGCTTTATGCCCGCTGGGAGGAACTTGAGGAGATGATGCAGCAAAAAGGTGCCGCCGCCGTTTAAGGCTCCCCCCGATCCCCGATGGGGATTTTCTCCTTCTGATGGAAATCGCGAAAGAAGAACAGCATCCATCTATGGGAACCTGTAGAAATGGGGTCAGTCCGGGAATCTATGATTTTGAAACAGTTTAGCCAAGAAAAGGAAAAAGAATAAAAGACAAAAATATTAGAAACTTATTTGCCACAGAGGTCACCGAGGCCACAGAGGGATTTGCGTTCAAAAACCAAAACGAAAAGGCGAACGCTTGCGGAATCTGTTTTGAGGTTGCAGGGTCAAATTCTTTTCCATTTTCTGCTTCCATATCTCTGTGCTCTCGGTGAACTCTGTGGCTAAATAATTTCATGATTTTTTATCACGCCATGCCAACACAGTCCCCTCTTTCAAACTCCAAAATGTACCTCTTCCGTTAAATATTAAACCTGCGGCCAAAGATCGTCGATAGAATAAGTAATATCGCCGAAAAGGAGGGTTGACCATGGTTGGAAGGGTGATGATCGGATTATTGGCCTTACTGTTATTCATGCCGCCCCGGGCTATCGCCCTGGAGAAAAACGAACAGATCAAAATCTTTCGGGAGCGGGTCCATGCCCTGCTTGCCAAAGGTATCCTGCCCCTCATTGACGTGGAGTACCATCACGGCGGAAAAATCGAAAGCAGCCGCCTCATTAAACGCATGGATGAAAACGGAGTGGCCTTGACCTGGCTGGGGCCCAATGAAAAATTGGGTAGCGAAGAATCCATCCGGATGAATGAAAAATTCCCGGACCGCTTCGTTCCGGTTGCCGTTCACGGCGATGGTCCATTATGGCACAAGGGGGATAGAGGATTTCTTGACAAACTGGCCCGGGATGTTCGCTCCGGAAAATATTTCGCCATGGGGGAATTTGAGGCTCGCCACTATCCCTCCAGCACCAACAACCGGGACGTACACATGCCCGTAGATTCGGAACCCATGCAGGCCGTTTTCCAGATTTCGGAGGAAAGCGGAATTCCTTTCCTCCTGCACCATGAGGCGGAAGATGCGCTTTTACCCGAGCTGGAAAGAATGCTGGCCAAATATCCGAAGGCTAAGGTAGTCTGGTGTCATGTGGGGCGCAACCGAAACCCGGCTACCTGGAAAAAGTGTGGAAATGTGGAAGGAATCCGGGACCTCCTGCGGAAATATCCGAATCTCTATTTTGACCTGGTACAGTCCAAGCCCGGGTCGAGATATCGGGTCACAGGATATGTGGAAGGAGCGATGTATCACACTGGATTTAACCGGGCCTCTCTGGTTGGCGAATGGAAAAAAGTTTTTGAAGATTTCCCGGAAAGGTTTGTTTTTGGGTCGGACATCAACACGGGCCGCTTTGATGAATACAACCAGGTGATGGAGACCTTTCGTGAGATTGTCTTCCCGGGTCTGCGAAAAGAGGCCGCCGCAAAAATCGCTTTTCAAAACGCCTGGAAATTGATGACTGGAGAAGAATGGAAGAATTAAGGGTTTCTGAAAGACCGTTGACGGCGGAGATTTGGGATTAAACCCAGGCGAATTCGGGATTATCCGTCGCTGTCGTCTGCCCTAAGATTTACCTTACAGCGACAACCAGCAATAGCTTGTTTCAAGGGTTGTGGCATTAACAGGATTCTTCCCTATTTCTTCTGCAGACCCAGTTTGTGAACCAGCTTCCCGATGTTCTCAAAATCCTGGCGGACAAATCTCTCATAATCCTCGGGACCCAGATAAAGCATGGGCATATCCAGCTTCTTCATCGTGTCGATGAACTCGGGATCGTCCATCGCTTTTTTGAAGGCCTGATGCAGCTTGTCGACAATCGGGGCGGGTAATCCTTTCGGCCCAAAAACTCCCATGGGGCCCAGCGTGACCACGTTATATCCAGTTTCCTTGACGGTCGGAACTTGGGGGTAGTGAGCGGATCGCTCATTTCCCCAGGTGGCCAACAATCGGAATTTCCCCGAATCCACCAGGGGAACCCAACCGGCCGCATCCGAGATAAAGTCGACATACCCACTCAAAAGAGCGACATTGTCCTCCGCGACCCCCTTCGTGGGCATATGCGTCCACTGGATGCCAGCGGTCATCGCCAGCTCTTCGGCTGCCAGATGGGTTGCCGACCCGACCCCCGGCGACCAATAAACAACCTTCTGCGGATTTTGTTTGGAGTATAGCAGCATTTCCTGAATGGTTTTCCACGGGGAATCCGCCCGTACCACAATGCCATAAAGGTTTCCGCACCAGCGCATAATGTAAGTTACATCGTCGAGGGGGTGAAAATTCAACTTGCCCATATGATAGGCATTGGGCACACTAGGGGTGATGGTTCCGATGGTGTAACCGTCAGGCGGCTTCGGGACAACGAGACTGGGGCCAACGGCTCCCCCGCCCCCTGGCTTATTCTCGCAAATGATCGGTTGGCCGAGAAACTTTTTCGCGGCATTGGCCAGAGCCCGGCTGGTAATATCGGTAGAGCCGCCCGCCGGAAAAGGAATGATATAGGAAATGGGCTTGGTGGGATATTCAGCGGCGACCGCCGGAAGCCCGAAAGCCATGATCAGACTTGCGATGATGATGAATCCAGTGAATGCTCTGTTGACCCGGCACATGAAGCCTCCTCTTCAGATGGTTAAAACAGTATTTTCGACCCACAATGTTTGGGTACTCTACCTATTGTACCACAGGGGGAAAAAGTAGCGCTGAAGTTTCTATCCTTGACCTCCTCATCCTCGATAAAGGCCATGATCCGCATTCTCCCCTGGCATTTGGGGCAGCTTAAGGCGTCGACCTCGTAGTTTTTTTTCTTTAGAAAACAACAAGAGTAAAGACCCGAAGACACGTTGATCTTTCGCCCGAGACTCATTTCAGATAATCGGCAGTCCGGGACTCCTCCTTCGAAGAAAACCGTCGGTCAACCCCGGAGGTTAATTGCTTGCTTTGGGGATAAAAGTGGAGTATTTTAAGGGATGAAAAAAGAGTGAAATAGTTTTGCTCCAAAAGCCATCGGGAGGTCAATTTGATGATACCAAAGGATGAGCTTGACAAAGCGACTGAAATTGCCAAGAAATACGGGATCGGCAAGATGTATTTAATTGGCTCTTCCTTATCCAAAGACCCGGGCGAGGTTCATGATTATGATTTCGCTGTACGGGATATTCCTCCGGGGAACTTTTTCTTATTCTATGGGGAACTCCTGCGGAATCTCTCCAAGAATGTCGATATTATCGATCTCTCAGGAAGGGCAACCAAATTCAAAAATATCGTGATGAGAGAAGGAAAGCTGATCTATGACAAATCAGCAGCTTAAGGAATATTGCGAGGCTGAATTTGAAAACATAGAAATAGTAATAGGTGAACTGTTCACTGTTGTGAAGCCCCAAAAAAGAAAATATTCAACCGTGGAACTGGCAGCGATCGCTACGTTCTTGCACAATTTCTATAATGGAATAGAGAATGTTCTAAAAAGAATATTGATGCAAAAACGGTTGGAGATCAAAGATACCTCTACCTGGCATAAGGATTTATTGAAAATGGCTGCGGATGATGGAATCATCTCCGCTGATCTTTACAATGCGCTCTCCAACTATCTTTCCTTTCGACATTTCTTCGTCCACGCCTACAGCTTTGCCCTGAGGTGGGAAGACCTCAAGCCTCTTGTGGATAAAATCGCGGAAACGGTGAAAACTTTCGAATCATCTATCTATGCCTCTATTGGCAAGTAGGATAAGAGGCGGCCGACCCTCCGGCTGAAGCTCTTGCGCCCGAAAATTTGAAAATACTCCCTTGCCTTTGACGAGAGGGCCAGGGTGAGGGTGATCCATTCGTAAAAGGTTGTCATGCCCGCCCTGCACCGGTCCCGCTCGGAGCGGGATACAGGGCCTGCGCAGGTGGGAATCCAGAATTCGATAAATTCTTTCCAGTCTAGGCTGGTCCAGGGTTCAACGGTTTCAGTTAAAAACCAGTTCCCCGCCCCCCCATTTCCCCTTTAAAGAATCTCCTTACGCCATTCGAGTTTATTTTCGAGCTCACCATTGTAATAATCGCGAAGGGTTTTTACCAGGGCCTTTACCGCGGTATCGATGACGGACGCCCCCTTCTCAGAAGTTCCAGAAGAAGGGTCGCCCCAAACGCCGGGAACCCAGATGGCTGCCGCCTTATCGACCAGCTCTGGCTGGAGATAGAGCTGAAGAGATGTCTCCATTTCACCGGCGTGGCCGAGGGAACCTTTATCCGTCTGGCTGACCTTTTTCATTTGGTCCAGGACCAATGGTAGATCCCAGTAATTGTAGCCAAGGCAAGAAACCCCTTCTTCCGCAGCCAGCTTGCTGCGCATGCCCGCGATAACGGAAGAGTTCCCCGCATGTCCGTTAAGGAACAATATCTTTTTGAACCCGTGGGCGTAAACGCTTGCGGCCACCTGGGTGAAGACCTCAATCAGGGTTTGATATTTTAGGGTAATGGTCCCGGGATGCGACATATGAACGGGAGAGTATCCAGTCCATAACATGGGTAAAATCAACACAGGGAATTCGTCTATCGCCTGAGCGGCGCGCTGGGCGATCATAAAGCAACAATTGGCGTCCGTGTTGACGGGCAGGTGATTTCCATGCTGCTCAGTGGAGGCGACTGGAATAATTACAATGGCCTTGGCCTGGACTGCTTCTGCAAATTCAGTCCGCCTCAGCTTTTCCCACAGTATCTTTTTCATTTCAATTTAACCTCCTTTTAATTTATTTTGATCCATCAACTTCTCGGTGATAGGCAAAAAGAGCGGGAATGCCACCCGGTTGGATGAAGACAATGGTGCGGGGAAGGGGAATGCTGCTGAAAGTCTTCATGATTGCCTAATAACCGCTCCCTCATAGAATGAACTTTAAATCCTTAAGATACGTCCGCCTCCCCACTGATGAATAATAAGGAAGTTGTAAAACTTAATTAGTTAGTTTTCATCCGGAAACTCCCTCTCCCCTCGCGGGAGAGGGGCGGGGTGAGGGGGAATAGAAATGAAAGGTCTTGATATCCCAATTGTTGTCACCCCCACCCCGACCCTCCCCCCTCAGGAGACTGTGTCGCAATTCGTCATGCCCGCCCTGCACCAGTCCCGCTCGGAGCGGGATACAGGGCCCGCGTAGGCGGGCATCCAGGAAAATGAAATTATTCAATCCCGCTCAGAGCGGGACTGGATTCCGGCTTTCGCCGGAATGACGGCTCTTTTTCCTAATTACGACACAGCCTCTCAGAGGGGGAGGGGAATTCCCAGGTTTGCGGATGAGAACTAGTTATGCGCATCCCAAATCCCACTTTTATCCCCGATCGCTCATTCCCCCATCAACGGCTACTAAGGACCTGCATTCGACAGAGGGGGGACATTTGTTTCGGCGTCCCCCTTCGATTGGGCGTTCCCTGTTACCTCTTCATATTCCGGCGCCACAATCCCCCTCTTAATCATAATGTTGTAGATGATGTTGGACCGCTTGACCACATACCTCTGCTCACCCGCCGGGTTGTATTTTATCGGATTCGGAAGGACGGCGGCCATTCTGGCCGCCTCCCGGGGGCTGAGCTCGGAGGCGGATTTGCCGAAATAATGCCTGGCGGCTGCTTCGGCCCCGAAGATCCCTTTTCCCCACTCGACCTCATTCAGATACAATTCGAGGATGCGCCTCTTGGAAAGAACCTTCTCCATCCTCCAGGTAATCAACGCTTCGGCGCCCTTCCGCAGCAAACTTTTTTCCGGCCAGAGGTAGAGGTTACGGGCTAACTGCTGGGTGACCGTGCTGCCCCCGAACTTGAACTTTCCGGCCTGGAGGTCTTTTTCCAGAGCCTTCTGCATGCTTTCAAAATCGAAACCCTCATGCTTCCAGAACTTGTCATCTTCGGCGATTAAGACCGCTTTCAGGAGGTAAGGAGAAATTTTTGCAAGAGGGACCACGGTCTGAGTGATTTTATACCGCCGCCCCTTTTCCGCCCATTCCTTCTCCCGATGCTTCATAAAAGCGGTCTTATGGGGGGTTTCCCTTTTCAAGGAAGAGATATCCGGCATAACCAGCCAATAACCGAGCGGAACAGCAAGGAGGATAAATAAGAAGACAAGCCATCTGACTCTTCTTTTTTTAGCCATCCTTAAAACCCTGTCCAATCAGAAGTATTCTCGGGGAGCGCACGTGATCGGCTTTGAGATAAATTCCGTAACCGCCGCCGACGGTGAGTTTGACATCCGTGCCTTGAACTTCTATAGAAATTGATGGAGTAGTTCCGATCATTCCGAATTTGAATATACAACTCGGGCCTTGCGTCAAAAGAAACGGAACTGACGGAACTACGTCCCCGTTCTAAACCTGACACCTTTTCCCCCAGGTGGAATCTTTGGTCGTGACCCAAAATTCGCTCTTCCCCCCGTAATCAGTAGGGTTGGGGAGATAGGGCCCATTTTTTCTGCAACAATAGGGTTTAGGTTTTCTCCAGAACGACAAAAGCGTTGGCGGGAACACGGATTTGGATACGACCGTTTGCCGCGGGAATGTCGGCGCCGAAATTTCCGACATTGTCCCCGCCGTAGATTGCGGCATCACTGTTAAAGAGCTCGCGCCATTTGCCGTCCAACAAACGCCATGGGTCGCTCTGGATGACATACTCGTCGAACACTCGATTGTTGAAGCTCGCCACGACCAGCAACTCGTCGGCCCCCGCGGAGCGCCTGAACGCGATCACTCGTCCTTCGCCGTTGACGTGGATGATGTCGATGTTCTGCACGCGCACCGCAGGGTGGCGCCGGCTGAAACGGATGGCGTCTTGGTAGAAGCGAAACAGCTTTGCCCCATTTCCCGCCTGCTCGCCGGAGATGTCCTCGCGGTTGGCCATGAAGGTGTCGTACTTGTACGGCTTTTGCGCGCCGATTTCGTCAGCCATAAAGAACATGGGGGTGCCGGCCGAGAACAGGGATAGCCCGAACACGACGCGCGAGCGCGCTTCAGCGTACGTGCGCGTGGACCCGACCAATTCCGCGGAATTGACCGCACAGATCATTGTGCGCATTGAGCCGCCGGAATTGCCCGACTCATCATGCGACTCGTGGTAAACAATCTTGTTATACTTGCTACCATAGAGGACGCTCGCGAACTGATTTAGGTCGAGTGTCCGGTCGTCGCCGTAACCTGCGGACTTCAGGAGTCGCGCGCGACCGCCGGCCATATCGGAGTCGCCGATCAGATTATGGTAAAACGCGGCGTACCACGTGGCGCCGAAGCCGAGTCCGCCGGCCTCGGGGAGCTGCGTGACCTTGTCCCATTCGGAGTGGTCCTCGGCGATGAGCATCACCGTCGGCTTGATCAACCGGAGAGTGCGGCCCCATTCGCGCAACATTTTCGCGCCGAACTGGTTCGCGCTGCCGACGCTCTTGCCGTTGGCGTGCAGAACGCTGTCGCGGTGGATCGCCTGGGTCAAGTCCACTCGAAGCCCGTCCACGTGGGACTCCTCGATGAAGGCCGCTGCGCTGCTCACGAAGACATGCCGGACCATCTCCTCCCAAAATCGCGGCGTGTAACCTGTTGAGCCGTTGTCGAGATAGCCCCCGTCGGGCGAGGGGTAATCGGAGCTTTGTCCTTCATACCAGTAGTAGAGGTTTTGTTCCGGCGCGTCTGAATCATAGGCCCACTCCGCCCGATCGGCGTTGGGATCGAAATGGTTGTAAACGACATCCTGGATCACTGCGATCCCGCGGCGGTGGCATTCCCGCACGAAGTGCTTATATTGGTCGCGTGTGCCGGCGGTCGACTCGATGACGAAGTGATGCGTGTCGCCGTATCCCCAGCCTATGCCGGAAAATTCCGACATCGGCAGCAGCTCGACCGCATTCACCCCCAAGTCGGTCAAGTGCTCCAACAGCGCCATCGCGTCTTCCAGGTTGCCGGGGCGGCCCTTGCCGAAACCCAAGGCGCCGATATGCAGCTCGTAAATGATCATGTCCTCGATCCGGCTCGGGACGGGCACGCCCGGCGTGAACTCATGGGCCCAGAAGTCGGCCTCGGGAATCCGGACTACCGGCCTCCCGGGAGGCGGCGCGAAATCGCGCGCCACTGTATCGAAACTCATGATCACGCTGCAACTCTTGGTGCCGTCCAGCGTGCTCGGGTTGCCATTCCAATGCGCCCCGTCGGGGTTCTGCGTACCCCGCCCGATCTGCTGGCGTGAGAAAATGTCCGTCCGATAGACCGTGCGCCCCTGCGAATTCGTGATGCGATACATGTAGGGCAGGCCCTCGTGGGCCACGAAATCGGGAATGACGGCTGTTTGCCAGATTCCGTCCGAGCCTTTCGTCATCGACAACGGTGGGCGGGAGGGATCGATCCCGTGGCCGTCGTTGGCAATGTAGCCGTTGGCCGGGTTACCGAACACCACCTCCGCGTTCTCCGCGTTGGGGGCCCACACGGCAAAGCGGAGGCCGGGCTTCCCGGAGCGGCCTTGGGCGAAGACCTTACGCGCGCCCAACCGCCGGGAGTAGGTGAAGTAATACTCCTCGACCTGCTTGGTGCCGCCTGCCGGCCGGAGTTGGAACGCGCGCACGCGGTCGGTTCTGTTCGCATCGTGGACTTCCGTCGGCATGCCCGACACGTCCGTGACCGAAGGTGTATTGAGCCTCACGCTCCACTGGAAGGTCTTCCCTGCTTCGCTTTCATCGAACTGCATTGTCGCCATGAACCCGGGACAGCCATCCTCGGCTATGACGTCCGCCATGGGCGTCTCCGACCCGCTTTGCGAAGAGCGCCCGTTTTGATCCCAGCTCCCGAGCAACCGTGCGTTGCGGAAGATCTTCCGTTTGAGTCCTGTGAGGTATCTGAACTGCACCAATACCGTGCCCATACTCTGCTCCTTGTCTTTGATGTTGCTCTTAAGGGTTGACCTGCCAGAAGCCATTCTAGGTGAGTGGGCAGAAAAAGGCAATAGCGGGGTTAGCCGTGGTGATTGCTTCGATGGCTTGAATCGGCTGGCTAAATAAGAGGTAAGGCGTAAAGGGAAATGGGAAGGGAGGAAAAATCAAAAGGCCATAGGAAAGCATAATCCCATGAACGTCCCCCTCCCCATAGGCGGTTGACTCGTTTAGGCCTTCTCCATTTTCATTTTGGTGGACAAAAATAGGGTTATTATGTAAAATGTCCCTGTAGTGAAACTTCTTGTAGGGTAGGAGGTCGAAATCTCTGCCTGAACCTTTTGGGGAGTGACAACTTACCAACTTTACAAACGACGAATAGTTGTCATCCTTTAAGAGTTTCTTTTGAATTAGTCTTTCCAGATAATAGGCTTTTCCAAAGTATCCTAGGGGAAAAATGGAATATATATTTGTTCTTACTGAATTGGAGCCTAATGCCAATCTTGGTAATGAAAATATACTTTCAAGAATTCATGACCAGCTAAATAGATACGGAAGAATGGGGCCTGATCATGATCGATATAAAGTAGCAATCGATCTTATTCAGGGCCCTCCGGCTCCTGCCAAAACACTCGATGAATATATCAAGCCCCTTATTGAATCCATTGCCAAGTCGAATCTTTTCTGGATCGATGATGAACAGGTAGATGAAATTACCATTAAAAGGGTAAAAAACCCAAGATTAGATAAGTTCAAAATTAGGGTTCAAATCCGAAAAACCTAAACATTGGACAAGAACCTTGATAATCGCCGTTATTCGCCCTATTCCTCAATCAAAGATCAAAATATCTTCTCGGCCCCTGAAATCGCGATACCCATATTACTATGAGGGTTTGGGTAGGCTTCGAGCCAATCGCAACACAAAACATGGCTCGATTTCTCATCCGTATAATAGATTTAAACAAAGGAGGATATGAGCGTGCAGTTTCCCTATGGTAAGGGCCGAAGCGCTTTCTTATGGGGTATCGGAATCTGTGTTGGATTATTACTTTTCATAGTTATTTCAAATTATTATAATCCCCCTATGCGCCTTGAGGACACCTACATAAATATCGTTAACAAAAGAGAAGTATTGTCCCAAATGCGCGTTAATCTCCTTAAATCTGTAGAAATGGAGAAAAACGCAGTTATGGCCCAAACAGATGAGGAATCTCAGGTGTTTGCCGCCCAGTCGCTTGCTGCCTCAGCGGCTGTAGAGCAAGACCAGAAGCAACTCAACTCGCTCATCGACGCGGCCCCCATGCAAGATGAGCGGAACCTTGTCATTGAGTTTAACAACTGTTGGACGGAACTCCACAAGCTCGATGAAGTCATTTTGGAGCTTGCCGTACAGAATGCGAATCTCAAGGCTGCAAGTCTCTCTCGGGAAAAAGGTGCCGAGGCCATGCGACGATTTGAGCATGCCCTTGAAGATGTAATGCGGCTTTATTTAGGGGCTCAGAACGAAGGCCGAGTAGCCAGACTTTTATGCCGCGCAATGACCTCGGGTTTAAAAATTTACAATCTTCACAGTTTTCACATAGCGGAGGCAAGCGATGAGAAAATGGACCAAATCGAGATGCAGATGAAAGCGGAGCAAAACGAGGCTTCAAACTCTCTCGATGAACTTACCGGAATCGTGGGTGAAAAGAGCCGACAGGCCTTATTGCAGGCGAAAACGGCTTTTACCGAATTTATGGAAGTGACCGAGAAGGTGATTAAATTGTCCAGACAAAACAGTAATGTCAAATCACTGGAACTCTCGCTTGGCAGAAAACGTAAAGTTGCTGCTCAATGTGATGAGATCCTCGTTACTTTCCAAGAGGTGGTCCAAAACAGAACTTTTAAGGCGACAAGGTAGGTTGCAGCCCCCCAAATGATTGCTATTTCTGAGGGTCCAGGTAATGATCAAAAAAGTGTCAAAAAGTGACCGCGGTTTATCAAGAAATCATCAAGATTGACTGGCCAACCCTGCCCCAAAAGGGGCCGAAGGATTGCGCTCAATTGGTGAGCAAAGGTCTCATCATAAGGGCGGATTCTGCTCCCAGCACAGCACGGCCTCTTCTCTTTACGAATAACCTCACGAATGGCTTGACAAACTTTTATAAACATCATATTATTGCGTCGGTATTTTCTAGTTTATGGATTCGGATTTTAGTTCATCGTTCGAACTTCATTCTTCCAAGGTGGAATGCGATTATTTCCTCCCTAGCCTTCGAGCGGACCTCTTCCCAGAGATCAGAAAGCCCCCCAGGAACATTTCGGATATTTGGTCTTTTTGACTTCGGGCAACTCCGAGCAGGGGATTTTTTCATCTCCAAAGCAGGAAAGGCCGGGGACCTCTTCAGAAAAAAATGCCATCCGGAATGAAAAATAAATCTCTTCTGCTCGCCATCGGCGCCCTGGGGGTGGTTTATGGTGACATAGGGACCAGTCCCCTCTATACGATAAAGGAGTGTTTTCATGGGCAACACGCCATCGCTCTGACCCAAGAGAATCTATATGGCGTCATGTCGCTGATCTTTTGGTCTCTCACTATCGTCGTGAGCATAAAATATGTGATTTTTGTCTTGCGCGCGGATAATCACGGGGAAGGGGGGATCTTCGCTCTCATAGGATTGATCATGGGAAATAAGGACAAGATGACTCCTCGCCAGCTATCCTTTGCGCTCGCGGCGGGTATTTTGGGGGCCGGGCTTCTGAATGGGGAGGGCATTATCACCCCGGCCATCTCGGTCCTCTCGGCCGTTGAAGGCCTTGAAGTCGCCACCAAGGCGGCGACGCCGTTCGTACTTCCCCTCACCTGTTTGATCCTCTTCTTACTCTTTATCTTCCAGTACCGAGGAACCGCCGATATCGGAAAAGTCTTTGGTCCTATCATGCTGGGTTGGTTCGGATCCATCGCCGCCCTCGGCCTGGGGGAAATTGTTCAGCAGCCGCAAATTCTGTTGGCCATCCATCCTGGGTATGCTTACGCCTTCTTCGCCAGCAATAAGCTCGGGTCGATCGTTGTTTTCGGATCAGTCGTCCTCTGTCTGACGGGATGTGAAGCGCTGTATGCCGACCTGGGACATTTTGGCCGCAGGCCCATCCGCTTCTCCTGGGTGGCATTGGTTTACCCCTCCCTTCTCTGCAACTATTTTGGACAGACGGCCCTGCTTCTTCATCATCCCGAAATGAGCTTCCACCCCTTCTATGGCTTGGTTCCCCGGGCTTTTTTGTATCCTATGGTCGGCCTTTCCACCATCGCGACGGTGATTGCCTCTCAAGCCTTGATTTCCGGCGTATTTTCCCTTACCCGCCAAGCCGTTGAACTTGGCTTTTTCCCGCGCCTTCAGATTGTGCATACTTCGCCCGAAATCGAAGGCCAGATCTATCTTCCGAGAATAAACTATGCCCTGATGCTCGCCTGTTTGGGAGTGACGATCGCTTTCCGCAATTCCAGTGGCCTTGCCGGAGCCTACGGGATTTCCGTCACCGGGACCATGAGCATTACCTCGACCTTGTTCTTTATCGTGGCCACCCGGATCTGGGGCTGGTCGCTCTTGCGGGCGATTCCGCTCGTTTCCCTTTTTCTCATCTTCGATCTATCCTATTTTGGAGCCAATCTCCTCAAAGTCATCGATGGCGGGTGGTTCTCCCTATTCGTGGCGTCGATCCTTACGGTCTGTATGACCACCTGGAGAAAGGGGCGAAGCCAGGTGATGCAGGGGTTGGGCACTCGTTTGCCGCTGGGAGTCTTTCTCAATGATTTTGCCAATCACCAAATGCCCCGGGTCAGGGGGACAGCCGTCTTTATGTCCCATAACCCGGAAGAAGTATCCCCGGTTCTTCTGCATCACCTGAAGCACAATCAAGTTATGCATGAAAAGGTTGTGTTTCTGACGATCCTTTCGGCCAATGTTCCTTATGTACCGTTGGAGGGGAGAGTAAGGTTCCAAGGCCTGGAGCAAGGCTTTTCCCGAGTCGTGGCCCAAAACGGCTACATGCAAAGGCCTCTTGTGCCCGAAATTCTGGCACAGGCCAGGGGCTTAGGGCTATCTTTCGATGAAGCCCAGACGACATATTACCTGGGAAGGCTGACCCTCTTTACCGACGGGAATTCCGGTATGAACCACTGGCGGAA
>Ga0214473_10007107_pt1 | contig 13317 bp, 11 predicted proteins | sample RVTome_7_FD_203509 | JGI IMG/M metagenome (GOLD analysis project Ga0214473, IMG submission 203509) | Soil microbial communities from uranium-contaminated site in the Upper Colorado River Basin, Wyoming, United States - RVT98D197 | ecosystem: Environmental > Terrestrial > Soil > Contaminated >...
GTTCGGTTGCTTTGTCCTCCAGGCCGCCCTGATCCTGCTCCTGTCCAGGGCCACCGCCGAGAACGTCCTGGGCCGAATGTGGGTGATGATTGTAGTTTCGATGCTCATCGGGGCCAATTACGGCGCGAATCTGTCGCTGTTTCCGTCCATTACCAAGGACTATTACGGTGTGAAGAACTTCGGCGTCAACTATGGGCTGGTCTTTACGGCGTGGGGGCTGGGCGGCTTCCTGCTTTCCAAACTGGCCGGCGCCATGTACGACAAGCACCAGACTTTCGCCATCGCTTATTATGGCGCGTCAGTGCTCCTGGTGATGGCCGCGGTCATGGTCTTTTTTGTCAAGCCGCCACATCATCACACCGCGGCCCTGGAGTCGGCGGGTTAGAGAAAACATCGCTTGCGGTTGGTTCGGTACGGCACCTTGTGATTACATAAGTATCTGATTGCAAGCGATTTATAATAACCGCATCAATGGCTTCCTTCGGAGGCCGTTGATGCTTTTTTTTCGCCTTTAGCGGCTTTGCCGGCCGGCCAAGTCGTGCGGTCTTCCAGCCCTTCCTGAGGTTTTGCCGAAATCCAGTAGTTTCCACGATTGTCGCTCTCGGGGCGTTGGGAGTAAAGTAAAGGCGATGCCCAATTTACACACAAGCCAGGGATGGCGAACGCCGTGCCGGGGACTGCGTGCTCGTCAAGGATGTCAGCCGGTTCCCACACTCCTGATGCGGCGAGAGAAAGGCGCAAGTTATGGCGACAACGACGTTTACGATGAACATGAGCGAGGAATCGCTGGCCCCTGCGCAGGCAGGCGGCGGTGGGGCGGTCTATCGTGTGCTGGGCCTGTCAATAGTGTCCGGGCCGCTTGGGTACCTTGCGTGCCGGGCCCTGAGCGAGGGCTTTGCCGGCGAGGACCAAGGGCTGGCGCTGGCGGCCTTCTGTGCGATCGGGTTTGAGGCGGTCTGGCTGGTTTACGGGCTGATCCTCCTGATCGTCAAAGGTCTGACGGCGGCGAAGTCGCGGGGTTAATCGCGGTTCTGTTTGTACCCGTCAGGTTGAGGTCCGGCGCACTCCCCATTTTCTCATCATGACAGGTCTGCTTTGCGCTGCTGGCGTAAAAGTCTTGCACTATCTTCATGATCGCCGATAATGGAATAGCCGCGAAATTCATTGTCGGTGTGAGAAAGGAGATAGTATGGAGTTTCCTTGGGAATCCGAGACGGGGTGTTGTCCGCGTTTTGATCCCGGCCCGTGGCAGGAGAAAGAGGTGGTCTGGAAGGACAAGCTCTTCATCAAGGACCGGGTGCGGACGTTTTTCTACATGCCTCTGGGTTTCGGCAAGGTCATGGTGCGGAACCTGGCAAAGATCGACAAGGCCGGGGCCTTTACGGATGAGCCCCTGGGGCTTTCCGACCACACGTCGAAATGGAACATGGACCTCTACATCGCGGTGAGCAAAGAGGTGCCCGATGCCGAGAATGTGCGCCTCAGCGGCACGTACCTCTGCAAGGTGTTCGAAGGGCCGTACAAGGACACCGGCAAATGGTGCAAGGAGATGCAGCAGTGGGTCGAATCGGCCGGTAAGACCATTAAGAAATGGTTCATGTTCTACACGACGTGTCCGCGGTGCGCGAAGGCATACGGCAAGAACTACACCGTAATCCTGGCCCAGGTGTAACTCATCGTCCGTCGGGGGCGTCGACTTGCTCGAAACGGTGCTCCGGGTGGCTCCATGCGGCCGCGGCGAGGTTGGTCCCGGCAAGGTACTCGGTGACTTGGGCGACGGATTCCCGCCAGACAGCGTGAATCCCGCAGTCGGCGGCGCTGGGGCAGTCGCCATGGCGCATGAAACAGTCGGCAAACAGCGACCGGCCTTCGACGGCTTCCAGCAGTTCCAGCAGCGAGATCTCCTGCGGATCGCGGGCCAGAAGGTAGCCTTTCTTTCGGCCGGCCGTCTTGACGAGCCCGGCCCTGGCAAGCTGCGGCAGGATCTTGGCCAGATAGCGCGGCGGGATGTGCTCGGCCCTGGCGATTGCGTCGACGGTGACGGGCAACTGGGTGACGTGACGGACCATGTACATCATCGCGTGCAGCGCATAGGCGGTGGCCTGCTTGACCTTCATTCCATCTCCCTGCAAATCGCAATCCCGTTGTCCCGGGTCTTCATGATCGCTCCTTCAACGGACACATCAGCCCGCAAGGCTCCTGGCGTCGATGTTCAATTCATCGATTTTGCGATACAGACTCGACAGGCCGATTCCCAGCGCCCTGGCGGCCTCGGCCTTGTTGCCGTTGTGCGTGTTGAGCACGCGCAGGATATGCTCGCGTTCGTAGCCCTTCATCGCATGGCTCAGGCTTTCGTGTTTCTCCTCGATCCGGACGGCGCCCATCAGGCCGACGTCGGCGGCGGTGATGCGGTCGCCCTCGGCGAAGATGATCGCCCGCTCGATGACGTTCTGAAGCTCGCGGATGTTGCCCTTCCATTCGTAATGCATCAGCAGGTCCATCGCATGGTCGGTAACGCCGACGCAGTGCTTGCCCATCTCGGAATTGAATTTGCCGATGAAGTGGCGGATGAGCGTGGGGATGTCCTCCCTGCGTTCCGACAACGGCGGCAGATGAATCCCCACGACGTTGATGCGATAGTAGAGGTCCTCCCTGAAACGGCCGGCCTTGATCTCGGTGTTGAGGTCCTTGTTGGTGGCGGCGATCATGCGGAGATCGACGTCGACGGCCTCCGTGGCGCCGACCGGAAGAATCCGCCGGTCCTCCACCGCGCGGAGCAGCTTGACCTGGCAGCTTGTGGGCATGTAGCCGATCTCGTCGAGAAAGAGGGTGCCGCCGTGGGCGATCTCGAACAGGCCCTTTTTGTCCTCCGTGGCCGAGGTGAAGCTGCCCTTCTTGTGGCCGAACAACTCGCTTTCCAGGAGGCCCTCGGAGATGGCGCTGCAGTTGACCGCGACGAAGCGGTGCGACGCCGTGGTCCCCAGCGAATGAATCGCGCGGGCGACGAGTTCCTTGCCGGTGCCGCTCTGGCCGGTGATGAGCACGTTGCTCCGCGTCCTGGCGACCTTGCGGATGGTCTCGAAGACCTGCTGCATGACGGGGGCGTCGCCGATGATCCGCTCCAGGCCGACCTTGCCGTCGAGCTGCTGGCGGAGTTCGAGGTTCTCCCGCGTGAGCCGGCGGTACTGGAGCTGCTGGCGGATCTTGATGAGGATGTCGTCGAACATCACCGGCTTCATGACGTATTCGCCGGCGCCGAGCTTGATCGCCTCGACCGCCATTTCGACGGTGCCGTAGGCGGTGACCATGATGACGCGGGTGGCCGGGCGGATCTTCATGATCTCGGCCAGCACCTTCAGGCCGTTGGCGCCGGGCATCTGGATGTCGAGGATGGCGACGTCGTAGGGCCGGGCGCGGATCGCTTCGATGGCCGCAAGGCCGTCGGCGACGGCGGTCACGGTCATGCCCTCCTCCCGGAGCACCTTGCCCAAGGTCTCGCGAAAGGTCCTTTCGTCGTCGGCCAGGAGTATGTCATTTTTCATGTCTAACGTCTCGTTTCCACAAAGCGTTCACGGCTTCAATCCGTTTGAGTTGTCTTGACATCGTCGTCAACGGGTCCGCCGTCGCCGCTGATCAGGTGTTTCTTCGGCCGTATGGGCACGCGAATCGTTACGGTCGTGCCCTCGCCCGGCCGCGAGTCGAGGTGAATGGCGCCGTCGATTTCGTTGATCAGGTTGTAGCTGATGAAGAGCCCCAGGCCCGTGCCCTTGCCGATTTCCTTGGTCGTGAAGAAGGACTCGAACGCCCGGCGGCACACGTCCGGGGCCATGCCGATGCCGGTGTCGGAGATGCGGATTTCGATCATGTCGCCGCGGAATTCGCGTTCGATCGTCAGGACGTGCCGACAGGGTTCGGTCTTGGCGGCCATCGCGTCCAGGGCATTGATCGTGATGTTGAGCAGCACCTGCTCGAAGTGCAGCGGGTTGAGCCACACCATGGGCAGGTCGGAGTTGGGCGTGCTGCGTATCTCGACGGACCTGGCGCGTTTGTCGAAGCGCACCAGGGCCAGTGTGTTTTCGATGGCGGCGTTGACGTCGGCCCACTTGTACTCGCTGGTCGCCGGCCGCGACAGGCTCAGCATCCGCTTGAGGATCGTGGAGATGCGGTCGACCTGGTTCTCGATCATCAGCAGGTGTTCCTTGTCCTCGTGTTTGGTCAGCTTGCGGGCCAGGTACTGCGCCACCGACGACAGGCTCGCCAGGGGATTGCCGATTTCGTGGGCGATGCCGCTGGCCATCTGGCCGATGGCGACCATCTTTTCGCGCTGGGCCATTTCGATGCGGGAGCGTTTGAGCATTTCGTTGATCTCGGCGGTCTCCTCGGTGCGGTCGGTGAGGTCCTGTTCGAGGCGCTTGTGCTCGGTCAGGTCCTGGCCGACGATAACGTAGCCCAATCGCCGGCCGTCGATGCCCGCCACCTGGCAGCTCTTGGCTTCGATGTAGCTGCGGCGGGCGTCGTCCAGATTGAATTGTACGGATTGAAGCCGGCCGGCCGTATCGACGGGCATCCGGAGCAACCGGCGAATATGCTCGGCCAGAACGTCGGGAAAATCCTCCACCGCGGGGCACGCATCCGGCGCGGCGCCGTCCGCCGCCCACGTCCGCGCCGCCGGGTTGCAGATGGAGACGCCGCCGTCGGGTGTCACAAAGATCAGACCTTCGCCCATGGCCGTGATCATGGCGCGGAGCACGTCGTGATTGTGCGCCGCCTCCTGTTCCTTGGCCGACATGCGGGTCATGACCGAGCGGGTCAGGTACTGGGCCAGGGTCACGGTGGTCACGAAGGCCACGAACTCGCCCAGTACGTAGACGGGATTGTTCCAAAGGCCGCTGTCGGTCGACAGCAACAAGGGTACATGCCGCAGGCCCGGCCATGCGTTGAGTTCGCCGATGGCCATGAGTCCGAACAGCACGATGGCGGAGATTCCCACCGCAAACGACAGTGTGCCGGGCAGGATGATGGCGGCAATAATCACGTGGAACATGTAGAACAGTACAAAGGGATTCGTGATGCCGCCGGAGAAATGCAGCAGCGTCGTCAGCAGGACCAGGTCGATCTCGAACTGGCACATGCCGAGTATGAGACCGCGGGCGTCGCGCTCGGAGCAGCGGCCCGCCAGGAGCAGGCGGTAAACGACATTCAGAACCAACAGGACGGCGGCGCAGATGTAGAGGGGCGATGCGGTTTCAAGGACGGGGAACAGCCGCGCGCTCATCAGGCCCGCGGAAACGATACCGATGCACGCAAGCCACCGCAGGCGGATCAGCAGTTTGAGCTGATCCGGCAGTGCGCCTCGCACCACGCCGGGCGAACGAATGCAATTTGCATATAACAGGTTCATGCGTCAGCCATCATCATGGATCATTCGGGCATCTCGCACCATTCCTGGGTTGCGGTAAGTTCTTCCTGGGCCGCGGCGTCGAGCCCGATCTCTTCGTCGGTCAGGTAGCAGGCCGGGTCAGGGGCCCACGGATCACAGAAATGGAGGTCCGCACGGACGCGCAGCGAACCGCCGCAGGCATCGAAGTACCGGCAGAGACGGCAGCGGCCCTTGACATAAGCGCGGCGATTGCGGAGGCCCTTGAGCAGCGGCTCGTCCGGATCGGACCATATCCCGCTGAACGGTTTTTCGTGGATGTCGCCGAGGTCGTAGTGGCCCCAGAACTGGTCGGCGTGGACCTTGCCGTTGAAGTCGATGCAGCCGATGCCGACGCCGCTGCTGTTGAGGCCGCCGCCATTCCACGTCAGCAGCTTCCAGACGTTTTCCGCCTTCGCCGGGTTTTCCTGGAGCAGCTTGCGGTAGAGGTATACGCCGTCGACGTGGTTATCTACGGTGAGGATGTCCGTCTTCTTGCCGGCGGCCTTGAACGCTTTGGTGCGGGCCATGATCACCTCGATGGCCTGGCGGCTCTGGGCGTGGCTGAGATCTTCGCTGGCGATCGCGCCGCCGCGGCCGCTGGGCACGAGGTGATAGAAGCAGGCCCGCTCGATGTTATTGGCCTCGAAGAAGTCAAACAGCGCCGCCAGGTCCTCGACGTTGCGGCGCGTCAGGGTCAGTCTCAGGCCGATGCGAACGCCGGCGTCCTGGCAGTTCTTAATTCCCGTCACGGTCTTCTGGAAGGCGCCGCTGACGCCGCGGAACTTGTCGTTGATCTCGCCGACGCCGTCGAGGCTGATGCCCACGTAGGAGACGCCGCGGTCCTTGATCATGCGGGCGGCGTCTTTGGTGATGAGCGTGCCGTTGGTGGAAATCACCGTGCGCAAGCCCTTCCCGCCGGCATGGGCGATCAACTCGAACAGGTCGTGCCGCATCAGGGGCTCGCCGCCGGAAAAGAGCACCGACGGAACGCCGAAAGCGGCCAGATCGTCCAACACCGCTTTGGCTTCTTCAGTGGTGGCATCGTTGCAGACCTTGCCCGGGCCGCTGTCATTGTAACAGTGGACGCACCGGAGGTTGCAGTTTCGCGTGATGTTCCAGACGACGATGGGGCGACGCTCAGAGGCCTTCTGGGGCACGACTTCGCCCGGCCGTTCGCCGGCGCCTTTCATGCCGTATCGGAGCCAGTCGCCCGGTGTGACCTCGCCGCAGTACAGTTTGCTTATGTTAATCATGAAAAACCCTGCTTACATTCTTGTATGGTGGCCGCCGTGTCATTGTAGGGGCATGGCATGCCTTGCCCCTGCAATCTTCATAGTCATCGCGTTGCGTGGCATGGGCATCCTGCCCATGAATCCACGGCCAGGATGGCCGTGCCACGAATCTCTGTTTCTCATCGCGTTGCCTCCGGCGGGACGTAGGCACAGAACGGCTCCTCGGCCATGTAGTTGCCCGTTGCGGCAAAGGCGCGGGCCCGGCAGCCGCCGCAGAGGGCCCGGTAGCCGCAGACGCCGCACTTGCCTTCGAGGGCGTCGGTGTCCCGCATGTGGGCCAGGTCGGGGCTGCCGCACCAGATCTCCGCAAGCGGCTGTTCGAGGATGTTCCCGCACTTGACGGGCAGATAGCCGCACGGGAATACGTCGCCCTGGTGGGCCACGAAGATCACGCCTAACCCGGCAAGACACCCGCGGCCGGTCGCGCCGTTGGCGTGCACTGTAGGGGCAAGGCATGCCTTGCCCGTGCCCGCATGCAAGTGGCTGGCGGCGCGGCGGGTCTTGTCCAGGCCATGCTGACGCTTGACGCGTTCGTAATGCGGCCCGCAGGTGACCTTGATCTCGATTTCGCCGCGGGCGTCGAGCCGGCAGATGCTCACTAACATGTCCTCGTACTGCCGCGGGCTGAGCATGTCGGTCTCGGCCAGCACCTGCCCGCAACCGACCGGCACGAGCATGAAGATATGGACGGCCGCGGCGCCTAATTTTTTGGCTAATTCGTACACGTCCTCGATCTGATGCGCGTTATGTTTCGTCAACGTCACGTTGATCTGAAAAGGCACCACCTGATCCGTCAGGCATCGAATCCCCGCCAGCGCCTGCTCGAACGAACCGTGCAACTGCCGCAGCCGGTCATGCACTTCCGGCGTCGCCCCGTCCAGGCTCACCGATACGCGGGCGACGTTGCTTTCCTTGATCCGCCTGGCGACCGTCTCATCGACCAGCGTGCCGTTGGTCGCAATCGCCGAACGGATATCCCGGCGGCGTGCATAATGGATCAGCTCGAACACGTCCGGGCGGCACAGCGGCTCCCCGCCCGAAAAGACCAGGATGGGCATGAACGGCTGCGACTTGCCGAGATCGGCTAATTGCCTGATCATTCCGTGGGCCTGCTCGGTCGTCAGGTCGTTGCAGGCGGTCTCATCGCCGTCGATCCGCCGGCAATGGGCGCAACTGAGATTGCACCGGATCGTGCTCTCCCAGAACAGCAGCCGCAATGCCTGGTTGCCAGGTGTGTGCCGGGTGGTCATGGGCTGTCTCCGTTTCGGGTGTCTTCGGCGATCTGCCGCGCCTGGTCGAGGATGTCGCCGGCCATCTTCGCCGCGTGGTCGACGCCGTGCGTCTTCGCCTCGGCGTTGACGTTCTTGATGACGCAGTGCAGCAGCTTGTTGACGACCCGCGAGATCATCGACTCCATCGCCTCGCGGCAGTCGGCGTGCTCCCGCGGCCCGACAAAGAATCGCTCCATCTCATTTCGCTGAATGCGTTCGAACTGTTCCTTCATCCGCCCGACCAGCGGCCCGATCTGGCTGAGGCCCAGCCAGTCCATGAAGTCGGCGGTCTTCTCGCAGATGATCTCCACGGCCCCATCGACCTCTTCCCGGCGGAGCTTGACGTTGTGCTCGACCACCGCGGCCAGGTCGTCCACGCTGTAGAGGTAGACGTTATCGATCTCGTTGACGGTGGGCTCGAAGTTCCGCGGCACGGCGATATCGATGACCAGGACGGCCCCCTTCCGCCGCCTGCCGAGGACCTTCTTGAATGCGGCCTTGCTGAACAGATAGTCTTGTCCGCCTGCGCTGGCGACAACGATGTCGGCCTCGGCGAGGTGCTCATCGAGCGTTTCCCACGCGTCGGCCCCAACGCCGTGGGCGGCCGCAAGGTCCGTCGCCCGCTGCAGGGAGCGGTTGATGACGACGATATCGGTGCACTTGACGTGCTTGAAATGTTCGACTAACAGTTCGCCCATCTGGCCGGCGCCGATGACCACGACGCGGGCGGCGGAGATATCCTCGAAGAGCTGGGCCGCCAGTTCAACCGCGACGCCGGCGACGCTGACGCGGCGATTGGCGATGGCCGTATTTGAGTAAATCTCCTTGCTGGTCTCAAACGCGGCGTGAAACAGGCGGTTGAGGATTTTGCCGGCGCTGTGGACGCTGCATGCCAGGGCGTAGCTGTCCTTGACCTGGGCGATGATCTGCGATTCGCCGACGACCATGCTGTCGAGGCTGGACCCGACGGTCAGCAGGTGGCTGATGGCGTCGGCGCCGTTACGGAAGTACAGGCAGCCGGAGAACTCCCCCGCGGCGATGCCGCGCGACTGCGCCAGGAACGCGATCATGTCATCCGTGGAGGGCTTGCCCTGTTCGTCGTCGGCCCAGTAGACCTCCACGCGATTGCAGGTCGACAGGATGACGAACTCGGCGGCGGGGTGCCGGGCCTTGAGGGTCTTCAGGGCCGCGGCCGCGGCATCGGCGTCAAACGCCAGACGTTCCCGTACGCCCACCGGCGCGGTCTTGTGATTCAATCCTAAAACTGTGATTTCCATCGTCAGACGGCTTCCATCACCAGTACAACCGCTGCGGCGGCCTGCGAAAACACGTGCCGCGTGCCGCAGAAAAACGTTACACCCACGATCGCAAAAATGATCAGGAAGAAGGCGACCATGGTCAGCCATGCAACCGCCTTGCCGCTTAATCGCACTAACGGCCGCAGGGCGAGAATCGCCGCCAACAGCAGCCACGCAAGGATGATGAGCACGATCTTGGGATCGATGAGCCACTCGGCCAGGGTGCTTTGGCTCATCCGAATCTGGATTGCCGCCATACCCAATCCGGTGAACAGCCCGAAGCTCAGCAGGACGAAGCCGGCCTCGATGCCGAAGACGTTCATGCGGCCGAGCTTTTCGATGTTAGGCATGCGGCCTAATACCTTGCCTAATTCCTTGTTCTTAAGTCGTTTGTTCGCCAGAAGATACATCCATGCCGAGACCGTGGCGAAGGCGATCATGGCAGCGGCCAGGGTCATGGCGAGTCCGTGGGCGACGGCCCAGGGTGTTCTTGCGGCCTCGCGCACCTCGGAAACTGGCGAGGCGACCTTGGCGCCTAACAGGGCGATCAGCAGCATGATCCATGTCATCGCGGATGCGAACCAGACCTGCGGCATGAGGATGCTCAGGAACAGGTAGGCCAAGCCGAACGCCATGCCTAAGAAGATCATCGACTCGAAAAGGCCGGTCAGCGGAAAGGCCTTGAGAGACACAGCCCGGAAGATGAGCAGCACCGACTGCAGGCAGACGCCAAGGGCGATCAGGGAGATCAGTATACGGCGATATTTGCGACCCCTGGCGGATAACTGGCGCACCGCGACGGCGCTTGCGATCAGATAGACCACAAGCACCACATAAAGCACAAGTCTTTCATTCAGCGGCAATTGCAGCATTCTTTGTTCCTCGTTATGTCGGCGCCTCCAGCGCTTCGGGCAAGGCATGCCTTGCCCCTACATGCGCGGCACGGGCATCTTGCCCATGATTCTCACAAAACAAGCTTCGTAGGGCGGGGTTTACCCCGCCGCGGTTGGCTGCAGCGGGGCAAGCCCAACCCTGCACGCTTTCACGTCCCGCGGTCCTTAATATACGTTGGCGGAACCTTCTTGAGTTCTCGCAGCGTCTGGAGTTTGCAGTACGTGTCGATGCCGCAGGCCCGGCTCATGGCCTGCACCGTTTCGTCGACCTCCCTGTCGTCGGCCCCATGGACCATCGTATAGAGGTTGTACGGCCAGGTCTCGTTCGACGGGCGTTCGTAGGCGTGGGAGACCTGCGGAAAACCGGCCAATACCCTGCCTGCCTCTTCAATCCGGTCCGGTTCGACCCGCCAGACGACCATGGCGCCGGCCGCCAGGCCGACCTTCACGTGGCTGACCACCGCGCCGATACGCCGAAGCTTGCCCTCCTCGCGCCATCGCTTGAGGATTTCCAGCAATTCGGCCGTCTCGATGCCGATCTCGCGGGCCATGTCCTGGTAGGGGGTGCGAGTGATCGGAAACCCCTTCTGCAGGACCCCAAGGATGCGTATTTCAAGATCGCTCAGCGGTAATTCCATTTTTGAGAAACTCACTGACTCAGAAAGTCTGTCTTATTTCAAGAACTGAGATTATTATACGCGCAACCCGCCTGGGATGCAATACGGCCGCTTAAGAAGGCCAGCCGGCTTATCGTCAATTATGGGAAGAAGGTTTGGTGAAAACGCGATTTCAGGCCGCGGAGAGGCTTTTTCCACTCGATGGCATTTGTTATGGGACTTCTCATACTTGAGAATTTTTTTCCTTGCCAAGGAACTCCGAAGGGCGTTGCGGCATGTCCCGGCGCGCCGGCATTGCCCTTGAAACCACGGCCAGGATGGCCGAGCCGCGGTCAACGGCGGTCAGCGGTCATTCGGATGCGCTGGGCGTTTCATCCTGGATGTAGGTCTTTTCGCGATACGCCATCGCCACAAAAATGAACAGGATGGCCGTGGTGGCCATCACTCCCACAAAAAACCAGTAATAATCGGCCCCGGCCAGCTTGCTCGTGCCGTCGGGGTTCTGGATGACCTTGTTGACAATGGCCGTGAAGGCGTTTCCCATCGCGATGGACAGGAGGAAGACGGACATGATGAAGGACTTCATCTTCTTCGGGGCCTGGGTGTAGGAGAATTCGAGACACGTGATGGAGACCATGATCTCGGCGGAGGTGAGGAAGATATAGGCCAGGAACAGCCAGCCGACATTGGGTGTTTCGCCGGCGTCGATCCGCGTCTGGCTCCATCCAGCCACGACCCACGAGACGGCGGCGACGAACAGGCCCATCGACATCTTGCGAAGGGGCGTGAGCCGGAAGACCTTGTTGATGGCGGGGTATATGACATAGGAGAAAATGGGGATGCCGATGATGACGAGGAAGGGATTGGCGGCGACGATCTGCGAGGACAGCCACTGCCAGCCTAAGAAATGCCGGTTCATCTGCTCGGCCTGGAGGACCCAGGCGGAATCCATCTGATCGAAGATGGCCCAGAAGGGGGCAATGAAGATGTACAGGATGCCCAGCTTCAGGAGGGCCTTGACGCCTTCGACACTGAAGGTCTCTTTGATGAAGCCGAATCCGCCGGCGGGGATGTGGACCATCTGCCGATTACCCGCCCAGAAGGCCAGGGTCGCCAGGACCATGAGGGCCGCGGGTACGCCGAAGGCGACGCGCGGGCCGAAGCGCTCGAGCAGTTCCGGAATCAAGAGGGTCGATATACAGGAGCCGAAGTTGATGGCGAAATAGAACCATCCGTACATGCGGCTCAGGAGGTGCTGGTTGGTCTTGCCGAACTGGTCGCCGACGTTGGCGGAGACGCAGGGTTTGATGAGGCCTGAGCCGACGGCGATCAGGACCAGCCCTGCACACAGCCCCATGCGAGTCTGGTCCAGGACCAGGGCGACAAAACCAAGGCAGTAGACGATATTGAAAAGCATGATGGTGCGGTACTTGCCCAACCAGATATCCGAAAGCAATGCGCCTGCCAACGGCATGAAGTAGACGAGGGATACGAAGAGGTGAAACCAGGTCTTGCTTTGTTCGGGCCCCATGGGGTCGACGAGGCCGCCGCGGCCGAGGAGGTACTGGGTCATGAAGACGGTGAGGACGCATCGCATGCCGTAGAAGGCGAAGCGTTCGGCGGCCTCGTTGGTGAGGATGTAGGGGATGCCGGGGGGCGTTTTCTTTGTGGCGACGGGTGCCGTCAGGTATCTGCTTTCGGCCATGGGCGTTTAACCTCTTTTAGTTACTGCGTTTGCGGTCGAGAGCGTTTTACATCAAAGCGGTTATCATACAGCAGAGGGGGGCGGATGTCGAGAGGTTTGTTTTTGGCGTGAATTGTTGAGATTGGCCTTGTTTGAGGGTGTTTGGGCTGGGTTTGGGGCGTTTTGAGGCGGTTTCGAGCGTTTTTTGTCTTTACAATTTCTTAACAAGTTTCGCTAAGTGCTTGTTGGACAATGACTTAGATGTTAAGATTGTGTTAAGATTGGCTTCGTTCCTCAAAACGGCGATTTTTTGGCCTCTGACGGGATGACGGGGTCACTTCCTGGACGGGATAACAGGATTGACGGGATATACGATTAGACAGGATAACGGGATTGACAGGATCATTTGTCATCAGGCCTCCTTTTTGCGTTCTCCAAAAGTTTTTTCATGCAGGTATATTATAGCATGAGTTTGGTGGATGTCAAATGATAAAACCACGGATTTCACGCATTTGCACAGTTTTTTTTGGCCAAGCAAACCACGGATTTCAGGGATTTACACTGATTATCCACCATGAAGGACATGAAGGGCATGAAGAAAAAGCAGTAACTGCGGATTTCAGGGATTTGCACGGATTAGCTACCATGAAGGACGTGAAGGGCATGAAGCAAAAGGCAATAGAGGAACCACGGATGGCACGGATTTCACGGATTTTTTGTGGGGCTATTGGGGCGGGAAGACGGGAGTTTCGGGGGGTTGGCCGGGGCGAAGAGGCGGCGGGGAGCGCACATTTTTAACGTTTTTTATCGCGTTTTAGCATTTTTTTAGCAAAAGTGCGCAGA
>Ga0214473_10007108_pt1 | contig 13316 bp, 10 predicted proteins | sample RVTome_7_FD_203509 | JGI IMG/M metagenome (GOLD analysis project Ga0214473, IMG submission 203509) | Soil microbial communities from uranium-contaminated site in the Upper Colorado River Basin, Wyoming, United States - RVT98D197 | ecosystem: Environmental > Terrestrial > Soil > Contaminated >...
TATCGTCTCTCTAAAAATCGTTTCATCTCCGGGTCATAGAGGAAGGTAAAAAAGGTTGCAGCAGATCCTAATAAAGGAAGTGGGTCCTCTTTCGAAATGATATCATAGGAGGTATCGGGGTCAAAGAAATGGAAGAAGGAAGGACGAAGATGAAGACGATTCGGATTGTTAAGAAAATGGAGAATGTCACCCAGGAGAAGCCAGCGACAGCGTTTGCCCACTTTATAGCGAAGAACAGGTTCGAAGCTTTCCCCCTTAGCCATCCTTAGAATGAGATAAGGAAAATCAACGCCAGAGACAATCGCAAGCTGTAATGAACCCCAGAAACGGGGATTGACTTCCATCAGTTTCGGAACTCCATCCCTTGGATCCACTTTGAATTCGACCATGCCCACACCTACCCAATTTAATGATTTAAGGAGAGAAAGGCCCAACTCCATGATCTGAGGATGCTCCACCCCTTCCCTCAATGTACTGGGACCTCCCTGAACGGGATACATTCTCAACTTATTGTGGACAAAGGCTGCCTTAATGTTTGAGGCCTCATCAAAAAGAGCAGAGAGACCATAGGTTCCCCCTCCATCAGGAATCCATTCCTGAATGAGTGGAAAAGGAAAACGTTGGTGGACGCTTCGATAAGAGGGGATGAGATCCTCCCTCTTTTTTACATAGACGATGCCAAAGGATCCAGAACTGATTCTAGGTTTGATGACCGCCGGGATAGGAACTTTGTCGAGCAAATGGTTAAGGCTCTGCACCACGTCGGGTACAGGGCTGCCCTGAACCTCACATGGTTCAGAGGGGATCTGAAATGTCATTGGCGTGGGGATTCTATGGGTTTCTGCAAACTCCATAAGGTTTCCTTTATCTCGAACGAATTCGATCTTCTTCAAATCAGGACTGAGGAGGTAGGTATACCGGGAGATTTCAGAATGATATTTTGCCAGTAAAAGGAGAGTCTCCTCTTCCATCGGAAAGAGGCAATCATAATGGTTTTCTTTAATCTCTCTTTGAAGAAATTCGATAAATTGAACCGGGGATCGTCTGGGAGAAGGATAGACGAGACGTCGGGTGCAATATTTTGAGAAGAAGGAGGTATTGAGGTATGTCCGTTCTCCAACTGTGACAGCAATCCCCTTGCGACCAAGGGATCGGACCACAGCCAATGTTTTTCTAAAGTGCCCATCCGTGACCAGAACGCTCATAGCAAGTTCGGAGTTCGGAGTTTAGAGTTCGGAGTTAAGAAAACAATTTCTCCGAACTACGAACTAATTACTCCGAACTGATCGTCAGATTAACCCATCATCGGCGAGGCTTCGATAACCCTCCCCCGCCAAGATGATATGATCATAAACCTTGATTCCCAGAAGTCGACCCGCCTCCACCAATTGTTTAGTGATTCGAAGATCCTCTTCGCTGGGGTTCGGATTTCCACTCGGGTGGTTGTGGATCAAAATGATCCCTGCCGCAGGTTCTAAGAGAGCTTCTCGAAAGACCTCTCTGGGATGGACAATGCTCGCCTCAAGCGTCCCTTCTGAGATCGTCACTTCCTTGATCAAACGATTCGCCCGGTTGAGAAGAAGGACTTTAAAGACCTCCTTCCTTAAATCTCTCATCAAAGGGAGATAGTGGTTTGCCACTTCGGAAGACCGCTTAAAAGATATCTTGTCGATAGGTCCCTGGGATTGAATCCGTCTCACCAGCTCAAAGGCGGCAGAGAGGGTGGCGGCTTTGGCCGAGCCAATCCCTTTGACTTTCATCAACTCCGAAGGGGAGCGAGTGAAAAGTTTTTGAAGTGACTCGTGTTGATCCAAGAGTTCCCTTGCCAAATCAATGGCTGTCTTCTTTCTTGTTCCCTTTCCAAGTAAAATGCCTAAAAGCTCTGCTTCGGTGAGGGGTTGAGGACCATGTTGAAGAAGCCTTTCTCTGGGTCTCTCTTTCTTAGGCCATCGAGTGATTTTGTAAGGGGATTCAGCCATGATTGATCAAGTGGAAGCAGGGGATTCTACCTTATTCCCATCACCTTCAGAAGGAACCGGTGTAGGCTTTTTCCCGAAGATTTTAGAAAGCAGAATGCTCAACTCGTAGAGTCCCATCAGAGGAAGGGCCATGAGTACCTGAGAAATAATATCGGGTGGGGTCATGACTGCCGCAAAGATGAAAATGAGGAGAATGGCATATTTCCTCTGCCGGGCCAGCATCTTTGCATCAATGATTCCGATCCTGGCTAGAAGGACTAACACCACAGGAAATTCGAAAACCAGACCGAAGGCCAGCAAAAACTTGATGCTGAAAGAGAGGTATTCTTTCATGCTCGGCATGGGTTTGATGAAGTCAGTGGCGTAACCTAAAAGAAACTTGAAACCGACGGGAATGGCAACAAAATATCCAAAGAGAACCCCTAAGGCAAAAAAGAATGAACCACCGAGGACAAAAGGGATCACATATTTTTTCTCTTTTTGATATAGACCCGGAGCCACAAAGGCCCAGATTTGGTAGAGGATGAAGGGGGAGGTCAAGATAATCCCTGCGATGAACGCTACCTTCATGTAAGTAAAAAAGGCTTCTGCTACACTGATGAATATTAATGATCCCCCTTTGGGCATCACTTTCATGAGAGGTGCGGCAAGGATATTGAAGATAGAGTCAGCGAAGGCGTAGCAAATACCGAAACCCACGCCGATGGCGATAAAAGAGAGAATGAGTCGCTTTCTCAGTTCCTGGAGGTGAGAGGTTAAAGGAAGTTTTTTTTCATCCATGGGACGGTATCCCTTCTTTTGTCCCTTCGGGTTCCTCCTTCTTTTTTTCTTCGACCTTCTCCCCTTCCATTTGGGCGGAAGCCTCTTCGAGGGGCGGTGTTTCGGCTAAGGGTGAGGTCTCACTCTCCGCCAATGTTTCTGTCGTGGCTTCGGAAAGCGTGGAAGCCTCCGCGTCATACTTCGATACCTCTTCAGCAAAGTCAGTGATAAGTTTTTCTTTCTCTTCCGTAAGGGTGCCTTTCAGTTCCTCAAGATCTTTTGTCTCAGCCTCAAAACTTTCCTTCACCTCTTCGGTCGCCTTTTTAAACTCCCTCATTGCCCTCCCAAAAGCCTTAGCAAGCTCTGGAAGTTTATTAGGACCGAAGACGATCAAGGCAATGGCCACGATGATTAACAATTCCGGAATTCCGATATTAAACATAAGTCCTCCTGAGAAGTTTTATATCATAATCTTTCTCTTGATTGCAATGGGAAGTCGTTCGGAGTTATGAGTTCGCAGTTCGGAGAAAAGTAAATTAAACAAAATATTTTCAAAAAATGCCCCAAACTCCGTAGGGGCAATTCATGAATTGCCCCTACCCCGAACTCCGAACTGAAAACTGTCGGTCACCATAAATTGTAAAAAAAATCGTTCCATTTAGGTTATAATGATCGTCGAGGGAGGGGCCATGGAACTTGAATTCCTGAAGACACTGGTCATCATCTTCGGTGTTTCTGCCTTCGTCATCTTCCTTCTTCAAAAATGGAAGGTTCCCTCGATCGTCGGGTTTCTCATCGCAGGGGCAGCACTGGGTCCCCATGGGTTTGGAATGATCCGTGAGGTCCGTGAAGTGGAGCTTCTTGCAGAGGTCGGGGTCATCCTTCTCCTCTTCATGATCGGCCTTGAAATTTCTTTAAAAAATCTCAAGAGGATTCGTTCAACCATTGTAGGAGGAGGCTTTTCACAAGTTCTTCTCACCCTCCTGGCCACGGCAGCCATGGCCTATCCCTTTCTTGGAAAATGGAATGCCTCCCTCTTCACGGGATTTCTCGTCGCCTTGAGTAGCACGGCCATTGTCATGAAGATGCTTTTTGACCGGGCGGAGATGGACTCTCCCCATGGACGGCTCTCCATGGGGATCCTGATCTTCCAGGATTTGTGTGTGGTCCCGTTCATGCTTCTCATTCCAATCCTGGTTGGCCATCAAGGAAGTGCGGCCGGCCTTTTATGGACCCTTCTCAAATCGGCTGCCATTCTCTTCGCCGTCATTTTTGGTGCCCGGTGGTTCGTCCCCAACCTCCTTCACCAGATCGTCCGTACCCGAAGCCGAGAGCTTTTTGTCATCACGATCATTCTCCTCTGTCTCGGAACAGCTCTGTTGACCTCGGAGATCGGACTCTCTTTAGCCCTTGGAGCCTTCCTCGCAGGGTTGATCATTTCCGAATCTGAATATGCGTATCAAGCGATCTCTGACATCTTGCCTTTCAAGGATAGCTTTAATGGGCTCTTCTTTATCTCGGTGGGGATGTTAATGAATTTAAGATTTCTCGGCGAAAATCTCGCAGCCGTTCTCTTCGCCGTCACCACCATTTTACTGCTAAAAACTTTTACAGGCTTCCTTTCTGTCCATTTGCTCGGCCATCCTGTCCGGATCTCTCTTCAGACTGGCCTTCATCTGGCACAGATCGGTGAATTCTCTTTTGTCCTGGCCATAGCCGGCAAGTCCGCTTCGCTCATCACAGAAAACCTTTACCAACTTTTCCTTTCGGCCTCGGTGTTGACCATGGTTCTGACCCCTTTTATCCTCCGGGCCTCTCCTGGGATCTCGAGTTGGATGAGTTCAAAAAAGCTCCTGGAGCGACTGGACAGAATGAAAAAGAGGGCAGAAAAGGAGGGGTTTCCTTCGAGGAGGGAAGACCATGTCATCATCATCGGATTTGGCCTAAATGGAAGGAATCTGGCAGAGGTTTTGAGAGAGGCCTCGGTACCCTATGTCGTGCTCGAAATAAATAATGATACGGTCATCCAGATGAAAAAGAAGGGGGAGCCGATTTTTTATGGGGACGGCACCAGTCCGGAGATCCTCCATAAATTAGGGGTTGCCACAGCCAGAATGCTTGTGGTGGCTATCTCGGATCCTGCTTCAACCCGAAGGATTGTCCAGGTGGCAAGGAAGGAAAACCCCAGACTTTATATGATTGTGAGAACTCGCTATACGGCAGAGGTGGAGGATTTACTCAAATTGGGAGCAAATGAAGTCATCCCTGAAGAGTTTGAGACATCGATCGAAATCTTTGCAAAAGTGCTCCATCTCTATCAGGTCCCCAAAAATCTCCTGATCGAACAGATCGAAAAGATCAGGAGCGGAAGTTATGAAGTCCTCAGAAGGGTGGAGCTCCCGGCTAAAAATCTATCGGAAAAATGTGAAATCTTAATTGATATCGATACCGAGACTTACCTGATTAAAGATCCTTCCCATGCCTCCGGTCACTCCATCAAAGAACTGAAAATACGTTCCACTACAGGCGCCACGGTGATTGCGGTGAAGCGGGGAAACGAGATTATTCCGAGTCCGGGGCTTGAATTTGTCTTCTCCCCCGGTGATATCGTCTACCTGATCGGGAGCAAGGAAAGCCTTTCAAAAGCCTTTGCCCTGTTGGAGTCTTGACCGCCGAGGCAGAGGGTTTCCTCCCCCAACAGAGAAGGAATTGAGTTTTAAAAGGTTGCGTGATATAAATTGGTCTGTTTCGTTTCTCTGGTTTATTTAGTTTATCCAGTCTATCTGGTTGCATTGATAAACGGGACGAGAGAAACCAAAGAAACTAAAGAAACCTCAAAGACCTTAGAAATCCAAGAAACCGGAGAAACCAGAGATGAGCGTGATCCACATCAATGTGCCCTATTCCATGCTTCTTCACCGTATTGATTTTGCCATTAATAACCGTATCAACCCTGAAATCTATTTCAGTGCAGAAGATCTGGATGCCTGCGATGAAAAGGAGGCTCAACATTTATCTAAGACGCTCCAAGAAAACCAACTGGAAATCACCCTCCATGGCCCCTTCATGGATTTAAGTCCTGGGGGAGTCGATAAAAGGATCAAAGAGGTAACCGTCGACCGATTCTTGAAGACAATCGAATTAGCAAATTTTTTCAAGCCCAGGATGATTGTCTTTCATCCAGGATATGAAAAATGGAAGTTCGACGGGGATGTCAAACTCTGGCTTGAGAGCAGTCTTCAAACCTGGAGGCCGCTGGTGAAAGAGGCAGAGGAGATGGGGTTGATCCTCGCCATCGAAAATGTTTTTGAAGAGAGTCCCGATTCTATTAAAAATCTTTTAGAAGAAATTCATTCACCCCATTTTCGATTCTGCTTTGACACCGGCCATCACCATGTCTTCAGCAAGACCCCTCTCCCCATTTGGATGGAAGCATTGGGAGGGTTTCTGAGTGAGGTTCACCTCCACGATAATCACAAAGAGATGGATGAACATCTCCCCGTAGGAGAAGGAGGCTTCGACTTTAATCAGTTTTTTAGCCTCCTTTCACAATTGAAACTGAACCCTCTTTATACCCTCGAACCCCACGAAGAAGCCCATCTCTGGAGAGGACTGGAGGCCGTCAAAAAATATATTAAATGAAATTAAAACTCGAAGCACAAAATCCGAATTGTCATTTTGGTTTTTTAATTTTAGGTGAAGAGAAAGGAGAGTGGTATGAAACGTCTAACCATTTTATTAATCGTTCCTATTGCAACGATTGGTCTCATCGTCATGACCGGATCGATGGCTTCGGCTCAAAAGGCGAAAGTAGATTTCAAATATGAAGATTCAATCGGGGTGGCGAAGATCAAGCCCGGTGAACCCATCCACATCGCCTGCTGGATGGTTGTGGCGGGGGCGGACGCCTCGTTGGGAACGGATACCAAGCGGGGTGTGGAAATTGCCATCGATGACAAGGGAAGCAAACTCCTCGGGTTCCCTATTAAAATGACATCCCAGGACACAGGGTGTAACGCCGAAGGGGGTCAGGCGGCTGCCACCAAATTAGCCTCTGACCCGACGATTGTAGCGGCGATCGGCTCAAGTTGTTCAAGTGAGGCTCGTCCGGGCGTACCGATCATATGGAAAGCTGGCATTGTTACGGTTTCACCCTCGAATACCGCGCCTGATTTGACAGACCCAAAGCGCGGCATGGAATACAACGGCTATCTGCGCACCTGCCATAACGATAAAGTCCAAGGCGCCGTGGCAGCCGAGTTTGCATGGAAACAATTGAAAGTGAAGAGGGCGGCAACCATTCACGATGGAAGTATTTATGCTGAAAAGCTACAGGCTATTTTTTCAGAGACTTTCAAGAAACTGGGTGGAACCATCACCTCTCAAGAAGCGGTTGCCCCCACCGATACGGACATGCGGCCGGTTCTCACAAAGATCGCCACCGGCAAACCTGAATTCATCTACTATCCCGTCTTTATCGCAGCGGGTGGTCACATCACCCGACAGGCGAAGGAGGTCAAGGGACTGGAGAAGGTGGCTCTCATGGGTGCGGATGGGATTTTCTCCACCGATTTTTATAAGGCCGCAGGGGAGGCGGCCATTGGTATGTATCACTCCAGCCCAGATAAATCCGCTTTTGCCACCGGCTATAAGACCTTCCTGGAGAAGCATCAAAAAAAATATGGCGAAAAGCCGATCGCTCCCTTTCATGCCCACGCCTATGATGCGGCGATGATGATCTTTGCCGCCATCGAGAAAGTGGCCAAGAAGGCTCCGGACGGCACCCTCTACATCGGCCGAAAGGCCTTAAGGGATGCCCTTTATGCCACGAAAGATTTCAAAGGTTTAACTGGAAATCTTACCTGCGACAAATATGGAGACTGCGCAGATCCAAAGATTGGAGTCTACAGGACGACAGCTGAAAATATTAAAAAGTTAGAGACTCCTGAAACACCGATCTGGACGCCCCATTCGGTTCCAGCTAAAAAAACACCATCCAAGAAGTAACCCCATACTCTTGAAAAAGCGGGGTCCTTAGAAAGGGAAAGAATGAGCCGGGAACAAGCATTGTTTCCGGCTCACCTCAAAATTAAAGCTTGTCATCCATGAAACGAATCCCCTCTTGACCGCTCCCTAAAAGCAAGAGTAAAATTCTGGCTAAACAATCCCAAGGGAAGGGAACCCTTATGTTGAAACGTTGGAGAGAAAGGATCACTCCCACCGATGTCGTCATGTGGCTCCTCGGCGGGGCAATTTTAGCGTTAATTATCTGGGGCTCCGCAGCCACCTTAACCGAAGGCCGCTACACCTCTCACCACTGGTTTGATTTTATCATTTTCGGTTTGGCTCAGGGAAGCATCTATGCCCTCATCGCCATGGGTTATACCATGGTTTACGGAACGCTTCGGATGATCAATTTTGCTCATAGCGAAGTTTTTATGAGCGGGCCTTATACCGCCTACTTTGTCGCCGCTGCCTTTTATTCATCCGGGTTTCTGGATAGTCAACCGATCATTAGCTTAATCATTATCTTCATTGTCTCCATGGCAACCTCCACTCTGATCGCTGTTCTATTAGAGCGGATTGCCTATCGTCCCTTGCGAACAGCACCTCGCCTGGTTCCCCTCATCACCGCTATCGGAGCCTCTTTCTTTCTACAATACACGTTTCGAGGACTCTATGGTTCCGGTTTCCAGGCTTATCCAGTGGTGAAGATCCTGGAAGGGGAATGGATGCTCGGAGAATTCCGGATCCTAAAGTTTCAAGCGGTGGTGATTGTGGCTGCCGCCCTGTTGATGGCTGCTCTCTATTCCTTTGTCCAACGGACTCGCATGGGTAAGGCCATCCGCGCCGTCTCTGAAGATAAGGAAATCTCTTCGTTGATGGGAATTGACATTGACAGGATGATTGTCACCACCTTCGTGATCGGTGGAATGGCTGCTGGAGCAGCGGGTGTCCTGTATGCAGTGATGTTCAAGCAGGTTCACTTTTTTATGGGTTTTATTCCTGGGATTAAAGCCTTTACCGCAGCCGTATTGGGCGGCATCGGTAATGTTCCCGGAGCCATGTTGGGAGGAATTTTCCTCGGCCTTGTTGAATCGGTGGGGCCCAGCCTTTTTCTGGATGGTCTGGGAATCGTAGCGCCTTATCAATTGAAAGACGCCATTGCCTTTATCATGCTCGTCCTCGTGCTGATCTTTCGACCCACGGGCATTTTGGGAGAGCGTTTGACTGTGAAGAAAGCATAATAGTCGGATGGTCACAAGATGCAAGATTCAAGATGCAAGATAAAACCTGGAACTTGAAACTTGCAACTTTAATTTACTTTAGTCACTTTAATATGAGACAGGCAATTAAAATCGGGTTGATCGGCGGCATCGTCGAAGTATTCCTTGCACTGATTGGAATGATGGAGGCCTTCAGCCAGCGCGAAATTGTCAGCCATATCATCTCCATGGGCCATACCCTGATGCTTCTGGTTGTCCTGTTGATGGCCTACCTATCAGCCAAGCGGATACCCCGAACTGAGCCGTTGTGGGTTCTCATCAATTCCTTTATATCGGGATTGATCGTAGGAAGCGTCCTCGCTCTACTGGTCATGGTGGGAGGTCTCATCAATTTACGGAAAGTTTTTATCAATGCCTCACCTCTCCTCTATCAATTACTCACCTTTGATCTGGGAATAAAAGCGGGGATCTCCCTGCTCCTCGGTGGCGGCGGCCTGAGTGGCCTTCTCGCAGGTCTCCTCTACCTCGCGCCCAAATTTATCCGACGGGTGTTGGTCATCTCGCTGGGTAGTATTGTCGGGGCGGGTGTTTTGCAGGACTTGCTGCGTCCCACCTTCGCTCTCTGGGGACCCCTTGCCGTCATCAACGAGTGGCTCTTCACTGCCAATGGATTAACGTTTCATGGCGCCATAGGATTGTTTGTTTCAATCGCTGCCTTGTCCTACTTTTGGCTTCAAAAAGGGAATGCCATTCGGGCTCACTTGAAACGTCTCTCTCCTACAAGTCAACGTGCGCTGAGGATAACGAGTCTCCTTTCTCTCATCATTCTCTTGCTGGCTCTGCCACAGATTCTTGGCCTCTTCCTCAGCGAAGTGCTCACGATTGTGGGCTTGTATGTTCTCTTGGGCTTGGGGCTTAATATCGTGGTTGGGTTTGCTGGCCTCTTGGATCTTGGTTATGTGGCCTTTTTCGCCATTGGTGCCTATACCGTTGCCGTATTGACCTCGCCGGAGTTGGGTTTTTTTAATCTATCGTTTTGGGGAGCACTGCCGTTTGCGATTTTTATGGGAGTCCTATCGGGTGTTCTTTTAGGGATCCCTGTTCTCAAGATGCGTGGCGATTATCTTGCGATTGCAACCCTTGGCTTTGGTGAGATCATCCGCATTCTTGTCCTCTCTGATTTCTTGCGACCTTGGTTGGGGGGAGCACAGGGTATCGGTAAAATTCCCAAAGCACACATCGGCAGTATAGAGATTGCAACCCCTCAGCAGATCTACTACCTCATCCTTGCGGGTTGTCTGCTCGTTGGTTTTATTTCCTGGCGGCTGAGAGATTCTCGGCTGGGACGCGCCTGGATGGCAGTGCGTGAAGATGAAGACGTGGCTCAGGCGATGGGAATCAATCTTGTCTCCACAAAGTTACTGGCCTTTGCCACCGGAGCTGCCTTCTCTGCTTTGAGTGGAGCCCTCTTTGCCAGCAAACTGGGCTCGGTCTATCCCCACAGTTTCAACGTGATGATTTCTATCAACATCATCTGCTTGATTATCGTGGGTGGGATGGGAAGCATCCCGGGAGTGCTCGTAGGATCTTTCGCCCTTGTGGGCCTGCCTGAGTTACTGCGTGAGTTCGCCGAGTACCGGCTCCTTGTCTATGGCGCTGCACTCGTGGCCATGATGCTTCTTCGGCCAGAAGGTCTTTGGCCGGAGGCCTTGCGCCGTCGCGAATTGCATGAAGGTGGATCGGTCGAAACAGAATCAGAATCACCATCAGACTCCGAACCCAGTAAGTAGAAAGGTCTTATGGACATTCTTTCCGCAAAAAAAGTTACGAAGCGCTTCGGGGGGTTGGTTGCCGTAGATGATTTGGACATAGAGATCAAAGAACATAGCATCCACAGCATCATCGGCCCCAATGGCGCCGGCAAGACGACCTTCTTCAACTGCCTCACCGGTTTTTACCGGCCAGAGGCCGGAGAGATTCTTTTTAACACCTACCCCCTCGTTGGTCTGTTGCCCGACCGAATCGTCCGTTTGGGAATTTCTCGCACCTATCAAAATATTCGCCTCTTCCCCAATCTCACCGCCATGGAGAATATTCTCGTGGGTCTCCATGGCCGCTTAAAAGCAGGGTTTTTCGGCATTGTGGTCGGATCACCTGCAACTCAACGGGAAGAAAATGGGGCAGCAAAAGAGGCGCGGCGTCTCCTCAAGTTCGTTAACCTATCCGGAAAAGGCGACTTCATGGCGAAGAATCTTCCTTACGGCGACCAGCGACGATTAGAGATCGGTCGAGCTCTGGCCGCCCGTCCCAAACTCTTACTCCTTGACGAACCCACAGCAGGTATGAATCCGCGAGAAACGCAGGACATGATGGATTTTATTCGGCACCTCCGTGATGAGTTGGGAATCACGATTCTTCTTATCGAGCATCAGATGAAGGTCGTGATGGGAATCTCTGAAGTCGTCACGGTATTAGATTATGGAGAAAAAATTGCAGAAGGCACCCCGGCCGAAATTCAGAAAGATCCAAAGGTCATCGAAGCCTACCTCGGCCGTGGAAGCGCTGCTCAAGTAACCCAAGTTGTTTAATTTTAGATTTCAAATTTTAGATTTAAGATTTCAGATTGAAAATTTGCAATCCCTGCCTGCGGCAGGCAGGTGCGATTTGCAATCTGCAATCAGGGTTCTATTATGTCAACGCTTGAAGTTGAAAATCTGCATACCTATTATGGACAGATTCATGCCCTCAAAGGCATCTCCCTCGCCGTTGATAGAGGAGAGATTGTCACTTTGATCGGAGCCAATGGGGCGGGCAAGAGCACCCTGCTCAAGACCGCCAGCGGTTTGTTGCGGCCACACCAGGGGTCTATCCGCCTCGATGGGGAAGATCTCACTCATTATCCTCCACACGAGATCGTGGCCAAAGGGATGGTGCAGGTCCCTGAAGGGCGCCGCGTCTTTGGCCGCCTTACCGTTACAGAGAATCTGGAGATGGGCGCCTTCGCTATTTCTGATCAAAAGCTCGTCAAGAAAAATCTGGAACGAGTCTTTAACCTCTTCCCGCGGCTCAAGGAACGTTCTAAGCAGGTGGCGGGCACGCTCAGCGGTGGGGAGCAACAGATGCTCGCGATGGGTCGGGCACTGATGGCGAACCCGCGCGTCCTCTTAATGGATGAACCTTCCATGGGATTGGCACCGGTACTGGTGGATAGCATCTTTGAAACCATTCGACAGCTTCATGCAGACGGCACGACCATCCTCCTGGTTGAGCAGAATGCCCGCATGGCCCTTCAAGTGGCCAGCCGGGGCTACGTGCTTCAATCGGGTGCTGTGGTGCTAAGCGATACAGCAGAGAATTTGCGTCTGAATGAGATAGTGCGCAAAGCCTACCTCGGTGAAGCCTAAGAGCCGTCAATCGGTTGTAAGAACTTGCCCTCCCTCAGTTTTTTAAATCACCGAGGAGTGAAAAAGTCTGGCCTGGGCGAACCCTTCGGAAAGGCTTCATTGGCCAATACCGCTTTTGGGTTGGGCAGATTCGTTCCCACAAGAGACAGGAGTCCCTGGATGTTGGAAGGTTGGTTAGGTTATCCATCTGACCTGCCTTCGCCGAAGCGGCTACGCGCAGGCAGGAGCCTGGCCTGATGAAGCCTTGGAGAGGGGTTTGGCCAGGCCATTGGCGAAGAGAAAGAAAAACTGAAGGAGGGCAAGGTTGTGAGAACCAAAAAATACCCAAGAATATAATCCTTAATGTTGCATTGAAAAGGGGGGCGGGTGTACTTCCAACCCTTTACAATTGCGGATTTTTTCTATGTTTTATGGGTCACATACGATGTCACCTGAGGTGATCTTTGTGGGGTAGTTAAAAACTGAGTAGCAAAACGTTTAGCGGTGCCGCTGTAAAGGTTTTCCAGCACACCCCCTCCCTTTTCATATAATTTTTATGCAACTGTCAGGTAATGTTACGTGAGGGAGGCTCGAACTTTAAGTTTTAGAAAGGGTGAGAAAGAATTTCGCCACTCCTTCTTTCATGACTTTCCCCATCTTATTTCTGGGAAGCTCTCCTAAGAAAAAAACTTCTTTAGGACATTTCCAATCTAAGAGGTGTTCTTTGCAATGATTTTGGATTTCTTTTCCCGTGAGGGTTTCCCCAGGTTTTAGCACCACTGCGGCCACCACCTTCTCTCCCCATTTCTCATCAGCAATTCCGATGACGCTGGACTCCGCCACTCTTGGGTGTTGGTTGATCACCGATTCGATCTCTTTCGGTGAAATATTTTCTCCTCCGGAGATGATGATATATTTCAGACGGTCTGTGATGTAGTAATATCCTTCTTCATCTCTGTTGCCCAGAT
>Ga0214473_10007109_pt1 | contig 13315 bp, 14 predicted proteins | sample RVTome_7_FD_203509 | JGI IMG/M metagenome (GOLD analysis project Ga0214473, IMG submission 203509) | Soil microbial communities from uranium-contaminated site in the Upper Colorado River Basin, Wyoming, United States - RVT98D197 | ecosystem: Environmental > Terrestrial > Soil > Contaminated >...
GCCACCCTGATGCACCCGGCCATTCACGTGGCCATCTGTGGGATCAAGAAATCGGATCAGATCGCGGAGGCGGCCGGCGCCATGGGGAAAACTCTGTCCCGGGAGGACTATTTCGCCGTTCGCAAGACACTCGCTCTCGGGCAGGGCGAGAAGATCCAGGACGCCAAGGGGGTTCGGAAGTAAGCGCGGCCAGGGGGTGGGATCCCCCGGAGGGGATGCCGTAGGGGCAGACCTGCGTGTCTGCCCCACGTTGCGTGTCGGCCCCACGTTGCGTGTCGGCCCCACGTTGCGTGTCGGCCCCAGGTTGTGTGTCGGCCCCACGTTGCGTGTCGGCCCCACGTTGTGTGTCGGCCCCACGTTGTGTGTCGGCCCCACGTTGCGTGTCTGCCCCACGTTGTGTGTCGGCCCCACGCGACAGCCCGTAGGGGCGGACACACAGGTCCGCCCCTACGTTCACAGGCTCCTCCAGAACTCGTCGAGCTTCTTCGAAACCCGTTCGTCCACCGGTGTCGGCGCAATCGATGGCGAACGTTTGGACCGGAGCAGCTTCTCAGCTTCCAGTCTCACTCCCCCCAACAGGTACTCGATCTGCCGAAACGTGGGATTTGTGGTGCTGCGGCTGAGCCGATGAAGAGATTCGTGGATGTAACGGATCTTTCGAACCAGGTGATCCGTTCTCTCTTCCCGCGACATGGACTCCAGGATGGACACGTTGCCGATCGTGAAGTCGGTCTCATCCAGGTTGAGTTTTCCGATCCAACGTTCCAGCGAATCGACGACCGGCTCGCAGGGCTGGTCGCCGATGTCGACGGCGTATTCCATCATGACCGGATCGTAGGGAAACACACCGACCAGTCCCAGTTTACCTTTGAATTTCTGAAACCACTCGAGAATCTTGGCTTCGATTTTCTCTTCGGTGTTCTTGTCGACGGGCTGAGTCAGACCGACATAGAGAATCATCGCGTTTCGCCGTACCTCTTCGGACAGAAAATCTGGAAGGAGCGTGAAGGCAGAAGAAACGGACTGGGTTGAGCACCGGTTGATGGCCGATTCAACGGGAGAGAGGCAACGGAACGCCATTGCCCGTTTCGCACGACCGGGCGGTCGCCTCGACCACATCCATGTAAGCGATCCCGTCCTCGAACGAAGGCTCGGGATCCCTCTCTCCCCGAACGGCCTGAATGAAACCCAATTCAACTGCCCACTCCCTCTTCTCATCGTCCCCAAGCGGCAGTTCCTTGAGGCTTTCGTCATTCAGGCTTGCCATCAGGATCCTTTCCCCAGCAATGTCGTACACGAGGGTTCCCTTGGTTCCGTAGACTTCGACCCGGTCTTTCGGCGCGCAGTGAGCGATTCCGGACGATTGCGCCCGCCCCCACGATACCGTGGCGGATCCTGTCAGCCACACTCGCCTCCTTGTGTCATGTAAGTTCACTTCGGATCAGGTCTGCAATCCCCTCCGCGTCCAAGCCGTACCGCCTCCGCAGGTATTCCTGGGAACCGCTCTCGCTCACTCTCTCCGGGAGAGTGAGTCGCTTCAAATCTTTGCCGGAACCCCTCTCGGCGAGGACCTCGGACACCGCTGTCCCGAGTCCGCCGTAAGGATTGTGTTCCTCCACAGTCAGCATCCAATCCGTTTCGGCGGAGGCTCGAAGGATCTTTGGACCGTCGAGCGGCTTCACGAAGGGGACGCTTAGAAGGCGCAAATCGCGGCCTTCACGGGCGAGGACCTGGACTGCCTTCCAAGCCTCGTACAGGACGGCGCCGGTGGCAACGACGGTTCCCTCGAACCCGTCCCGGACCTGCAAGGCTTCTCCGACCTGCAACCGCAGGGACCTCGTGTGGATGGTTGGTTCCCCCTTTTTTCCCAATCGGATGTACCAAGGACCTGGGGTCTTACAGGCGAGTCTCGTGATGATGGCTGCCTCAATCGGATCCCCGGGCGCAGCCACCACCATACCGGGCATGGCCCGCATGACGGCCAGATCCTCGACCGCGAAGTGGGTGTACCCCAAGGGTCCATAAGAAACCCCTCCCCCCACGGCCACGATTTTCACACTGGCGTTGTGGTAACAGACGTCGTTCCGGATCTGCTCCAGACACCGCATCACCGGGAAGTTGGCGATACTGTAAGCAAACACAATGCAGCCGCCGCCGATCGCCAAACCCGCGGCGACACCCGTCATCGACTGCTCGGCGACCCCTGCGTTCAGAAACCGATCGGGGAAACGCTCGGCAAATTCTTCCACCACCGAGAAGCCGATGTCCCCGACGACGAGGTGGATGCGTTCGTCGGCACCGGCCATCTCAGTAAGCGTCTTGATGAACGCGGTCCGCATGGCGATCGGAGGTTGCTACTATTGGTCCAACTTCTTGTCCAGTTCCGATTCCCGGACGACCAGGTTGGCGCGATGCCGCTCCACTTCACGCGCGATCTCGGCCAGAACCTCGGGATGGTTGCTCCCAACGTCGCATTTCTCCGATGGGTCGCACCCGAGGTGGAAGAGGAGCGGAGGATCGTGTTCCTCGATCTTCTTCTCCCGATATCCCGGTTGGGTCAGGAAGTGGGCTTTGTAGGCGCCTTTTCGAACCGCGAAGAGGCGCGTTCCACGGTAGAAGAACATGGTGTCTCGCTTGGAGGGACCCGTCTTCATCAAAACGGGAGACAGATCGACGCCGTCGATCGTCCGGTCGCTCGGAACCTCGCCTCCCGCGAGTGTTACAAAGGTGGAAAAAAGATCCATCGTGCATGCAAGGGAATGTTCGACAGATCCCGCCTCGATCTTCCCAGGCCACCAGGCAATGGCGGGTTCACGCATCCCGCCTTCCCAGGTGCTGCCTTTTCCCTCCCGCAACAAGCCGGCGGAGCCTCCCACCTCTCCCTGGATGATCCAAGGCCCGTTGTCGCTCGTGAAGAAAACCAGCGTCTTCTCCGCCAACCCCTCTTTGCGGAGGGTGTCCAACACCTGGCCGACACTCCAGTCCAGTTCCTCCACCACGTCTCCGTAAAGGCCTCTGTCGCTGGTTTCTTTGAAATCTCCGGAAGCAAACAGGGGGATATGCGGAAACGTATGTGGCATGTACAGGAAGAACGGCTTTTCCTTGTTCTCTCTGATGAATCCGATTGCTTCTTCCGTATAGCGCCTGGTCAGCGTCGTCTGGTTGGCGGGGCGTTCGACGATCTCCTCGTTGCGGAAAAGAGGAACGTTGAAGGCCTCGTATCGCGGCTCGAGAGAGGAGGACTTGTTTCCGGGAACCTCCTTGAGCGCGTCCATGTCGTTGGAGTAAGGCAGGCCGAAATAGAAATCGAAACCATGCCTCGTGGGGAGAAACTGGGGCAGGTGTCCCAGATGCCACTTTCCGATGCAGGCGGCGGTGTACCCCTTTTCCTTCAACGCCTCGGCGAGGGTGATTTCCTCGTCCGGCAGTCCCCCCGCCGAATTGGGGAAGAGCACCCGGTGGGTGTCGCTGCACATGCCACTGCGAACCGGTAGTCTTCCGGTCAAGAGCGCCGCCCGGCTGGGTGTGCACACGGAGGCCGCGGCATAGAAATCGGTGAACCGCATCCCCTCCGCCGCCATCCGGTCGAGGTTGGGCGTGTCGATCGAGGGATGCCCGTAGCACCCGAGGTCGCCGTACCCCAAGTCGTCCGCGAAGATGATGACGAAGTTGGGGGGCTCGGAAGCGGCCAGGCATGTCAGCCCAGGTATCCCGCAAGCCGCCACAAATAGGGTTGCCAACATCGGCTGTAAAAAGGGCGGAACGGTGAGTTTTGACAGTTTCATGCAGACTCGAAACCCCCTTTCGGAATAACCGCAAGACGGAATGGTGTCGGTCTATTCGGACACAGTGCACCTAGATCAAGGGATACCCTAGCAGATTTGAGGAGGGAGATAGCTGGGCTCGTGTGAATCGACTGAGGATGATTCGCGGCCAACGAGACGCGTTGGAACGGCTGCTCAAGGAGCCCTGCGACGCCGCTCTCGCCTTCCGGATCTGTTCCAACATCTTTCCGGCGTCCTGCCTCTCTCCCCCGAACCACCAGGGCAGAAAAACCTTGCTCGAAGGACAATTCCACAAGCGTATTCCATGCCGAGTTCCTCCCCAAACCACCCACGACATGCCTCACCCGTGGTGAAACAGGCCCGTCTTCGCTAGAGTACGCTTTCCAGTACTCAAGATCGGAGGATAGAACCCCATGCCGCCTAAATTGACACCCAGACTCCGTGAGAAGCTGCTTTCCGCGGACAGCCCAACCATTTCAAACGCCATCGAGGCTTTCAAAGTGAGGTCCCGGCGGGAAGGATTCATGGGACCCCGGATCCAGTGCCGGTTTCCGGAACTGGGACGAGTGGTCGGATATGCAACCACCTGTACGATCGTCGACGTAGAAGAGGGTTTCGCGCCCGATCCGGACGAGAGGAAGAAATGGATCGATGCCGTGGCCGAGATGGACAACCCCGGGATCTGCGTGGTCAAAGACATGTGCCACCGGAAGGGTTGGTATTCCCACTGGGGCGAGATCTGTGGAACCCAGGTCCAAACCTTGGGCGCCGAAGCCATCGTCACCGATGGCGCCGTGCGCGACCTGGAAGCCCTCCGCGACATGGGGATGAAGGTCTGGAGCGAATTCGTCGTCGTCTCCCACGGCTGGATCGACGTCGGCGAGGCCAGCATCCCCGTCGAGGTCGGCGGACTGGTCGTCCGTCCGGGCGACATCCTCCACGCGGACTGCAACGGAGTCGTGGCCATCCCTCCGGAGATTCTGGAGGACCTTCCCGAAGCGATCGACAAGCTCCTCGAGCGAGAGAGGGAGGTCATCGGGAAGATGCGCGCGGAGGTTAAAGTCCGGGACTCGTTCGAGCACTGAAGACAATCAAGTCGTGCTATTCTACCCTTTGTAGCGAAGAAGGGTGAAGACAACGTCTGCCAAGTCTGGCGATGACCCGGCGCCTTGTTGCCTTGAGGGTGCAAGATTTGCTGACGACATCTTGTAGGGGCGATTCGCGAATCGCCCCTACAAGATGCTGTTGCACGACGAGAACAACAAAGCACTAGGGGGGCGTTCCCTTTGAGCACCTTACCTCTCGAAGCCTACCAATTTGCCCTCGAGAACACCGTCGACGCTGTAGTCATCACCGACATGGAGAGCGTGATCCAGTGGGTGAATCCAGCCTTTACGACGATCACCGGTTTTACCTGGAAAGACTCTATCGGCCGTAAACCGAGCATCCTCCGGTCGAAGCAGACTACCATCGAAACCTACAAGGAAATGTGGTCGGTCATCCTTTCCGGAGGCTGGTGGCGTGGCGAGGTCGTCAACAAGAAGAGATCGGGCGAAGAGTGGTACTCATTCCTGTCCATCTCTCAGATCAAGGACGACGAAGGCCATCCCTTTGCCTACGTGGGCATCTCCCGGGACATCACCGAGATGAAGATGCTCCAGTTCCGACTCAAGGACGCGAGCCTGGAGGCCATCTACATGCTTTCGGTGGCCTGTGAAGCCAAGGACGAGGTGACCGGCAGCCACGTGCTCAGAGTCCAGAACTATACGGAGGCTCTCGCGCGGAAACTGGGATTCTCCGACGAGCGGGCCGAAGAGGTGGGTTATTCGAGCATGATGCACGACGTCGGCAAGCTTCATGTCCCCGATGCCATTCTCAAGAAGCCTGCGCCGCTCTCTCGCGAGGAATGGGTGGAGATGACCAAACACCCCGCCAATGGCGTAGCCATTCTCAGGGACAAGCCTTTCTACGAGCTCGCTCGCCAGATCTCGGAGAACCACCATGAGAGATGGGATGGCACCGGTTACCCGAATGGGAAAAAGGGGGAGGAGATTCCCCTGGCAGCCCGAATCACGACGGTCGCCGACGTCTTCGATGCTCTGACTACAGAACGTCCGTACAAGAGAGCCTGGAACGAGGAAGAAGCGCTGAAGGAGCTCGTCGAACAAAAGGGAAAGGCCTTTGATCCCGAGGTGGTCGATGCCTTTGTCTCCTTGCACAAGGAGGGGTATGTCGCGGAGATCCGCCAGCGGTTTCCATGAGAATAAATAGGGACAGTCACCTATTATTCTTCTGCTGCCTTCAGGACTTCACGAAGTGCGAAAAGGATGCATTACGTCATCGACGGTTCGAGGTCGCCTGAATAATAGGTGACTGTCCCTATTTATTCACGGCAGCCCGCCGCCTTTAAGGAACTCGATTTCCGCCCTGATTTCTGCGATCTCCTTTGCCGCAAATCTCCACTGCGACTCGTCCAAGATCGCCTCCATCTGCGGAATGACCTCGAGGTCTCGGGCGGTGGCGCTGTCCCAGGACCTTTTCACGTAGGATTCCACGTCCGGAAACACCTCGAAAAAACCCTTCCGCCCCCGCTTCTCGTCCTTCTCGATGTGAGAGAAATCCTGACCGTAGATGTGCAGGGAGTTGCTGTAGTCGGTGTAGGCCCCGAACTCGACCTGACGGCCGATTCTCTCCCCGATGCGTTGCACGATCTTTCGGCCGAGGTAGGTAATCGCCAGGACGTTGTCCGGCCACGCTTTGAAAAGGTCGCGCGAACGCCAGAGGGCCGTCATGTTCAACACGAGCGTTCCGTCTTCTTTTTCCAGAGCGCGAAACTGAATTTCCCCGAGACAGGGGAGGTCTTCCGTGAGACGGGTGTCGATGACCGGGCAACGAGTCGTCATCACGGCCCTGCGGGTGTTGACGTCCTCGGCGAATCTTTCCACAAGACTCTCGATCTGGTTGACGTTGCCGGATGGATTCGGATGCGCCTCGAGCCGCTGATGGTAGGTGTATGGCCACTGTGTCCCCAGGGCCTTCTCGTCGATGCCTTTGAGGATTTCCTCCATCGGGATGACATGATTGTCCTTGACACCCAACAGTTCGAGGATGTATTTCCCCCTTTCGCAGAAGCTGAGCGGGGGGTAGCGCGGGTCGGAGAAAGGATCGCCGATCTTGATGAGGACCTGCGCTTCCTTCCCAGGCGGGTCGATGTAGGCGCCGGTGGAGTCTTTCCGGTCGTATTGCGTCCGTTTGGCCACCCCCTGGTTCCAAACGGCGGAGACCGCCTTGTAGTGGGCTTCCGGGATGGAGTCCGCTTCGACAAATAGGGTGGGAACGATCCCTTCTCTGTCTTTCATGCTGATTCCCCCTCAACAGGACGATTCGAGGCGCAGCAGGACCTCTTCAAATGGCGCGGCGTTGGAAGCGACCATAGGGATTGTCCCCCGGCCTGTCAATTTCCAGGATAGGGGATTCAGAGACCCGACCCTTCGCGAGTCTCCTTCGCCACTCGCACAAACCTTTCCACCAGCTCCGTGTTTCTGAGTCGTTCGTGCCCGCGGAGGTAGGTTCTCAAACGGTTTCGGAACGGTTTCCACCATCGGTCGGGGACATTTTTGGCGCCAGCGACGGCCCCGAGGATCGATCCGGCTGTGGCCGCCGTACAGTCGTTGTCCAGTCCGAGCGCCACCGTTGTCCCCAGAGTGCGAGTGACGTCCTTCTGCCCAAGGAAGAGCCCAAAGACCGTAAGACACGCATTGTTGTTGGTGTGGACGGAATGCATCCCGCTGAAGCGACGATCGACAAGCTCGCGGGCTTCGCGCCAGTCCGCTAGTTCCGGTGCGACCTTGAGCGCCCAACGCAGGTCGCGTGACAACCGACAATCCTTGGGAATTTCGGTCAACCCGATCCGAAGGGCTTCCATGGGGCAGTCCGCGACGAACGCTGCCGAAATGGCCGCCGCAAAAAACATGGACCCGTAGATGCCGTTGTGACGATGCGACAGGTAGGCATCCCGATAAGCCATCTGGGCCGCCTTTTCGGGCCAGCCAGGTGCGGCGTATCCCCATGGGTCGCTCCGAATGTCCGCGCCGATCCACTCCTGGAAGGGGTTGTTTCTTACAGCCGCTCGGCGAGCGGGAACGCCTGCCTTGAGGTTTTCAAGGGCCACGCGCTCGGCCGTGCACGCCACGGGCAGCCAGTCCAACCAGGCTTGCCCCGCGTCCTCAGTGCTGAATTCCGGGCCAAATCGCTCGAGGATGAGAAGTCCCAGCACGGTGTAGGTCAAGTCGTCGTCCACCGGGACTTCGCGAATGCGGCCTCGCAAGTACTCCTCGACCGTGTTGGCGCCATATCGGACCTGTTCGGGGGACGGATGACCCGCCCAGTAGTCCGTCGGCGGAAAATCCTGGCCGCACCTTTTGGCGAGAGCCTCCATCCGCTCGATGCTCCACCCCTCAACCGGCGCTCCCAGCGTGCAACCGGCGGCCCGGCAGAGCCAGGCTCCTCGCATTCGTTCCTCCAAGTCTCCCGGCAGACCGGAGATAAGTCGGCGTGGACCTTTGGGGCGAAGTCTGTGGATCGCCCCCAGGCCGTTCGGTTCGGTAGCACAAACACGGGCGCCGGGCTTGGTCCTTGCGAAATCGGATCGTGCCTTTCGGAGTTCCGCACGAAGGCGCCCGAGAATCCCTTTGATGTCAGCGCCTTGCTCGTGGCGGAGATCCGCCCAGAGGCTCGCCTCCTCGACGAGGTCGTGGAGATCTTTGAAGTGCGGCATCCATCTCCCTCCCGCAACGCGTTTTGTCGGTGGCAAATCTCCTCCGCGCTGAGGGTAGGGGCAGACCTACGTGTCTGCCCCCACCTTACACTGCCTCCCAGACTACCTTACCCTACACTACTGCCTTGTAGGATTGATGCTGCATCAATCGCACGTGCTATTCCTCCCCCTTGGAGGGGGAGGTTAGGTGGGGGTGAATCTAAGGGATTCCCCCTCCCCTAGCCCCTCCCCGAGGGGAGGGGAATTATTGCAGTATCAAGGCAACAAAACACTACGTGTCCCCCACAACCGCGTGACCCTCCCCACCACGTGTCTGCCCCAACACCCACCCGATCGCTTGGTTGGCGCTTGAGCGGGCAATCCGCGAGTCCCCCACTCCCACCCTCACCACGGCTCGATCGTCGGCGGCGCCATCCCCAACCTCCGCGCGAGGTTTGCCGTGGCCGAGATGTACTCGCGGTGGAAATCGGGACCGAATTTCTCATGTTCCACCTTCGCGCACAGGACGGAAAGGGATTCTTGGTCCCGTTCGTTCAATACCTGGTCGGCCAAAGGAAATAGAACGTGGTCTTCCTTGTCGATGTGGCGACGCAGCAGCCGGATGAAGTCTCTCGACGCTTCCTGGAACTCCGCGACCGCTTTCGAGGAGGGTCCTTCCTCCAGGGATTTGGCCATGGCGCGCACCAGCGAACGCCCCAGGATATGGTCGAACAACATTCCACCTAAAGGACTGGTTTTCCGTGTGACACCACGTGCTTCCATCATCGGGAATAGCAAGTCTTCTTCTTTGCCATGGTGGCACCGGTCGGCGTATTTGCGGAAGAAATCGAGGGATGGCGAGGCGGATTCCCGAGCGAGGACCCCTTCCGCCGCCGCCCGATCCGTGATTTTCTCCAGACATTCGAGCATCTTCTCGATGACTCGATGTTCGTGGGCGAGAAACTCGGTGATTTTCATCTCAAATACTCCCCGATCGATCCGGTCGCTCAGTCTTCGACGTCGATCCTCAGCTCGGCGAGCGTCTTCCGCAACCACTCCAGAGACTCCTCGATCATCGGTCCTCCCTGGCCCTCGCATTCCATGCTTAAAACTCCCGTGTAGCCGCGATCGCGAAGGACCTCCAAACACCTTCGGATATTGTCGGCGTTGACCCCGCTGCCCAACGCGCAGTGGCTCACAGCGATTCCCGTCTCTCCTCCCCGGACTTTCTTGGCCAACGATTCGGAGACGTCCTTGACGTGCACGTGGTTCGCACGATTCACAAACTGCTTCAGGAAGGCGACCGGATCCTGACCGGCGATATAGGTGTTGCCTGTGTCCATGTTCATCCCGAGCCACTCGCTGTCGCAGAAATCCAGCATGCGCTCCATCATCTCCGGACGCGTGGTGAAGTATCCATGAGGTTCGATGTTCACCCTGACTTGATGCGCTTCGGCGACTTCGAGGATCTGTTCGTAACAGCGTTTCATGCTGTCCATCGCTTCTTCTTCGCCGAGTCCTTCCGGTTTCTTCATTCCATCGGTCGTGTCGACGCAGGGGCAGCCTATGAGTTTCGCCCAGGCGATGGATTTCATGACATACGGAACCCCTCGGACGGGACCGTCTTTTCCGGAAAGCGGGTATGCGGCGTCCACCTGCGAGAAGCGGACCCCGTAGCCTTCCATCTTCCGCCGGAGCAGCGCCGGGTCCTCGTAAAGCGCCACGTGGGGTTGGTACCCGAGCCCATGGATCCAGCTCACCCCGTCGATGAGCCCGCACTCGACATAATGCACGCCGTTTCTCTGAGCCCATTCGAGGCAGGCCTCGAAACCGAGATAAGCGGAGTTGAAAGCATCGGTGTGAAATCCAATCTTCATTTCGCCGTCCCTTCCAACTCGTTTTCCCGATCTTCCTGTGAGGCCGGCGGGTTCCTTTTCGCAGTCGGGTCCAACCCCGCCGTCCATGCAGCCGCTCGCCGGAAGAGCTCCGCCACGTTGGGATTGCGGAACGCCGGAGCGTCATGCCCCAAGGGACTGTGGAACACTTTCCCCTGGCCGTACTGAAAAGCGAAGGCCATCAGGTGATCCTTACCGTCCACTTTCGACTTCGCGGTCGCCAGGACGTCCACGGGAAGATCTCCCGTCAGACAAGTGTACAGCTCGTCCGTCGTCTCAAACGAGGACATCTCCCGGGTGACCGGATGGTCCGGATCGACGATCTCAACCTGGAAACTGCCGAAAGGATCGTGCCCGGGGAGTGCCGGGTCCCACACCCGGCCCGCAAGATTCCGGAATTCCGGCCAATCCTGGAAAGCTCCGCAAGCGAAGTGGACCACGACCAATCCACCTCCGCTCTGCACAAACTCCCGCAGATTGCGTCTGGCTTCCTCCCCCGGCGCCGGTTGCTCCCAGTCCATGAAATGCAGAATGAGAGTGTCGTACCGGCGGAGGGCCGGGGAATCGAGCAGGTTCGGGTCCTCCATGACCCGCACGTCGAGACGGGGATCCGCGCTCAAGGCCTCGACCAGCGCCGGGGTTGTCTCTCGCCATTTGTGGCCGGGGTAGTCCTCGCCGGTCACCACGAGTACCCGGGCGATTCTCTCGCCGGTGTCTGATTTCAATCGCGATGAATCCGCATCCGCGGAGCCTTTCATCGCGGGTATCGCTACCATGACCGAAAGGATGGACCACAGGAAGGGTCTGGAGGTGGTGCGCGGTCTATTTCTGTCCATTGGATGACTCCCGTTTTGCGAATGGTGAAGAAACAATGGCCATTGTGCCAGAAAAAGAGTCGGTTGGAACCGACTTCCGGGACCGGCAAGGAAGAACGAAGAAATTTCCAGAGTAGCCCCTCATGAGGGTTCCCCACACTCTGAAAGGCGATGAAAATGCGTTGGGCCGTAACGCCGGCATCCTGCCGGCACGGGCCGCCGAGACGGCGGCGTTACATCAGAAACACCATTTTCAGAACAGCTATCAAAATGGGGCCTCGCTCGGGGTGGCAGGCTGACCGGAAAACCGCGCGACCCCCTCGCGCTTCTCTGGCTCCCTAATCTACTTCTGGAGCTCCGGCGAGGGTTCCATGGTGAAAACGGATCCGTAGGGATTCTCGAGCCTCAGAGCCCAATCCGGGCACTCCTCAGGTTTTTCGGCCACATCGAGGGCCCATTCAGGTACTCCAATCGCGTCAGAGCGAACGACCAGATGGGTTCGGCGCTCCGGCCTGAAGTCGTCACCCGGCTTCTCCAGAGGGATCATGTAGCAATTCATGGGGTTCCTCGGAGCAAGGCCATGGCTCACATGGCACCAGATGTCCTCCGTATCCGGAACCTCCCGCAAATAGCCCCACAACTCGGCCGCGTTGGGGTCGATGCGCGTCACTTCCCGCCATTTGCCCCTCGATACCCACTCGTAAAAAGGAGCGTCCGCCAACGCGAGGTTGTGAGCGAGGGCGCACACCAAGACAACATACGCCCATTGAGAGAGGGCGCGCGGGGCCTCTTGCGGATCCTTCCGATACAAGCGATCCGCTGCGCCGACCGTTGCGATGAAGGTTACCGTAAGCGGAAGCCCAGGGTACTGGCACGGATAGAAGGCGTACTGCAGCCAGCTGTTGGAAAGGGCAACCCAACCGAGGACGGGAACCGCGGGCAGAAGCCATTTCCCCCCCCTCAACCACAGGAAAGCGAGTGGAATCCCGATGTGCCCCAGATAACGCAGCTTGTCCCACCTGAAGATTCGACCGGAGAGTTCTGCGAATGACGACTCGAGTTTCTCCAGGAAACCTGCATCGACGCCTGCGTCCCCGGCCATCACGATGAAATGGGGGTACGCGGCCACGGTGTTGTGACGAGGGATGAACCACACAACGGCGTGGAGCGCCCAAACCGTCGCCACGAAACATAGTATCCATCCTGAGGCTTTGCGGGGCCGGTCGAGAATGAACGCGACCCCCAAAAACGCGAGGACAACCGCCACGTCCTCCTTCAAGCACATGGTGGAAACACAGAGCAGCCAGAAGGCGATTCGCCGGTTCTCCCGCCAACACCACATGCAACCGAAGAGGAGAGCCGGGGCGAAGGCCACCATGTGAAACCAGGCGTACTGGAGGTATTGCACCATGGGATGAACGAGGAAAACGATGGCCAGTGTGGCCGAAAACGTCTTGTGGCGCGTCCATGCCACGGTGGTTCCGTAAAGCACAAGCGCCCCCGCCACCAACCCAAACGCTTGCAGTGCGATCAGATAAGAAGGAGCCGGCCACCAACGATAGGGGGTAAAGAGCAAACAGAGGGCCGGCGAGAAATGATCCCCCCAGAAATCTTCACGAAACGGGGTCAGACGCAGGAAGGATTCCGTCAGGCCGTTTCCATGCGCCCAATTGGCCGCCTTGGAATGAAAACCGTTGATGTCACCGGTGCCGTTCAGCTTCCAAATGTCGTATAGGGGACGAACCACGTGGAAGGGAAACCAGAAGGCGCAAACCACCGAGACCCACAGGAACGGCTTTGGCAAACGCCACACGGCCAGTCTCAAAAACCGGCTCTGCCAGAGTGCCGCAACGAAAACCAGAAGGACGGCGAGGAGCGCTTGGTCCCAGGGATAAAGGCCGATCCTGTTTCCTAGGAAATGCAATGGCCAGCAGAGAAAAAGAGGCGCCCACGTCAGAGCGTTTCGCTCGAACCCACTCCAGAAAGGTTTCCCCCGATCCCGGCCACACCAACCAAGTATCCCCCACCAGATACCACAGAGAATCGCGCAGAACACTGACTCCA
>Ga0214473_10007110_pt1 | contig 13313 bp, 14 predicted proteins | sample RVTome_7_FD_203509 | JGI IMG/M metagenome (GOLD analysis project Ga0214473, IMG submission 203509) | Soil microbial communities from uranium-contaminated site in the Upper Colorado River Basin, Wyoming, United States - RVT98D197 | ecosystem: Environmental > Terrestrial > Soil > Contaminated >...
GGAAGGGCCGGGTGCCGAGCGACTGGCAGGCGTTCGTGCGGAGCCGGGCCCGAGGGATCCCGCCGGGGTGTTTGGGATGACAATCGAACCGAGAACCTGGAGCTGTGGGTTTCGTGGCAGCCGCACGGGTCTCGCGCCGAAGACCTTGTTCAGTTTGCCAAAGAGGTACTGAAACGATATGCGAATTCGTCGGGAAACAGTTGATGCGAGTTTTGGATAGCCGGGTTAACGTCCCACGGATGGGGAGCGGGGGCCACGGAGGGTCCTCGGGAGAAGCTGCGCATTGAAACGTCGCGCCGTTCCCGCCGGAGCCCGGACGGCGGGGCGGCAGTATAACGAACGTCGGGCGGGGCCGACAAGGGGTTATGCGTTTCGCTATCACCCACCGCAAACAAGCCGACCCCGCCCACTTTGAAAAGGAGATGAAATCTTGAACTGTCAAATCGCCATGACGATGCAAGCGACCGGCATCAGTCTCGACAAGGGCCCCGTGGAAGTCTGCGGCGGCTGCCATAAGCCGTTCCCCCGTGGCGCCCAGATGAACGCCGTCGAATATGCCGATGGCACGCCGCTGGGTTGGATCTGCGACGGGTGCGTCTATCAATGGCGCCATACCGGCAACCCGCCGGCGGGACTACTGGAAGGGGTGGGATGAGAGCGAATAGCTTCTTCGACTTCGGGAAAGAGTTGGCCCGCGACTTCCAGGTACACGAGAACTGCTATGACTGCGTCGAGTTGTACGAGGGCTGCACCGGCTGGCGGGCAGAGATGGCGTTCGCCTGCAAGACCGTGAATCCGCTGCCGGATGTTCCGGCGGGCACTACCGGGCAACCGTGGCCGGCGGCGCGGCGGAAGACCCGCCGCCCGTCGAAGGACCGCATGTCCGAGAGCAGACGGGTCTACCAGAGAGAGTTGATGCGGAAACGCCGCCATCCGGGGGTAAACGGGAAAATCTCGGTCGGCCCGTAGCAACGTCAGGAACCCCCCATCTTGGGGGGTAGGCGGGCTTTTGTTAGCACCAGGGGCAGGTTGGTATCCCCCCCCCTCCGGGAAGCTAACAAACAGGAAAGGAAAAGGAATCGGATGACCATCCGCCGAGCAAGACATAACTACACGCAGATGACGCTCCGGCGTCTTCGGGATGAAGGCTGCTGCGTAGACAAGGTCGAGAAGTACAACCCCTACGCAGGACCGTTCGGGCGCAGGGAGGACGCATTCGGCTTCATCGACATTATCGCTCTGCGGCCCGGTGTCGGCATTGTCGCCATCCAGAGTACCGGTCCCCACGGACACGCGGAGCACCGCCGGAAGATCCTGACGAACGAATTCGCCCCCCTGTGGCTGGAATGCCACGGGTGCATCGAATTGTGGTCTTGGCGCAAGTTGCTGGCGAAGCCTGGCGGCAAGGCCCGGCGCTGGCAGCCGCGCATCGAGGCGATCACGGCCGAGCAGTTCTGCAGCGAGCAGCCGCGCACGGAGATGATGCTCCAGGTCCTGACAGAGGAATCGGGTGAATAAGGAGATTGAGCCATGATCCCACAACAAGCTGTCTTCGCGTTTGACGGGGCGGGCCAGCTTTCCTGCCCCCGCTGCGGACGCCCCTGTCGGGTCAATCCCAGCGCCGGATCGAAGGCGACGATACTCAAGCGGGCCAGTAAGCATAACGGTCTGTGCCTCAACTGTGCGGTGCACGATGTGCTCCGGAATCTGTACCCGGCGAACCTGATTCTCGCGCGTTCCGGCCCCTGGGGATTATCCTTGCCGCCCCTACAGCGGGAGTTTTTCGAGATCTGCCGCGCGGCGGGCACGGATGCGCGATTCGAGGACATTGACTGGCAGGCGATCATCGCCCACTGGGACCTGCCGTTCCCGACGCCTGTCCAGCGCACGGCGTTCAATGCGGCGACGGAAGAGGACCTCGCTATGGCGCGGAGGGAAGGAGTGGAAAAAAGAGCCGGTACCTGGAAGGAACCGGAGACGGAAGAGGAGTACGAGATAAAGCTGAAAGCGGCTGAAAATGAGGTCATCAACTGCCTGCGGAGGGTTTCCCATGAAGATCCATAGACGCATCGTCGCGACCGGCCACGAATGGAAACCCTGTTGCGAGTGTGGACAGCCCTTCGGGCCGAACGAGATCCTCACCGCCGTAGACATGGAGGGCAACGCCGGTGTGATCTATTGGTTTTGTGAACGGTGCACCCAGGAATACTTCGGGCATCTGCTGAGAAAGAGTTGGCGGCAGACGTGGCGGATCCGCAAGGCCGACGGCAGCCGCGACCCGGTTGACTGGAAGCCGGCGGGCTGATCCAGGTCCTACACAGGAATCGGATGAATCAGGAGATTGAGCCATGATCGACAAAACGAAATACGGGGCCAAGTTCCGGCAGGGCTGCGGGCCTATCAGCTACCGGCGCAGTTTCATCGCACGGTTCAAGGGCGAGGACCGCCAGCATGCAGCCCTGTACGCCGGCAAGCGTCAGTTGTGTTCGGGCGACATGCTTGAGGAGGATGCCGCGATCATCTGCGCGGTATTCAACGAAGCTGTCGTCAGGCGGACAGTGAGGAGGGCGAAATGAATCAAGAGAGCCAGGATGTTCTCGACGAGGGCACAACTTCTCGTATGACGCTGAGTGCCACACCATCTGATCGGCGGCCGGCAGGCCCCATGAAGATGAAGGCATTCGCGCCCTGGGCGGGCTGCAAGCGTATGATGGCCGCGCGTTACATCGTCCCCCTGCTTGGCCCCCATCATGCATATTGGGAGCCGTTCTGCGGCGGGGCGGCGGTCTTCTTGGCCAAGCCGCCGACTCGTATCGAAGTTTTGAATGACCTCCACGGGGACTTGACCAACCTTATCAGAACGATTGCAGATCCGAAATTGTCGTTGCGCTTGTACCGCCGCCTCCGGGATACGATGTTCTGTGAAGCGCTGCACACCGAAGCGCAGGAGTCGCTCCAGGGCGCGCGCGCGCCCCTGGACCGGGCCTATTTCTACTTCATCAAGGTCTGGATGTCCTGGGGCGGTGTCGCCGGCACGACGCGGGCCGGATTCAAGATGTCGATTCGCTACACGAATAAGGGGGGTCATCAGGCGGCGCGGTTCCGAAGCGCCGTCGCCTCGATCTCGGCCTGGAAGCGGCGGCTGCGGCACGCGACCATCCTGAATCAGGATGCCTTCGAGCTTATCGCCAGGATCGACGATGCCCCGGAAACTGTGATTTACGTGGACCCGCCGTACCTGGAAAAGAGACTCAAGTATGAGCATGACTTGCTGGCCCTCGATCATATCCGTCTCGCGCAGGCCCTGCACAAATTCAAGCGGACGCGGATCGTGCTGAGCTATTACGACCACGCCGCCCTGCGCGATCTGTATCCGGACTGGACCTGCCACAAGATTGAAGTCACCAAGGCACTTGCGCAAATGGCCAGGCGGGAAAGCGAGCGCCAACGAGTTGTCGAAGTTCTGCTGGTGAATAAATCCTGCGGCGGCCAACTGGATCTGTTCGCGGAAAGGAAAACCGGATCCATTCTGAAGGCCCTCGATGAAATCTACGAGGCGGGGGGGAAGGTCTGGGATGACATCGATGACCCCGATAAGTACCTCAAGGAAATGCGCGGCGAGGATGAATGACGTTGAACCCGCGCGTGCCGGGAGGGGTCGGACCTATCGCCCTTGAGACGCTATCCCCGCCAGGATGCCGAGCAGTCCTGTCAGGAGGGAAATCACGAGCAGCGCCCAAACGGGCAAGCGGTTGCGCAGCGCGTTGATGGCTTGCCACTGCAACTCGTCCACGGCGGCGAGCCGCTTGGTTTCTTCAAGCAGTGACTTGATGTTCGCCGTATTCGTTGCGCCCACCGGGCATTGGTCATTCATGTCTCCCCTCTCAAGGTTCCCTCTCTTTTCTCATCATCCAAGCCAGTCCGAAGATCATCGACAGCGGCAGGAGGGCCGGCAGCGCCGCGATGATCTGTACCTGCACCCATTCTCCACCCGCCGGCGGCGCCGCCGCCACGTACAATTCCGGGCGGTCCTGCTGGAACATACAGAACGGCTCGCGGTAGAGTTGAGAGATTTCGGCTTCGGACAGGGCACGATTCCACAGCATCGGCAGGTCAATCGGCTCCACGCTGCACGCGAGTCCCAAACTGGCCAGACTCGGCGTCTCGATCACCCCACCCGGCCAGGCGGTGGTGGCGCGGAGTATGCCATCCACGTACAATCGGATATTCGCCCCATCCATCGTCCCGACCATATGGTGCCAGCCCGGATTGTTCAGAAACCCGTCCGTCCATATGGCTTTGTTTTCCGTGTGGGTCGCGGCATCGTTCACGGAGAAAACGACGTCTTCGGTGGTATTCGAGGTAAAACGAAAAACGTCGAAGCCGGTACCGGCCCACATGAGAGGCTGTATGGCCCCCGTTACGATGTTTCCGGAAAGACGCACCCAGGCCGAGGCGCTTATCTGCGTACCGCCATAGATGATTTTGGGAATGCCGCAAGCAATGATGTCCGTGCCATTGCTGTAAATCGCCGGGCCGAATTTCCCGGCAACCCAGATGTGGGTCGCCGCTAACGTCCCGGTAATTCCATTCCCGCTCAGATCCTTGACGATCGCGCCGCCGCCCTCGTTGAATAGCCAGCAGCCGACGAGACCCGGATCGTGCTCGACGATCAGGTCGCCGAGCATCGGTTTCATGCCGCCCCCCTGAGCGCGGCAGGGGGAAACCGTGACGAGCACGAGCAGGATAGAGAAGATTCGGTTCCTCATTGAATCGCCGTCACTTTGGAACAATAGGTTCTAAAATGCACCCCGGCATCGGCATCGGTATTGAGAATCAGGGTGCGCACTTGACTGGCCCCGAAGGGTATTCTGATGCACCAATCATCCACTCGATCCCATACGTTCAGGCCGTTCGCATGGTTGCGCATCAGGTCCTGGAACAGGGTTACGGTATGGACGGCATTGATATTGGTTCGCACGGATTCCGAGTTGCCGACCGTACCATCCACGATGAACCATTTGCGGCCGGGCACGTCAAAATCACCCGTCGCGGCGTCCGTAAGCGTGAGGCTCTCATCCCCGGCGTCGGCCGTGGCGTCATTGATCGTCGTCGTCGCCGGCGTCTCCGCCGTTCCCAGGAAAGTCGTCAAGGTCATCCAATCGTCGTCCCCATAGGACACTTCCACGATGAGGGTGCATCCGCTTTGGGCATCCGTATCGGTCAAAGCCACCTCGATATACAGGAGGGTGCTGTAACTCCCGGAAATATCCTCCGCATTGCCCGCCACCGAAGTGCCCGCCGCCACGGCCTGCCAGGCATCGATAGTGTCGAAGGCGGTCGTTTTCGTCAACGCCGCATACACCGCCACGGAGACTATCGTCACGACGATCCCCAGGACCGCCAGCACCCGCCATTTCGTAAACAGTCGTTTCATCGAAAATCTCCTTACAGTTTCGTGCCCCGGATCGACAGGGTACACTTGGTTATCGTCGTACAGGAATCGACGTTGAAGCGCAGGATATCCCCGGCGGCCAGCGTTACATCCCAATCCGTAAGAGTCTGATCTTCGGACTTCACGGCCCCGGCAATCGTGGGGGGGGCGGCGGCCGTACTTGAATCCGCATCGGTCGGCGGGAAGCTGGCATAGGTATCTTCCCATATATCCACGACGATGCTGCCGCTTTGGTCGGCCAGCAACCGAACGCTCGTGATCGTCGCCGCGAAGGGCATTTCGATGTCTCCCTTGATCCCAGCAGTGATTTCTGATCCGCCGCCGTCGATGATGAAGTTGATCCCAAACGTCTTGGTCGCCGTGGCCAGGTCTCCGACAGTTATTTCGCCGTCGTTTATCATGCCGGTATGGACGGCATCGGCCGCTATCGTCGTGGCGTTGCCCGCGCTGGTCACGTCGCCGCTCAGGTTCGCGTTCGTGGTCACGGTATCCGCGTTGCCCGTCAGGTTGCCGGTGAACGCGCCGGAGAAGACCGTGGAGGCCAGCGTGCCCGTCGCCTGGGCGTAGCTGAGAGCGCCGTCCGTGTAGACGGGCAGGGATGCGCCGGTATCGGAGGCGTAGAATGCCACATAGTACGTCCCGCTCGTGGCGTCGTTGACCACTTCGTTCGTCGCGGTCGTCGCCGTGGCCGCGTTGCCCGTGCAGGAGCCGGAGGAACCGCTGGCATCGCCCGCCACGTTGCCGGTTAAGCCGCCCGCGAAACCCGTCGCGGTGATAATGCCCGTCGAGGGGGTGTAGTAGGCCGTCCCGTCCGTTTCGAGGCCCAGGTCGCCGCCGTCGAGATCGCCCCCAGCCACAAAGACCAATGGATTATTCTCGGCGGTATTCTCATTGTCCGTGATCGTTACCGTGGTCGCAACGGCCGCCGTCGAAGCCGTATCGGCATTGCCGGTCACAGCCCCGGTCAGCGGACCCGCGAAGCCCGCCGCCGTAATCGTGATCCCGGTGGCGTCGATCTTGTCCAGTGAACTCGCAGGGGAGGTGATCGTCAGCGTGTTCGCCGTCGTATTCAGATCGAGCTTGATATCCTCGTCGGCCCCATCCCCTTTGCCGAGAATGGTCAGACTGCCGTTGGCCCCGGTCAGCAGCACGCCCGCGGCGGCTACCGTGATGTCATCGGTGAACGTGGGGGAATCGGAGAACACGACCGCGCCGGCCGTACCGGTTTCGTCCTGCAGGATCGTGGCCAATTCTGACGAAGAATCCATCTCGTCATCGTTGTAGACCGCCTTACCACCTTCCGTTAACGTAGCCCCTTCCACCGTTCCCAGGGAGGTCAGGCCGCCGTCCATCGCCACCGCCCCATCCGTGCGAATAGAAAAGACGGTGTCGTTCGTCGTTCCCACCCCATCGACAACGGCAAAGTAGATCAAGTCCGGGTCGTCATCGTCCACCGATTGAATCTTGAACAGCGCGGTCTCCGCCGTCACCTCGGCAGCGGTGTGACTGATCGTCAGGACGGCATGGCTCGCCTCATCGAGGGTGGAGGTGATCGTCTGCTCGGTCCCGCCGAACGCCACGGAGCCGTCTCCGGCGGGGTCGCCCAGACTGTCCCAGGCCGTAGCTCCGCCGCTGTCCGCGTCCTGCTTCATCACGAAGCGACCCGTGCCCTGGTCCCACGATACCACCCAATCGTCGTTGGCCGGCAGGGTATCCAGATCCACCAGATACCGCGCCTCGTCACCGTCCCACCAGACCAGAGCCCCCGTCGTCAGGCCGGCCACCGTGGGATCGTACTGCAACTCTCCGGCGGCATCCGGGGTCGCGTCGACCCCCGTAAAGGTGAAGGAGGCGCCGGAAGCGGCACCACTGCCAAGTTGTTCCCAGTTTGTCGTATTATAGGCCGCGTAGGTAATCTGGTTGCCACTTGCCAGTGTGACCGCCGTATCGACTCCCGCTCCCAAATTGTCCCCGCTGGCCGGCCAGATTTCGAGGGTGTTCGCCCCGTTGTTGATGACCGTGAATTCCCGGCCCGCGACGGCGGCCGGGGCCGTGACAGCATCGCTGCCCGCCCCTACCGTCGACACCTCCGTGATCTGTTTGGTGATGGGATTGTCGCCCTGGACGCCGGGATTCGTGGCGGTTACACCGGCGGTTACGCCACCTTGCAGGAATGTTCCGACAATCGGCCCGCTGTAGGTCATCCCCGCATCGGCGAAGGTCAGGGTGGAGTTGGCTGCCAAGGCACCCCCTTGTATCTCCACGTAGTTCGTGCCGTCGTCGCTGTCCTCGTAGATCCGCACGTAGCCGGCGGAGGCAGAGCCGTTCAAGATGCCTACGGGCATGCGCAGTTCTTCACCGTCCGTATAAGCAACGCCCTCAACCACGTACGGGCCTAGCGCATGCAGGTAAAAATCGTTGCCCACCACGCGGAGGTCGCGGGTAAGCGACTGGAGGCCGCGCAATTGGCCATACGCCTGGTTCCCGACGATGGTGGACCGCGCCCCGATAATGGCCACGTAGATGGCCGCTTCCGGCTGGGCCGGCGTTGGGTATACCACCGGCAGATCCTCCAGCGGCAGCACCGTGCCGTCCACGTCCTCAAAGTCAGCGACATACTTGAAGCTATTGCCCATGACCACGCTCGGGCTGCCCACGGAGACATCGTAGGGATAGTTGTCAATGAGCGTATTGCCGACAATCGCAGTGCCCCAGGTATTCGGGTCCACCGTGATGCCGTTGCCCCCGCTGTTAGCGACCAGGATGTTACCGCTCACCGTGCAGCCGAAACTATTATAGGTGGGCAAACCGCTGGAATTACCTACGATGCGAATGCCCCCATACCGGTTGGCAATTACCGTGTTCCCCTGAATCACGCTCAGATTTCCACCCTCACCCTGCAGAATCCCCGGCCCATACGAATCGTAGACGAAACAGCCGATCACGGCGGTCGATCCGGATACCTGGATACCCACATTGTTCGCACTGCCGCCGTACGTGGTGCGACTCGTACAGTTGATGATTTGGCAACCGGCCGTCGAGATTCCGTTGATGTTGATATTCGTGTATCCGGAGTTGACGACGATGCAATTTTCAATCAGCAACTCGTGCCCGCCGTTGACGTTGGCGATGCCGATGGTGCACATGTCCTCGACTTCCACGTCGTATATCCGGCACTTGCGGGCATGGCCCAACCGAATGCCGTTGCCCCGGATCTGAATCGTGCCCGGATCGGTCAGGACAGTATCCTCTGCCCCGAGGACTTTGAGACTGTGAATCGTCACCCCCTCGATCCAGGTGGCCGCACTCTCCCCGGTGGCGCTGGAGCAGACCGAGAGCGCCGTGTCGTTTCCGTCCGGGCAGTAGATCACGCTCGATGTCCCGGCCCCAGACAGCGTCACGTGATCCTGGAGCACCTGGACCGCCATGTAGCTTCCGGCCCGCCGCGAGACCCGGTAGGTGCCGGGGGGGAAGTACACCGAAGCCCCGGAGGGAGCCGCTGCAATAGCGCTATTGATCGCCGCCGTATCGTCCGTGACGCCGTCGCCACGGACGAGCCAGGGCGCGTCCTTGACGTTGATGACGCCCAGGTCCAGTAAGGGCCGCAGTTGGTTCACGTCCGCCACGCGCAGGAGGGGCCGCATGAAGGAGGAGACGGGCGCCGGGACCGGCGTGCCCGATCCGGCCCACAGCGGCGACACCCAGAACAAGACCAGACCTAGTACGCTACGACGCATCTTCTGCCTCCGTACTGTAATCGATGCCTATTTTCTTCTTCCGCTCTGCGTAAATCGGGCTCTTCCGCTCTGCGTAAATCGGGTGGGGGCGCAGGCCGCCGCCCTGCCAGAATTCCCCGCGTACCACCTTCGACCGCAGGTACTCTTCCGGGCGGTAGACATGCCGCCGCCGCACGACGATGATCTCGTCGAGATTCAGCAGGACCTCGCGCGTGAGCGCGGGAATCTCGACCAGCCAGTATTGCCGGCCGGAGACCCGGCCATTGATCCCATTGACGAGCGCGCCCACCATGAGGTCTGTCCGGCCGGCCAGGAGTTGGTCCACGTCCCGGAGGAACAGGCAGTGGATCAGGAACCACAGGTCCGTATTGCCGTGGGCCGCGAACGGGTCCGGCTGGCAGGCGACGCCGCCGCACCAGCGGATCTCGTCGCCGGACGGCGTGTAGGGCACGTCGGCGGCGAAGGCCAGCAGGCCGGTCAGATACTGGTCCTCGATCAGGGTCAGGACCAGATGCCGGCCGATGCCGAGGTATTGGCCCTTGCCCATTGTGCCGGGCGGGCCGAAGGGGAAGGGGCCGGGATTGCCGTACAGGTTCACCCGCAGGTGCGTGCCGTGCTTCGAGAGACTGATGATCGCTCCGACGTTCTGGGTCTGCATTAGCGCGTATGTCCGATGAACATTGCCTCGAACGAGCCGTCCGTCTCCAGGGTGCGCAGGGGATTGCCCCGGCCTATCTCCAGCGGCGGGTCGAAGCCGAGCTGCGCCATCGAGCCCGCCGCCGTGATGAAGACCGAATTCTGCAAAATCCGGCGGCCGAGCGGCAGGCCGTCCGTCGTCCAGGTCGTATTCGCCAGGGAGCCGTTCGTCGTGCCGACGGCGCTGTAGGCCGTCGTGCCCGTCCCCTCGTCCATGTTCAGGCCGCAGGTCAGCGAGGTCTCGGAGCCGGTGAACTTGCGCCCCGTGCCGGCGCTGACGCCGCTCATCTCCTGCTTGGGACCCATATGGGACCGGGCGAACCGGTTCTCGACCTGCGCCGCCGTCAGGGCCAGTCCCTTATAGACGCCGAGTCCGCAGCAGTGGAATTCGACGTTCGCGACGCCGGTTATTACCAGGTTGGTTCCCGTCGCGGTCACGTTGCCCTCGATGTCCGTAGGGTCCTGGGAGGCGTCCGTCGAGACCGCTTCGGCCCGGCCGTCCACGTAGAGGATGAATCCCGCCTTCACGTCGCGGTCCACGGTCACGCAGATATGATGCCAGTGCCCGTCGCCCACTTTACGGGTGCTCGTCAGCGCGACGGATTCGTCGCTGTCTCCGAAGGTGAACTTCGCCAGGCCCGCCGCCGTCATTTCGAGCAGGTAGCCTTCCGTGCCGGAGATTTTGGCGGCGAGGGCCGGCACGGCCGCCAGGGTGCCGGTCACCCAGCGAAACCACAACTCCAGGGAGAAATCGCCCGTCGCCATCTGGAGGCCGGCGGCGTCCGTCACGGTGATCGTATTGTTCGCCGCCGTGAACTTGGCGCAGGCCCGCCGCAACAGGTTGAACCCATCCCCCGACGAGCCCTTGTTCACGGTGACGGAGTCGAGGTAATGGCTCTGGCCGCGGTCGGGCGCGGCCAGGATCTCAAAGGACCCGGCGGCGTTCGCGTTAATGCGGGTGATGCAGAATGGCGATCCTACGTTGACTGGTTCCATCGTTATCCCTTTCGTTTACGGAAGCCCCGCAAGGTGCGGGCCAGGTTGATCTGCCGCTTCGTGCGCGTGCTCTTGCCCTTCGTCGATCGACTGTATTGGGCCACGGTCTGGCCGGCGGCCTGCGCCTTGCGGATCAGTTCCCCTTTCCGCTTGATGGCCCCGGCGATCCACGATTTCTTTTTCATAGGCGTCCTCTATCCCGCCGGCGCCATAGGTGGCGTCAGCGCGGGCAGGTTCTGGGTGAAGGCCCCCAGTTGGGCCTCCCCGACAATGTTCTCGAACAACGGCCGGTAGGCCGTCGGGAAACCGCGCAGGATGCGGTTGACCCGCGTCATTTCCCGGCGCGTCCGCACGGCGGCGATGTCCGTCTTTTTCACCTGCAGCGGTCCCAGCTCCGGGTAGCGCCGTTGGAATTCGGCCTGCACCCGTTCCTGCTCGGCCGCATCGTTGGCCATGAGGGCGTCGAGCCACGCCTTGCGGTAGCCCCGGATCTGGTCCCGTTGGCTCACGAGCCACTCGGCAGCGCCGCGCTCCGCCGCCGCGTCGCCCGGCATGATCCCGACGGCCCGCAGCGACAGTTGCAACGGGGTATAGGCCCCGATCAGACCGCCCGCGTCGTTGTAGACGGGAATCCGGCCGTCCGGGGTCCGGTTCGCGTAGTCGGCCCTCTTGGGACCGAGCGTGCGCGCGAGGCGCCGGACCGCCAGGCCGCCGGGGATGAGCAGCGCTCCCAGGTCCGCGAGGGGCTGGCTTTCGCCCGTGGCCACGCCCTTGACGACATTGCCCGCCATTTGCACGAGGGGCGGCACGAAGGGAAACGGGTAGAAGGGCGAGTTCTCATATTGCGGCAGCGGCAGGGCCCCGAAGAGCAGGCCCGCGCTGAGGTCGGTGTGCAGCAGGTCGCGGCCCACCGTATAGATCGCCGCCGAGGACGCCATCGTCCGGGAGATCGTGCCGAGGTCGAGTCTGCCGGGCACTTTCCCCATCCGCGTCGAGCCTGCCAAAAAGTCCACGAAGCGCAGGGGAAACTGGAGGAACTGCCGCCAGGGCGCCCAGGTGTCCATGATGCCCGAGGGCATCGACATGGGCCCGCCCGTGAAGTGGCACAGGTCCACGATGGTTCCCGCCATCCGGGCGGCGGCGTCTTCGTCCATCCCCCAGGCCAGTCCGCGCGCTTTCGCCCCGTAGAACGCGGGCATCCGATTGACCCAGATTTCGCTGAACTTGAACGGGGCCATCATTACATCCTTGGCCTTCTGCACCATGCCCCGGGCGCCCGTGGCCGGCAGGCCGACGTGGACTTCGGCGCCGAAGAGACGTTCGACGATATTGGCGCTCGGACCCAGCTCTGCGATGAAGTCGGGAAAATGCTTATCGAACGCTTTCCGCGCGCCCAGCGCCGGGGCGTCCGAAAGATAGGCCATGCCCCGTTTGAACGTCTCGCCTATCCCCTGCGCCCACGCGCCGAGTCCCATGCCCGGCAGATTGATGAAGGTCGCGGGGTTCTGCCAGATGTTCTTGCCCGGCGGTCCCAGGTTCATGCCCATCGTGGACAGGTACAGATATTCGTTGATCCCCTGCCCGACAACTTCCGCGTCGAGGGCGCCGAGATCCTCCAGGTGCTTGACGAGGAACTTCCGCGCCTCCGCCGGAATGATCCGGGCGGCGGGGGCCTCCTTGAGCCACCGCGCGCGGGCCAGTCGAAACTCGGCCCACCGCTGCGAGCGCGCGACCTGCGGTGCGGTTCGCTGCCCCTGCATCATGGGCATCAACTGCTCGCGCAGATAATGCTCCGTGGGTCCGAACCCCCGGCCGCTGAAGCCGGGATCGAGTTGGCCGGCGGCCCGGGCCGCCTTGATCTTGTTGTCGATAGTCCGGGCATAGGTCAACCCGCCGGGGGCCGGGGCAATCTCCCAGGCGTAGGTCGGGGCCATCCGGGCGATGTAGCGCGTCCAGACCGGATCGAAGTCGAGCGAGTACGTTGCCGGATACCGCAACATCCGGGCGGAGCCCGCCACGGCCTGCGCGACGGTCCCGCCGCCCAAGCCGGCCTGCGCCCCCAGAATCCGCTGGGAGGCCGCCTCGGTCAGATGCCGCAGGCCGGGGGAGCCCTTCACCAGCTGGCCGATGGCCTGCCGGACTTCCTGCGCCGCGTTCGGTTTTTGCAGCGCCGCGCTCACCGCGCCGTCCAGTTTCACCTGGAAGGCCGCGACATCAGCCTCTACCCGGCCCAACAGCTCGTCCGTGAACCCGGCCCGAATTTCGTTGCGCGCCTCGCCCGCCCGCAGTTGCGCGGGGTCGGGAATGGCCCGGCCCGTACGGGCGATCAGGTTCCTGCTCAGGGGCTCCTTGAACGCGCCGGACCGGCTGTTGCGCAGAACGGCGCGCTGCCATTCGTTGGCCTGGATCATATGGGGAAAGTAGTTCTT
>Ga0214473_10007112_pt1 | contig 13312 bp, 13 predicted proteins | sample RVTome_7_FD_203509 | JGI IMG/M metagenome (GOLD analysis project Ga0214473, IMG submission 203509) | Soil microbial communities from uranium-contaminated site in the Upper Colorado River Basin, Wyoming, United States - RVT98D197 | ecosystem: Environmental > Terrestrial > Soil > Contaminated >...
CGGCGGCGGCGTGGTCATGGACGAGGACAATGTTAAACTACTGCGCGAGAGGAGCTTGCTCGTTTGCCTCACGGCGTCGGCCGAGGTGCTGCTCAAGCGCGCCGGGACCGGCGCCAAGCGCCCGCTTTTAAAGGGCGGCGATCGGCGAGAGCGGATCGAGGAATTACTGAAGCAGCGTGAGACAAACTATGCCCAAGCCCATGCTGCGATCGACACCAGCGACTTGACCATCGGGGAAATTGTCGAGAAGATCGTTGGGCTGGCGAGCGCGGGGCAGTAAGATCATGGAGACATTGACGGTCAACCTGGGCGACCGCTCCTATCCGATCCACATTGGGGACGGGATCCTGCCGTGCGCCGGGGAATTTCTCACGCAAGTCGGCTTGCGCGGCAAAATCGCGATCGTGACCAACCCCACAGTGGCGCAGCTCTACTTGGATCCGATGCATGAGGCATTAACCCGCTCGGGGTTTGCAGTGACGCCGATTTTGCTTCCGGAGGGGGAAGAGCAGAAGAATCTCAAATCGCTGTCGGTGATCTATGACCGGCTGATCGGCGATCGCTTCGATCGCAGGTCCATCATCCTGGCGCTCGGCGGCGGAGTGGTTGGTGATCTGGCGGGCTTTGCCGCGGCGACCTATCTGCGCGGCATTCCCTATGTTCAGGTGCCGACGACCTTGCTCGCGCAGGTGGACTCAAGCGTCGGTGGCAAGACCGGGGTCAATCATCACGATGGCAAGAATTTGATAGGCGCGTTTTATCAGCCCAAGTTGGTGCTGATCGACGTGTCCGTGCTCAGGACTCTGCCGCGCCGGGAGCTGGTTGCCGGTCTCGCCGAGGTGATCAAGTATGGGATCATCAACGATCCGGCGCTGTTCGGTCTGCTGGAAAAAGAAATGCAAAAAATCATCGGCCTGGACCGCGAACTATTGGCTCGAATCATCGCGACCTCCTGCGCGATCAAGGCCAGGGTGGTCGAAAAAGACGAGCGCGAGGACGACTACCGGGCCGTGCTCAACTTCGGCCATACCGTCGGCCATGCCCTGGAAGCGGTCACCGGTTATACCCGCTTCCTCCATGGCGAAGCGGTGGGTGTCGGGATGGTAAAAGCCGCGGCGATCTCGATGCAGCAAGGCTTTTGCGACGAAAAAGATTTCGCGCGCGTCCGCAAGCTCGTGGAGAAAGCGTGCCTGCCGGTGGATATCCCGTCGGCTGTGCGGATGCAGGACTTGGTTCAATGCATGGAGGTGGACAAAAAGTCTGGCAGCGGAAAGATCAAGTTCGTCATGTGCGCTGGTATCGGTAAGACTCGCTTTCAGTGGCTTACGCCGGAAGAGATTCTTGGCGCCCTGGGGACTTCGCGAGCTTAATGAACAATCGATCGAGGGAGCATCGATGGCAAAGAAACGAGTATTGGTGCTGAACGGTCCTAACTTAAACCTGCTTGGCAAACGGCAGCCGGATATTTACGGTCGGCTGACCTTGGAGCAGATCAACAAAAAGGTCAAAGCCTTGGCCGAGGAGTTGGGCGTGGAGGTCGACTGCCGTCAATCGAATAGCGAGGGGGAGTTGGTCACCTGGATTCAAGAAGCGCCGCGGCGTTATAGCGCGATTGTCATTAACCCGGCGGCCTATACGCACTCCAGCGTGGCGTTAAGAGATGCCATCACCGCGGCGGGACTTCCCACAGTCGAAGTGCATATCTCGAACATCTATAAGCGTGAAGAGTTTCGCAAGCATTCCTATATTGCCGGAGCAGCGGTGGGCCAGATCACGGGATTCGGTGTGCAGAGTTATCTCTTGGGCCTCAGGGCGGCGGCGGAACAATTATAACGTGACCGAATAGTGGTGCTTAAGGGGTTGCCGTCGGGATATTCTTACTCTTCATTTCTTGAATTAGACTGTCCCGCTCTTTTTGCAGAGAATTGATCTGGCTACGCAGGTCACTGAGTTCTTTTTCCTTGGGCGTATAAACCGGGGCCTCGTACCCTCGCATCGGCGGAGTCCCGGCCGGCCCTCCCCCTCCGGGTACTTTCTGAGAATCCCGTATTCTCGACCCAAGATCGGCGACCCATCCGCTAAAGCCTTCCTTGCTGACGTTCGACCCGGTTCCTCCACCTTGGGTGGCGTCTAAGTACTGCCGCTTTGCGGTTTCTAGTTTCTGCGTAACTTCCGCGAGTCTCTTTTGATATTCCTGCTCTTCGTTGGCTTCAACCGCAGACTTCTTTTCACCGGGCGCCGGAGCCTCTTCCGCGTCGCGAGCAGACGGAACAGATGGCTCTGGCGGCGGAGCCTGAGTCTGGCGGCTGGAAGCTTCTAAATCAGAAATACTGAGCCCCCGTTGTTCGCTTTGGTCCGCCTTCAAAATGGTTTGAATCTGATCCTTGGGTATGCCGAACTCGCCGCCCAGACCGTGAACTTTGATCGTGGAACCTTCTTCGCGGTAGCTCTGAGCGGTGATTCGCCGACCGTTTTTCAGCACCAAAGTAAAATCCGCGAAAGCCGTTAGCGCGGAAGCGGAAATCGATACGATGGCTATCGAAAGGATCGCTCGGGTTCGCATGGTTGAAAGTATAACATACTATGGCCTCGCGCAAAAATCGGTCTGCGATCCCAGCGCGGCAAGCGTTTACACCCCCACCCAATCGTGTTAGCCTGAATGCCTCTGAGGTAGCCACCATGAACCAGTTGTCATTTCGGTTCGTAAATCTGTGGCTTGTTTGCTTCCTCTTGTCCTTGGGGACAAAGCCGGCATGGTCGGCCGAGCCCAGGGTCCAGATCCTCTCGCCAAAAAGCGGTGATCGCGTCACCCAGGATCAAAGCGTGATCTTAGTCAGCGGTAAAGTCGCGAGCCAAGCCGCTCGTTCTTCCAACGTCGATATCATGCTGGTCATCGACATTTCCGGCAGCACCATCCAGTACGCCGGGGTTGATCTCGGCGATGCCGGGCAGCTCCCCGACGGCGCCGGTTCTTCGGGGTTTCCCAGACCGCAGATCAGCATCGGCGGATTGAGTCTCGGTCAGCCGCCCATGAGAAATTTGCGCAATTCGATCTTGGCCGCTGAGGTCGCGGCGGCGCGGCGGCTGCTGCTCCAGCTCAATGCGCAGACCACCCGGGTCGGCGTTATTGCCTTTGGCGAGGGCGCAAAATTACTGCAGCCTCTGACTCAAAATTTCGATCAGGTGCGGCGGGTGCTGGACGATATCCTGCGCAGCGGCCCGTATGGCGGGACCAATATGGCCGATGGGGTCCGTACCGGCATCACGGAACTGATGGGCTTCGGCACGAGTGAAAAAAGGACCGACGCGGTCAAGGTCGAGTTTCTTTTGACCGATGGTTTTCCGACCTTACCTATCGGCGCTGGCAAAAGGGTGACCCCTGAGGACACGAACCTGGCGCTCAACGCTGCCCGGTTGGCCGGGAAGGCCGGCGTCAAAGTCCATGTCTTCGCCCTCGGCGAAGAAGCTCTATCCTACCCGGTGGCCGCCGTCGGCATCGCCAGGGAAAGCGGCGGATCCTACACGCCGGTAATGCGGCCGGCGGATGTCTTGGCGGTGGTCGAGAATATCTCGGTGGTCGGCGTCGATTTCGTTCAAATCGTCAATCAAACCATCGGCCAGAAAGCGACCAACCTTCGCTTAGCCGCGGACGGTTTCTTTTCGTCGGCCGTGCCGGTCGTTGAAGGGCGCAACCAGATCGATGTCTTCGCGCGCGCCAGCGACGGCACTACGGGACGCGATACGGTCACGATTTACTATCAGTCCGGAACGCAAAAGTCCTTAGAACTAGAGGTGTTCCTCGAAAAGGAAAAGAAACTCAAGCTGGAGGTCGAACGGTTGGGCAAAAGCCAAGCGGAAATTCAACGGGATGTCGAACGGAGCCGAGAAGACAGCCTCAGGCGCCCTTCCCAACTCCCGCCGCCGGCCGAAGGCCCGCCGCGATAAGTGTCCCTTGGCGTCTTAAGGTCTAAAGTTCAAACCGTTCAAGCTGTTCAATACGATCAAGCCCCCTCTTTCGTCTCCCCCCCGCGTCGCGGGGGAGAAAAGAGGTGGGGGGTGTGCCAAGACACCGCCGAAGGGCGGATCAGCCCCAATCGCTTGGCTGAGCCGAGAGCGCAACGTAAATCTACCGTTTGACTCTTTCGGCCTCGGCGGCGATGGCAATTTCCGAGGCGCCGGCGCGCTTGATGATCGACATCACCTTCACGGTATCTCCGAGCAGCACATCCTTGTCGCCGCGCAGTATCACGGTCTTATTCTGGTTCTGGTTGAGGGCCTCTTTTAGAGCCGCATCCAAGTTTTCCTCACTGACTTTTTTCTGATTGACGTAAATCTCGTGTTTCGGCGTGAGCGTCACTGTCGTTCCTCTGCTCTCGGATTGCGTTGAGACGGCCTTGGGTAAGTTGATCTTGCCGCCCGATTCGATCATCGCCGAGCTCGTGATCATGAAGATAATCAGCAGGACTAGAAATATGTCGGTGAGCGGCGTGATGTTGATCTCCGACATGATGTCGGAGTTCTCGCCGTTGCCGCCGAGCGGGGTCATTGCCATGGTAAGATGCCCTACACGCTAATGCTCTGAAGGACCTTAGCGACCTGAATGCGAAACAGACCGTTCAACGTCGCTATCCGCGTCTGAAAATAATTGTAAAATATTACAGCGATGATGGCGACCGCCAGCCCGAGCGCCGTGGCCACCAGCGCTTCGGAGATGCCCGCCGCGACGACGGCGAAGCCGCCGGTGCCGGCGATCGCCATGCTTTCGAAGGACTTGATGATGCCCACCACGGTGCCGAGTAGTCCGATGAACGGCGCGCTACTTGCGACGGTGCCGAGAATCCACAGATGTTTTTTCAGCTTCTGGGTCTCTTCAAACATCGCCTCTGCAGCGAAATTGTTGGTCACCTCGAGCCGCTGGCCGGCTTCCCGGTCGAGAATATTCAAAAATATCCGGCCCGCCGGCGAGTGAGAATTCTGCTTGCAGATGGCGATGGCGAGGTCGCGTTGGCCTCTTTTGATCGGATCCGAGATCGACTCGGTGATTCTTAAAGTGACGGAGGCGATGCCGCGCAGAGACCAAAGGCGCTCAAAAACCACGGCGACGCTGACGATGGACAACAAGATCAACGGATAGGTGGCGATGGCGCCCTTGTGAATGATGTCGATGAGGTTCAGGCCCTGTTGCTCCATTATCGCGTCCTTCCAGAGGTTTCGATGAAGATGACCTAAATTTGAAAATTATTCAATGAAAGGATCGCGGGACCGCGCGGGAGGCGGAATCTTCAGCTGCGCACTCGAATGGCAACCTCGAATCGAATGATCATCGGTTCGTTGGCAAGGTCTTTCAGGCTTTCCGGAATGGGTGGGAAGGGAGAGGCGCGCCGTATCGCATCGAGCGCGCTGGTATTGAGTCTCGCATCCGAAGAGTCCAACACCTCGGCGAGGGTTAGTTTGCCGGCGCGATCGAGAGTGAATCGGATCGCAACCTTTTGCACTCCGCTCACGTTTTCCGGATATTTCCATACCGACTCGACGCGCTTCTTCAACTGGTTCAGGTATTGGTTGTAGTCGGCATTCGAGATGCCCTTGAGGCCCGTGGTGCTACCTCCACCCGTCCCTGTCCCCGTGCCTCCGCCGGCCAAGCCGGTTCCGGTCTTACTGCCTCCCGGCAGGCCGTAGGGTCCGATACCGCTTCCTGTGCCCTTGAGCGCGCCGGGTATTTGCGCGCCTTCTTTTAACGCCTTGATTCCCGGCCCGTCGCCAACGCCCTTGAGCGCGGCGAGGCTTTTCTGGTTCATTTCATTATCAGCCGTCGTACTGCCTGGGAGTTGGGTTGGCGCTTCTCTGGTGGGCAGCCGAACCAAGGAGTCCGGCGAGGTCTCCTTGGTGTTGACGGCAGCTTGGCGGGCGTCGGCGGCTAAGACTCGCGGCGCGGGAAGAACGACAGGCTTGGGCGGCGGCGCGGTTTCAACATTATTTTGACTTGGCGTCACGCTTTCGACGGCGCCGCTCTCCAGCTTCCCGGTTTGTTGCACCGTCGGGATCGGCGTGCCCAGTCTTGGTTGAGACCTCGGTCCGCCGGGACCGCTGCCCGGACCAATGCTTTTGTTGTCTGAGCCGCCGTCCCTCACTTCCATGAGTTGAACTGAAATCGGCGTGGTATCCGGCTTGGCAATCGAGAACGTCGTTGCCCGAAAAGCGAGCAAGAATAGCAACGCGTGAAAAAGCAGGGATGGAAAAAGAAATGGGCTGCGAAAAAGAGAAAGCAGGCCCAAATCTCCCAGGTCACTTAGTCTATCCTGAGTCATATCAACCAGCGGCTGGCGGAATTTATCTTAGCTCAGCGGTCGAAACGGGGATCTGCTCCGATTTGGAAAGGAGATCGAGTCCGACCGCGCTGACATCGCGGCGTACCAGCCGACCATTCTCGTAATAGTTCCATAGATCGACCAGGCCGTCGCCGTTGAGGTCGCGTTCCTCTTTGATGACCGTTTCGATCTCTTTCGCCGTGTCGTAATAGACCCAGAGGTCAGGCCTGCCTTGGCCATTGAGGTCTTTCTCGACCTTCGCCAGGCGCCCGCCCTCGTAGATGGCGCGGTAAGTAATACGTCCCTGGCCGGTCTCGTCGTGCTCTTCTCGGGCTAACTTATCGCCGTCATAATAAAAAACTGTATCCGGCCGTCCTTGCTGCTTGGTGTCGACGTCCCGGCGAATTAGCTTTCCGTCTTTGAAATAGCTCCAGGCATCGACCCGGCCATCTCCTTTTGTCGCTTCTTCCTGACGAATGATTTCCCCAGGTTTCTGGGGGTCGTAGTAGATCCAAAGATCCGGCACGCCGTCACCGTTGGTATCCCTCACGTCTACGTTCTTGAAAGGCGAAGCCGGGGCAGCGGGAGCGCTCGGTTTCCCGAGGGAGGCGAGCACAGTTCTGTCTGGCGCAGGTTTGGATTGCGGGTTGGGTTTCGACGGTAGAGCTTGGGACTGAGTTGCGGCAGGCGCTGGAAGCGAAGTCGGCTGAGGACCCGTCGCCGATGAGCCGGAGATCTGGGTTTCCAGCGCGCGCTGTCGTTCCAATTCTTGCTCAATGGCGGCTTCGAGCTGTTGGTCCTTCAGTTGCTCCGAACCGATCTTGGCGTGGAGCTGGGCGCATTCGGATTCGAACGTGACCGCATGCTTGATCAAACCGATAAGTAATCCGGCGCCCGCGCCATAGGGACCCGCAATCGAGCTCCCCATCGCCACCCCTTCCATTATTGAACCCCAGACATGCTGACCGCGCTGGCAACCCGAAATTTGAAACTGGGGCTGTGCCGGCGCCGCGGAAGGATTTTTGGCGTTGGGATAAGGGATTGATCCCGGCGGATACTGAACAGGCACAGGGTCGCACCCGGCCTGTGCCACCAGCACAACCATAAGAATGAATCCCCGGCGATTAATCATATCGAACCCAAGTCAAAGTCTACTTTATTTCCACGCCCAACGGCAACCCCGACTGCCCCGCGAGAACCCTAGTGTCACCAGCCGATGAAGGCGTAAAACTTGTCATATTTCGCAGCTCCTCGTCAACCGACCCGAAGGGAGGGGCGGCGGTCGGTGGTTCTCCGTCCGCAACCTGTTCCTGGCCTGTGACTTGGCCGCTTTTGAAAACATAGCGAGCGGTAATCTTACCGCGAAAAGCCTGGTCTTCCAACTGTTCAATCTGCTCGCCATTCTGGAAGTTGACCCAAACGTCGACCATGCGATCACCGTTGGTGTCCGCCTCTTGGCGGACGATCTGGCCTTTTTCGTAGATAATTCGTATATCGAAGACACCGTTCCCGTCGGAGTCGCGCTCTTCGCGAACAAGTTCGTTATCCTTAAAATAATAGACCGTATCCCATTTGCCGGTGCCCTTGGTGTCTCGAATGCGCTTAACGATCTTCCCTTGGGAAAAAACCTCGATCACGTCCGTCCGGCCACGCCCGGCGCTATCCTCTTCGCGGCGGACCACGTCCACCCCCTGGAAGTAAACGACTCTGCCTTTCTTTCCGTTGCCGTGAATATCCTCTTCCTGTTTGACGAGTTTTCCATCCTGGTAGTAACCCCAAAGATCAATCTTACCCGAGAATTTGCGGTCGAGTTCTTTTCTGACGAGCTGGCCGTTTTCATGGTAGGCGAAACTGTCGGGCTTGCCGTCGCCGTTGGTGTCTTCCTCGACGCGGCTGATTTTGCCATCGCCAAGGTAAACGGTGCGGTCCGTTTTTCCGGCGAGCTTCGTATCTTCTTCGCTGCGGACAACCTGGCCGTTTTGATAGTAGAACCAAACCGTCGGTTTGCCGGAGCGGTTTGGGTCTTGACCCTTGCGCTCGATCTCTCCCCGCGGGTCGAAGAAAAGCCAGGTGTCGATTAGCCCGTCATTCCTGCTGGCAATCTCTTGCCGAACCAGCTTGCCGGCCTCATAGTAGGCAAATAAATCGGGCTTGCCGTCAAAATTGCTATCTTGCTCGACACGCTCGATCTGGCCTTGCGGGTTATAATAGCTCCAACGGTCCTTTTTGCCGTCGCCGTTGGTGTCGCGCTCCTGGCGCACGACGTTGCCGCGTTCGTCATAGTAAAAACTCGCCATCGGCTGCTGGCTATCGGCCGGATAAGGAAGAAACGCGAACGACAAGAGAATTGAAAGCAGGAAACGGGTCCCTTTTTTGACAAGATGAGTCATCGCTGGCCTTGCGACCCTTCGACGCGCCACGGCCTTTTGCCGTGGGCTCGCTCAGGATTCCGTCCCACGGGCGATGGTGTAAGTGCCACGGACCCTGCCCCTGGGGCTCCACTTTCGCCATGGCGAGAACAAACTACCACACGCGAGCACGCTACGCCTGGGGGTAAGCTATGTCAACGCATTGGTGGGTAAAGCGAGTTCGGCCCGGTCGGAGAACGGGGATAGACAATTCTTTTCGCCGGGACGTTCCCCCCTGTGGCTCGTATCGCGTGCATGAATGGTCTTGCAAATAAACAGGGCTCAGGTAATCCTGTTGGCAAAGAATCGTTTTCGAGAACTCTCCGGGAGCCGTCCAATCGAGCACCTGACAAGCCTGCCGCCGGACTCTGTGTCCCCCTCGCGATCCGACCGCCGCATTTCCTGGGTTCTTGGCCTAATATGCCTTGTGCTTTTTTTCGCTTATCTCGGTGGAGCGGCTCTATTCGAGCCGGATGAAGCTCGAAACGCCGAAAAAGCTCGCGAGATTCACTTGATCAACGATTGGGTAACACCCCACGAGAATTTCGTGCCGGTGTTGGATAAGCCCATGTTCTTCTACTGGCTCGTCGCGGTCTCGTTCAAACTCTTTGGTGTGTCGGAATGGGCCGCGCGGCTGCCGTCGGCATTGGCGGCCCTGGGCTGTCTGTTGCTAGTTTTCCGCTTCGCCGATAGGCGTTGGGGAAGGTGGGTGGCATTGTGGAGCACGCTGATCCTGGCGACCAGCCTCGAATTCTTTCTGCTCGCACGGCTGGTGATCATCGAAATGTCACTGACGCTTTTCATCTCGCTAACGCTTTGTGCCTTTTATTCGGCAGCGCATACGGAAAACGAAAGAACTCGCAAATTAGAATGCCTAGCTATGTACCTGGCGTTAAGTGCCGGAACCCTCAGCAAAGGCCTGGTGGGTTTGATCATTCCCGGCATGGTTTGTTTTTTTTATCTCTTAGTTTCGCGTCGATGGTTTGTATTGCGTAGACTGTCTCTCCTGCCTGGTGCGATCGGCTTTCTCGCGCTGGTCGTCCCGTGGTATCTCTGGGCCGAAGCCCGCAACCCCGGCTACCTGCGCTATTATTTTTGGGACGAACATTTCATCCGCTATCTGACCGACGAGTTCAATCGATCCAAAAACTGGTATTATTTCTCAGGAGTCTTGGCGCTCGGCTTTGCGCCCTGGACCGCGCTCTTGCCTTTCACGGTGCACCGCCTCTGGCGTAATCGAGACGATGGGAATTTATTTTTGGCTCTTTGGGTGGTATTGCCCATGCTCTTTTTTTCGGCTTCGTATTCACAACTGCCCCATTACATATTGCCGATTTTCCCGGCGCTAGCGGTCCTGACGGGTCGGACGATCGCGGCGCTCTTCCAAGACGGCACGATAGACGGCAAGAGGTGGTTTCTCTATCTACCTTGGGCAGTCACAGCGGCGGCGATTTTGTGCCTCGCCTTGCGAGCGTTTTGGCCGGCTCTCTTTTCCGGAGAGCTGCAGAAAAAAATTCCTGATGGTAGTTTTTTCGTGGTCTTCTGTGGAATAGTATTAATCCTTTGCCACGTTGTTTGTATCACCGCCAACGCCAAGGGATTCTGGAAGGATCAACCGGGAATGTTTCACTGTTCGATCGCAAGTACGATAACGTTTTTCTTCTTGCTCGCCGTGTTGTTCGAAACCGGCTCGTTTCGCCGCTCCGCAAACATCCTCGCGAAGAACGTGGTCCCCGCCATCTCTCGGGAGAGCCAATTGGCCGCCTATAACATTTACATGACCGGACTGCTCTTTTATCTTGCCCTCGACCGTCCGATGTGGGTGGTGGCGGAAAGAGGGAAAGCAACGTCATTAGGGAGCCCCTACGTGGCGCGATTTCAGCCGGCGCCCGCACCGGGCTACGGCAAAGTGTTCTTTACTTACGAAGAGTTCAGAAAGGCCTGGGATAGTGAGGAAAAGCCCATTCGGTTGTTGCTCAATGTGAAGATGGTTTCGCGGTTCAATGACACGGTCGGCGTCGTCACGAAAGAACTTTTGCGGGCGGATGGTTACGTCTTGGCGACAAAGCCGTGACCTCGTCCGTAGGGATCTATTCGTGTAATCGGTGGGAGATGGGGCGGGCCGCGGTGCAAACGAGGATGTACCGGAACGAGGATGGAAATTCAATATGGAAATACTTTGGGATCTATTTCACCGGATTTATGACGTGGAGTCGCTCGTCCATACGGGCGGGCTGCTCGTCCTGATCGTCATTGTTTTTATCGAGACCGGTTTGCTCGTAGGGTTTTTCCTGCCTGGAGATTCCCTGTTGGTGACCGCGGGCATTTTTGCCGCGCGGGGGGATCTCGATTTGCTTACACTCAATACAACCCTCAGTCTTGCGGCCATCGCTGGCGATACGGTCGGCTACGGGATCGGGGCGCGCACCGGGCCTAAGATTTTCACCAGGGACAATTCGCTCTTCTTCAATCGTAAGCATCTCATTTCGGCGAAGGAGTTTTATGACCGGCACGGCGGGTTTACGATTTTCATCGCTCGGTTCGTGCCGATCATAAGAACCTTCGCGCCGGTGGTCGCTGGAGTCGGTGCGATGCAATATCGGAAGTTTATCTCTTATAATGTCTTCGGCGGGATTTTCTGGGTCATGACAACCACTTTGACGGGTTATTTTCTCGGCACGATGATTCCAAACATTCAGGAACACATCCACGTTGTCATTGCCATTGTCATTGTGCTGTCGCTGCTTCCGGCGCTCACTAAATTTGCTCAGGAAAAATGGAAGGCGAGGAAGTAGGCTCCCGTTCGGGGCGGCGCGCCTGGTTCAGAAGGAGGCCTCTTGGAGATGCTGGCTATCGCGATAGCGCTGGGAATCATTGAAGGCTTGACCGAGTTTATTCCGGTATCCTCGACGGGCCATCTGATTATCGCCGGGCATCTGTTTGGTTTTGTCGGCGACAAGGCGTCGAGCTTCGAGGTCGCGATTCAATTGGGCGCGGTGCTATCCGTGGTCTTTCTCTACTGGCGCAGGTTTCTAGGGCTCATTCCCAATGGCCCCGAGTCGAGGTACCGTACCGATTCGACGCTGGCAGGTTGGGCGGGCCTGTGGCGGATCGGGCTGGCAACGCTTCCGGCCCTTTTGGTGGGTTTTGTTGCGCGCCATGCGATCAAAGAAAGACTGTTTACGCCGGAGGCCGTGACCTTGGCGTTGCTGGTTGGCGGTGTGGCAATCCTTTTGGCGGAACGAATCATGGCGGGACGGCGTTCGAACTCCCTGGAGGCTCTTACTTTATCACAAGCGTTCGGAATCGGGCTGTTCCAGGTCCTGGCGCTCTGGCCTGGTACGTCGCGGGCAGCTGCAACTATTTTGGGTGGAATGCTGCTGGGTCTGGAGCGCAAGAGCGCGGCGGAGTTTTCTTTTTTGATCGCCGTGCCGATTATGTTTGCGGCGACGGGTTATGAACTGTTCCAAATGCGCGAGGCGTTCGCTCTCGACGATTCACTGCTATTCGGAGTCGGGTTCGTGATTTCCTTTGTCGTTGCGCTTATGGCCGTGAAAGGATTTGTCAGCTTTCTAGGCCGTGGCAGCTTAGCACCCTTCGGCTGGTACCGGATTTTAATCGCGCCGGTTTTTTATTTTTTAACGCGGAGCCTGAGTTTCTAATCAGCGGACTGGCGGGTTAACATAGACTGCTCCTGCCTCGCTCCAGGCAATTCGTCGCCGACCTCGTCGATGATTTAAGCTTCATGCCGATGTTTGATCCAATGGTAGATCTTTTCCCGGTAAAGGTAGGCGACCAGCAAAATCAAAGCAGAGGCGCTTGCGAATATCACGACCTGATAGTATTGCTCATCGCGAAACTTGGCGCCTTGAAGGGTCAGGAGATAGGTTCCCGGGATGCGTCCGATAACCGTAAGCATCAGAAATGTGCTCAGTTTCATTCGGCTAAGGCCCAGGAGATAACAGAGGTAGTCCTTGGGAAAGCCTGGGATCAGAAATAACAGAAAGCAGATCATCGCGCCGGTGTTGGTCGTGAGAAAATCAAACTTATGGAGCACGTCCAGGCTTATAAACCTTTCCACGAAGGGCCGGCCCAGGATGCTCGCCAGCTCGAAGGCGACCCACGAACCGATGGCGAGCCCTACGGTTGATAGGATGAAACCCAACGTTTCGCCGTACACAAAACCGCCTGCCACTCCGGTTAGTTCGCCGGGAAACGGTGCGGCGACCACCTGAAGCAATTGAAATAGCACGAAGACGGCTGGCGAATAAGGTCCCAGGGATTGTAGGAACTTGCTCAGTTTGTCGCTGCTCGAATAGATACCCTCAAAGTCGTCCCAATCCTCCCCCGCGGGCGCCAAGGCGCTCAGCGGCTGCGGAATGTAACGGCTGAAAAAGAAAAGCAAAACCATCAACGCCAAGAAAATAATGCCACGGATCGCGAGTTTCCGGCGTTGGCTGATCATTGCGATTTTATAGCAGCAAAGGGCTGAAAAAACGAGGGAGCGCGCCGATGTGGGGGCAAAAAATGCACGGGATCAACGGCCCGGTTGCATCTGTCAAAGCAGGGTCTCGAGTTTTTTTCAGTTCTTCACCG